>WNFL01202206.1_pt1 | contig 11697 bp, 9 predicted proteins | sample 5400361 | NCBI WGS metagenome assembly WNFL01 (sample SAMN13153351, study PRJNA577476) | soil metagenome | isolation source: 40 cm soil on Douglas fir-dominated hillslope | place: USA:California | collected 2013-09-17
CGGGCACGCGAGCCCTGATCGCGCGGCTGCGCCAACGGCCCGCGGAGGCCGAACGCATGCACCGCGAGGACCTCGCGGAGGCGCGCGCCGGTGGGCTGCGGATCGCGATCGAGTCCCATCTCTCGAGCCTGGCGGCAATCGTCTTCGAGCTCGGACGCTGGGAGGAGGCGCGGGATCTCTTCGTCGAGGCCGTTCGAATCGCGCTCGAGGACGGCCGCTCGAGCGCGGTGGCCCTGTCGTCCGCGAGCCTCGCGCTCGCGGACGCGCTCATGGGCCGCGCCCGCGAGGCCTTCCGCCGTGGCCGTGCGGCTCTGCGTCTCGCCCACACCTGGACGCCTCGCTACGAGGCCTACGCGCTGCGCGTGCTGGCCGCGGCGGCGCGGACGGCGGGGCGTCATCGCGTCGCGTCGCGCGCCGCGCGCCGCGCAGCCTCGCTGGCGCGCCGCGGCGCGATGACGGGCGACCTCGAGTGGAGCCTGATCGAGCTGGGGCGCCTGCTCGCGTCCGAAGGCCGGTGGGCGGAGGCCGAGACGCTGTTCGAGAGCGGGCTCGAGACACCCGCCGCGCAGGCCACGCTCGGGCACGCGAGCCCTGATCGCGCGGCTGCGCCAACGGCCCGCGGAGGCCGAACGCATGCACCGCGAGGACCTCGCGGAGGCGCGCGCCGGTGGGCTGCGCACCCTATGTCGCGTCCTTCGCCGCACAGCTGCGCGCCGAGATCGCGCTCTCGCAGGGCCGCGGCGCCGAGGGCGTCGAGGCCGCCAAGCAGGTCCTCGCCGGCTTCGCGGCCCTGCCCGCCCCACCCGACCGCGCCATGGCCGCGCTCGACCTCGCGCGCGTGGCGATCGAGGCGCGCGGCGACGGGCGCGCCCCGATCGGGGACTGGCTCGACCAGGCGGCGAGCGCGTTCGAGCGCCTCGGCGACCATCGCAACCGCGAGCGCGCCCTCGCCCTCACGGTGCGCTGGCTGCGGCGCGCCTCGCTCCACCCCGCGGCCGCCACCCCGGAGCGCAACCTGATCGAGGCGGTGAGCCGGCTGCTCAACTCGCTCCCCGACCTGCGCGAGCTGACCCAGCGGGCAATGCGCATGGCGGTCGAGCAGCTCGACGCCCAGCGCGGCGTGCTGCTGCTGACCGATCCCGAGAGCGGCGAGCTCGAGCCGATTGCCGAGTACGGCGCGCTCGACGCCAGCACGCGCAGCGACGCGGTGGGCTACAGCCGGCGCGTGGTGCGCCGCGTCACCGAGGGCGGGGGCGCGCTGCTGATCGGCGACGCGCCCTCCGACCCGCGCTCGCTTTCGGACAGCATGGTGGACATGCGGCTGCGCTCGATCGTGTGCGTGCCGATGTTCCTGAGCGGCAAGGTCGTGGGGGCGGTGTACCTCGATGACGCGCGGCGCCCCGACGTGTTCAGCGACGCCGACCGCGGCCTGCTCGAGGGCTTCGCCCAGCTCATGGCGGTGGCGATCGAGAGCAGCCGCGCCCAGCAGGAGGTGCAGCGCGCCAACGAGACCCTGGTGGGCGAGAACTTGTCGCTGCGTCAGGAGGTCGGGACGCGCTTCCAGACCCACAGCATCATCGGCACCAGCGGGGTGATACAGCGCGTGCTGGCGATGACCGCGCGCGCGGCGATGATCAACACCACCGTGCTGATGACCGGCGAGAACGGCACCGGCAAGGAGCTGCTGGCGCGCGTCATTCACCACAGCGGCAAGCGCCGGCTCGGACCGTTCGTGAGCGTCAACTGCGGCGCCCTGCCCGAGACCCTGCTCGAGAGCGAGCTGTTCGGCATCCTGCCCAACGTCGCCACCGGGGTGCGGGCCCGCGACGGCCGGTTCGTGCAGGCCAGCCGCGGCACCCTGTTCCTGGACGAGATCGGCGAGATGCCGCTCAAGCAGCAGGTCGCGCTGCTGTCGGCGATCTCGAACCGGGAGATCACGCCGGTGGGCGGCGGCAAGCCGATCGCGGTGGACGTCCGCATCATCGCCGCCACCAACCGCAATCTCACCCGGGCGCTCGAGGACGGCTCGTTCCGGGAGGATCTGTACTACCGGCTCAACGTGATCCAGATCGAGGTGCCGCCGCTGCGCGAGCGTAAGGCCGACATCCCCGCCCTGGCCCAGTACTTCGTGGCCCGTTTCGCCGAGCAGCAGGAGCGTGAGGTGCCCCAGCTCGCGGCCGAGTTCATCGCCGCCCTGATGCAGAGCGACTGGCCGGGCAACGTGCGCGAGCTCCAGAACTACATCGAGCGCATCCTGGCCATGAGCCCGGGGCCGGTGCTCTACCCCGATCCGCCGCCCCGCGACCTGGAGTCCAGAACTGGAACGATCCGGGTCGGACATGGGCGCAAGCTCTCGGATGTGGTCGCCCGGCTGGAGCGCAAGGCCCTCAGTGAGGCCCTGGACCGTGCACACGGCAATCAGAGCCTTGCGGCGCGCGAGCTGGGGATGACGGAGCAGTCTATCCGCTATAAAATCAAGAAGTACGGCCTGTCGTCTCGCGAAGATTCGCGAGTTCGCAGTATTCGGCGATAACGCTTCAATCTGTTGTAGATGAACACAATGCGGCCAATCACATGGCCGCATTCGCCGTTTATTGCGAATTGCGGCCTGCAACGTTCGTCGGCGACCGCTTGGGTGATTGCGACTAATCGCATCCAGCACAATGGCTTGAGGTTATTTGCCTGGAAGCGTAAACACGGCACGTTCCTAGCGATACAAAGCCCCCGAATCCGGCCTAACCACCGCCATTTGGAGGCTCTCAATGTCGCTCGGCCGTATCGGCAGCGCCGTCTCAGTCCTGATGATTATTGCCGCGCTTACGCTGGCGGCTTCAGCCGCGCATGCTCAAACCGGTGGGTCGGGGTGGGTCCCCACCCGGACCACCGAGGCTCCGGTCGAGACGATGTCCTCGGCCAGCGTGGTGCGGTCTTTCGACCTTGGCTCGCTGCGCCTCGGAATGCCGTTGCAGCAGGGCGCGAGCCTCCTGGCGTTTCGGTGGTTCACGCCGATGTTCGGATCCCGCCTGACGCAGAGCGTCAGGTTCGCCCCGCGCGACGCCGTCGTGTCGGCATGGTGGCGCAAGCGCATTTGAGTTCGCTCCAGCGAGAGGGGCAGGGGGTCGCCGCTCGACCCCGGGCCTCTGAAAACCCGCCCGCGTCCACCGCTCGGACGTGGGCGGAGCAGGACACACGTGAGGCCACCGCTCGGCTGCTCGTGTGGCAGGATCCGCAGGAGGCCTCTACCGCTCGGCCTCCGGCGGCGCCGCAAGCACGGAGGGCGTCTACCGCTTCGCCCTCCGTGTCGCAGCAGGCGCGGGGGGCGTTTACCGCTTCGCCCCCCGCGCTCCGTTTTTCGCCGCTGCGCCACACCCTGACCTCCGTGCTCATCCTGGGCGGATCCCCCGACGATCGCACCCAGCTCGCGCGCTCCCTCCATCGCGAGAGCCCCAACCACGCAGGGGCCTTCGTGCAGGTGGAGGGCTCCGACGAGGCGCCGCTGGCGATCGCGCTCCAGGACTTCCTCTCCGCGGCCGGCGCGTCCGAGCACAACCCGATCCGCCAGGCCGCCGGCGGCACGCTGTTCATCGACGCGATCTCCGGCCTCACCCACCACACCCAGCGCCTGCTGCTCGAGCTGTTGTCGCGCACCGAGGGCACCGCGGCCGGGCTGTGCCGCTGGCGCCTCGTCACCGGGGACCACACCGACCCCCTGGCCGAGGTCGAGGAGGGGCGCTTCCTTCCGGCGCTCTACGACTGCCTCGACAAGCTGCGGATCGAGATCGAGCAGGCCCCGGCATGAGCGCCCGCGGATCCGAAGTGCTGCTGTTGAGCGCCGCGCCCGACGCGCACGGCCTGATGGTGCAGACGCTGCGGCGCCGTGGCATCCGGGTGTCCATCCCCGCGCCCGGCGCGGAGCTGCGGGCGCTGGACGGCGGCCCGGACGTGATCCTGGTGGATCTGGTCCACGGCACCGGGATGACGCGCGACGTGGTGGCCCGGCTCAACCGGCGTCGCGGGCGCGGCATCGTGGTCGCGCTCCACGAGGGGGCGCTCGACCGCGCCCCGGACGCGGCGGCCGACCTGGTCGTGGAAGGCTACTGCCGATCCACGGACTGGGAGCTCATGCTCGCCTCGCTCGCGGCACCGGCCCACCCCGGCATCCGGCTCCACTAGCCCCCCCGCGGCCCGCGATCCGCCGCCCCGACGCGCTAAATCGTTGACGCGGTGCGTGCGATCCCGCTAAAGTCCGGGCCTCCTCGTTCCGTATCAAGGAAGGTACGGTCTCAAGGCCCGGGATCGGGCCCCCCTGGGAGGTGTCCATGTCGCACCCCGCGCTACGCCGCGGCGGAGCTTTGCTCCTGATTCTGCTGATGGCGTGGCCGACCATGACGGTCGCCGCCACGCAAGCACCCTCGAGAACCATCTCCCACAGGCCCGCGGCCCAGCAGTTCGCCGCGACGCGCCCCGCCACGCGCAGGACCGCGGTGCGCCACGCGCGCCGGATGCGGCGCCCGCCCGGCGGCGTGGTGTACGCGCGCAACGCCATCCTGCTCGATCCCACCACCGACTCGGTGCTCTACGAGAAGGCCGCCGAGACTCCGGCGCCGATCGCGAGCCTCACCAAGCTCATGACCGCGCTCGTGTACCTGGAGCAGAACCCCGACCTGCGGCGCGGCGTCGAGGTCACGATTCCCGACCTGCATGGCGCCGGCCACACCCAGCTGCGCAACCACGAGCAGGTGCCGCTCTACGACCTGCTCCACATGAGCCTGATGTGCTCGGACAACGCGGCGACGCGGGTGCTGGTGCGGTCCTCGGGCCTCGATCTGGACGATTTCATCGACCGCATGAACCGCAAGGCCCACGAGCTCGGGCTCGCGAACACGCACTTCGTCGAGGTCACCGGCCTCGACGAGCGCAACATCTCGACCGCCGCCGACATCGCGCGGCTGCTGCGCGTGGCGGCCGACAACGCCCTGATCCGCGACATCACCACCACGACCTCGTATCAGTTCGCGGCGGCGCGGACCACGCGGCGCGGCCTGGTGCGCCACCACATCGTGAACACCAACCGGCTGCTCCACAGCCGCTCGATCGACGTGAGCTGCGGCAAGACGGGATTCATCCTCGAGGCCGGCTACTGCCTCGCGACCTGGGTGCACGCGCGCGGCCGCGAGATGATCGCGGTGGTGCTGGGAGCACCCACCAACGCCACGCGCTTCGCCGACGTGGTGCGACTGCTCCAGTACACGGCACCGCCGGTCGTCACCGCCCCGCACTCCTAGCGACATCATGACGATCCGCGACCACGCCGGCGCCGCGCTCGCGGGCGCGGTCGCGGGGCTGGCCGGCGGCCTGTTCGGCGTGGGCGGCGGCGTGGTGCTGGTGCCGGCGCTCACCGGCGGCTTCGGGCTCACCCAGCACCAGGCCCACGGCACCTCGCTGGCCGCGATCGGCGCCGCGGCGCTGGCCTCGCTGTTCGTCTACGGCGCCCACGGCAACGTGGCGTGGAGCACCGCCGCGCTGGTGGCGCTCACCAGCGTCTTCACCGCGCGCTACGGCGCGCGTGCGGCGGCGCGGATCTCGAGGCGCGCGCTCACCCGGGCGTTCGCCCTGTTCATGCTCGGCGTCGCCGCGCGGCTGCTGTGGCGCATCCCTCCCGCCGCCGGCACGCCGCTGGTCCACGGGGCGGCGGGGGTGGCGCTCGATCTGCTGCTGGGCGGCGCGGTCGGGCTCCTGGCCGGGTTCATGGGCGTGGGCGGCGGGATCATCGCGGTGCCGGCCTTCACCCTGCTGCTGGGCATGAGCCAGGCCGCCGCCCAGGGCACCTCGCTCGCGGTCATCCTGGTCACGGCGCCCGCCGGGGCGATCGAGCACGCACGCCACGGCAACCTGGTGGCCCGCCTGATCCCGGCGCTGGCGCTCGGCGCCGCCATCGGCGGGCCCCCGGCGGCCTGGTTCGCCCAGAGCCTGCCGCACGACGTGCTGGTGCGCGCCTTCGCGGTGTTCCTGCTCGCCAACGCCGCCTACGGCTGGGTGCGATCCGGCCGCCTGACGTAGACCGAGCCGGTCGGTTTTCCCCACCGCCCCAGAGCCCCGGGATCCCGAACTCATTACGGGCTAACGATCCTGTTCGATGACACTTAACGGGCAATCCGGCCTTGTGGACCCCGGCGCCATCCTCTAGCATTGCACGGCTAGCCGTCCACATCAAGGCCTGCCCGCGAGCAGCCATGGGCCGACACGTTCCCCCTCCGGGGTCCTGCGCCCGGCTTGGCGCGGCGATTCCGGATGCTTCAGCTGACCTGCGGGCGCCGCTCACGACCTTCGCACTAGGATCGGTGCACCCGAGGTCCCACATCCACCGAAGGAGCTCGTCATGAAGAAGGCTACAACGCTCGGCCTGTTCGCGATGGCGCTGGTCGCGGTGCTCGCGCAGACCGCCTCGGCCGCGAACGCGGTCCGCATCAGCCAGGTGTACGGCGGCGGCGGCGGCTCGACCGGCACCTACCTCAACGACTACGTCGAGCTGTTCAACAGCAGCGGCGTGGCCGTGAACATCGGCGGCTGGTCGATCCAGTACGGCTCGGCGGCCGGCACCTCGTTCGGCAGCACCGCGACCAACCTGGCCGTCATCCCGGCCGGCGCGACGATCCCGCCCTGCGGTTACTTCCTCGCGCAGGTGGGCACCGCCGGAAGCGCGGGCGCGCCGCTTCCGGTCACCCCGGACCTCGTCAACTCGACGGGCCCCAACATGAGCAACTCGGCGGGCAAGGTCGCCCTGATCAGCAACGCCATCGGCGCCAACGCCTGCTCGGGCAACACGGTCGGCGGCATCTACGTCGACGTCGTGGGCTACAACGGCAACTGCTTCGAGACCACGGCGGCTCCGGGCGTCAGCGCGACCACCGTCGCGGTGCGCAACGCCGGCGGCATGGCGGACACCGACAACAACCTGGCCGACTTCACCATCCAGGGCACCGGCATCACGACCATCCACAACTCGCAGAGCCCGGCCAACCAGGCGTGCCTCGCGACCCCGACCATGCCGACCACCTGGGGCAAGATCAAGGTTCTCTACCGCTAGCGGTCGAGTGACCCATCGTCAGCCACGGCCACCCTCTTCACCGAGGGTGGCCGTCGTGCTTCCCCCCGCGGCGCGGCGCTGGACGCTGGGGCTGCTCGCGCTCGCGACCCTGGTCGCCTTCGGCGGCGTGCTCCGCAACGACTGGATCCTCCTCGACGATCCGCGCTACGTGGTCGAGAACCCGCACGTCAACCGCGGCTTCACCGCCGCCGGCGTGCGCTGGTCGCTCACCCAGCCCCACGGCGGCAACTGGCACCCGCTCACCTCCTGGTCCCACATGCTGGACGTCCAGCTCATGGGGCTCGCCCCCGCCGGGCACCACGCGACCAGCCTGCTGCTCCACGCGCTCAACGCGCTGCTGCTCGCGATCGTGCTCCATCGCCTGACCGGCGCGTGGTGGCGCAGCGCGCTGGTCGCGGGCCTGTTCGCGCTCCACCCGCTGCGGGTCGAGTCGGTGGCGTGGGTCTCGGAGCGCAAGGACGTGCTGAGCGGGCTCTTCTTCCTGCTGACGATCGAGGCCTGGCGCCGCTGGACCGAGCGCCCGGGGGCTTCGCGCTACGCGGTCGTGATGCTCGCGCTCACGCTCGGCCTGATGGCCAAGCCGATGCTCGTGACCCTGCCCTTCGTCCTGCTGCTGCTCGACGTGTGGCCGCTGGGGCGGCTCGCGACCGGCCGGGCCGGTGGCACGGGCGGCACCCGGACCCTGCGCGGGTTGGTGCTCGAGAAGTGGCCGCTGTTCGCCCTCGCGGCGGCCGCCTCGGTGGTCACGTTCGTGGTGCAGCAGCGTGCCGGGGCGATGTCCACGATGGGCGCGATCCCACCCGCGAGCCGGATCTCGAACGCGCTGCTCTCCTATTGGCGCTACCTCGGCAGGACCTTGTGGCCCGCCGGGCTCGCGCCGTTCTATCCCCACGATCACCAGAGCCACCCAGTGGCGGCGCTGCTGGCCGGTGCGGGGCTCGCCGCGGTCACGGTGCTGGCGCTGCGCGCCGCGCGCCGGCGTCCCTACCTCGCGGTCGGCTGGCTGTGGTACCTGGGCATGCTGCTGCCGGTGATCGGCCTGGTCCAGGTGGGCGGTCAGTCGTACGCCGATCGCTATACCTACCTGCCCGCCATCGGCCTGGCCGTGGCGCTGGTCTGGGGGGCGGCCGACCTGGTCGCCGCCTCGCGCCGGGCGCGGCCGGTCGCGATCGCGGTGGCGGTCGGAACACTCCTCGCCTTCGGGGTCGCGACCGCGCGGCAGGTGGCGCGGTGGAAGGACACGCGCACGCTCTTCACCTACACGCTCGCGGTGACGCGCGACAACCCGATCGCCCATCTGTGCGTCGGCGACGTGCTGCTCGAGGAAGGGCGCACCCAGGAGGCGCTGACCCACTACGCCGAGACCGTCCGGCTCGCGCCCGACTTCGCCGACGGGCACGACAAGCTGGGCAGCGCGCTCGGCGCCCTGGGGCGCTACGAGGAGGCGGCGGCCCAGTTCCGGCTCGGGCTCGCGTTCGCCGACGTCGCGGAGATCCACCACAACCTCGCCTACGCCGACGAAAAGCTGGGGCGCACCGACGACGCGATCCGCGAGTACCAGGCGGCGCTGGCACGCGACCCCGATCACCTGCTGTCGTTGGTCCACCTCGGCGCGGCGCTCGCGGCGCGCGGCCGCCTCGCCGAGTCCGAGGCGCACCTGCGCCACGCGCTCGAGCTGGCGCCCGGCAACGTCGAGGTCGCGCGCCTGCTCGCGGTCACGCTCACGCTGGCGGGCCGGGTCGAGGAGGCGATCGCGGCCTACGACGACATCCTGCGCCGCGTGCCGGCCGATCTCGACGCGCTCAACAACGTGGCCTGGATCCGCGCCACCCACGCCCAGGCCGCGCACCGCGACGGCGCCGCGGCGGTGCGGCTGGCCGAGCGCGCGCGCGACGCGAGCCCGCAGCCGGTCGCGGTCCTCTACAGCACGCTGGCCGCGGCCTACGCCGAGGCGGGCCGGTTCCCCGAGGCGGTGGCGGCCGGCGAGCGCGCCGTCGCCCTGGCCCGGGCCGCCGGAGCGGACGAGGAGGCCGGGCGCTACCGACGCCAGCTCGACCTCTACCGGGCCGGCCGGCCGTTCCACTTCGACCCATAGCCTCCCCGGCCATGGCCGCCCCGCCCTCCCGGGGCTGGAAAGCGGCTTGAGAGCCCTCTCAAATTGGTTTCGCGTATTGCAACCGCGTGGCGATTTGCCCCATCCGATGCAAAACCGCGGGCTCAAACCACCCAGGTGTTAAACCTTGAGACGGCAACCACCTGCGGCATGGCTGGCCATCGAACCACAGGAATGGCGCGTGCCATCGACGCATCCGATGGCCCCGCAGCATCTTGGAACCGCGCTCCTGGTCGGGCTGTCAAGCCGGCGCTCCCGGCGAGCGAATTGCATCTAAGGACATGCGTCGACCCACCGGGAGTCGGTGCCCGGGGCTCCTCCGTAACGACCAGCTCCTCAAACGGCTGCCGCTCAGCGTTCGGAGTCGCTATGCCCAAACCGGTTCGATCACAGTCCTATCCACTCGGAAAGCCCCGTCGCGGCCTGCGCGCCGAGTCGGCGACCGCGTCCGTCGAGCACGCGCGCACCGATCATGCGGCCACGCCGCGACCGGTGCCGGTCGGAAGCCTGCCGCCCGAGGTGGCGCGCCAGGCCCAGCGCGACATGGACCGGCTGCGCCGGCTGCCGCCGGGCTCGGCCGAGGCCGGGCAGGTTCGCGCCTACCTCCAGTGGCTGTGGTCGCTGCCGTGGGACCAGGGCGCCTCCGAGGACGCCGATCTCAAGCGTGTCGAAGCCGAGCTCGAGCGCGAGCACCTCGGCCTGATCAAGGCCAAGGAGCGCGTGATCGAGTACCTGGCGGTGCGGCGCCTCAAGCCCGACCTGCCGGGGCCCGCGCTGTGCCTGGTGGGCGCGCCCGGCACCGGCAAGTCCTCGCTCGGCGCCGCGGTGGCGCGCGCGCTCCACCGGCCGTTCGTGCGCACCACCGTCTCGGGCACCAGCGACGCCAGCGAGCTGCGCGGCGTGTCGCGGCTCCAGCCCGGCGCCGGGCCGGGCAAGATCGTGCGCGCGCTCCACGAGGCCGGGGTCAACAACCCGGTGCTCATGATCGACGGCGTGGACCGCCTGGTGGGCGAGGGCGGGCTGGGCGTGGTCGAGGTGCTGCTCGAGCTGCTCGACCCCGAGAGCAGCGCCCATTTCACCGACCACTACCTCGGCCTGTCGGTCGACCTGTCGCACGCGGTGATGCTGTTCTGCGCCAACAACCTCGACATGGTGCCCGACAGTCTTCAAGAAAGGCTCGAGGTCATCGAGGTGCCGGGCTACGCCGAGGACGAGAAGGTCGAGATCGCGCGCCGCTTCCTGCTGCCGCGCCAGCTCCACGACCACGGCCTGTCGGCCCGCGACCTCAGCCTCTCGGACGAGGCGCTGCGCGGCCTGGTGCGGCACTACACCCTCGAAGCCGGCGTGCGCGGGCTGGCGCGCCAGCTCGCGATGATCTGCCGCAAGGTGGCACGGGCGCGCGCCACCGGAGACGGCCGCAAGCACAACGTCAGCGAGGCCGGGCTCGAGACCTATCTCGGCCACCGGCTCTACACCCCCGAGATGGCGGGCAAGAGCGACGAGGTCGGGGTGGCGGCCGGGCTGGCGTGGACCGCCGCCGGCGGGGAGATCCTGATCGTCGAGGCGCTCAAGATGCCGGGCTCGGGGCGGGTCATGACCACCGGCCAGCTGGGCGAGGTCATGAAGGAGAGCGTCCAGGCGGCGCACTCCTACGTGCGCTCGCGCGCCGACGTGCTCGAGATCGACGCCGAGTCGTTCGCGAACTACGACATCCACATCCACTTCCCGGCGGCCGGGGTCCCCAAGGACGGGCCGTCGGCGGGCATCACGGTCGGGCTGGTGATCGCCTCGGTGCTGAGCGACCGCCCGATCCGCAGCGACGTCGCGATGTCGGGCGAGGTCAGCCTGCGCGGCCGCGTGCTCCAGGTCGGCGGGCTGCGCGAGAAGGCGCTGGCCGCCTACCGCGCCGGGTTCCGCACCATGCTGTACCCGAGCGCGAACCAGAAGGACCTCGACGAGGTGCCGAAGGACGTGCGCGATCAGCTCGAGCTGGTGCCGGTCGAGACCATGGACGACGTGTTCGCGGTGGCGCTCCATCGTGTGATCGTGCCGCAGCGCGTGTCGGGCAACTTCGTGATCGAGGTCGACGACGACGGCGAGGACGAGGTCGAGATCGTCGAGCCCGGCGACGCGGTGCGCGCCGCGCGCGGCCGCAAGCGCTGATCGCCGCGCGCCGCCCGGCCGCGGCGCGGATTGACAGCGTCGCGGCTGGTTCCTAACGTCCCGGTCGCATGCCCACGGCGCCTTCCTCGAGCACCCGGCGCTCAGCACCCGGGATGGCGCCGGGCGCTCCGCCCCCGCCGCCCCTGTCGCTTTCGCATCCCGCGCTGATCGCCGCGGCGGCGGTCACGGCCCTGTGCCTGATCGTCTCGGTCAGCTTCCAAATCGACGATCCCGACCTGTGGCAGCACCTCGCGGTGGGGCGGGCGATCTGGACCACGCACGCGCTGCCGCGCACCAACGTCTGGACCTGGCC
>WNFL01315758.1_pt5 | contig 11697 bp, 10 predicted proteins | sample 5400361 | NCBI WGS metagenome assembly WNFL01 (sample SAMN13153351, study PRJNA577476) | soil metagenome | isolation source: 40 cm soil on Douglas fir-dominated hillslope | place: USA:California | collected 2013-09-17
GCACCTGTTGGATGCTTCTCGCGGACCTGGACGTTCGAGCAAATCGTCTGGAAAGCATTCTCCAGGGTTAGCTTTAGCGAGCCATGAAGGCGATGGGCGCGCAACCCATGCCGCGTCTCAATCGGGGCCAACCCGATGTACGATTCGTGGTATCCGACGAGACAACAGCGGGAGGTTGTTGAGATGCAGGAATTCTTTCGCCAGTTCGCTCGCGCGACCTCGGAGGCCATTGGATCTCCGCTGGCGTTTCTTTCCGCTGTCTCAGCTACTATCGTGTGGGCCACGCTAGGCCCTGCGTATCATTATTCGGACACTTGGCAACTAGTGATCAACACCGGGACTTCGGTGGCAACCTTCTTAATAGTCTTCCTGATTCAATACACACAGAACCGGGATACGCGAGTCACTCAACTGAAGCTGGATGAGCTGATTCGGGCTGTGAGCGCCGCACGCACGGAGCTGGTCAGCATGGAAAACTTAACGGACGACCAGCTCGAATCGCTGAAGAAGAATTTCGAGAAACTACAGCAAAGGGCGGCGAAAGGAATCGAAGAATCGCCTAGGCAAGAAGAAGCTGCGGCGAAACTGTGAACGGCACTGCTCTACGTGACCCGGCGGCCCAGGCAAACATGCAGCTCCCGGTGTGATGAACGTGAATCTCAGCCTCGCGAAGAACGTCGTGCTGTTCAACGTCTGGGTCCAATAGGTGTTCAGTTGACTCAATCCCGGTCAGCGTAATCGTCAAGATGGGGCGTGACACCGGGAGGCCACATGGTGCTGATCGAGCGGGGCTCATGAAAGATGACGTTCATGCTGCGCCGTGACGAACGGCAGTGCTGGTCCACGCGAGAGACGCTGTGCCAGGACCTGTCCGAACGCACGATGACAGCGGAGTTTCCAACCACCGGATTGATCTCGGCCGCAATATCAACCTGATTGGCCGAGCGGAGAATGCTCAGACAACCGCCGTGGCGTGGGTCCCAAGTCTGGTTGAAATAAAGGACGTGGGTCGCGACCTTCTCCTTGAGATCGAGGTGCGGACCTAGCCAGGCGCCCGGGCCATAGTGAACCACATTGGCCTCGATCACACACGCGGACAGATCCCGTCCGGTGAGCCTGGTCATCGCGGCGCGATAGGCTGGAGAAAGAAGATCGCCGGCCAACTCCCGCCAGGCCGCGCTCAGAGCGTCGGGATGCGAGGGAGCATTCGCTCCCATGTGGATCAGTGATCGCGCCACGTATTCATAACTCTTCTCCCCGTCGTAGCCTGTCACCGTCTTGAACTTGTCCTTGGGAAACGAGGCGGCCAGTGCGGCCGCATCTTCGGGACGAAACAACTGATCGATAAACTTCCATTCGAACGGAATGCTTTCGATTACGGCCTGATCCAGGCGATCAATTCTGAGCATGGATTTGCTTTCCTTTCGATTTTAGCTTGCTCGCCCGATAGCCGGGCACCTATACTGGGGGTCCAGTGCGCCCGGAATGAAGAGACAGCTCCGTCTTTTATGCAGTTGTGATCGGTACAACTACGGCGATCTGCTTTTCCCGCTCATCACGCGCAGGGCGTTGCTCGAGATCCCGGGCTTTGCGGATCAGTTCGGCTGCGACCAGTACGGAATGCGGCGCAGTGATCTGCAGGCTTTCGGGGCGCTGCCGTCGAAAGGCATGCGCGACATCTACAAAGAGACCGAGGATGGCGACGTGGTCCTGCTGGCCGGCGGGGAGAATCTGGCGCAGACATGGTTTCTCATGCACCAGACTCTACTCGGAGAAGATTCGGCGAGAAAGCTGTCGTTTTTTAAGGACCGGTTGGGCCCTTCGCTCGCCGAGCGCCTCTCACGCTGGCGATTCGGGGGGCGGCAGCCGTACCCGTATATCCTGTCGCCCGACCAGTTCGGCGGCAGAGTACGCGTTATGTACAACTCCATGGGCGGGTGGCCGTTGCGGCATTACTCGCCAGAAGCACAGAAGGCCATTGTCGATGTCCTGGCGAAAGCAGCCTTTATTTCGGTTCGTGAGGTCGAATCGGCCTCCATTCTCCGGGAACTGAAGTTGACCTTGTCGGTCGACGTTTCGCCAGACTGTGTATTCCTGCTCCCCGATTTGTTCCCGAAAGAGGACCTCGCCCAAAGGGCCTCCCCGAAGGTGAAGGAACTGGTCGGTGACGGCGGCGAGTTTCTGTGCTTTCAGTGCCACCCCCGCTATGGGGACGCCCATCGGGAGGAGTTGAAACGGCAGCTTGTCGCTCTCGCGACCCAAAGCGGGTTGAGAATCCTGCTGATTCCCATCGGACGAATATATTCCTTCAACGATGCCCTGTTTCTTGAGTCGCTGGGAGCTGAGCTCGGAAGTTCGGCGCGGATAGTTCCGGTCGCGAGCATTTACGACGTGGCGTACACGCTGGCTTCGGCGCAGTTATTTTGCGGAACGAGTCTGCATGGCGTGATTACCGCGCTGACCTTTGGCGATGATCCGAAGCTGGACAATAACGTGAAGGGCTGGGGTCTGAGCCAGCATTTTCCTCAAGCCCCGGTGTCCGAAATCGCCGAGCATGCTTTGCGTTCGATGGGATGGGAGAACCAGTTCCTTCGAGAACATGCGACGCGGCTCCGGAACGCGGCCCAGGCCAACATGCAGCGCCTGGCCGAGTGCATTCTATCCGGCTGATCTCTCGAACGGGTTCGCGGTGGGGCGTTCTCGCCGGCGCGGAATTCGCCCCACATCGTGAATCTTCAAACTATCGGAACGCTACGGCGTTACGTCGAACGCGTCCACCCACACCCAACTGCCGCCCGACTTCTTGCTGTGCGTTCCGGTGACTTCAATCGCCAGGGTATGAGATCCCACTGCGAGGCCAGTGACTGAATACGTCACCGCCTGCGCTTTCGCTGGTGAAGCATAAGTATCGATGGTCGATTTGAGCACTCCATCCACATACACGCGCGCGATGCCCGACCACTGATCGCGATACGCGATCCAACTCACACCCGTACCGCTGAAGGTGACGGTGGCGCGAGCGCCTGCATCCATGTTCAAAGCTGCGGAACCGCCGCTGCTGGGCGCGGTCTTATTGATCGACCAGGTGCCACCTGTATAAACCACGGCAGCATTGTCCTGCTCAATCCGCGAGGGAGTGGTGGTCGTCGTTACGGGCGGCGGATTAACAACCGGGGTCGAGGTAGAGGCCGTCGTCACGTCGAACGCGTCCACCCATACCCAGTTACCCGCCGACGCGCTGCTATGCTGCCCCTTCGGGAAAATCGTAAGCGTGTGCGCGGCGTTGCTCAGGTCGCTGATCGAATACTGCACGGCTTGTGCCTGATCGTTAGCCGAGTAGGTATCGACCGTCGCCTTCAAAGCGCCATCCACGTAAACGTCCGCCAAGCCGGACCACGCGTCGCGGTAGCCGATCCACTTTACGCCCGTCCCGGTGAAGGTCAATTTCGCTGCGTTGCCCGCGTCCATGGCCATAACGGCGGAGCTGCCGCTGTTGAATCCGCCGGCGTTCGGATACCACGTTCCGGTATATTGAACCGCGGAATTGTCCTGCTCATAGCGAACCGTTGTCGAAGTGGTCGTGCCGCCTGTGCTGCCCGTGCCGGTACCGCCGGTTCCGGTAGGAGGCGGCGGCGTAGTTGTCGTCGACGATCCCCCCAGCACCAACAAATAGGTGTCTGCATATTCGGTGGTATAGCCGCTGATGGATTGCAAGTCGTAATCGCTCGAATACAGCAACCGCGAACCGTCGCGATTGATCGAAAGTTTGGGCTGCCAGTTATAGCTGTTCAGTGGGCGGCTGCGATGATGCGCCAGACGGGTGGCGCCTGAGCCATCCAGCTTCACCTGCAGCAACTCATTCGTGTAAGCCGCCCAGCCGCTCCCGCTGGGGGAAGGATTGGCGGGCGCTTCCGTGTCGACAAATACCGTGCCGTTTCCGTCCGGAGCGGAGATGTGAACCGCCAGGCTCCAGTCCAGTTGGAGCAGACAGGTCTGCGTCGCGTCCGCCAGCCGGATCTTCACAATTCCGTTGTTGCAACTCGCAATGGGCTGCGCATCGTTCGAATTGGTCCATACCAGTACTTCATCGCCATTGGTGTCGCGGGTCACATCCATGTGGCCGCCGGCATGCGCCACCTGCCTAAGGAAGTTCATATTGATATCGAACAGCTCGATTCCCGTAAAGCGCGCGGTGCCCGCTTGCGTCCAGGTGACCGTCGCATGATTGTCGGGAGTGATATACATGCTGTCGAAGGTGTGCCCGGAAGCGTCGAAGGCGGTGAACTTCTTGTCTGTGCTGATCTGATACACAAAAATGTAGCGATTGTCCCCGGCGAAGACGAAGTGGTCGCCGTCGGCTGAAATGTCCATTTCGCCGTTTCCACTGATGGCGCCGTATTCGCTGAAGGCATGGACTACGTTGGTCGCCCCGCTGGCGACGTTGTAGTTCTTGAGCTGATTCCCCGCGTGATAGTAGAGCGTCGAGTTGTCGGTACGCGACCAGCGCGGCTCACTCGAGGAATTCATTTCCATGGGAAGGTTCTTGAGGAACGCTCCCGATCCGTCGTACAAACCGAAATAGCTCTGGTGCACCAGGATGAACCGGGAATTGTCGCTATTGAAAGCGCTGGTGGTCGCGTACTCATTCTCGATCCAGGTCAGATTGCCGCCACGGTCCGCATTGGCGGTGGCGAGAGCGTTAGTCACCCGCTTTAGGGTCGTGCCAAATACCGGGTCGACATAAGTCCCTCCGGCAGCGGGCGGAACAAAACTGTCATAGCTCGGCGCCGCCAGGACGCCGGTGGAGGTGACCTGAGCGTGCCCGGTAGCGAGCGCAACAACTAATAAGAGGATTGACGGAAACAGAAGATGCCGACGAGAATCTTTCATGGTGAGTACTCCTTTGGGTTTCTTGCGGGAAATTCGTGGGGTTAACCGCTGGGGAACTTGGAATTGCGATGTGCGCGGGCGGACAATGCGGAGGCGGTCGGTACCAGCCGGCGGACCAACTGCTCCTGATCGAGGCAGGCATCGGCGCCGCATTTGCGGGCGCCGCTGATCAAATCAACGATCGAACAAATCAGGATGAGCTTGGAGTAAGGGCTGGATTGTTTGATAGCAACGACGGCGGGGCAAACACCGGTTCTGACCGGCTTCACGTTGGCGACGATCAGTTCAGGCAACAGCCGATCGGCCTGCTCTGCGAGGCCTCTCAAGCCGGGCAGACTGCCCACTACTTCGAACTCCGGCCGGCCGTCGAAAAGGTGCCGGATGACCAGCGAAAGGGCAGGCGAGCTGACCAGTAGGATTCGGGTTTTGTGCAAACTTCGCCTCACCGCTGAATGCGCAAGGCTCTCCTGGACAAACCTCGCGGCCGCTTCTAACGGCGGCGAGCTCCGTTGGCCTCACCCATCCACTTCGCTGAAAATTAGTTGTCGAAGTTAGTGTGCGGCAAAGCGCTCGTCTATGAAATCAGGATCACTCCCTAGGGTCGGTGCATTTGCGTCCCTGAGGTGGGCATCAGGACCACCCTAGGGTGCACCTGAGAAGGATAGGGCGTTAAGTACTAATTGCGCGTTCTACAAAGGCGCGGTGGGAGCGAAATTAGGAACTTGTACACCCATCGACTATGCGAATCTATTTCTCGATGGCGTGCCACACGCCGTCCCAGGCGGGCTGAGAATCCGCGCGCAACCGAGCGATACGGCCTTGCAATTCGCGCGAGGGACCATCCTGAGGAGCGATCTCGATCACGCCGCGCAGAGCTGCTTCCGCCGCGGCCCAATCGGCCTTGCGATAGGCCGCGAGACCTTCCGCATAGCGGTCGCGAACGTCCAGCTTTTCCTTGACTACCTCGCCGCCCAGGCCGACCAGCTCGTAGATGGTCGCGGGCTCAGTCCGGCCTTTCACGGCGATCCAATCGATCTCGCGGACTTCGATCATCTCGCCGGCGAGACGGCGCGTTTCGTCGCTGATAAGAATCCGCGTGCCGTACAGCCGATTGATGCTTTCAAGGCGCGAGGCAAGGTTTACGGTATCGCCGATGACGGTGTAGGCGCGTGCCTGTTCGGCGCCGATGTTGCCGACCACCACCTCGCCGCTGGCGAGCCCTACGCGCAGATCGACCACCGGGATGTTGCGGCGCATTCCGGTGAGCTCGGGAAGCTCCAGGCGCAGCGTTTCGAGCACGCGAAGCTGGGCGAGCGCAGAGCGGCAGGCCTGTACGGCGTGATCGTCCTCGGTGGTGAAGGGCGGTCCCCAGAAAGCCATCACCGCATCGCCCATGAATTTGTCGAGCACGCCCTGGTAGGCGTGGATGGCGTCCGCCACCAGCGCGAAGTGGCGGTTCAGCAGGCGAACCAACCCAGTGGGCGCGAGGTTTTCGCTGATGCCGGTGAAGCCGACCAGATCGCAGAAGCTAACCGTCATGACCCGCTTGCCGCCTTCGGTTTCGGCAGCGGAGGGATTCAGGATGACCTTTTCCACGATGCGCGGATCGATATATTTTCCAAACGTCTCCTTCATCCGCTCTTTCGACCGCAGCTCACTGACCAGCTTGTTGAAGGATCCGGTGAGCACGCCGATTTCATCGGTGCTGCCGACCGGGACCTGAATAGAAAGATCGCCCTGTTCAACGGACTGGATGCCAGTCATCAGCACCCTTACCGGCTGCACCATGCGGCGCGTCACCATCCAGGCAAACAGCAGCCCAAAGGCGACGGCCCCGGCGGTGATCCCGACGGTGACCCACATAAGCCGGACTTCGCGCTGCGCGGCCGACTGAGTGGCTTGCTTAGTCAGATCGTCGATCAACTCGGTCATCTCATCACGGTACTTGTCCAGATTTCTCTTTTCGTCGCGGTGCAGTTCGCGGAACTGTTTTTCCAAGTCCCGATTCCGCAGGTTACGGTGATCCAGAATACGGGTTTGCAAACTCTCCAGCTTGTGGCTTTGCTCCTTCACTTGTTCCAGATTCCCGCGCAATTGGCTGAGTGCCATCTGGTCCATGCTGGTGCCGAGCAACGCACTGATCTGCTGTTCAGCGGCCGCGATGACCACCGCCACATGCCCATTGTTGTCGTCGTAATTCTGTTCCGCTTCGGCGATCTCGGACGGATCGACCTTCGCCTCACTCAACAACCCCAGGCGCTTCTCAAACGCAATCTGGCGTTCGAAGCAGTACGTGTCGACGTCGTCGAGAGTTTCGTGAAGCGGCAGGTATTGCGAGGCGATTTGGTCGAGGTCCAGCCGGAGCTGACGTGTTTTCCAGGTACCAAAGACGGACAAGCAGACCGTGAGCGTCAGCAGAAACACGGCGAGCGCAAAGATTTTCGTCGCGATGCGGTAGCGGATCGCCATATCGTGCCCCAGAGCACAGCACCCAAGGTCCAGCTATTGTCCTCTATTTCGAGTTGGTGAAGTTCCGGGGCGGAGCGTTACAGCCAGGTTCTTTGTGTGACCCTCTCTGAACTGCCGTCAAACTGTTGGAATGGTTCCGCCGTCGATGACGAATTCCGTTCCGGTGATGGCGGAAGCCCTGTCCGACGCAACGAAGGCGACCAGCTCGGCAACCTCCTCGGGCTTGTTGGGTCGACCTAGCGGAATGCCGCCCAGCATATCCATCAGGTTTTGGCGCGCGGTTGCATAGTCGCTCTTACTTTTCTCCGCCATCCTTTCAATCATTCTTGTGGCAGCGTCGGTTTCGATAAAGCCGGGAGAAACGGTAACCACCCGCACTCCCTTCGGACTGACCTCGTTCGACAATGCCTTGCTGTAATTCGTCAGGGCGGCCTTCGCGGCGGCATATGCAAGGGTTGAGTCATAAAGGGGCAACGCTCGTTGAATGGACGAGACGTGAACAATCACGCCCGAGCCCGCTCGATCATCGAAGGCAGAAGCCCGCGATCCAGTCGAACGGCGGGGAACAAGTTCTCATTAATGGCTTGCTGCCAAAGCTCCTCCGTGACCGTAATGAAGCCGCCGCTGGGGGCGGATGAGCCCCCCACATTGTGGACCATAATATCGATCCCCTTAAAGCGATCCAAAATCTCGCGGACTACTTTGTCCGTCCCTTCGGAAGTCGAGACATCGGCCTGGATGAAATGACTCCCCGCGTTTTCCTTCGGGGCAGAGCGCGCCGTGATAATCACGGTTCCGCCTCCCTGCAAAAAGCGATCGGCGATCGCCTTGCCCGCGCCCTTCGTGCCCCCGGTCACCAGGACGCGCCTCCCCTTGAATTCACCGTCACGCGTGGATTGGATGGATGGGTTCATGGCGTGCTTCCTCAGGCAATAATCTGATCGCGCATTCCGCCGAAAACCGACCCGCTAAGCGCGCTCGACAGAATGTCGTGGGGGAATCCCATCGAAACGGCGCTAATGTCGTCCAGCCTGCGTATGTGTTCCGGCGAAAAGGCGATCTCCAGGCTCTTCAGGTTGTCTTCCAATTGATTAAGTTTTCGCGCTCCGATAATTGGGATGACCGGGACGGAACGATGTCGAAGCCAAGCCAGAGCCACCTGGGCGGGCGAAGAGCCTAATTCTTTCGCGATCGCAACCACCTCGCGAACGGTGCGAAGACCCGACTCGTTTAACTCGACCAGCCCGGATTTATCGACCGAGGCAAAGCCCTTCATCATCTCTGAGTCCAAGCGGGTCCCCTGGCTTCCGGCCGCCTTATTTTCGGGGAGATACTTCCCGGTGAGCAACCCGTTGTGCAGCGGCGACCATGCCACCACCGTCATCCCTTGATCCTTAGCGACGGGAATCAACTCGCGTTCCACCGTGCGTTCCAGCAGGCTGTAATTGATCTGAAGTCCGGCGTAACGGGTCCATCCGCGAAGCTCCGCGAGTGTGTTCGACTTGGCGACAACCCAGGCCGGCGCGTCGGAGATGCCAATGTAGAGAATTTTCCCGGCACGCACGAGGTCGTCAAAAGCCCGCATCACTTCCTCCGCCGGCGTGATGGAGTCCCAAACGTGCAGCCAGTAGAGATCGATGTAATCGGTGCCCAAACGCTTGAGGCTCGCCTCGACCGACTGAAGCATGCTCTTGCGCTGGTTTCCGCCGGCATTCGCATCGCGACCCGGAACGGCGTTCGTGTATTTTGTGGCCACCACCATTTCCCCGCGATGGGATGCCATGAATTCTCCGACAAAGCGCTCGCTCGACCCTCCGGTGTAAAAGTTCGCCGTGTCGATGAAGTTGCCGCCGGCCTCCCGGTAGGCGTCGTAAATTTTCCTGGCCTCGTCCTTGGGCGATCCCCAGCCCCAGTCCTCGCCGAAGGTCATTGCACCCAGCGCCAATTCGGAAACCCGCAGCCCTGAATGTCCCAGTAGCCTGTATTTCATAACGTTCCTTTCTGAGGTGTAGTCCGTCGCATCTTAGCGCTCCCAGGCGGCAGGCAACGCTTCCGTCGGACGGGCCTTCCGAGCTGGTTTTGGCGCGTCCCGCTTGCTGCGAACCGCTTTTGCCTTGGGCTTCTTCTTGCTGCCGTTCTCTTTCATACGCCTACTTTGCCAGACTATGACCGATGCGTCCAAGACATTGTTATGATCGATCCAATAGCGATAGAGTATCGATATGGAGTTGCGGCATCTGCGCTATTTTGTAGCGGTCGGCGAGGAGCAACATTACGGGTGCGCCGCTCAGCGGTTGCGCGTGGCCCAGCCCGCGCTCTCGCGCCAGATTCAGGACTTGGAACGCGAGATCGGATTCAAACTGTTTGACCGCCTTCGGCGCGGTGTGAAAATCAGCCTCGCGGGCGAGTTATTCCTGGAGGATGCCCGGCGCATTCTTCTGCAGGTGAATGAGGCGACGATAAGAGCGCAGCGCATTGCGCGCGGTCAGTCGGGGACGCTGCGGGTCGGATTCACCGAGAACGCGTCGTGGCACGGTGTGGTTCCAGACTCCTTCCGGCAATTCCGGGAACGCTATCCGGACGCCGAACTGCAACTGAATCCTCTTGCAAGCCTCGAACAGCTCGACGCTGTCCGGTCGGGCAGGTTAGACGCGGGCTTCATCTATAACATGCCAAAAACGGACCCCGACCTGGATCAGGTTGCGATCGCATCGCATAAAATCGCACTCGCCGCACCCAAGGGACACCCGCTGAGTAAATTGAAGAATCTTCGGCTGCGGGACATGGTGGACGCATCCTTTATCTGGTTTCCGCGGCGGGAAAGTCCCGCTTTCTACGACCGCCTGATGAACAAATGTTTTCGTGGCGGGTTGAAAACGCCGCGCATCGTTCAAGAAGCAGTGAACGAAGCAACCATCTTGAGTTTGGTTTCGCACGGCATGGGTGTCGGATTTGTCCACGGAACGGCACGCTCGCGATGTCCCCAGGGCGTGGTTATCTTGTCCGTGACGGACCTGAATCTGCCATTGCCTCTGGCTCTCGTCTGGAGACGAGACAATGCCTCGGCGCTGCTCGGAAGGTTTGTAGCGGATGTGCGGCTCTTGCCAGATGTGCGAACAATGGCTAAGCGTTGAAGGTGATCGGCGAACCGTTCACAGGTCGATCGCGACCACCTCGTGATCGAGGATCGACGAAATGGTCAGAGTGATCCTTCCGTTCACTTCGCGAACGACCGGAGTTTTTCCACTCACCAGCAGTTGCACGCGGCGCGCCCTGTGCCCCGTGGGAAGGCGCACCGTCACCTTCTGCGGCGGCGCCGGAATGAACTCGCGGATGGGACCCTTCATCATCATCGGATTGGTCAGGTTCACTAAATGGACCGTCAACGATTCCTTCTGCCGCCAAATGGTGACATCGAACGTACCCGGCCCAGCGACCTCCACTGGGCGTGGTTCGTTGGTCGCCCAATCCACCGCGTTTCGCAGCAGCTTTCCATGATCCTCCGAGAGAACCTCCCAGAACACGCGGTCGATGTCCCAGGGAAAATAGACCACGCGGCTTGGCCCAACCTCGCGCACGAATACTTGCGGAATGTCGGTCTTCTCAACGCGCGGAAAAACTTCCTCCATCGGCAGGTCCGGATACGACGGGATCAGCGTCAGCGGAGCATTCGGGTAGGCGCCGCGCGGGCGCGTGTGGACGCGTGCCACGCCGTTGATGATTCGCTCGGCGTCATCCAGGCCGGCCAGGATCGGATGCCGCCTTCCAGTCTCCCCTTCCAGGCGCAGATACGAATTTTGCATGCGCGCTTCCACGCGCCCGTCGAACGATGCGCCGAACAGATCCGCCAGCCCGAAGTCCTGTCGGCGCACGCCCCATTCGTCGTACAACGAAGTTTCGTGGGTTGCGACGATACTCCCGCCGCGGGCCACGAAATCGCGAATCTGTGCGCACTGCCGCTCCGAAAGCGCCGCAATATTCGGAAAGATCAACACCTTGAATTGGGCGGTGTGCGCGGCGTCAAGAAGCTGATCATGGACCATCTCGAAGGGGATGCGCGCTTCGATCAGCGCCTGGTAGTAGCCCTGTGCGTGATCTTCGACGGTCGCACGTGCGCGTTCGCCACCGTAGAAATGGGCGGTCTGCTGCGAATACACCATCGCGACACGGGCCAGCGGTTCCGTATTGCGGAGGTAGCGTTCGTTACGATAATGCCAGCCGTACAGCTCCTCGACCACCGGGAGCCACCGCCGGTCGTGCAGCGTACCCGAGAACTTGGTGAACCACGGACGCAGGCCGTTCGCGATTCCGTCCAGGAACCACATGCGGATCTCCGGA
>WNFL01160015.1_pt1 | contig 11696 bp, 20 predicted proteins | sample 5400361 | NCBI WGS metagenome assembly WNFL01 (sample SAMN13153351, study PRJNA577476) | soil metagenome | isolation source: 40 cm soil on Douglas fir-dominated hillslope | place: USA:California | collected 2013-09-17
AAGACCCCCTCGATCCGCCAAGAGAAGAGCGATGCTCTCATTCTGCAGACACTCGAGCCCGTGGGCTTTGTCAGCGATTCCGATGTTGGACCTCCAACCGACGCGATGTCCGACTCATTACCAGCTGTCATGTTCACTTCCTCTTCTTCTACCTTCCTCACTTTCAAACCTCCTGAATCACTTCATTTCACCTGCTTGACCATCGGGTCACGAGGAGATGTGCAACCATATATTGCGTTATGTAAAGGGCTCAAGGCTGATGGACATCGCGTTCGTATCGCAACTCATTTAGAATTTAAGGATTGGATTGAGGGGGTAAGTCTTACAGTTTCGTTGTTGGGTTTTACTTTATCTGGCTTGGCAGCATGGGATCGAGTTTGGCTATGTGGGTGGTGACCCTGCGGACCTCATGCGCATTTGCGTTGAGAATGGGACGTTTACTGTGTCCTTTCTACGTGAGGCGCTCACAAAGGCAAGTGAAATAGCAGTGTTCAGGAGGACTTCACGCTCATCTGCACCATCAGTTCCGTGGCTGGCTCGATGATCTTCTCAAAACCTCTTGGGAAGCATGTAAAGATACAGACGTGCTTATTGAGAGCCCAAGTACGATAAGCGGTATCCACATTGCGGAAGCATTGCGGATACCGTATTTCCGAGCATTTACAATGCCTTGGACGCGTACGCGTGCCTATCCGCATGCTTTTGCGGTCCCAGACAGCAAGGCGAGTCCTTCCAATGGCTTTATGGGTTGATATTGATCTCCTCAGGGCACAGATGGGAGGAAATTATAATTATTTGGTACGTGGTTGGAATGTTCTTCAACTTTTGTGACTAATTCAGCATATATAGACCTATGTGATGTTCGATCAGGTTCTCTGGCGATCGATATCGGGTCAGATAAATCGATGGCGAAAACAAATGCTGAGGCTCGAACCGACTAACCTCGACAAGCTCGAGCAGCACAAGGTACCTTTCTTGTACAACTTCAGTCCGACCGTAGTCCCTCCACCTTTGGATTGGTACGAGTGGATTCGGATCACAGGATACTGGTTCTTGGACGACCCCGATGACTCGGAGGCTAAGAAATGGGAACCACCTTCAGGCCTGGTCGAGTTTATCGAGAATGCCCATGCCGATGGCAAGAAAGTCGTCTACATCGGTTTTGGGAGTATTGTCGTTTCCGATCCTGATGCCATGACACAATGCATCATAAAATCTGTCCTTGAAAGCGGGGTCTATGCCATCATGTCAAAGGGCTGGTCGGATCGTCTCTCTACCAAGAAGGCAGACGTTGAGGCCGTCCCGCCACTCCCTCCACAAATTTACAACATCGGGTCTGTTCCGCATGACTGGCTATTCAAGCGGATCGATGCGGCATGTCATCATGGAGGGGCCGGAACAGTGGGTGCAAGCCTACGTGGTGAGTTGATTTGAGTGTTGTTTGGTCAACTCGGCCTTACAATCTTCCTTTAGCTGGCATTCCGACCATCATCAGGCCCTTCTTTGGCGATCAGTTCTTCTGGGCAGACCGCATGGAGGCCCTAGGCATTGGTTCCTGTGTCCGCAGGATGACAGTAGATGAACTATCCGCTGCTCTGGTGAATGCGACCACCGACCTTAAACAAATTGCTCGAGCGAAGGCTATAGGGAAGGCAATCCAGTCGGTTCGTTCTCCACCTACTGCTATGCTCACTTGTTCTGATCAGCTCCGCAGGAGAGTGGAGTGTCAACTGCAGTAGAGGCGATATACAGGGATTTAGAATACGCAAGATCTATAATCAAACAACCATCCCAACATTCGGAAAGTTACGGTGCAGCTAGTGAAGATTGGAGCGTCATTTCTGGTGATGAAGGCGCAGACAAAGAAGAAACCACATCAAGATCTCCCCTTCGGAGAGTCATCGGCCTGGACACCTGGGGTTTCAGCCCATCACCGAGCAAGGGTGGACTTCTCCCTTCTACATGGCATTGAGGAGTTCGTTTTGGTGTTTAGGATTTTTTTTATCTTGCGCCTTGGATTTACGTCTCATACCATTTGCCTCCGTTTGCAACTGACACGTTCTAAATACTTTCAATCGTTGATATAAGCCGCACAACCCCTAATAGACTCTTACTTTCCTGTACATTCTTCATGAAATCCGTTCGTTTCAACTTCCTCAATTTCACCTTTTCCCTGTTCAGACACTCAAAGAAGAACAATCGCATCGTACTCTCCCCTTTGAGGATTCATGCTTTCCATAGAACGTTTGCTGGAACTGAGTCAATTCCGTCACCTGAGATCCACCGTCGAAGGACGTGCGACCCCATTTGCGGTGCAGAAGCCTGCGTCGAGCTCCGGGCAGCCCGCGTCGCTCTTAACCGGCTCCATTGCCACTATGGCACCTGTAACTATCGACTGGGAGAAGATCGATAACCCTCAATATGCTTTTGAAAGATTCTCGAGTCGTCGCAGCGTCGTCTACGGAACCAAAGGCGTGGTTGCGTGTTCGCAAGTGAGAACGTCCCGCGATTCATGAAACATTCTGCGATGTTCACAGTACATCGAAGCCTCTTGCTTGTCAAGCCGGTCTTGAGATTCTCAATCGCGGTGGGAATGCGAGTGAGCTTGATGCCCTACTTCCCGCAGAGATCGCGACTGAATTCTGTCCGCAGTGGATGCTGCCGTGGCTGTCTCTGTTGCTCTGAATGTTACAGAGCCCAGTTGTTGTGGCGTGGGCGGATAAGTCTATGATCGTTCTCGGGAAATTTCCACGTCTTGAGTTCATGTCAGCACAGATGCGTTTGCGCTATTCTATAACGCTCAGGAAAAGAAAGTCTATGGACTCAATGGGTCTGGACGTGCCCCGAAGAATCTCAGTATTCATCACATTCGAGCCAGAGGGATAGAAGGAGACAGTATCCCTTTGACAGATCTTAATTCTGTAACCGTACCTGGTATACCCGATTCTCTTTCATGGAGTGCGCCAAGTTTATCTTTCTTTCCAGGCGCGGCCGCGGCATGGCCCGACTCCATCGACAATTTCGGCTCTGGAAAGCTTTCACGGGCTGAGATATTCGAACCTGCGATTCGTCTGGCAGAAGATGGTGTCCCCGTCTCTGAAATTAATAGTATCGCCGTAATGTTCTGGACCCTCGTGGGTACTCACCCGGAACTCATTTAATCCCACTAGTGGCAACGATCGGAGACTCTTATCAAACATGCCTCGCCAGATGGAGATGCCATGCTACTTGATGGACGGGCACCACTCCCTGGAGGGGTCATGAAGTTCCCAGACCTGGCCGTTACATTTCGGTCTATTGCCAAAGACGGCAAAGACGGTTTCTATAAAGGTAGAATTGCGCAGGTAAGGTTCTTTGGTCAATTTTACATGATTCTGAGAGCCCAGATGAGGCGATTGTCGACCTAGTCAAGAGAAAAGGAGGAGTCATGGAAATGGAAGACCTTGCCTCCCATGAATCCACTCTTGTGACCCCGATCAAGTACACCTATGGCGGGGAGGTGACAGTCTATGAAGTACGTGTTCAACATGTACCTAAAGAACAACGTTGTCCTTTCGGCTGATGGATTCAGTGTCCGCCAAACGGCCAAGGGATCACTGCCTTACTTGCACTTGGAATATTGGAAGCAGCTCAAGAAGCAGGGATCATCCCAAATATTTTGGAAATGGAGCACAACTCAGTCGCATATCTTCACGCGCTCATTGAAGCTCTGAGGTACGCCTTTCCTCACACTTCCAGACGCCATACCTGAATACCTACATTATAGACTGGCCTTTGCTGGTATGTCTGGCAGCAGACGACTACCAGTGCTTGCTTGACTTGTTTGCCTCTCTACAGATAGTCGCTATTTCGTGACAGACCCAGAGAAATCAGAAATCCCTGTAGAAGGCCTGCTCAACAAGGTCCAGACAATGCTCTCCTGAAGATTCAGCTCACGTTTATCCAGGGATACTTAGCGAGTCGTGCCAGACTCATGAATCCGGCAGCCGCTATTGCAGACGTGCACCATGTGGGTGTTTACCACCTTCGGTTTATGACTAGTGCTGCAACTTTTCCAGGGAAATCCGCAAAACTCATCTGATACGGTTTACTTCTCAGGTATGTGTCTCGTCGGCGTTTCAGTGAAAACTGCCAGTTCTAACCCGTTTTAGTCACGGATCAATGGGGGAATGCGGCGAGCTACATCCAGTCAAATTATGCCGGTTTCGGAACTGGAGGCAAGCAAGCAGTTGCCTCGCAGGCGACCGAATGATGACAAATACTTTTAGCTATACCAAAAGATTGTGGGTTCACTCTGCAGAACCGTGGCTCATGTTTCAGCCTCAAGGAGGAGCATCCAAACGCGTTGAAGGTATGTACTTGAATCGACCCTTAGAAGCAAATTCCTGATTATTCTACAGGGAGGCAAGAGGCCATACCATACTATAATACCCGCGCTTGCTACAAGGGGAGACGACCTTTTCTTGTCCTACGGTGTCATGGGTGGCTTCGTGAGTGTAAACACAGAATAGGCCAGGTCGCTTTACTAAATTGGAAGTAGATGCAACCGCAAGGGCATGTCCAAGTTCTCTTAAATATCCTGCGTGGGTGGTCTCCACAAGACGCCCTGGATGCCCCCAGGTTCTGCATCAGTGCAGGCCTTCCGGATAATCCGATCGAGAATGCACATAGTGCTGGAGATATTAACAGTGAAGTGTACTTTGAACCGGGAATACCAGAGGAAGTGGTATCCAAACTTCGAGGTGTGTTCTACTGCACTTCACCGCCCGGACATTGCCCATCTTCATGATACAGAGATGGGGCACGACGCAAGGAAAGTCAAAGGAATGGGTAGGGGCATGATGGGTCGGGGCCAAGTGATTCAGAAACTCAAATGTGCGCGACTAGTCTGGGCGGCCGGCTCCGATTGCCGAGCGGACGGTCATGCAGTGGCACAAATTTAGTGCCTTCGTACTTTGTACTCAAAAATTAAGACTGTGTTTGTACTCTCCTTGTTAAGCTCCCGGATGCTCCTTGATCATGGACCTCGCGACACATATCCAAGATTTGCAGCTTGACGACATCCTGGTGTCATCTAAAGTGCTAAACGTACTCGACGACCACTTTTCTTCATGGGAATCTTTATGCAGTCATACGTCATTCGACGCTCTGTTAGCCCATACCCGTAATGAAGCCACGGTGCTTCGACAAGACGTACGTTTGTAATCAAGAATGTATGTGTCATTGAGCAAGGCGTTAGTTAGGACGCTCTACCGAATCACTCGACGCACAAATACAATCTGCGTTAGCACGCCTCCAACAACTCCTTTTGTCGGCGCAAGACGTCGCACTTGCGCGTTACATAATAACAGACGAATTACAAGCGCTCCCTGGCGAGTTAATCTCGTCGTCCAATCATGGCCTCGAGGAGTCCACGTTACTGGAAGATTTGGAGACGTTACAGCGGAGCCTGCGAGAGACAGAAAGCGTACGGTCATACGTAAAGGTCATTGAGCGCACGTTGGTACTTCGGTCAGTGCAGAGCATAGTCCCAGTTGCAGAACCTAACTCCGGCAGCAGGGAAGCGGCTCTCCATCATTTTGAGCAGAACAGCACCCATAAACAAATCACGCAAGCGTCACTATCAGCCTATGTTCAGCTTCAGGAATTTGTCGAGAACGTCAAACATGCCGTTGGAGAGACGTCCGGGAATTCCGAAACCATTAGTTTGGTTGTCTTCGCCGAGAGCTTACGTGACCAAACCTGGACAGATATCAAAGGAGAGCTGAGCGAGTAAGTCCGTATGTACTCGAGAGAGAGGGCCTCTAATTTTCCTTCAGGGTCCTCCTCGTCGCAGCAGAAAAGCTGAATTGGCCGATGAATGTCTTGTGGGGTGCTGCTGCAGTCCCTGAGCGAGAGGCTTTTGCAAACGCATTCTTAAACCTCCTTAAGTTACAAGAGCTGTGAGTTGCCTCTTGCATTACCGTTCGTTTCCTGATTGGGTTAAGTGGGGAGAAAATGAAATCGATACCTAATGATGGTCTTTACCCATTGGCCACGTTGGTTCGGCCTGTTGCCCTGCGCTTCAAATTTCACTTTGAAGGCGATCGCCAGACAAATCGCCTGGACAAGGTAGGTTTCGAACACAGGGTTTGTATGCCCACACTGAAGCCTCGAACAGCCTGAATGGTACTTTAGTCACATACTTAATACTCTCCACGATCAGCGTGCCTTCATGGAAACGACTATCCAGACGCTTCTTGGACTTACTTCCTACAGTACCATCAATGCCTACCGAGAATTCACAACGTTGTTATTTCCCATCCTCGCTCGCAAGATGAAACGTTCTATGAACCAGCTCTTGCGAGATCCTCGCCTTCTCGCCCAAACGATTTATCAAGCGCTCGCCTTCGACAACCAACTTATTGAAGATGGATTTTCGCTAGCCGGAACATACATTAGTCGTAAGGATGGTGAAAATACGAACTGGGAAGGTATCGGCGATGTAATATTAGGCAATAAGGAATGGTTTGATGCGTGGCTGGAGGCGGAGCGCGAATGTGAGTGCGTGAAAGATCATATATAACCTAACTAACTCTGTCCCTGGCAGTCGCCGAGGAACAGTACAATGAGATCATACAAGCACAGGATGCTTGGCATATCTCGGATGATGGCGAGTCAGATGAACGCCATCGAGACCTCAGGCCAACGAATTCCGCAAGACGAGTCAAGGCGCTCTTAGATCAAGTCTCTGACCGCTATCAAGTGGTTCCTCGTTTCCATCATCGAGCCCGCTTCCTCATCGCAATTCAAATACCAATTTTGGAGCAATACCACACCCGCATTTCAAGTTCCCTCGATGCGTTTGAGGCGCTGTCATCAACTCTCATGGGAGTAGTGCCTGGGGCATTAGCCGGTCAGGGGGGACAACAATTTGATAAGAAACGCCTTATAGACGGTGTGGAAGGGCTCCAACGGCTGCTCAAGGCATTTGTAAGCGCCCGTTGGATTACTATGGCCATGCAATCCTGGGGGGAAATGCTGGCGAGTACTCCTCATCTGAAATTGAAGGAAGGGCCGCTTACTCCTTACCCCATGCAGTTCTATCTCGAGATGTGGAACGAAATTAACCAGAAAGCAGCTCTACGAGTGAAAGCACAAACACACCCTTCTTTACCAGATCCAGCGCCCGAACATACCGCCGAAGGAACCCTCTTTGATGAGTTAATTGCTCAGTATGCTGCCCTGACTGCTCGCAGTGAGGATATGGTTATTCGACATATTGTGGGAGGCGTGGTGTCAGAGTTACGAACGCACCTGGCAAGGTAATGATGCCCCTTGGATCACTCTTGTGCGAACTGACCCGGTCGCAGCGCCTGGCCGTCCAGTCGAGAGCATCTTGTCGTTCCAAATACCCTTCTCGGGCCTGTCACATCACTTCAAACACAAATCGCTTTTCTTGCGACAACGTTACCTCCGTCGTCCGTCTCCATTTTCTATCGGCAAATAGCGAGTGGGCTCTCCACCCATATCCACTCGCGACTCTTCAAGCAACGGTCTCGAGGGAAGCTCACTGAACAGAACGGGCAGACAATAGAAGCTGAGGCGCAACTCTGGCTACAGTGTTGCAGGCAGGTGGTTGGGAAGGTGGTTCGCCGAGTCGATGTTCCGTGGCAAGACCTCTTGGAGGCGGCGAGATTAGCTAGTACCCCTGAAGGACCTTCATTCGTTGCCCTGGTCCAAATTGCCTGGCACTCGTCTGCCGGCGAGTGTGTTCACAAGTTTGAAGAAGCTGGTGTGCAGAGATTAAGTCGAGAGCAGGTGAAAGAGGTTCTGTCAGCTCGATTGGATTATGTACCGTGATTCATTCCGAATTGTTCGGCTATTCACACACTATTTGGACCCGTCCCACATGATCCGAAAGCATCTGCTCAATCGTGTTGGAGGCACTCCTCGAACGGGATGCCGACCACCTACATTGACCAGTATACGAAGACTAAGCACTATGATGCCACCGTTGACTTCGACAGTTTCAACTACTTCGCCCGAATTTCTCGAGCGAGCTGCTGCTATGAATGCTCTCGTGCACCAATTGGAGACTGATCTAGCCACAGCACGGGAAGGAGGTGGCCCGAAAGCACAACAGAGAATGAAAAGCAAAGGCAAACTGCTACCCCGTGAGAGGTGGGTCACAGCCAAATGCCCACTCCGACAAAGGCAATTATTATTAAACCCTTCATAATCCCAGGATAGCAAAACTACTGGATCCAGCATCACCATTCATTGAATTTTCCTCCTTGGCTGCTCATGAGGTTTGTGGCTGCGAGAATCGTCGAAGACAACATCCCTCTTACGAGTGTAAGCTAGGTATATCCCGAGTCTATACCAGGTGCTGGGATAATCACTGGAATAGGCCGGGTATCTGGCCGAGAATGTGTCATAGTTGTGAACGATGCAACCGTCAAAGGAGGCTCTTATTACCCGCTGACGGTGCGACCGGTAGATCTCATCGTAACATAATCCACTAACATACCGGCTCATAGGTTAAGAAACATCTACGGGCCCAAGAAATCGCCCTACAGAATCGTTTACCATGCGTTTATCTGGTTGAGAGTGGAGGTGCTGCCCTACCCTACCAAGCAGATGTTTTTCCGGTACATATGCCACTTTACTGTAATATGGAGTTCTTATACTGCTCATTCACAGGATGTCAGCCACTTCGGCCGCATTTTCTATAACATGGCGCAACTCTCCGCCAAAGGGATCCCCCAGATTTCTGTTGTGCATGGCATCAGTGTCGCTGGGGGCGCTTACGTGCCTGCAATGTCCGACGAAAACGTCATTGTGCGACAACAAGGCCACATATTCCTCGCTGGACCCCCTTTAGTCAAGGCCGCAACTGGCGAGGAGGTCTCAGAAGAGGAGCTGGGCGGTGGTGATATGCACTCCTCCGTTAGTGGTGTAACGGACCATCTGGCTCGAGACGATGCCCACGCGATCGAAATTGCCAGAGGAATCGTTGCGGACTTGGGCAGCGCGGGAACAAGAGCGGCTAACCCACCACGATCTCCAGAGGCCCCTCTGTACAGTGCGGGAGAGCTTGGAGGTATAATAGGAACCGACGTGAGGCAGCCTTTCGATATGCGGGAAGTTATTGCACGCATTGTGGATGGAAGCAGGTTTCGCGAATTCAAAAAGGAATACGGAACAACCATTTTGACAGGCTTCGCTCATATCCACGGATACCCCGTCGGGATCATCGGAAAGTGAGTTGTGCGCGCATGTCCTCCTGGCCGAAAGAAACTGAAGCCACCACCACCAGCAATGGGATCCTCTTCTCACCTTCTGCTTTGAAAGCGACTCATTTCATTGAGTTATGTTCTCAAAGGCAAATCCCACTGCTTTTCCTCGTGAACGTGACTGGATACATGGTCGGATCGAAGGCAGAACGAGGCGGTATTGCAAAAGATGGTGCGAAGATGGTTCGGGCGGTAGCTTGTGCAAATGTCCCGAAATTTACGGTCATTGTGGGCGGCAGTTTTGGAGCAGGAAACTACGGGATGTGTGGAAGAGCGGTGCGAGAATGCCTTTCGCCTGACGGAGTGCCTTGATGCTGATCCCTAAGCTTTGTTCAGTATTCTCCCCGTTTCCTCTGGATGTGGCCTGTAAGTGCTCGCCTTTACAGTCTCAGATGACTCACTCAGAGGAGAAGAACGCTCGAATATCCGTCATGGGAGGCTCTCAATTGTCACAGGTCATGGCCACCGTCTCTAAGTGAGTGCCATCTCCCAAGCACACCAAATGGTGCTGTTTGTTGACTTCTCTTCGGGCAGGGATCCGAGTCAACATGCCACGTTAGCGGAGAAAATTGAACAACAGTCCAGTGCAAAATATGCATCAGCTCGACTGTGGGACGATGGGATCATTCGGCCACAAGACACACGCGACCTAGTCGGCTTGGGTCTAGCCATTGCAGCAGGTAATCTGCACCCACAGGCTCCTTCCAGCTCCACGGGCACGTTTGGCGTGTTCCGAATGTAGACACAGACTTCCAGTGGAGTCCTGCAATCAGCGCTGGGGAAAGGCGCCTGCAGTTGGATAGCACTGAGCTAATGTATTATTTTATGCCGAATAAAATCAGTCGGTATACCGCTGGTCTGGCGATAAACGCGAGACCGCCCAGTGACGGTTGGGTGCCCTATGTTAGGACAAATTAATGGAAGTGCCTCGACTTCCAACCGTGAAGGCCGCTACACAGGATCTAACTCGGTCAGGGTTAGTCACTCTGAGGAACGTCTTCCTACCCGGAACCTGGCGCGGACGGCGTCTCATTTCCTTTTTCCATACGCCCGCCCCGCTCCGAACACCCGCAACCATGGCGAAACAGAAGAGCGGATACTACGCTGTCAGAACAGGCCGAATTCCTGGCATCTACTTAAGTTGGGCCGCAGCAGAAGAGCAGGTTAAAGGTGGCCGATATTCTTCCTGATTGCCGTTTTTTTTATCATCAACTCACGACGCCACAGGCTTCGCCGGAGCGGAACACAAAAAGTTTAGTACAGAAGAAGAGGCCCGATCGTATCTGGATCCTGAACAACATGCTACTGGATCCAAGGGCTATGCTCCCAAAATACCCATCGCCGCCCCGTATCCCAAGCCAACTTTCAATGAGCGGCAAAAGATGAAACGAACCCAGTTGACGTCCGTCAGCGAAAGTCAAGAATATGGACCCAGAGCACTAGTGGTTCACACCGATGGAGCATGTCCAAAGAACGGCAAGCGCGACGCGCGGGCAGGTATTGGCGTGTGGTACGGACCAGACGATTCCCGGTGAGTAATCGTCACGCCATTATCACCCAATCCCTTAGGTGCACTAGGAACATTTCAGAAGCGTGTCCTGGAAAGCCCACCAACAATCGTGCAGAAATATACGCGATCCTTCGTGCTCTCGAGAAGACACCTTGGAATGATATAGAAACACTTATTATCAAAACGGATTCAAAATATTGCATTGGCTGTTTCAGTAGCTGGCATAAGGAATGGGAACGGCATGGGTGGAAAACCGCAAGGGGTGAAACAGTGGGCAACCAGGTTGGTGGAGCCTTTTTTCTCGGTATTCCTCTGATTGATCTGTCCAACTGATGATCGCACAAGGGAATGATTCGCCTCGCTCTTGCCATGCTGTCAATGAGGAGTCTGCGGGGGCAAAGTGTGAATATCGTGCATGTGCGAGGCCACAGCGGTGATCCTGGCAACGAAGGAGCGGATTACTTAGCGCGGATGGGTGCGACGAGAGCCGCTGTTGCCGACTATGACTGGGATATGATGCGCAAAGCGATCGAAAAGGAGAAACAAGATCTCCTTGAAAGCCGACTCCCGGCGGCTACGTGCAAGGAATTTCAAGTATTGCTTGAGGTATGCCACCTCCACACCACATTATTATGACGCTGAAAGCGTCTCCAGGATCTGTGGACGGAGGAAGAATTGGAGGAGCTGGAGGCCAGTGACTTCTCATAGGTTTACGTGATGTTCAAATCGTATGATGCAACACGGAAGAAGTTGGAGTTTCAGTTCCCAAGCCCCGCATGCGGCGATGACGTCTCACACCACTTCCAGTGGCGTTAAAAACCCGTGAGTCAGTGTGCAGCCGCTCGTGCATCTACACGCAACGCAATACTTCATTCCCTACCTCCCCGGTCTTTGCGAGCATGAGTAGG
>WNFL01101518.1_pt3 | contig 11694 bp, 5 predicted proteins | sample 5400361 | NCBI WGS metagenome assembly WNFL01 (sample SAMN13153351, study PRJNA577476) | soil metagenome | isolation source: 40 cm soil on Douglas fir-dominated hillslope | place: USA:California | collected 2013-09-17
ACTCCGCTGAACAAGTCCTTTACGGTACATGGATATACGCTACTGGGTGACCTGTTGTCGGGGGACTCGGATCCGGACGGTGACAGCCTCAATTTTAATTCGATTCAAACCTACCCGCAGCATGGCTCTTTATTTACCAGCCCGACCTTGCAGACTCCTGCTTACTCAGCATACTCAGGCTATACGGGCCCAGACAGTTTCGTGTATCAGATTTGTGATTCATTCGGGCTGTGCGCAAATGCAACCGTAACTCTGAATGCGGTTAATAGCGCGCCCACTCCGCTGAACAAGTCCTTTACGGTACATGGATATACGCTACTGGGTGACCTGTTGTCGGGGGACTCGGATCCGGATGGTGACAGCCTCAATTTTGATTCGATTCAAACCTACCCGCAGCATGGCTCTTTATTTACCAGCCCGACCTTGCAGACTCCTGCTTACTCTCCGAACACCGGCTATACAGGCCCAGACAGTTTCACTTATCGCATTTGCGATTCATTGGGCCTTTGCGGGATCGGTACGGTGACACTAACAGTCTTGCCGAGTGATGGCCTTGAGAACTGTGGCACAGACTCTTGTCGCTCGACCGTGGGCGGCAATCCGCCCAGTTCCGTGGGCGAACCGGTCAATATCACCAACGGCAATATGTATCTCCAACAGAGTGACTATCAGTTGCCGGGCGTTGGCCCCACGATTGGCATCACGCGCACTTACAACAGCATCTCCCAGAATGGCGGTCTCTTCGGAAAGGGTTGGTCTAGCGCCTACGACGAATCCATCAAGATTTACGGAAGTACTTACGTTCGCTGGTTCAGTCCGGATGGCCAGGCGACCAATCTTATGCGCCCGTCCGGCACGGGACCTTTCTCGCCCGTCGAAGGTGATTTCCACGGCTCGCTGACGCAAAACGCCGACGGCAGTTTTACCGTTTCGTTCCTAGATGGAAGCGTTCATCGATTCAACTCGGCAGGCAAGCTGCTTTCGCTGGCCGACCGCCTCGGAAATCAGACATCGCTGAGTTACGACATCAATGGCAGACTAATTTCCATCACTGATCCATTTGGGCGAGTGCTCACGATCACTCCTGATGCTAATGGCCGCATTACTTCAATTGGCGACAGTCTCGGCACGGCTGCCAGTTACACGTATGGCGGAAGCGGCGAACTGTTGTCCGTCACGTATCCCGACACTTCGAAATTTCAATTCAGCTACACAACTGCCAATAGCAATCTGGTGCTTGCAACAGTTACCGATGCGATCGGTAATATTCTTGAGACCCACACCTATGACTCGCAGGGGCGCGCGCTCACTTCAGAGAAACAGGGAGGCGTCGAGCACTACAGTCTCAGCTTTATTAGCGATACTGAAACAGATGTGACCGATGCCCTGGGCCACATCAGCAAATACTTTCTTGATAAGACCAAGGGCCGCAATGTCGTTACGCAGATCCAAGGCTTTTGCGCTTGCGGCTCCGGCTCGCAGACGCAAAGCTGGACTTACGACAGCCAGTTGAACGTCAACGGCCACACGAACGCCCTCGGACAGATTGCCACCTACACCTATGATTCGAGCGGAAACAAACTAAGCGCAACCGGCGTGCTCGGCACTTCCAGTTTCACTTATAACCAATTCGGCGAAGTGTTGACCGCCACTGACGCGATGAATGGCGTGACCACGAACACTTATGATGCTGCCGGTAACATGCTTTCCGTCACCGATGCGCTGAATAACCCGACCACCTTCACTTACGATGCGCGAGGCCAATTGTTGACTATGACGAACGCTCGTGGGAAGGTAACGACGTTAACCTACAGCACGAGCGGCAACCTCGCGCAAACGACTGATGCTCTGAGCGGCCTAACGAAATTTACTTATGACGCGCGCGGTCGATTGACGAGCGCCACTGACGCGCTCAACTTCGTCACCACTTACGCTTACGACGCTGCTGGACGCGTAAACAAGATCACGCGGCCCGACAACACGTTCATCACTTTCACTTACGATCTCGCCGGACGGCGCACAAAAGTTACGGACGCACTGAACAACAGCACGACCTTCGCATACGACGGCGCTTATCGTTTGACAACCCAAACCGATGCGTTGCTCAAGTCGGTCAGCTACACGTATGACTCGATGTCTAACCTGACTTCCACGACGGATCAGCTTGCACATACCACCAACATCGATTACGACGAGTTCAACCGTCCCATAAAAACCACGTATCCCCCTGCGGTGGCTGGTGGAACTCGTTTGCAAGCGACTGTCGAATACGATGCCGTCGGCAATGTCACCAAACGCACCGATACTGCGGGGCGTGTGACGACGTTCTCATACGACAACGCCAACCGGCTCGTCACTGCCACCGACCCGGCGCTCCAGGTGACGCAGTACGAATACAACGGCCGCTCGAACGTCACGGCGGTCGTCGACGCCCTCAACCAACGCTACGAATTTGTCTATGACGCTCTGTCGCGCGTCACCTCCGCAACGCGCGCCGGCACGATGATGTCGTTTGCTTACGACGCCGTCGGCAATCGCATTCAGCGCACCGACTACAACAACATGAGTACAAATTACACGTACGATGCGCTGAATCGCCTGGTAAAAATTACTTATCCGGACGCCTCGGTCGTAAGTTATAGTTATGACAAGCTGTCGCACATGACTCTGGCAACAAACTTAAATGGCACCGTAAGTTTTGTTTACGATAGTTTGGGACGCGCGACCAGCACGACCGATGTCTGGGGCCAGGTGCTCAATTACATCTACGATGCAAGTGGCCGGCGCACGAAGCTGAGCTTTGGCGCCACCACGAATGCGACCTACGCTTACGACGCGGTGAATCGCTTGACGAAGATCACTGATGGCTCGAACCTGGCGACGAGTTATGCCTATGATGCGGCGAGCAAACTGACTTCGCGAACGCTGCCGAACAGCGTGGTGACAACGTACACCTACGACGGCCTTGATCGATTGACTCGTTTGAAAGACGCCAAGAACAATACGGTGATTGCCGACAATAACTACACCTACAACACTGCCGGCGCCATTACACAGAACATCGATCAGAGCGGCACACACGCTTACGGTTACGACGCGCTCGATCGACTAGCGTCGGCAACATACACGGGAACAGCCGCTGAGTCTTATGCCTACGATGGTGTTGGCAACCGCACTTCGTCGCAGCGTAGTGCAACCTACGGCTATCAACCGTTCAACCGTCTGACGAATACCAGCACGGCGAGTTATCTCTACGACAACAACGGAAACCTTACGACGAAAACCGAAGGTGCAGGCACCACGCATTTCGCGTGGGACTTCGAGAACCGCCTGATTCAAGTGGTCACGCCTGCGGCTGGAAGCGTCACTTACAAATACGATGCGCTGGGGCGAAGGATTCAGAGCGCGCCGAGCAACGGCGCCTCAACTAACTTCAGCTACGATGGGCAAGATGTAGCTCAAGACAAGACGAGCACGAACGTCATCACTGAATATCTCAACGGCCCGGGCATCGACAACAAGATTCGGCAAAAGACAGGCACCACACTTTACTACTTTGCGAAGGATCACTTGGGCAGCACTACGGCGCTGACTGATTCAAAGGGCGCTCTAGTCGAACGCGAAACGTACGATGCCTATGGCAACTCTGTTGGCAGCTCGAAGACTCGTTACGGCTTCACTGGCCGCGAACGAGATTCGCTGACGGGGCTGACGTACTACCGCGCTCGCTTCTACGATCCGCAACTTGGCAGATTCATTTCCGAGGACCCTATTCGCTTTACGGGCGGAACTAACTGGTATGATTACGTCGCGAACAGTCCCCTAAATTGGATTGATCCGTTTGGATGGGCGAAGTTCTACTACTGGCCATCTCATGGTAACTCAAAGTTTGGACACTCCGCTCTGCTTCTCGATGATGGAACTTACATTTCCTATTGGCCGACTTGCTATTTTGGTGGAAAAGATCCGCCATTGTTAAAGCACTGTCCAGCTCGACAACCTAATTACGACAAGGATTTTGAAGAAGAGGGCAATCGCAAGCCCGAGGTAATCCAAGTCACTGGATTGGATGAGGCTGCGATTAAACGGTGGTGGAATGAGGGGAAAGGACATGGTGACTTCAGTCTTTGGAACAATTGCTCGGATACCGTGGCGGAGGCATTGCGCGTTGGTGGTCTGCAAGTGAGAACCACAACCGTTTACACCACGCCCGATTACGTAAAAGGCGAGATTGATAGACTGTTGCACGATAGACAATATCCACCTCCTAGTCCGCGGCCGGCACCAACCCCATGTCGAACTGGATGCAAACCATAAATCGCAAACTGTCTCAATCGAGTTTGGCGAGAGTCATTGCTACCTTTTTCATTGGAGGATGTGTGGGTAGTCTCTCGTTCTCTCTTTTAATAGCGAAGCGTGGTCTCCAAGACGTGTGGTTCGCAATCGTAGAATGGTGGGTCTTTCCGACGGGCAAGTTCTGGGCTCTCGCGGGAGTAGTATTTTTCGTGAGCCTGGCGACTAGCTATGCCTTTTCTATCTGGCGCGGTTGGCTTAAAGCACCAACTCAATGGCATAGGGTGCTTATAGCTGCTGGTCTGGGAGGAGTCATTCCTCTTTTCTTGAATTTCCTATCGAAACCCAACACTTCCGTTATTGGGTTTTTCTTGAGCCCGGTTGTGGTTGCTCTTTTTCTGTCGGCCGCGCTCTTCGCGCTCACGTCAGCTTGGTATAAGTCGGCAACTGCTTTGATGGTGCTCGTCTACTTGGTCGCACCGCTGCTTGCCGGCATTCCTGAGCAATTTGTTTCTGGAGGCTCTAGTTGGTTTGACGCTGTGACATTTTCTATTAGAACTCCCCTCCTCATCGCGTTGTGTGGTTGGTGGTTAGCACGAGCACGGCTGGTTACCTCTATAACAATAACGGCAACATGATCTCGAAGAGCGATGGCAGCGGCACGACCCTGTTCGCATGGGATTTCGAGAACAGATTAACGCAAGCTGTCACCCCTGCGAGCGGCAGCGTCACGTACAAGGACGATGCTCTGGGCCGTCGAATTCAAAGCGCACCTTCAGCCGGAGCGTCGACGAACTTCACGTACGATGATCAAGTCGTTGTGCAAGACAAGACCAGCGCCGGAGTGATTACCGAGTATCTCAACGGCCCTGGGCGTCGACAATAAGATTCGGCAGAAGACTGGAACGACTCTTTATTACTTCGCGCAAAACCATCTCGGCAGCACGACCGCGCTCACATGAGACCAAGTCGGGGTCAGGCCTGCGATTTGCGATTCTGTTCAGCGGTGAGTTGACGTCAAGGTGCCGCTGAATCCAAGGTGCGTGATAATAAAGAACTAAGCGAGCTCGAGGCCAGCATTAACGAGCATTGTCATCGGGTTGAGAATCGCAAAATCGCAAGCCTGACGCCAGTCCCCAGTCCAGAGATGTCTTGGGCCAGGCGATTAACTACAAAGGGCAATGACGGGCTTTGGAAGAAAAAGACTTCTTTTGATTCTCCTTTTCACGGCCGTGGGTGTGATCGCACTTTATCCGTGGAAAACGACAGTCGTACCACAATGGAAAGTCAGAATTGTTGACCAAAGCGGTGTTCCGCTCGCGAATACTTGCGTTAGAGAAATTTGGCAACATTACTCCATCGAGTCTAGAGGCCATGAGCAGGACTTGATGACCGACAATGAAGGGTATGTAACATTCCCGGAGCGCACGGTCAGAGCTTCATTAGCGGTCAGAATCATTAGACCAATCGTCAATGCGCTCAATCCTCACCATGGCTCTGGCCCCGACGCGTTTGTAATAGTTCTCGCAGCCGAGTATGACACCTGGAGCAACAACTCCGCTCTACCCGGCCAGCCTTTGCCGAAGGAGATTGTTGTCAAAAAGAATCGCTAAAGACGACGATCATTGCTGACAACATCCACACCTACAACAACAACGGGAATCTAATTTCCAAGACCGAAGGCGCGGGTACGACCCAGTTTCAGAGCGGGGACGACGCATTTCGCGTGGGACTTCGAGAATAGGTTAAGCCAAGTAGTCACGCCTTCGAGCGGCAGCGTCACTTACAAATACGATGCGTTGGGACCAAGGATTCAAAGCGCGCCAAGCAACGGCGCCTCAACTAACTTCACCTACGACGGGCAAGATATCGCTCAAGACAAGACGAGCACGAACATCATCACCGAATATCTCAACGGTCCGGGCATCGACAACAAGATTCGGCAAAAGACAGGCACCACACTTTACTATTTTGCGAAGGATCACTTGGGCAGCGCGACTGCGTTGACGGACAGCAAAGGTGCTCTCGCCGAACGTGAAAGTTACGACGCCTACGGCAACTCTGCGGGCAGCGCCAAGACCCGTTACGGTTACACCGGTCGCGAACGCGATTCGCTGACCGGCCTGATGTATTACCGCGCGCGCTTCCACGACCTGCAGTTAGGGCGGTTTATCTCAGAAGATCCGATCGGGCTAGCAGGTGGAATTAACTCTTTTGCATACGTCAGCAACAATCCGCAGAACAAAGTTGATCCATCTGGCCTGTACGACATTGACGTTCATTACTATCTAACTTACTACCTGGCGATGAAGACGGGCTGTTGACAAAGGAGTTAAGAGCCAGGAATCAGCCAAATGAAATATCAGGCCGGAACATCTGCTCCGTTACAAACCCGCGCAATAGTTCCTGTCACCTGATCAAAGTCGAACGGCTTGCCAATTATTCCCGCGACCAGATCCTGTTCACCCCCCGCGACCAGATCCTGTTCACCCGAAGGCGGCTGGGCCGTGGCCCCATAGCCAGTTACCAGTACGACCGGCAGCCCGGGGCAACGCTTGCGAATGGCACGGGCAGTTTCCCAACCGTCCATTTCAGGCATGGCCAAATCAGTAAAGACCAAATCAAAGTCACCAGTGGAAATTTTCTGCAGCGCCTCGCGGCCGCCTTCGACGGTCACGACCGTGTGATCGAGATCCTCCAGCATTTCAGCCAGCGTCTCTCGGACGAACTCTTCATCATCCACGACCAGTACCGAAAGAGACGCTGTGTGGGCGTCCGGTTTGTTCACTTCAAGTGCGAGGCCTGTGTGCTCCGCGTGCGGCAAGTCGATGTAAAAGGTCGTGCCCTTTCCAGGTTTTGATTCGACGGAAATCAGGCCCTGATGACGCTCGATGATGCCGTAGCTTACCGCCAGCCCCAGACCCGTACCATGCACACCCTTGGTGGTATAGAAAGGCTCGAAGACACGCTCGCGCACCTCTTCTTTCATACCGGTTCCGGTATCGGCAAATCGCAGTCGCAACCGCTCGCCTTTACGGTTACCGCAAATCGTCAGACTGCCGCCCTGGGGCATTGCGTCTACGGCGTTGACGATCAGATTTACAAACACCTCCCGCAACTCAGAAGCATTGCCAAGAGTAAACAAATCATCTTCGGCGTTCAGAGTCACATCAAGATCAGAGCCTTCGGCGCGCGCTTCGTTCTGCCAGCGGGTGCGCGTGATCTCGATCGCGTCGCGCAAGAGACTCGCGACGTCAAGCAACTCCAGGTCGGCGGCTACAGACTTGCGCGCAAATGTCTGAATTCGCCGCACGGTTGCCGCGGCATCCTCGGCCGCCGTTACAATAATGCCAAGACTGCGAACCAGATCTTCATCCGTCACCCGGCGCAGAACAAGCTGCGCTCGACCCAGGATTGCCGCCAGAGAATTATTGAAATCATGCGCCACTCCGGAAGCCAATTGACCCAGAGCGCGCAGCTTGTCCGCTCGGGCAGCCCGATCGCGCTCTTGCTTCTGTTCGGTAATATCGTGCGCAATGCCGAGCACGCCGGTCATCTCTCCGTCGACAACGATGGGAGCGCTGTTTATCGAGGCAAAGCGGATGCTGCCATCCTTGGCGATATAACGTGATTCATAACTTCGCGGCTCGCCCGACAGCGCCTCAGCAAATCGTTCCGCCCTCATCTCGCGATCTTCTTCGTGCGTGCGCTCGAGAAAATGGTGCCCGATAATACTGTCCAGATCATAGCCGGTCGTATCCAGCATTGCCTGGTTGCACCACTTGTAATTACCTTCTTTGTCCAACGCATAAATCGCTTCGCGGGCGCTTTCCATAATGTTCTTCAAAAGCGATTGCCGCTCGCGCGCCACGGCTTCGACTTTGCGTAACTCGGACAGGTCACGCGCCGTACAAACGGCTCCGGCGGTCTGGCCGCGCTCATCAAGAACCGGTTCCACCGTCACCAGAACCGGACGATTCAAATGGTGCGGGATGATCTCCAGATTGATACTTGCGGATTGATGCAGCGCCTGCTCCACAATGCACGCGGCGCCGTCAGAACTCGTCCGCAGAATATCGCAACACTGTTGGCCGAGCAGAGATTCGGGATGGGCCTTGTCCATGGCCGCGCCGGCCCGGTTGACGCGTACCAGCTTGCCGGTTTGATCGAAAATAAAGATGCCGTCAGACATCGCATCAAAAGTTGATTCCCATTCTTTCTTGGCCCGTGCGACCATTTCAAATAGTTCCGCCTGGGCAATACCGGTTGCCAATTGCGCGGCCACGGATTCGACCAGCAGCACTTCATCTTCGGACCAGCCACGAACCGATTCAGTTTGATGAATCGAAATCACCCCGCGAAATTCTCCGTTAAACGTGAGCGGATAATCGATTTGCGATCGCGCGCCGGTACATGCGGCACGCAGTCGAATGCAGTTGGCAAACTCCGCCGCGCCTTCCGCGAATTGTTGAGTATCACTAATCACCAGAGGCTGCGACGAAGTCAGGAAATGTCCGCGCAGTAATTCGTCATAGGCGGCATCAAAGCTACTGACACTTTCGCAGCCCGCGGCGACGTATTCCCCTTTGGCGAATGACTGGTCGCCGGTAGCTTCGTAAAGGCGTACTTCCACGCGCGAGGCCGAAAGCGCCTGTCCAAGTTCGCGGGTGGCCGTGTTGAGTACTGAAGTAAGACTTAGCGAAGCACGAATGGCAACGCTGAGTTTGTTGACCAGCGCTTCGCGCATCGACGTGGCCGCCGCCTTTTGATAAAGGCGCGCCTGCCGGATAGCAATGCCCGTCTGATCCGCTGCGGCCTTGGCCACTTCAATATCAGCTTCGCTCCAGTGACGAAGTTGGCGGGTGGTAGACAGCGCAAAGGCGCCAAGCAGTTGGTCGTCCACGGTGACCCCGACATACATAATGGATTTGACGTCGAACCGCATTATGACCTGATAGAGATCTCGGACTCTTTCATCGTTGGCCACATCGTCAAAAGCCAGGACGCCATGCTTCTCCATCGCGGCGTTAAGACCCTGAACTTGCGGCAAGTCAAAATCGCTGCCGGCCGGCAACACATCCGACACATGGTATTCCGCGGCATTGGTTACGCGTCCGGCCTTTTCATCCTTCATGAAAAGGGAGCAACGATCCACCTCGAGATGAGCGCCAAGCTCGCGAACCGCCGTTTCGAACACCTCTGAAACGTTGAGTGTCCGACGAACGGCCTGTGAAATGCGGTTAGTCAACGCGGCGCGCTCGGCCTGTTGGCTGAGGGCCGCTTCGGCAAGTTTCCGCTCAGTGACATCCCGATCGGCGCCACGATAGCCGACCAACTTACCCTGCGGATCGAACACCGGCAGACCGTTGGACTCGAGATACCGATATCCTTCGTGCTTGTGCTTCCATCTAAGCGCTAGTCCCGTCCAGCCACGCTGTTCACTAATTCGTTGCTGAAGGTGTTTCTCCAATTCACCGCGGTCTTCCGAGTGTACAAAATCCAACACATTCGCGCCCAGAATCTCGTGTGTCTTGTAACCAAGAATTTGCTCGACGGCCGGATTCGTGTAGGTATGATTTCCCTCGCGATCTATTGCCCAGATCCATTCGTTGGTGGTCTCTACTATCGAACGAAATTTCTCTTCACTGTCCTTAAGCGCTGCCGCAGCTTCCTGGCGAGCACTGATATCGCGCGCGATTCCCTGGACCCCAACCGGTTTCCCACTCTGATAGATCAGGCGGCTGCTGAGTTCGAGTGGCATTCGCTGCCCCGACTTGGTAATGATCTCGGTCTCATAAACGCTGGACGTGTCGCTACTCTCGATCTTGCGGGCCAGATTTTGACGTACGAAGTCTAACTGTTCCGGCACAACTACCTCAGCAATGTTCAAGCCCAGAGCTTCCGCCTGGGTATATCCAGTCAGGCGCTCACCGGTCTGATTCAGTGAAGTGAAGTTACCGGCCAGATCGATCGTATAAATGATGTCGTTGGCATTCTGGAATAATTCGCGATACCTCTCTTCGCTCTCTCGCATCGCGATCTCAGCCTGCTTCTGTTCGGTGATGTCATTCGCCATCACCATGTACGCAGGTCTGCCGGCAAAATCCAGCTTCTGCCAGGTCACTTCGACATCTATGAGAGAACCGTCTTTCTTTCGGTGTTTCCAGCAGCCTGCTTGATCGCTTCTTTCGGAGTGCTCAGCCAAATACGAAACCAACGCGGGAACATCTTCGGTGGGACGAATGTCCAGCACAGTCATGCCGAGAAATTCTTCGTGAGAGTAACCATAGTGTCTGACTGCAGCTTCGTTGACGGCCAGAAACGCGACGCTGCCCTCAGCACACACATACATCGGGCAAGGGTTGGACTCAAACAGAATTCGGTATTCTTCGTTTTGTTTCTGCAAGGCAGCTTCCGCGCGTTGTCGTTCAGTCACGTCACGCGCGACCGCCGTGAACACGCGCTTGCCGTCAGCGAACATTTGACCGAAAGAGATTTCCAACGGTACGTCATGACCGTCGCGGTGAAGGCCGGCAACGCTGATCGCCCGGCATTCGACTTCCGGCTGCGTAACATCACTCCGATTCGCGAGCCCGAGATTGTGGATATGAATTGAATAGTCCGGGATTAATTTGGTCGCCGAAGCGCCTATTATCTCGGAGACTTGATAGCCAAAAATCTTTTCCGTAGCCGGATTGGCAAAGACGATATTCGCGGCGTCATCAATCGTGATGATCGCGTCTGAAGCAGTCTCGGCGACGACGCGATAGCGAGTTTCGCTGGCGCGCAACGCCTGTTCTGTTAACTGCTGGTCGGTAACATCACGAACCACACCACGCACACCCAGAAATGCACCGTGCGAATCTCGCTCAAGACTGACGATGCCTTCCAGATAGCGCAATTCGCCTAAAGCGTTTTTCAGACAATTGGTAAACCGAACCGGTTCGAAGGATTTGATATTCTGCATCCGGGCGATGTCGCCCGCGGCAGCCTGGTCTCCAATCAGAGCACTGAGGGGCTCGCCGATCAATTCGAAAGCTGATCGCCCAAAGAATCGCGCCCCAGCTTCATTGATGCTGGTGATGCGTCCCTCCATGTCGCGCGAGTAGATTATGTCGACAGCTTGCTCGACGATATCGCGATATCTTCGCTCGACGCGATGACGCTCTGCCAAACGCGCGACAGTGACCAGCAACTTCTCATGACGAAATGGACTTTCAATGTAATCGTCAGCGCCGGCGGCGAATCCTTCGCGCAGGGCCGCGTCTTCTTTGCGGATGGCGCTGAGTAGTAGGACGGGCGTGGCAGAAGTGTTGGGATCCTTCTTCAGTCTGCGACACAGCTCCATCCCGTCCATCCCGGGCATTACTACGTCGCAAATAATGATGTCCGTTTTAACGG
>WNFL01013447.1_pt2 | contig 11693 bp, 11 predicted proteins | sample 5400361 | NCBI WGS metagenome assembly WNFL01 (sample SAMN13153351, study PRJNA577476) | soil metagenome | isolation source: 40 cm soil on Douglas fir-dominated hillslope | place: USA:California | collected 2013-09-17
GAGGCGCGGCTGCTCGTGGTCTTCACTCCAGGCGGAGCCGAAGAGTTCTTCATCGAAGCCGGCGAACCGGCAGAACGCCGCGAGTTCCCACCGCCCGCCGAACCCGATTTCGCCCGCTACCAGGCCGCTGCCGCCAAGACAGGGCTCGTCATGCTCGGCCCCCCGCCATTCGAAACGCCGGACTCCTAACCGCCGGACTGAGGCTCGCCAGGTGGGTGGGACTGGCCTGTAGGTTCGTCCCGCCCAGCCTGGCTCAGGTCGGTGGCTATCCCCACTGCCCGGGCTGGTAGTCGCCGGCGGGCTGCCGGGTGATGACGTTGATGCGGTTGTAGGTGTTGATGAGGGCGATGAGAGACACCAGCGCCCCGAGCTGGTCCTCGTCATAGTGCTTGGCTGCATTCGCCCAGGCCTCGTCGGTGACACCTCCGGCGGCATCGGCGACGCGAGTGCCCTGCTCGGTGAGCTCTAGGGCGGCCCGCTCGGCCTCGGTGAAGACCGTTGCCTCCCGCCAGACGGCGACCAAGTTGAGCCGCACCGAGCTTTCGCCGGCGTGTTCGGCGTCCTTAGTGTGCATGTCGGTGCAGGCGGCGCAGCCGTTGATCTGGCTGGCCCGGATCTTGACCAGCTCCTGCGTCACCGCCGGCAGGGTCGAATTGGACAGGACCGCGCCTGCCGAGTTGATGTACTTGGCGAACTTCACCGCCACGGTGTTGCCCTGGTAGTTGAAACGAGGGTCCATGGTGACCTCCTAGCCGTTCGTACGGGTGACACCTGGCTGACACAACGGCCCGGGACAATGTGACAGGCGGGCAACGGCGGCCGATAGCGTGGGGGCATGAGTACCAGATCCGCAGCTCCGCCGTCCGCTGTCGCCGCCGTCGGACTCGTCGGCGGGTTCATCGCCGCACGCCGAACCGGCCGCCGCGACGTTGGGGGAGCGCTGTTCGCGGCCGCCGGCGCATGGTGCGCGCGGGAGTGGTACCGGGCATCCGGGCCGGTCCCCATGGTCGGGCTGAGCGCGCTCTATGCAGCCGCGATGGGCGGATCGCACCCGCTAGCGAAGAAAGCAGGGGCGTGGCCGTCTGTCGTCGCGGTCGCGGCGGTCGCGGCGGCCGCCAGCGAACTGGTGACCCGCATAGTCCCGCCGCGGGATCCGGCCATTGGCCGGTAGCTGTCACGGAGCGGGTGCCTGGTCGAGGAGTTGCTCCCGATCGCCGAAGTCGCCAGGCCGACCATCTGGGACGACGAGATCCTGGTCCGAATGGACCGCGGCGAGCGCCCAAGGCAAGATCGTCATCACCATCTGGGGCGCTACCTGCGGTGGCCAGCAACCAGCCTGACTGCATGGCCGCTTGGACGACCCGTCTCTCGCTTAATTGTTCTTCAAGGAGGCCGACATGGCGGCCTCCATGGAGCCAGGCGACCGATCCCGGAAGAGAACATTCTCGAGGTGACCAGAATGGCCCGGTGGCCGCGTAGTCGCCGGAGCAGAACGCCAGGGCGCCGGCGTACCAGCTCACGGCTTGATGACAACAGCGGAGTAGTTGACGTCCTGGCTGTCCTCGATGTAGTGGTCGCGACCGTGCGCGAAGTAATACGGCCGGACCGACAGCGTCTCGGAGTTCACTACGCCGGAGAAGTTCAAGCCGCGGACGAGCAGCATCTTGCCCCCGGGCAGCCATCTGGCCCACGCGATGTCTTCGCCCATGAGGAGCGACACGCGCGGCACCAGCCGCGCGGCGCCAGTGCGGGTGCTGATGATCGCCAGCTCGGCTGGTGCGGGGGCGGTACTGATGCGACGGGTGTTCGCGAAGGCGGCGAGCGCGCCCCCGTCCTGGGAGAAGGCAACGCCATACGCGAAGCCGTGGCCGAGCGGGCTGCGCAGGGTCCTGGTGGATCGCGTGGCGGTGTTGGTGATCTCGAGAGTGCACGAGTTGGGGTAGCACGAGCCCTGCCACCAGGCGACCAGGCTGTAGTTCGCGCCAGGTGGGGTGACAGCACCCAGCAGCCCGCCGTTGGCGCCGACGCCGCTGCTGATCAGCGTCAGCCGCCCGCTATCGGGGTTCCAGACCGCCAGCTTGGTCGGACGGGAACTGCTGGCGGAGTCGCTGGCCTGCACGAGGACGCCGCCGGACACCGCGGCGGGCGAGGCAAAGTCGTCGCTCAGCCCGGCCACGAACCAGCCAGCCGGCAGGTTGAGGCTGCGGGACCGGCCTCCGGTGGCGGGGAACTCGAGCAGGCGCTCGCCGGTCTGCGCGATGAACACTTGCAGGCCGTCCGCGGACGCAAATACTGCCATGCCGAAGCCGAGGTTGGTGATCCTGCCGGTGGCGAGATCAAGCGACTGGATCTGCCAGTACGTCCCTCCGGTGTTGACCCAGTAGAGGTGGTCACCCGCCGCAATCAGCGGAACAACCGGATCGGAGGGGGCTACGGCCGCGACGCGCTGATGCCCGGTGACCAGGCTGCCGATGTGCAGGCTGCCGTTGTAGTCCACCCAGGCGACCTGCGCGGCCGGCAACTGGACGGGCCGGAGCGCTGCTGCTGACGCATCCGGCTGGCCTGGCGCACCACTGTGCTGCGGCCAGTTTGCGAGGAGCGCGGCAGCGCTCCCGGCGAGCACCACGGCGATCAGGCCAATCGTCAGCCGGATCCGCCGGCGCCGCCGGCGCGCCGCCGTGAAGATTGCCTCAGCTTGCGCGGCCTCGCTGATGGGGTTGACCGGCGCGATAGTCAACGATCTCACCTGCCTGGTCCGGCCGGCATCCTTGCTGGCATTGGCACGATGGAGCTATTATCACTAGGACCATGCTGGACGTCAACATCGACAGGAACGCTGGACCGCCGCTACACGAGCAGGTCGCCGCCCAGATTCGCCGTGCGATCGCCGAGGGCGAGGCAGGGCCCGGCGAGCGACTGCCGCTGGCCAAAGACCTGGCCGCAGTGCTCGGCGTGAACAAGAACACCGTGCTGCGGGCGCTACACCTGCTCCGCGAGGAGGGGTTGCTGGAGTTCCGGCGCGGACGCGGCATCACGGTGGCCGGTACGCCGCAGCACGGCGCCGTGCTGACTCAGGTGCGGCAACTGCTGGCGTTCGCCCGGCAGCAGGGCTATGGCCGCACCGAAGTGATCCAGATGATCACCGACCTGCCGCAAGACGATTAGCCAGCGCGGGGGCCGGCCCGGTGGTCGCGGGATAGACGATCACGGTTCCGGCATGCGGTGCGCGTCGCGCTGTAGAAGGCAGGGCCACCTCATGGGTGTTGTGCCAGTGGGAATGCCCATGCCGACGTCCAGGAACTGACGGATACCAGCGTCCCCGGCCAGGAAGCGCACCGCCCGCGCCAAAAAACGCCCGGTTAGAGCGCGCCGACAAGACGATGTCAGGGAAAGCCCTGATCGCCTGATCACCCGCTGCCCAGTCGGCGGCGAAATTGTCCTTGCCGCCCAGCCAATAGTCATACACCCGGGCAACGTGCGCGATGCCGGTATCGAACGAGGTGCCGGCTCGTCCCAGCTTGCAGCACTCAGAGCGTTTGCGGGCGACTCGGCTCGGCCTTCGCGCCTGGGGTCACCGTTGTCGCGGACCTGCCTCAACGCCTTTCTGCGATTCAGCGGAATACGGCAGAGAATCTCCGACCAGGCCAGGGGCTGGAAATCAGCGCCGGCTGAGTAACGCGCGGTCAGGCGCTGCGAGATGCCCCTGTTTAGGCGGGGCGTGAGACGTTACATTGACTCTGTCTCACGACTGGAGTCGGGTCCGATCGCCGTAATGGCCAGGGCAGCTCGTCGGAGGGAACCGCATGAAGGCGCTGCAGGTGACCAGGAACGGTCCGCCCGGCGAGGTGCTGGAAGTCGTCGACGTCTCGGTCCCCGAGCCGGGGGACGGCGAGGTACGGGTGAAGGTCGGCGCAGCGTCGCTGAACTTCAACGACATCGACCGATGCCGGGGAAAGCTCGTCTCGGTTCCCACACCGCCCCCGTACACGCTGGGCATGGATGCCTGCGGCGTGGTGGATGCGGCCGGGCGTGGCTGTGAGGCCTGGCTCGGGAAGCGCGTGGTCGCCATCACCAAGATGGCGCTCGGCGGCATCGCCGAATATGCCATCGCGGACGGCGTCTCTGTCTTTGCTGCTCCGCCAGACTTCGACGATGCTGAGGCGGCCGCGTTCCTGCTGCCGTTTCAGACGTCACATCTGGCGCTGTTCCGGCGCGGACGGCTGCTGGCCGGCCAGACGATCGTGGTGCATTCAGCCGCTAGCGGACTTGGCACTGCCGGGATGCAGCTGGCCAAGGCCGCAGGCGCGAGGGTCATCGCGGTGGCCGGCGGTGCAGAGAAAACGGCGCGCTGCCGCGCACTCGGCGCTGATCTTGTTATCGACCACATGGCCGAGGACTTCGTCGAGGTGGTGCTGTCGGCGACCGGCGACGCCGGAGCGGACGTGATCTACGACCTGGCGGGCGGTGACTTCGCCGAGCGCTCCTGGCGGTGCACCGCGCACGGCGGCAGATACCTGGCCGTGGGCTTCGCCGATGACGACAACAACGGCATGACCGGCAGGCCGCTGCGGATGGCCTGCATCGGAAACATCGACATAGTCGGCGTCATGCTGGCCTGGGTGACGGCGGTGGACCCAGGCATGCGCCGGTTCGGCTTCAATCCTTTCGGACGGGGCGTGGCCGATGAGATCCATGCTGATCTGCTCAGGCTCGCGGCCGAGGGCAAGATCCGCCCGGTGATAGGACGGCAGGTCGGCATGCATGAGGCGGGCAAAGCGCTCGACGAGCATGAGGGCCGCCGGGCGATCGGCCGCACCGTCGTGATCGTGACGCAATGACAACCGTGGAGTACACCTGGCGGGACTCCGAGTTGCGCAGCCCGCCGCTGCGGGCATTCAACGCGATCGGGGCAGGGCTGAGCCGGCTCGGGCTCCAACGGCCCGCCCTGACGCCCGGGTCCGTGCTAGCCGCCGCGGTGAAGGCAGCCGGCAGTGACGACTTCGGCAGCGACAGCTACCGAGAGCCGCTGGATGTCTTCATCGCTGCGTGCCGGGACGAGGCTGAGCTCACCACGTTCGGCCGGTTCCTGGTCGCCAAGATGCTGCAGCGCGCGCTGGCCAACCGGCTGGCCCTGCAGAGCTGGGCCACCGAACATCCTGAGGTGCGCGAAGAGAGCATAGCCAGCCCCTGGGTGATCGTCGGACTGCCGCGCACCGGAACGAGCATCCTGGACATGCTGCTCGGCCTGGACCCGCAGGCCCGGCCGCTGCTGCAGTGGGAAGCGGCGCACCCGATCCCGCCAGCAACGCAGGAAGAGGCGGCCAACGACCCGCGAATCGCGCAAACGGCCAAGGAGCTCGACGGGCTGATGAAGCTCAATCCTCCGCTCCGGGCCATGCACCCGTTCGGCGCCACGCTGGCCGAGGAATGCGTGACGCTGTTCATGTACGACCTGCGGACCTTGGCGCTGGAAACCCAGGCGCACGTACCCAGCTATGCGCGATGGCTTGAGCAGGCCGATATGGCACCCGCGTACGCACAGCACCGGCTAGCCCTGCAGACGCTGCAATCCCGTCGCCCGACCGAGCGCTGGATACTCAAGACGCCGAATCACCTTTGGCACCTGGACGCCCTGCTCGACGCGTATCCGGACGCCAGGATCATCTGGACGCATCGGGATCCGGGACCCGTTGTCACGTCGCTGGCCAGTCTGGCTAACGCAGGCCAGCTGCCGCAGACCAGGCGGCGCGACCCCCGGCCGACCGCAACCGAGTGGCGGCGCAAGTGCGGATTCGCGCTGCGGTCAGCGATGAGCCACGACGACAAGGCGGCCGCCGGCTGGTGCCGTCATCTGCACTATGACGCGCTAGTGGCCGATCCGGTGCGCACGGTCAGGGATCTGTACCAGAGCTTCGGTGACGAGGTCAGTGATGAGCACGCCCTGCGGATGACGGCACTGCTACGGGACCGGCCGAAGGATGCGTTTGGCCGGCACCGCTATGACCCTGCGGATTTCGGCTGGACGTACGCTGAGATCAACGCAGAGTTCAGCGACTACATCAACCGGTACGACGTGCGGGCCGAGAAGCCGGGAATGCCGGGCGAGGCAGGCCCGGCGGACTGAGCAGACCGCCGGTCGTTCATGACCGTGTGGCCCTCACCCTTAGCGGTCAGCGCCGACGATCGACGCCCCGCCCCGCGCCTCCTTCGCAACGGAAGGCACCTGGCCGTCCTCGTCAGGGGCGAATGGTGAGGGCGGCGATGCGCCCGCGAAGCCATGGACCTCGGTGCGCCAGACGCGGATGTAGCGGCCGCCGAGTACGACAAGCGGTCAGATAGTGGGAAGGGTGCCACCATCGATGACGTACTCGGCGCCGTTGATGGTCCTGGCACGGTCAGATACCAGGAATGCGACGAGTTCGGCCGCTTCGGCCGGTTTCGCGGGTCGCCCGATAGGGATGCCACCAAGGGAGTCCATGACCCGTTGCAGCGCCGCATCCCTGCTGATACCTGCGCCCTGGGAGATGCGGTCGACCAGCCCCTCGGCGCCCTCGGTCTGAACGAATCCGGGTGCCACCGTGTTGACCCGCACGCCTTGCGGCCCGACCTCGTTGGCCAGCCCTTTGCTGTAGGTGGTAAGCGCAGCCTTCGCCGCAGCGTAGGCCAGCGTTGCCTCATACAGCGGCATGCGCCGCTGGATCGACGACACGTGCACGATGACGCCGGACCCGGCCTCGATCATTGCGGGCAGCAGCCCCCGGTCGAGCCGGACCGCAGCGAGCAGGTTCAGGTTCAGGTCGTGCTGCCACTGCGCATCGCTCAATGCGGCGAAGCCACCAGAGCCCGCGTGCGAGCCGCCGACGGTATGGACGAGGATGTCCAGGACGCCGAAGCGCTCACCGATGCGGTCGATGACCTGCCGCGTGCCGCCGGACGTGCTGATGTCAGACACTACGAACAGGCCGGGATCGGGATAGCCGCGGGGCAACGTCCGGGCAGTGGTCAGCACGGTGGCGCCAGCCTCAGCCAGGCGGCGCACGATGGCTGCGCCTATGCCCTTACTCCCGCCGGTCACCAGTGCTCGCCGACCGGCGAGGGACTCGCTGATGGTCACCGGCATTGCCGGTCCTTCCTGCCAGGCATGTCCCTCAGTACTGGGCCAACGCAGGCGGCGGCTCGTAGTGCAGGGAGACCAGCCAGACGGTGCGGTCGTCGCGGGCCGTGAGGTAGCAGCTGAGGACGAGCCGATCCGGCGCCCGGTCTTGACGTCTTCATCATCGGTCGCGGCGTGGACCATCAGCTCCCGTAGTGCCCGGCGGTGGCGGCCGGGTCCGCTATCACCTTGGTCGGCGAAACCAGCCGATCAAAGCGTCGCCGTCGAAAGCGCTCGCTCGCATCGGTGTAGCACTGGACCTGCGCCCGCAGGGCAATGCTCATGTGCCGTCATTCCCTCCTCGGCAGCTGCTCACACCACCGTCGGGCCCGCCTCGGGAGAGAGTCAATGCGACGCTGGGTAACTGGCTCGGTAAGTGGCTCGGCGGCAGCGTCCGGTTATGCGCGAGCCCCGCCATGAAGTGGCTCCGACCGGTCGGCGCAACAATCCCGCGGTTCGCGGAGAGCCACAAGCGTCAGGCTGGCTTGACGTCAAGCTGACATGACGGCGAGGATAGGGCGCATGGTTACTCCTGACGTGGCGCAGACGCACCTGACGTTGCTTACCGCGGCGGCGCGCTTCGACGAGCTGAGCCTGCAAGACGCTCTGGCATCGATGGTTGAAGACGATGCGGCAGGCGGCGGCCAACCGCTCGCCAGGGACGAGGCACTGGAGTTGCTGGCGCTCGGTGAAGCGATTGCCCGCAAGGCGGCATACGGACGCCAGCTGACCGTCCGGTCGGCTCGTGCTGCCGGGGCATCCTGGTCGCAGATCGGTGCTGCCCTGGGGATCAGCAAGCAAGCTGCATGGGAAGCGCATGGCCAATGGATAGAGGATCAGGCTGAACGGCACCGGCGCGATGGCTGCAGCGGCATGGACGCGGACATGGCTCGAGTGGCACGGATGCTGGCCGGATCGCCCAGTACTGACGATGAACGATGAGCACCGCTGGATGACCGGGGTTTATCGTGACTTCGGTTACCCCGGTGCGGCGGGCTCGCGGCGAAATCTCGCTGCGGCGCAGGCGGATTCGAGTTCGCGGGCTCCGAATGCCTCCACCGGGCCGAGCGCGCCCGCGGCGCGCACCCCGTCAGTGGCCGCCTTGCCGGCCGCCCAGGCGAGAACCAGCGCGGTAAACGAATAGGGTTCCCCGCCGGTCAGGTGCACCGTGGCCATCGTCTTGCCGCGCGCATCGCTCGCTACGGCAACCACGTCGGAGCCAATTGCCTGCGCCGTGCTTGGCTCAGCCCGGCTGCACTGGATCCGGCGGGCCAGCGCATCGAGAGCGCGGCGCACGCCAGGCAGGCGGCCCAGCGGCGTGGCGAGCGCGGAACCGGCCTGGACGAGCCTGGTAGCGCTCCCGAACCAGCCGAGAAAGACACCCACGTCGGTGAGCGGCGCCTGCGCGACGATTCCCGCCGCTCCCGTCAGTCCCGCCGCCCACGGCCGCAGCCTGGGCAGCGTGAAATGCTCCGAGGATCCAATCGAGAACGCCGGCTTTGTCTTGCCGTCAACCTCGAACGACGTGACGTGCGCAGCGGTCCGCTCGGTGACGATGTGGCCACTGCGGAAGGCGTATCCGGCTTCGAGCAGCACACCGGCCACGGAGGCGCGGGTGCCGGCACTACCGGCCCGGCGGATGTCCCCGCGCACGAAATAGCCGACCCGCACTTGGGCGGCGCCGGGCCCGGCCTCCTCCAGCGCAAGAGCCCCCGCCAGGTTTCCGGGCACGTAGTCGTAGCCGAACGCAGTCAGCAGCACCGCTCCGGTTCGTTCCGCGCGCGGGGCGAACTCGTCGAATACCGCCCGGATGAACGGTGGTTCGCCGCTGGAATCCAGATAGATCGCGCCCGCGTCCACGGCCGCTGCCACGACCGGCAGGCCAACCTTCAAGAACGGCCCCGCCGTCGACACCAGCACGTCGCCAGGCCCCAGCAGGTCCCGCAGCGGCCCAGGCCCTGCCGCCCCGGCGACGGCCGTCTCCAACGGCGCCCCGCCTACTGCCTGTGAGATCCGGACGGCAACCGCGTCCAGCCGGCCCTTGTCGCGGCCCGCCAGCACCGGGCGCGCCCCGCTCGCGACCATTGCGTGCGCGGTCAGCCCGCCCATATAGCCGGTGGCCCCGTACAGCACGATCCGGCGCATGGCACCAAGCTACCCAGCGCGGCAGCCGCGGCCTCCCGAGGGCGGGCCAGCCGACCCGCTGCATCATCAGCAGGGAGGATTCGCGGTCGCGTCCCGGGGTCCGAGCAGCCGGTGCAGGCCGGTCACCAGCGCATCGCGGGTCTGGTCCAGCGTGTAGCCGCCGTCGACCAGGTACCAGTCGATGGTCTCGATCTGTGTCAGCGCGTCGGCTGCGGCCAGTATCGCGTCGGCTTGGCGGCCGAAGGTCGAGAGCTCGGCCGCGAAATGGCGGGAGAGCTGGACGCGGAGCAACCCCCGGCGAGCGTTGAGGCTCTGCCTGATAATGTCGCTGGCCGGAGCGAGGCGCATGCGCGTGCGCGCCAGCGCCGCCCTGGCCACCGGCGCGACCGCCTCGCAGAGCCGCAACCGCGCCGTGACGAAGGCCTCGACCCGCTCACCGAAGGGCCCCTCGCCGATCGCATCAAACGCGAACAGGGGGCCGACCCGCTCCAAGTGCCGGTCTATAGCGGCGTGAGCCAGGTCATCAATGTGGCTGATGTATCGGTAGACCGACCGGAGCGAGACGCCCGAGCGCAGTGCGATCGCCTCGGGTGACGGGGTGAGGTCTCCCTCGCTGAGCAGCTCGAGCACGGCGTCGAGCACGGCCAGCCTGTTCCTGTCCCGCCGGGCCGTCCGCCCGTCGGTCACCGCATGTTCTGTCATAATCGCTGCCACAATCTACTGAGAGCCCGGCTACCGCGCAGCCGCGAGATGCCGGTCGAAGAACGCAATGATCCGCCGGCGGGCGTCGGCCGCCTGCCGCTCGGCGCTACCCGTGCCCATCAGCGGCCCAGCAACCACATTGAGAATGGCGAAGAACCTGGGCAGCGCGGCGTCCGGCCCGGCCGCGCCGCGCAGGGTCGCGAGCATGCCGGGGTGATTGTTGAGGAACGAGTGTCCGGCATCCGGATACTCCTTGATGTCGTACTCCACCCCGGCTGCCTCAAGTGCGGCGCTGAGCTTCGCGGCCGCGCCGCGGAGCGTGCGGTCCCTGGCACCGTAACTGCCCACGACCGGGCAGGACTGGCGCAGGACGGATGCCGCGTCCCTCGGTAGCATGCCGTAATTGGCGCTGGCCGCATCGAACCCGTGCCCTGGCGCGAGCAGTAGCGCGAAGCCACCGCCCATGCAGTAGCCGATTACGCCGATGCGATCGGTGCAGTCATCCTGGGCGGCCAGCCACGACCGACACGCTTCGGCGTCGTCGAACACCTGGCCGGTACCCGACATGAGGTCACGGAACGCCGAGACCAGGCACCGCGCCTTGGTGCCGATCGAGTACAGGTCCGGCGCCAGCGCGAGGTACCCGGCGCTCGCCAGCCAGTCCGCTTGGGCCCTGAAGTCGGGGGTCATGCCCAGCGCGTCATGCATCAGGACGATCCCTGGCCAGGGCCCCTGCTCGTCCGGCCTGGCCAGGTAGCAGCGCAGATCGCCCCGCTGGACCGCGACCCGCACATCGGACATGGCGCCTCCTGCGGGCTGCCCGTTCATCCTGTTATGACCCTGTCTTCATCGTCGCAGCGCACGGGCCGCTTGTCCCGGTATCCGTTAAGCAGCACGGCGCGGAGGTGCTCCGGCAGCGGCTTGACGGCCTCGCGGACGGTGACGCCCGAAGCGCGGTGCACCCGCGGCGCGAGCCAGGCTGCCACGAGCTCAGGCCGGCGCTTGGCAACCTCGCGCAGCACCCAGCCGATCGCCTTGCGGACGAAGAACTCCTTCTCCTCCAGCATCGCATCGGCATATCGGGCGAACCGCTCGAAGTCGCCGCCACCGGCCCGCAATGGCCTGAGCAACGCAAGCATGGCCGACCGCCGCAGCCAGAAGTCGTCGTCACCAGCCCAGCGGTCGAGCACATCGCTGGCCTCAGGCCAGCGGTCGACGATGTCGCCGACCACGTTCACGGCGAGCCCGTCCACCAGCGCCCAGGTTCTCGACGTCCGCAGCAGGTTCTCGAGCAGGCCGGTGTCGGCCGGGCCGAGCAGGCGGCTGGTACGCTCAAGCAGGACGACCGCGGCCTGCCTGCACTCGTAGAGCGGACTGGTCCAGAGCGCGGTGACCAGCCCGGTCACCTGATCGTGGTGTAGGGCGGGCCGCGCCTTTGACCAGCGAGCTACCAGCGCCCTGATCGCCGGGACGCCTGCCCCGGCGAAGTCCAGGTCGCTCTTGAGGTAAGCCTTCTCGCTGGCCGCCCGCGCGGCCGTGCCAACCCGCCGCAGCGCGCGCTCCCAGTCGGCTGCCTCGGCTGCCCATCCGGCGGCGGGAACGGTCACCGTGCCACAATACGAATGGTGGCTGACAGTTCGTTCACCGATCTGATCAGACGGCCTGTCATCGTGGCGCCGATGGCCGGCGGCCC
>WNFL01160237.1_pt2 | contig 11693 bp, 13 predicted proteins | sample 5400361 | NCBI WGS metagenome assembly WNFL01 (sample SAMN13153351, study PRJNA577476) | soil metagenome | isolation source: 40 cm soil on Douglas fir-dominated hillslope | place: USA:California | collected 2013-09-17
GAGTCGGGCACTATACTAGGCTTCCGGTGATCACTAAGAGGTCAATTAGCTAACCTCAAACATTCACTCAGTTCCAAGCAAGCTATCTCCCGCCGCGATGTGAGGGGGGGTTCTTATCTTGGGAGTTGATCGAGAGCCGAAAAGGACATTCCTTTAAGGATCAGGGAAGAGGTTAAGGCGTTTAGCACAGAACCTCTTCACAATTATCCCTGGCAACGACATTAACGAAATACCCTTGTCCTCTAAACTATTTGGGCCAGCGCCGGGAGAGCAGCCCCTCTACCCGCGGTCAGGCGGGATAGATTCCTACACGATATCGTTGAGACGTATAACAGCCAACACGTCTCATTCCTCGACCCGACAACCCCTGGCTGTGCGTCCTGACACAGTTTCGGACAGTACATGAAGACATGCGAAACCAAGCAAATAACAAGCTGGTTATATTCGTGGTCTTGTGGCTATTAACATTCGAGGTAAAGAATAGTGACCATGTAAAGAGCCCTTTGATGAATTTGTAGTTAGCTAATATACAAGAGCATAATATAACGTGGCGGTTCACGCTTCAAATCTCTGTCCTTCCTGTTTGTATGACCTGTGTGCGAGGCGCGATCGTGGTGGTTACCATGTTGGCCGATGTCCCACAAGCGTTCCAGCCCTGTCAAAATGCCGAATGAGGCAAATCAGTAATTAGATAGGTATGTGATAGTAAATCAATAACAACAATTTGAATACGTTTTTTGTTCCCCTCCTCCTGTCGCGTTCCGCCCTTTTCCGGCTCCACTTGATGTTTTCCCTCATTCACGTTAGTGAGAGGTCCACAATTTATTTACTCTCATCGCTGGGGGCGAAACGTGCCAAACCAGAGGCGGTGTCATACAGGGTGTCTGCACATAACAAGCATTTTCAATATATTACGGATGGCCCCGATGATGTCTGGAGTCCCGCGTCCAAGGAGCAATGATCAATGAGCCCCTGATTGCAAAAACTGTTCAACCGGGCGGATAGGTATCCCGGTGTTCCTTAATGCTGACCCCTATGCCCGAGTCGCTAACCCCGATGGTCACAGGTTCAGATGATGGTCCTGACATATATATCGCTCCATGATGGTTCCTGAGACGGACCAGAGCAAGGAAGAAACCCATATCGACGCAACTGCCCCCCGGAAGGAGCATCGACCTATCTCCATTTATATTTCTACTACAACATTCTAAATCGTGACATGTGATTTCGCACAGGTTCATTGGAACCCGGTCTCACACACGTTCTACTACCCTCAGGTTCTCACCATATCGTATTCACTAATCAATCTCGCCGAGTTCGAAATTAAACATGCCATCAACTGTCCCTTGGTTTGCGGAACGGGTGCCACTCCTGCCATGCCAGACAATTGGACTCCAAGTGTCATGAAGACTTGCCTTCGATGCCATCCTCAAGCATTCTGCCTTTTCCATCCTGTATTGCTCGGCAGCTGTTGAGAGACACACGTTGGTGCTCTTGGTTTCAACATTATACGGACCATCGGCATCCTTGTCGCTCTATTATTAATTGCATACCTGTTACAATACTGAATGATATTTTCTTGTCTGCTGTAGAGGCTCACAGGATGTCCCCAAGCGCTTTGGGGCTGTTCACCGCCGCTGGAGGAGTCTATTTAACCGCATGACTAACCTCTGGTCCAAATTACGACTGGGGAATGAAATGAGGGTGTTGAGATATAATGAGGCACATTCGTCATAGCGCGAAACGTGCTCCAATGGAAGTGAATGGCGGAATATAACATGTCGGCGCATATGCAGCATTGATATGGACAGTATTGACGGTACTGATGATACTTGTAGTGTCAAACTCATAGGCGAAGGGGGTGGCAGGGTTATGAGATGGACATTAATAGACAGGAGACGGGCACGCCAGGCGATCGCAATCTACAAGACCGGAAATAAGACAGGGACCGACGAACTACGCACCCAGTAGACCTCTTGGGTACACTGAGCACCACTGATTTTCCATCTGCTTAGTCTCGATATCAATGGTGAATCCGTAGCACTCGTCTGGATGGAAGAATGGCTGTAGGGATGATTGGAATGCGAATACGCAGTCCATTCGTGCTTTACTTCACTCGGGTATAATTCGCCAGTGGTACTGTAAGTACCCAACTGCGGTTGCCACTTGAGGAGCACTTTGCCGTCATTCTAGTCACCTTCAACAAGGAAGACGAGGCAGTAGCGAATACGAGGGTGAGAACTCCAGCATGGAGGAAGGCTACGGTGCGGCCGGAAGCGTCTGGTTGGGCGAGGTTCACTCGAACCATGACGGACGGGCACGAGGAACAGAGTGGGTACTTAGACTAGTAATGTCATTGGCAGATAGTAGACGAGAGACAAGTGCACAGAGCATTGTGTCTTGTGTGGTCGATCGCTCCAGGACTGGAAGGCGCAACACCATAAGTCCGCCCATACCGTGTTATCGCCCTCAATTTACCAAAGGACCGGGGGCCGTTGCACAGCGGACAGAAAACTTCGATCGTTCATGCCTGGAGAAGTCATCGACTTTGCCACCAAATTCACGATAGGATCGTACTATGACCATGCCCAAATTTTGCTAGACACTACATTTCGTCGGTTGCGTTGTTGACCACCTTGCCTTCGTGAAGAACTCTGTGCGGGGAACCGGGCTTCTCTTTACGTTTATATCTTGAATGCGAGGAGGTCAGAAGAATCCGCAGGTGACAGTTCTGACAGCGGGCGGTTGCCACCCGAAAACGTCACCACCTCCGAACCCTCCGAATCGGATGTTATCTAGTATGAAAGCGCAGCGCAGGTGACGAACCTCCCAACGTGCTCTTGAACCCGTCGGCATTCATGGAGATTGGACCAGACATCATTATCATCGGAGCAGGTCCTTCTGGGCTCATCGCAGCGCTAACTCTCGTACAAGAAGGTCAGAGAGTGGCAATCTATGACGCATTGCCCAAGGGCCAAAATGGTTCTCGAGCCGCAGGAGTGCATGCTCATACGCTTGAGGTAGCATCGCTGGTTCTTTGTATTCTTCCGTCGATTAACCCTGCTGCAGCAACTCCACACATTGGGTTACGCAGAGGCACTCATCTCAAAGGGCATTAAAGCGCAAGGCGTTGTCAACTATGACCGTACCACACCTTTAATGCAGACGTCTTTCGCCGAATATCTACAAGGCGTAACGGAATACCCATTTGTCCTTCTCATACCACAGCACGAAGTGGAGCACTTCCTCGAAGAGAGGCTCAATGAGCTAGGTGTGAAAGTTCACAGAGAAATGCGACTCAAAGAGATAGAAGCTAGCGGCGCGGAAGGAATCAAGCTTACCTTCGAGAACGGAGAGACCGCAAAGGCAGCTTACCTTATTGGGGCTGATGGGTCCAGGTCTACGGTATGCTTCTAAATATGTTACGAGTGACCAGCTGAAACTGTTCAAAGGTGCGTGAACGTGCCGATATATCTTTTACAAACCCATTCAATGGCGAGCCATACCACATTCCTCACTCCGAAGCAACAGAGAGGCAAACTCAATACCTAGTCCTTGCTGACGTTGTTCTGGAAGGTTCCTATCCATTCACTTTCTTGCGGGACCATTTGAGCCTTACAATCGACCCTTCGGGAATGGTCCTCCTCGTACCTCTTCCTCTGCCTGATGATATTCACCAGCACGGCGATGAGAGACTGACCTTCTGGCGGGTGATATTCCCCGTAACTGCCAACAATGAACCGCCTCCTGCGAAACCGGATGTGGCCGATGTGCAACAATACTTCGACAAACGCCGTGATATATGGGAGGAGAAAGATTGGCCAAAGGTTTTGGAAGTCCGAGAGTCTTCTAGGTATCGAGTGCGAGAGGCGATTGCGAGCACAATGTATAAACGATTCGGGACCCACGGACATGTGTTGCTCATAGGAGACGCTGCTCACGTTCATAGTCCTGCGGGAGGACAAGGTGCGTTTCCTAGACTGTCCTCCCCCGGACTGGGCGGCGTAATTGACTAGCATAAAGGTATGAACCTCGGCATATGCGATGCAGTGTCTCTAGGCCGCACACTATCCAAGTATATCAACGGCACTCAAGATAATCACCTACTCGAAGAGTACAGCAGGAAGCGCCAAATCGTCGCCAAAAGTGTGATCCAACTTGCCACAAGAGCGTTCAACATGGTGAACTACTTAATGGCAATGCCGGCGCTTGTCCGTCGCCTTATTGCGGGGGCTTTAAATTTTATGAGCTTGGCGAAGAGAAGGACGGTGTTACAAATATCCGGAGTAATGAACCGGGTGTATGATTGAATGGTGCGATGTCATTGGTCGGAATGCAATATGGTTGTGCTTTTCCAGTTTGAGATATGTATTTATTCACCAAATAAAACCCTACTGTACTTAACTTCTCGTGCCTATTTTTAGCAGCCACAAGCCAAGCAGAAGAAGGGTACATTCTGCGTATTTACAACACAATAGGATGCGTTTCTGTTAAGGATAAAACCTGAAGGATGTTGATGTTTCCTGGCAGTATCACTAACCGGCTGCCAGTCGAGTTTACGTTTCAAATGAGGTGGAAGAGGCGGTTCTGTTCAAGGCTCCCCCCTTTGGCACTACCTTGCGGTCAGAACTGTGCGATCCGGAAGCGAAACTCGGAACTAATTCACATTCCCCTTCCCTAGCAAATTCTTTTACGAGCCCGCAAGAAAGACTCAAGCCATCGTAACGGCAATTGGTTTTCTGATTGTTCCAACCTAGATACTGAGCGACGGCAGCAATTAGTAAATGGACAGATATTGATGGTTCGCTGGATGTGACGTGTGAAGAGCCTAACGGAACGACCGACTGGGGTGCCGGTGCTATACCTACACATCCAAGGCAAAGCAAGGAAATCAGAGTCGCTAGGACGACTGAGTATATGCCCGGCCGTCCGTTGATGGTCGATGGCTATGAGATACTGAGTTGCAAGGGGAAACAGGCTAAATAACAGGCAATGGCGTCTACAAGAGAAGTAGGAAACAAATAAAACTATAATGACGACATGATATAATAACGCATCGAGACTAGCGGTGGAGGTCATCGGGGTCAAACAGGCTCTGAGGGAGGTTTGCAGCCTCACAGGGTCAGGCGAGATACACTCTATGCATACATTGTCATGTTATAGTTTCATAGGGGTACTGATTTTTCCTATGCTATAATTTGTCCGAATTTCCGAATGCCCATACTATCGCCGAAGCACTGCCACCGCAACAATCCAGCTCCCAAACTTGCGCTATCAGCTATGCACTCATATTGTCACCAGAAATGGACATATGGCCTATAGATTCACCCCTAAGCTCTTGCGCTCTTTATAAATGATCCCTTGCACCAATTAATCACAGGGTTGTTTTGACTTCCTGACTGACAGTCAGGAACAATAGGAATACATATATGGAGCCACCGAAGCACAGCGATAGACCTTAGTTGGGCGCTATAGGAAATTAATACCGCGTGATCGTGAATGGAAAGCATAGGTCATTGCGCACTGCTTAAAGCTTGGAAAGGCACGTTCTTCATTCAGAAAGTAAACCCCTGGAGGTAATGCTTTTTAACTAGTTAACGGGGATGCAGTTTGGCAGCGTCTGTCCAAATTGTGCTCACACATCGTTGGGAGTGGGGTGTCAAGCCGGGCTGGCTGAGAAACTTCAGGGAGTTTGAACGACAGTCTCTTGGCATTTTTGCCCCAACATGGCGTCAGAGGCGTGGCAAGAGGCTGGCACAAGGCATAAGACGGGACGAGGCTTGGTCAACAACGTAGACCCCTAATCCCTCAAATCAGAAAACAAGAGTTGGTCCAACTTAAGTCGAATTCCGCCTCTCCTATCAGGCACTACTCTCGGGCCAGCCAAACAAATTTCCCGGCGTCAGTCACCTCACCACTGTTCTATCTATGCAATTTGATACACACGGATCTTGACTGACCCTTCAAGGCCTGCTTCTCCTGAGACCCCCGTCGGGCCATGCACAAAGCAACACGACGAACGTTCGTGAGCTGTTTGCTGCCCAAATTGCAAAGGGTACAAACAGCTTAGACGGTCAAGCTGCCTGTGGCGCCAACAGAGAGCCCCACTTATATCGAGTAGGCCCAAGCTTTTATGGCTGCCAGGATCCTCTTAAAGGCGCCAATTCCCAGAGAGGGATGGACACTCGGTTTTTGCTCCTCCCCTCCTCAACGCGGGAGGTACAGCAATGATTGTTGCCACTCTACGTCAGGCTTGGATTACGTACGATGCGAGCGAAAGACGGAATATTGGTATATTCATCTTAGGCTTGATGTTCTACAAGTTCGGATTGGAAATAGTAAGTACATTATAATTATATTGATTTTCCTTGTTTTCACCTGACTTCTCTCCCTCGGACAGTTCATTGGCTCCATTATCCCACTTGCCAGCGATCGATTTGGCGAGAGCTTTTTTGACTGTGATGAGTTCCGGAAAGGTTCAGCGCCACCTAGTCACCTCGAAGCTTTTCGAAAAGTCGGGGTCTTAACTGGCGTAAATCAAGCAATGCAATGTGAGACCTTGGCTTGATATGGCTGATGGCTCACCCTTGCTTACTATTTGTCAGGCCTTGGCTCGATTTTGGTCGCTCCCCTAATTCAACGATATCAGACCCGTAAGGTGCTCTTAGGAGCCACAGTGGCTTTTGCTCTATTGGCAAGTATTCTCATAATAGTTGATGGTGAGTGCCCTCTTCCATGAAAACGACATCCCCTTATGATGCCAGCGGCGACTGGTGGACGACCACGACAGTGGGGCCAGTACAACCCCGTGGCAATCTTCCCGTAAGCTGTCGATTCTATGGTGCTACTGAAGGCACTGTTTCTAATATCACGCACAGCGTTTATTGCATCTCGTTAGTTGAATGATCGGCGCCATAATGACTGACCTCTAAGGCCGGTTATGACAGAGGTATTGCCTACGGGATGATTGAGCTGAGTAGGTGTTTTTTTTTAAATCTCTCCAACAGGAGTCAACGGTTGACGGGGTCTAGTTCGTCGGGTTTTGCCACGAGAATTAGTCGGCGGGGATGTTTCGAAACTCAAACGTCTCGACTCAGCAGTCCATGGTACGCAGTAAACTATGCACGAGGATAATGCTAACTGTTTGTGTAGTGTTCTATGAAACTGCGGGAACAATAGGGCCCATAACAGCCGTGAAGCTCATCGACTCCATCGGGGAGAACCTTTCATTCTTTCTCTCCCCTGTCTCCCTTGCGCTTGCTGGCATTGTGTGGTTCTTGATTCGTCTCACCGAGAGTCAACAAGAAGTAGCCCAGCCTGCTGATCCGGCGGCGGAACAGGCGATACCACATGCTCCTGTACAAGAACCTGGTTACCTTAAAGGGTATATAAAAGCACCTTATTCAACCTAAGGAGGCGCTGATTCCAGTCCAGACTCTCACGACATGTCGCCTTTTGGGGACGTTCGACTTGGAATGGAGGTGCCATTGTGCTTGGCGAGCGCCGCTTCATCTGGCTTATCCCCTGCTACTCATTTGCACTTCTGGCGCACCGGTAAGATAGTCGCCCTTGAATCTCGGGCCGCTAATGTCTTACCTTGATCAGATATCTGGAAAATAATATTGCCAATATTTACGCCAAGGGTGTGATTCAAAAAGCCTCGTATCAACCTCTCATTATTGTTGGCTCAAACCTTGGTGAACTTCTTGGCGCAACTACGGTCTTTTTCACGGCGGATGTCATCCATTCGTAAGAGCTTTGTACCTCCTTGGGCTATGCGAACCACTCACGAGATTACAGACCAATACCTTTTGTCCGCCTCGATGGCTTCTTCCTCTTACTCGCCTGGTTTATACCATTCCTCCCAGTGTCGGGAAATACACTAAATGATGCGCTGAGCATGGCAGCACTGTTTATGCCGATGTCATATGCATGGGCAGCTGGGGATGTGTCACTAAACGCCTTCATTCAGTCTAACCTCATAAACATCGAGTCAAGGAGGCCAGGAGTCTCAACGTTAGCTTCTATCATGAGCTTTTTGTATGTTACCTACGTAAGTACGACACCCTGCTCCATGCCATGTTCACAACTATTTGCTCTCCAGATTGCATCGTATACTCTTCTCAGCTCATTGCTCGGCCTCCTCGTCGATACGGTCCTTGGGGGAAATGACGCATGCGGTGCTAATTTTCGCTCCAATACAAGAACTGCTCTCATCTATGTCGGTGGAGTAGGTGAATCTCCTTCAACGAGCCTTGATCCATACCCATAAGCTCTCCATATAGATATTCTTCACAGTCACCTCCTTCACGATACTTATCTCTACACTCCTTCCAAGGGGAGCCCGCGCCTGGAACCCTGTACTCTGGGATTTTCAACCACCACAACAGGTAGAAGAGCCTAGTAACGGTCACTTAGGAGGGCCTGCAGGTGTTCATCATGTTGATCGCCCAGACACTCCAACTCCACCCCGTAGCCCGGTTAGTATCGATATAGACGATTCAGAAGCGGCAGAGCAGCGGGCCCAGCGCCAAAATATCTCGTCCTCTCATATACACTCGAGGCCTCTACCACCAATACCCTCCCGAACACGTGGATCCCATGATGCCCAGCGCCAAAGTGTGTTGCCCGCATACTCGGCCCCCCTTCTATCACCCCCCTTGCCGACACATGGATCCCGTTACCCCTGAAGTGGTTCCGTGTGCCCGCATATTCGGCCCAACTTGTAGCTCAGTGGCTATCACTCCGATCACTGGCGTACGCCATCTACTAATATGTAACTATATAATATATATACATGGGTCAATCGACGATCGACTAGAACTCCGCGTAGGACCCGAGCCGTATCGGTAGTGTTGTTAGGGTCCCGACGCATCAGGTGGTTAACAAAGCCCGACCGGCGCCGTCGACGGATCGGCATTTCACCAGAACCGACGCCCATGCGGTCCGGCAATGCATTCAGCCCGTGCTCCACTCTAATCTCCGTACTTTCCTACTCCTCCCGCTCAGATCACTCGCAGACGCAACCCTTTACTACCCGTAGTTATTCTTCATTTATTTAATTCACTGTCCCCATTCTCACGTCCCGATCCATGACGGGATGAAAAGATTTCACAACCCCCTCATGTCACGTACCATATGGATTCCCTTCTTGTAGGTTCCCCTAAAAGCCTGTAGCCATTGGTACATGCACGACAATCTGATTATCACCTTGGACTTCGGTCCCTTTCCTCTGACGACCTCCAACCCCTAAGCCCCCTTATTCCATCTCTCCTCAGGTAGTGGCCGGAAGCCAAACTCCCGGAAACCTTCAGTCCTGTCCCGACCCCCGTCCAAACAGGTAGGGGAGATCTACACCACTTGATTCCCTGTGAAAAGGGTGAAAGGGCTTATCCACATTGATTGTGTACATGTTTGTTCCTATTCCGGTAACCGTAATCTGTAGAGCCAAGGTTATCCCCTAATGAATTTTCACCAATCATAAGCCTATTTCAGACTGGGTTTGTGTGAAATACCATTTGTGCAACGTGACCGTCAACAGTTGCAACTGGTAAATCAATGATGTTCTTATGCGAAGGCCGGCTATTGGCCTTGGCCTGCAATATTGCAACAGGGGTTGCCTTAGGATAAAAGAATGGCCCGAGGACGGCAAGGCCAATCTTGTGCTCGTTCACCTACGCACTTCATCTTCCAGATAGCCCCTCACATTGACTACTTCACAAACTCTGGTGGACTTTACTCAAATGTCAACCTTTTCCTTGCTCGATGGCATTTCCCGCGGGAGTAGAATCGTGTTTTAGGTCGCGTGTTCTGGACAATTATACCACCATGCTAACAAGGTCACTCTTCATCTCTAGCAAATGGTGTATTTGTGGAAGTCCACATAGCTAGGCAATCTGGTCCGAGCACCTTGGCAGCCAGGGCGAGTTCGGCGCAATCTCCTTCCACATATCGAACCACACCTCCAAACTCAGTTTCTCTGCATATATTCTTTCTAGGTGACTTGCAACGCGTGTTCTCTCATACTTGAGGCAGGCAATTCACCTTCTCCTTCAACCTTTAATGACATTTTGCTTATATACCGACCTACCGGGCAGTGCTGTTGGGCGAGCACGACCAACGTAACGCTGGGAGAGAGTGGGGGAAACAACCGTGTAGTATATATATCTGGACAAACATAAAACATAGTGCGGCTATGTTTACATGAATGGACCAAACAACAGGAGAAAACCCATGCAAGGAACAAACGTGACGTTTGATGAGTCATACACTACATCATGCAGCAAGTGTCGCACTGGGCGGACAAAACCCGAGTCTGATATCATGAAGCACCCGATATGTGAGTGGTTGGTGGCTCTGAATCGGTTGGTGCCCAGGTTGTCATTATTGCGCACTCCCCAGAACGCCGCACAGTACCCGACGCTGGGGGTGGAAGAGTGTGCGGATAGCTGACCATGTGTACTTCGTATTGCGCCGAGTGTCCTTAGGTGCTAGCTTCAATTACGTCCACCTTTCTCCCTAACCATGTCGAAGCGGCGCCTTGGGACGAATGAATCGCATCGGGTATGGATGGCTATCTGCGACGGACGAGTGGAGCGGTTTTACACCCCGACCTGCTCGCCGATTCCAAGCAGAACCATCTTGTGCTCAGAGGAACGGAGAACAATATCAGAATATTTACAACGTAATCATATTTACATCTGGTTTACGGTGGTGCTAACGACGTTTCCTTTATGCTCAGGCGCAGGAGGCCTGACAGCCGTCAAGACAACCTCAACAGGTCGCACGCACCCCACCCCCCACGTTGCAACCCCAGAGTAGTCGAATGAACATGGCGACTCAAAATCCCAAGAAGCTGAACCTGTGAGCACCCTCGATGGCTAGATAGCGCCGGGTGCATTCTCGCTGATCAAGGATCCAAGCCTGTATCTAGACCGTGCGGCGCTTCACCTCAATTTACATCCATACCTCTCATTTCGGCTAATATACAGAAATCACAATGCAAGACGTGCCAAATCGACAGTATACGCTAAGGTTGTTTGTAGAAAATGTGGAGAGAGAATTACAGAAGAAAGACTATCACTCGTGGACACCGGCACAACGCCAGTATGTCCCTTATTTCCCCAATATGTCCACTCACTAGTGGATGTGCGTATATAGAGATGTTTCTCCGACATCCCAGATCCGCGCTGTGATTTTTTTTATTTTTTTATTTTTTTTATTTTTTGCGCCTGGACGGAAATGCTGCAATGAGATTTCACGAGGATCGAATCACTCAGTGTCCGATGCCGTCACCCTGACGAATGATCCAGGTTCACTAGAACTCTCCCGCGGACTTCACAGAGGAAAGCGTTTATGGCCGCCGTTGCTGTTGGAGCGCCAGGACTGTGAACAACCCAAGCCTGAAGGCCGCCCCCCATCCGGGGATCAATCGGACCCGAAGGCCACTGGTTCACTACGCAGAGAAAACAGGTAGCTTTGACCAACTCTATTGGACTAGAAGCGCACGACAGCGCCCACTGTCAATGGCCATTACAGCCTCAGGCGGGACGAAGACTGCGCGCGAACAACCAGCCCTCAAATCGGAGTCCAGGTTCCCCTATACTCTGACTCTGGCCGGCAGTGTGGGACTCCGGCACCTGCAGGTGGACAATACCCACTAAAACCCCTGGGGGACACCAGTCCAGCATGGC
>WNFL01127944.1_pt1 | contig 11691 bp, 14 predicted proteins | sample 5400361 | NCBI WGS metagenome assembly WNFL01 (sample SAMN13153351, study PRJNA577476) | soil metagenome | isolation source: 40 cm soil on Douglas fir-dominated hillslope | place: USA:California | collected 2013-09-17
CCAGTCCGGCCACATCGAGATGACGTTTCCGTACTTCGTCAACAAGGCCGCGCCGATCTCGAAGGTGAAGAGCCTGATGGACTACGAAGTGACTTTCGTCGGAGAGATCGACAAGGGCGAGAAGTGCTTCAAGATGAAAGTCCTCGTGCCGGTGACGAGCCTTTGCCCGTGCTCCAAGAGAATCTCCGATTACGGAGCGCACAATCAGCGCTCGCACGTCACCATCACCGCGCGCACCAACGGGTTCGTGTGGATCGAGGAGCTGGTCGATTACGCCGAGGAGCACGCCTCGAGCGAGCTCTACGGCCTGCTCAAGCGGCCCGACGAGAAGTTCGTCACCGAGCGCGCCTACGACAACCCCAAGTTCGTCGAAGATATGGTTCGCGACATCGCCGCGGAGCTCAACCGCGACAAGCGCATCGAGTGGTACCGGGTGGAGTCCGAGAACTTCGAGTCCATCCACAACCACTCCGCCTACGCCCTGATAGAGAAGGACAAGAGCAAGAACTAAGTTACGAACGGGGGAACCCTACGGTTCCCTTGGGCTTCGCCCAAGGGCCCACAAACGAACGGGGAAACCCTACGGTTTCCCCGTTGCCCCTTCCCCAACCGAAAACCAAGATAGACCTAGCTAAAACCGGCGGATGAGCACCATCGTCTGGCCTTCACGCTTCATTTCCATGCGGTTCAGGAAGCTCATGCCGAGCAGCGCGAACGGCATCTGGTGGTTGCCTTGCACCACGGCCGCATCGACGTTGTTGACGACAATGTCCCCGACGCGCACCGTGTCCAGCTTTACCCGGTAGGCCGTCACTGTGCCGTTGGCGGTGCCCATCAGTCCGGGCAGGCCTTTGCGGTAGTCGATTCCGAGCCGGCTGGCGTCTTCCGAAGAGAGCGAAACAGCCGTGGCGCCCGTATCGACAAGGAAGCGCACTGCTCCGCCGTTGATCTGCCCATCCACGACGAAATGTCCGCGCGAATCGGCGGTGAGCGTGGTGCTCTGGTTCGAGGAGGCCGTAGCCGGACCGGCCTGATGCTGTCCGATTGCGAGTGTCCTTTTCTGACCGTCGATGAGCAGCGTCGCGGACTCCCGGTCGGTCGAGAGCAAGGTGACGCCCTCCACGGGCTTCTGGCCGACCGTAAGAACCCGTGGCGCGCCGCCGTCGATCACGACTACCGCCTTTCCGGGAAACAAGCCGATCACCCTCACCTCGGCGGTCCAGCCCGCCGCGGACAACAGGAAAAGCAGGGACGTTACAATACGAAGCTTGAACACGATGGCCTCGTCTCGCACATGAAACCGGTTGCGATTTTCCGCCACAGCCGCACCGAGGGGCCGGGCTATTTTGCCACATTCCTCGACGCGCGCCGCGTTGCTTACCGGCTGGTCAAGATCGACGCTGGGGAGCTGGTTCCCGCGGATCCGCGCGAGTTCTCGGGGCTCGTATTCATGGGTGGGCCGATGAGCGTGAACGACGAGCTGCCGTGGATCCCTCCGGCGCTCGAGCTCGTGAACAAGGCGGTCGACGCCGATATCCCGGTGCTCGGCCACTGTCTCGGCGGACAACTCATCTCCAAGGCCCTCGGAGGCAGGGTGACGCGTAACGGGGTAAAGGAAATCGGCTGGGGCCCGGTCACGATCGAAGACAACGCTCAAGCGCGCGAGTGGTTCGGCCCGACGCGGGAGTTCTCCGGTTTTCACTGGCACGGCGAGACCTTCACCATCCCACCGAAGGCGACGCGCATCGCCGGGAGTCCGTATTGCGCGAACCAGGCGTTTGTGCTCGGGGAGCACCTCGGCATGCAGTGTCACGTCGAGATGACACGCGAGCTGATCCGCGCCTGGTGCGAAGACTGGGGGAAGGAGCTTGTCGCGAAGGCCGGACCTTCGGTGCAAACCCCGGAGCAGATGTTCGAGCGGCTCGACGAGCGTCTGCATTCGCTCAACGCGATCGCCGCTGGCCTCTACGGGCGCTGGATGGAAGGACTGAAAGCTTAGAAAGCTCACTCATGCCGAAAGCCAAAGCCGCGAAGGGGACACCGCGTCCTGCTTCGGGACCGGTGACCTTGCTCGTCGGAACGCGCAAGGGCGTGTTCCTCGTGAAGTCGGACCGCGCGCGCAGGAGCTGGACGCTCGCAGGGCCCCATTTTCTCGGCCATATCGTCAACCATCTCGTGCTCGACCCGCGCGACGGCAAAACGCTGCTCTGCGCCGTGCGCGCCGGTCATCTCGGGCCGACTGTATTCCGCTCGACCGACCTCGGCCGCATGTGGAAGGAAGCGCAGCGCCCGCCCGCGTTCCCGAAGGCCACTCCCGGCGAGAAGGGCCTCGCGGTGGAACACGTGTTCTGGCTCACGCCGGGGCATTCTTCGGAGCCCGGCGCCTGGTACGCAGGCGTCTCACCGCCGGGATTGTTCCGCTCCGATGACGGCGGCGTCACCTGGGAAGGCGTGGCCGGCTTCAATGCCAACCCCATGCGCAACGTCTGGATAGGCGGCGAGCAGGAGCAGGGCCCGCCCGGCGGCGCGACGCTGCACTCGATCAACGTCGATCCGCGCGATCCCCGGCGCCTCTATATCGGCATCTCGGTCGGCGGCGCGTTCGAAAGCTCGGACCGCGGAGAGACCTGGCGGCCGCTCAACCAGGGCGTCGCGGCCGATTTCCTTCCTGTCAAGGACCCGGAGTACGGCCACGACGTGCACTGCATGCGGCTGCATCCGCTCGCGCCCGACCGCCTGTACCAGCAGAATCACTGCGGGATGTACCGCCTCGACCGTCCCGCCGAACGCTGGCAGCGCATGGGCAACGCCATGCCGAAAAAAATCGGCGACATCGGATTCCCGATCGTGCTGCATCCACGCGACCCGGACACGCTTTGGGTGTTCCCGATGGACGGCGGCACCGTGTGGCCGCGCGTCTCCCCGGGCGGCAAGCCCGCGGCCTACGTATCGCGTGACGGCGGCCGGACGTGGCGCCGCCAGGACAAGGGCCTGCCGACCAAGCAGGGCTGGTTCACCGTGAAACGCCAGGCGATGTGCGCCGACGCGCGCGATCCGGTGGGCGTGTACTTCGGCACGACCAGCGGCGAGCTCTGGATGAGCGCGAGCGAAGGCGACAGCTGGACCTCGATCGCGCGCCACCTGCCCGAGATCTATTCGGTCGAGGCAGCCGGCCGCTGAATGAACGTCCTCATCCCCTCGCAGCTTCGCGATTACACCGGGGGGCGCGCGCACGTGGAAGCGCGCGGCGCCACGGTGGCGGAACTGCTCACCGACCTCGAGGGGCGCTATCCGGGGATCCGCTTCCGCATGATCGACGAGCAGGACGCGATCCGGCGCCACATCAAGATCTTCGTCAACCAAGAGCAGACGCGCAACCTGGGCGCCGCGCTCGCCGCGAACGACGAAGTCGTCATCGTCGGCGCGCTGAGCGGGGGTTGATCACTCCCGGAAATTCTGGAATTGCAGCGGAATGTCGGTGACCGACTTGCGCACGAGCGCAATCGCGGCCTGGAGGTCGTCCTTCTTCGCGCCTGAGACTCGCACCGCGCTTCCCTGGATGCTCGCCTGGACCTTCATCTTCGAGTCCTTGATGAGCTTCACGATGCTCTTCGCCTTTTCCTGCTCGATACCGGCCTTTACGTGGATCGGCTGTTTCACCTTGGTGCCGCCGATCTTCTCGACGCTCTTCGTGTCGAACATGCGCGCGTCCACTGCGCGCTTGGCGCACTTCGTCAGGAAAACGTCGGTCACCTGCTTCAGCTTGAAATCGTCGTCCGCGTAGAGCGTCAGCACCAGCTCGGCCTGCTCGATGCGCGCATCCGAGCCCTTGAAATCAAAGCGGTTCGCGATCTCCTTGTTGGCCTGGTCGACCGCGTTCTTCAGCTCGACCTTGTTGACTTCGGAAACGATATCGAACGAAGGCATGGCCCGCGATTATACCGAACGCCCGGCGCGATCCATTATGATAGTCTGACATCGATGGAATCCACCGCCATATACCGCAAACCGAAGAAGTGGATTGCGGCCACGCTTGGGTTGTTGATCCCGCCTGCAGGAATGCTCTACGTCGCCCGGCCTCGATGGGCCGCAGCGTATTTTGCTCTTGCGCTGATCGTCGCACTGGGCAACATGTTTGCACTTCGCGACAGGGAGTTGGCCGGCAACGCCATTGCGCTGCTCGTCGCGATAATTTGCGCGGTCCATGCGTATCGCCTCGCCGGAGACTCCAGGGTGCTCAGGCGCCCCTGGTACAGCCGTTGGTATGGCCTGGTTGGAATTGTCGCCGCGTCTGCGGCTCTGGCGTTCGGGGTTCGTGCTTTCCTTTTCGAGCTGTTCCGCTTTCCGTCCGGATCGATGGCTCCAACCATCGAGCCTCGCGCCCATCTGATTGTTAAGAAGTGGGGGTATGGTAATTACGGAACGTACGGAATTCACGTTGTGAGGACCGGCATGTCATCCGAGCTGCAAAGAGGAGACATCGTCGTCTTCGAGTATCCGGAGGATACAGCTTTGAGCTATGCCAAGCGGGTAGTCGGTCTTCCAGGTGAGAGAATTTCGTACTACAGCAAGCGCCTCTGGGTCAACGATCAAGAGGTACCGCTCCGGCCAATCGGTGATTACGTTCACAAGGATCGCCCTGTTCGCTCCCTTCAATATGTGGAGCGACTCGGCGACCGGGAGTACGCTATCCTCATCGAACCGGAGGCGCCTGCTGCTGTAGCTCTTGTGAAAGCATTTCCTTTTAGGGAACGTTGTGTTTACACCGCGGAAGGCCTGTCTTGCCGGGTACCCGATGGCCACTACTTTGTCTTAGGTGACAACCGCGACAACAGCAACGACAGCCGAACTTGGGGATTTGTCCCGGCGAGAAACATCATTGGCAAGGTTCAGTACATACTCCAATAGCGAATGAATCGTGCGATCGTTCTCGCCTGCGCATTGCTGCTCCCGGCAGGCGCCCGAACGGCGGTCACGTACTCTTTCGACTGGTACTGCTCGGGCTGCGCGAAGATCGGCATGGGCAGCAACGGAAGGGAAGGGCCATTCGGTTCGGATTCGGTTTGCCAGTCGGCGCGCGCCTCGCTGAGCGGGAGCCTCGCGGCGCGCGGCTGCGGTTCGCGCTGTTTCAATCCGCAGCCCTGCATTTCCGCAGGCGAACCGGACGTGCCTCCCTCTCCGCCCGGGGTTTCGGCGCCGGCGAAAATCCCGCCCGCCACCGCGCAAACCGCGCCGGTCTACGATCCTTCGCCTGAGCGCGTGCGCCGGGCCGACGACGTCAAGCACAGGAGGGAAAAAGCAGCCCCGCACGGGCCGGACGTGTCGGGCCGGTGGCGCAACAGCTTCAGCTGGTACGAAGCCCGCTCCTCCAAAGACGCGGTCGAGATCGTGCTCGTCGAGACCTGCCGCACTCCCGATTGTATCCGCAGGGAGTACCCGAACCGTCCGGTGTTTCGCGGCAGGCTCGAAGGCAGCCGGCTGGTCGGCGTCGTGCCGATCCGCAGCGCGCTCGAGTCGGAACAGAGCGGCCGGCACTGCGCGACGCCGGCCGGCGAATTTCACATCGAGGGCAGCTTGTCCGACGACGGGAGGGCGATCGTCTGGAGGCACGCACAGCTTCCGGTCGGGGAAGGCTGCGCCCCCGTGACGATTTCGCTCGGCACCTGGCGGCGCGGCTGAAGTCCCTGGCGGAGAAGCTCAGATCTCCACGATCAGGTCGGGCCTGAAGCCGCTCGGTTCGCCCGGATAGCCGCGCGGGTTGCAGATCACCCGCGTACCGCCCACGCTGTAGTCGAAAAACGTGTGCGTGTGTCCGTGGATCCAAAGCGCCGCGCTCCCCATCATTTCCGCGAGATCCAGAACGAACCCCGGGTTGGCGCGATGGCCCGCATAGGCGGGCGCGATCGAGCGCGGGTGCGGTGCGAAATGGGTAACGACGACCGTTTTTCCCGGAAAAGGCGCGGCCAGCGCCGCGACCAGCCAGGCACGGTGCCGGACGCAGAGCGCGATCGCGTCCTCCGGCGCGAAGGCGCGGGAGCCGCTGCGGATCAATTCATAATCCGGGTTGAGCTTGCGCGCGGCTTCGATCACCGCTGAACGCTCGCCCTGCGGCGCGAGCGAGTAATCGGTCCACAGGGTGCAGCCGAGAAAACGAACGCCGTCGACGACGACCTCGCTGCAATCGAGCAGCTCGACCGAGCGCTTGCGCGCCGCCGCTCCCATGGCTTCCTGGACGGCTTCGAACTCGCCCTCGTAATACTCGTGGTTGCCGGCGAGATAGAGCACCGGCTTCGCGAAAGTCTCTCTTGCCCACTCGACACCGGCCGCCCCATTTGCGATGTCGCCCGCGAGCACGATCACGTCCGCGTCGTTTTCGGGCGGTACGAAGGGCGCGAATTCCAGGTGGAGGTCGGAATAGATCCGGATGCGCAATGGGCCTCCGTGCGGGGTGAGGAATGACCGGGTATGATCGCGCGTTTTCGGGCGGAGCGCGGCGCTGGGTGAGCGCCCGCGAGCCCGCCCGGCTGAAAGGAGGTTTTCATGGCAAAGTGGGTACGCGTCGCCTATCAGGGGCGGGAATACTTCGGCAAGCTCGAAGGCGACCACGTCCGGGTGCACTCGGGCAGCATGTTCTCGGGCCCGGAGGCGACCTCCCAGGCGATCCCCTTTACGGGCGCAAAGCTGCTCACGCCGAGCGTGCCGGGCAAGATCGTAGCGCTGATCGACAACTATCACGAACTCCTCGCGAAGCTCGACCACGCGGTCCCGTCCGAGCCACTGTATTTTCTCAAGGGCAACAACTCGTTCCTTGCGCATGGCGAGCTCATCCGCGCGCCGAAATCCTACAGCGGAAAGGTGGTGTACGAAGGCGAGCTCGGCGTCGTCATCGGCAGGCGCACGAGCGGAGTGGCCGAGGGCGACGCAGCCGGGCACATTTTCGGCTATACCTGCGTCAACGACGTCACCGCGATCGAGATCATCGCGAAGGACCCGGTCTTTGCGCAATGGACGCGCGCGAAGAGCTTCGACACCTTCGGGGTGTTCGGTCCCTGTATCGAGACCGAGGTCGATCCGGGCAAGCTCACGGTGAAGACCATTCTGAACGGTCAGGAGCGCCAGAACTATCCGCTTTCGGACATCGTCTTTTCTCCTGGGAAGCTGGTGAGCCTGATTTCCCAGGACATGACGTTGGAGGCTGGCGACGTGATCGCCTGCGGCAGCTCGGTGGGCGTGGGTGCCATGACGCCCGGGAACACGGTAAGCGTCGTGATCGAGGGCGTCGGCACGCTCACCAACAAGTTCGAGTAGGAACTCAGCGCCGCAGCTTCTTGCGCAGCCTTGCCGCAGTGCGCATGCGCAGCGCGCTAAGACGGATGAATCCCGCCGCGTCGGCCTGGTCGTAGGCGCCGCGGTCGTCCTCGAAAGTGGCGAGTGCCGGATTGAAGAGTGAATCCGATCTCGATTCGCGGCCGACGACCATTGCACTGCCCTTGTACAGCTTCAGGCGTACCCGGCCGTTCACGTTCGCCTGGGAAGCGTCGATCATCGCCTGGAGCATCTTGCGCTCAGGGCTCCACCAATAGCCGTTGTAGATGAGCGAGGCATAACGCGGCATCAGCTCGTCCTTCAGGTGGGCGACCTCGCGGTCCAGGCAGATCGACTCGATCGCGCGGTGCGCTTTCAGCATGATGGTGCCGCCCGGCGTCTCGTAGCAGCCGCGCGACTTCATGCCGACGTAACGGTTCTCGACCAGGTCCAGCCGCCCGATTCCGTGCTTTCCGCCGAGGCGGTTCAGTTCCGCGAGCACTTTCGCGGGGCTCAGCTTCTTGCCGTTCACGGCGACGATGTCGCCTCTCCGGTATTCCAGCTCGGCAAGCTCGCCGCGCTTGGGAGCGCTTTCGGGCGACACGGTCCAGCGCCACATGTCCTCCTCGGGCTCGCGCGAGGGGTCCTCGAGGATCCGGCCCTCGTAGGAGATGTGGAGCAGATTGGCGTCCATCGAATAAGGCGAGCCGTCTTTCTTCTTTCCCTCGATCGGGATTCCGTGCTCCTTCGCATATTCGAGCAGCTTTTCGCGCGAGGTCAGGTTCCACTCGCGCCAGGGGGCGATCACGCGGATATTAGGCTCGAGCGCGTAGTAACCGAGTTCGAAACGCACCTGGTCGTTGCCCTTGCCGGTCGCGCCGTGCGCGACCGCGTCCGCCCCGGTCTTGCGCGCGATCTCGATTTGGCGCTTGGCGATGAGCGGGCGGGCGATCGAAGTTCCCAGGAGATACTCGCCTTCGTAGATGGCGTTCGCCCGGAACATGGGAAACACGAAGTCGCGCACGAACTCTTCGCGCAGGTCGTCCACGAAGATCTCCTTCACGCCCAGCTTCCGCGCCTTTTTCGGTGACGACCTCGCAGACGTAGATGTCCTGCAGCCACTTGAGGATGACCGAGGTGTCGAGACCGCCGGAGTAGGCGAGGACGACCTTCTTGACCTTGTCTTTCACCTTTTCACCTTTTTGTCTTTGCCATTCTTTATCCTGCCGAGCAGGAGAAATTCCATCAGCGCCTTCTGGGTGTGCAACCTGTTCTCCGCCTCCTCCCAGACGACGCTCTGCGGCCCGTCGATCACCCCCCCGGTGACTTCCTCGCCGCGGTGCGCCGGCAGACAGTGCATGAAAAGCGCGTTTTTTTTCGCCGCTCGCATCATGTCTTCGTCCACCTGCCAATTCTCGAAATCGCACTCGCGCTCTTCCTTCTCCGCCTCGAAGCCCATGCTGGTCCATACGTCGGTGGTGACGAGGTCGGCGCGGCGCGCGGCGTCCATCGGGTCGGCGAAGCTCTCGTAGTTCGCGTCGTCGTAGATCCCGGCGCGCTCGGGTTCCACCTCGTAGCCCGGCGGGGTCGATACGTGCACGTTGAAATCGAAGATCGTCGCCGCCTGAAGCCAGGTGTTGCACACGTTGTTCGAGTCGCCGATCCAGGCCACCGTCTTGCCCTTGATCTCGCCGCGCTGCTCGATGTATGTATAGATGTCCGCCAGCACCTGGCAGGGGTGGTACTCGTTGGTGAGGCCGTTGATCACCGGGACGCGCGAGTTCGCCGCAAAGCGCTCGATTATTTCCTGTTGGAAGGTGCGGATCATGACCAGATCGCACATCCGGGAGATCACCTGCCCTGCGTCCTCGACCGGCTCCCCCCGCCCAAGCTGCGAGTCCCGCGTATACAGATAGATCGCCGAGCCGCCGAGCTGATGCATGCCGGCCTCGAACGACAGGCGCGTGCGAGTCGAGGGCTTCTCGAAGATCATGGCGAGCGTGCGGTCTTCCAGCGGCCAGTAACGCTCGTAGCGCTTGAACCTGTCCTTGATCCAACGCGTGCGCACGAACAGATGCTCGTACTCCTCGAGCGAGAAGTCCTTGAACTGCAGGTAGTGCCGCAGCCGGGCCTGCGCCTTTTTCATGCGCGCGCGGGTACGGCGGGCGAGGCTTGCGAGAGGAACGAACGCACGAGCGGCACGAGGATGGAAAGCACCTGGCGGGCCTCGCCTTCGTTCATGATGAGCGGCGGCAGCAGCCGAATCACGTTTTCCATTGTGACGTTGATGAGCAGGCCCGCCTCCAGCGCCTGCCCGACCAGATCTCCGCAGGGCCGGTCGAGCTCGACGCCGATCATCAGGCCGTGACCGCGGACCTCCGTCACGCCCGGACGTCCCGCGAGCGCCTCGCGCAGCCCGGCGAGCAGAATCCCGCCGATGCGCTCGGCGTTCTCCATGAGACCTTCTTCCTCGATGGCGGCAAGCGTCGCGAGGGCTGCCGCGCAGGCGAGCGGATTGCCGCCGAACGTCGAGCCGTGAGTTCCCGGCTTGAACACCCCGGCCGCCACTCCGCGTGCGAGGCACGCTCCGATCGGCACGCCCGAGGCGAGGCCCTTGGCGAGCAGCACGACGTCGGGCTCGATTTCGGCGTGCTGATAGACGAACCACTTGCCAGTGCGGCCCAGTCCGCACTGGACTTCATCCACCATGAGAAACCAGCCATGGCGGTCGCAGAGCTCGCGCAGATCGCGCAGGTACCGCATCGAGGAGATATTGATTCCGCCTTCGCCCTTGTCGTGCGAAGCGACCTGGCGCACCGATTCGATGTCGTTGAACGGCACGCGCACGAAACCAGGCACCAGCGGCTCGAATCCCTGCTGCACTTTGCGATTGCCCGTGGCCGAGAGCGTCGCGAGCGTCCTGCCGTGGAAGGCCTTGTCCATGACGACGATCCCCGGACTCTCCACCCCCTTGCCGTGGCCGTACAGGCGCGCGAGCTTGATTGCCGCCTCGTTGGCCTCGCAACCCGAGTTGCAGAAGAACACGCTGTCCGTGCCGCTTATCGCCGCGAGCCTGTCCGCGAGCCTCTCCTGTTCGGCGATACGGTAGAGGTTGGAGGCGTGGATCAGGCGCGAGCTCTGCTCCGCGATCGCCCGCGTCAGTTTCGGGTGGCCATGGCCGAGCGTGTTGACCGCGATTCCCGCGAGCGCATCGAGGTACTTCTTGCCCGATTCGTCCCACACCCACACGCGCTCGCCGCGGGTAAAGGCGACCGGAATCCGGCTGTATGTGTTCATCGAATGAGGCATGAAATCACCCGTCAATTTTTTATGGCGAACGTGACACGCGCGCCAAAATCCTGTAGGACGCGCCGCGAGGCGCGCGGACGGCTGCGCTTTACTGCCGCGCTCGGCGTCGTCGGGTGTCGGGCTGAACGGGCGAAGCCGCGGCGCTTGCGTGATGCGCCGCCGGGTGCTGGATAGCAGTCATTTCATCGCCCTGTGCGATAATCGAATTTCGCTTGAGGGCCAGTAGCTTAGCATACTGGATTGGGGATGGGAACGCGCCTGACAGTGTTCAACCAGAAGGGCGGGGTGGGGAAAACAACTACGGTCCTCAATCTCGGCGCGGCGCTTGCGGGGCGCGGGGCGCTACCGCTGCTCGTGGACCTCGACGCGCAATCGCATCTCAGCTCGATCCTCAACCCCGGAGCCGCAAGCGGCGAGAGCCTGTACGCGTACTACAACGCAGGCAAGCCGCTCAAGGAAGTCGTCCGGCCGGTTCGCTTCGGCGGCGAGCTCATTCCGGGGCATACGGAGCTGATCAAGGTGGATACCCTGTTCGGCAAAGGGCCGGACATCCTGAACAAGCTCAAGCAGGGGCTGGATGCGGGCTGGGACGGCAAGCGCCCGATGCTGATCGATTGCTGCCCGATGCTGGGAGTGCTGTCCCTGTCGGGGATTTTCGCCTCCGAACGGGTTCTGGTCCCGATCTCGACCGACTATCTCGCTCTGAGGGGGGCGCTCGCGCTCGAGAATACCTTGCGGGCGCTCGAATACGTGCTGAAGCGGCGCGTCGAGCGTCGCTATCTTTTGACGCGGTTCGATTCGCGTCGACGCATGTCGCACGACATTGCCGGACAGCTCGCCTCCCGGTTCGGGGCGGAGTTGTGCCAGACGCGCATCACCGAAACCGTGAGCATCGCGGAGAGCCCGGCGCTCGGCAAGGACATTTTCAGCCATGCGCCCGACAGCCGCGGGGCACAGGACTACGCTGGACTGCTGGAGGAGTTGCTGTCTTCGGGATTTCTCGAGGCGTCGTGAGCGCCCGGCGCTACTTGCTGATCAGGGAAACAATCTCCTCGAAGCTCGTTCCGTCGGGGCTCG
>WNFL01380239.1_pt1 | contig 11691 bp, 12 predicted proteins | sample 5400361 | NCBI WGS metagenome assembly WNFL01 (sample SAMN13153351, study PRJNA577476) | soil metagenome | isolation source: 40 cm soil on Douglas fir-dominated hillslope | place: USA:California | collected 2013-09-17
CCTCCCTCCACAAGATGCATCGGCACAAAATGAACCATCAACTCAAGTTGGGCCTATGCAACTCGAGGCACAAAGTCTGGGGAGCGTGTGTAAATTTGTACCTATCGTAGCTTCGGTTTCAAAGCAAGGCTATATCCTGCCGATCCATGCTCAATCGTCTAAACCTGTACTGTACCGGAACAAGCATGGGTACGCCCATGTCTCTAGCGATTCATGGCGAGCTTACTTAATTTCCGGTCCAACAAGAATCTCTTTCGTCGCGAAAGCCAATGAAATGTCAATTTCCATTCCTGGTTGTCCATTATTTCAGGCCTAGCTACCTACAGTATGCTACAGTATGTCTCAAGTCTCTTTTCCCTTCCACCCCGCAACCCCGAACTGCGTGTACGGTTGCTAGCTTCTTGTGCGCAGCAATTTCACTCTCTGAAGGCCAATTACATTGAAAGTCTTGAGTCTTGCGTTGAAAATATTTCGACACCTCATAGTGTGCCCATCTCACACACCCCAATCCACTGCCCTCTTGGTTGGCGTTGCAAGCAAAAGCTACCTTCAAGTTCTGAGGAAAGCTACTTTCTAACCTTTTGTGGACCTCGCTGTATATTTCCTTACATTCGTGAATATAGTCTTCTTATTTCTTGACAGCCGTCAAACTTGGGAAGGTTGGCTTGCTCCCAACCTTGACCCCGTCTTCTCTCGTCCAGGGCTCTGGCGACTTGGAGTACAACTCGCACACACCCCTGGGTGGCTCACCTGTTGTTCACACTATATTCCTGTCCTGTCCTGCATTTCGCACCGTTTTCTGTGCGGATCTTGTATCAAGGTTTATTTTTGCTGGCTGACCTTTTGCCTATGACTTCTTAGTAATACTCATGGATTGCACGTCGCCCATTTTTCCTGAGAGCGAGCACGACATTCAGTCCAACTCAGACTCTTCAAGCCTTAGCCCCTCTATCAAAGTTCCATGCTTTCTCTCAATTTCCGAGCTTCGCAAGCGCCGAGAAGCTATGAAAGACTTCCCTGAAGTTCCTGCTCGCCGTCAACCATCCGATGAGGAGGAATGTCGCGTTGAGCAGTTGGTGCATAGAATAACCACAGAGAAACGGCGAAGGAAACAGCGCTGTGAACTTCCCCGTTCTCTGTTCTGTACAAGGTTCACCGGCCCACTTCCTCGTCCATATTTTGACCCTTCCTATGTCCCCGAGCCGCACAATCCCGACATTGCTTTAGAGCTCGCTAATAATGATGAGGAATGGGAGGCCCAACAAGCTTTTTGGGATAAAAAAAGGGCCGAGAAGAGACAGCTGAGAGAGAAAGTCATTGGGTGGCAAGCTTCGATTGGGGATTTAGAAACCTCACAGTCGCAGGGCCTCTCAGTCCAGAGTGTGGAACAGGCTTTACTCAATACGGAGCCAGGTACCGCAATAACCGTGGACGTTGGAAATGTGACGAACACGGCACCTGAAGCACCTAAACCTATAGGTACTGTTGATCAGAGTCATCGAAATAAGGTCAGTTGTCTAGTTCAACTCTCCACGACTGGGACTAACCAGAGTCTAGACCCTCCCAATTACGCCAGACTCCGAACCTGTGGTACTGGTGCTAGAACCACCGATACACTCGACCCCACGACCCGGTCAAGCACCACCTTCTGGTGTAGCAGAGGATATAGGAGACCTTTCATTGTTATTCGAGCAACCCCCTCAAGTTATCACACCTGTTCGCCAACTCACCTCACCTCCAAACTCCCGAACAGATCCACCTACTGAAATTAGACGACCTGAAACCCCTACTGGAACACAAGGACAGCGTAACTCTAGCCAACGTAGCCTGAAAAGACTGCGGTCTTCGTCGCCTCTTAGCCACCGCGACACGTCTCAGCGTTCGCGAGTGTCGAAGTACAACCCCTCCGGTGTCTCTACGCCCTTTAAACCAGTACATGTTGGTCCCTCGATTCTACCGGTCACCCCAAACTCGGGGTCATTTTCGTTCAAGAGAGTTAATTCTTGGAACCAATCACAAGTTCCCTCCTCTCCTACCTCCGCAAGAGAAGCTCTACAGAGATTACCAACGATGGAGCAGCTTGTCCGGGAGTCTGCGAAGAAGAAACGAGCCAGCTTATCGCGGTCCATAACGATGCCAGTCGTAACCCCTAGCAAATCACACTCGCACTCTCAGTCACAGACGCAGACGCAGATACTGGCAGGTCGCTCATTCGGCACCACGGGCCCGTCTGCTCGAGACTCGCAGGATACGGACGCTTCGTATTGCAGAGAATTGGACCGCGCTGCGAGCAATGTCGCACCGGTAGCAAAGCCGGCCAAAGACCCGGTGAGGAAGGCCGATGCGTGGGATGTTCGTCCGTCTCCGAACGGGGGAAGTACTTCACCAACGGATGGGGACCCATTTTTGATGGAGATCGGTTACGACTCGCAGTCTCCGTTCACTCAAGATATCGCGTCAGTGTCGAAATTTCTTCAAGATGATATCGGGGACATGTATGGTTAAAGGAATAGGAAGAGAGGGTTAAACCGCTACACCTGAACTGTTTTGCTTTCGCGTGTACCTAGTCAATTTGTAGCATTGGGTGAAATAGTAAGATACATTAGCTGAGTAAGGAGTGCATGGCCGATAAGGCAGTGATTCCGATCCCGGTATCTCCCTCAGAGAAGCATATGGCGATGTCAAATTAATGTCAGCCGATCCCGGTCTCTCCTCTCCTCCAACTCGATTCATTACTTCCATTGAAAATGGTCGACAATCATATTCGACTTACTTATAACGAAATCCATAAACTGATCGGCGCTGCTTCTGCGAAAATTCAAGAAGAATTCGCTCCGGATGTTTTGATCGCGATCGGTAGCGTGCCGATTATGATTTTTGTTACAGTAGCCCACTCACTAGTGATTATCCTACCTACTAGGAGGAGGGTGAGTGGAATCGGTGATGATGAAACCGGTGTCTGACTGGAACGCCAGAGGGTTTTTCCCCGCCAGAGTACTCGTGCGTGTGCCTTTAACACATCAGTAATACTCGTTTTTATTTCTAATACCTTTCCTTGTTATGATCTCCTTTACTACACGCTCTCGTTCGTTCCCACGAAACCTCGTTCCCGGAATTTGAGCAGAGAACATTCATCAAGGACCCAGCTACCAAGAGGAACATCCCGATTCAAGCTATTGGCCTCTCTCTTTATGAATCTCTGCCGGACACCACCGAAGAGATGATCGGCTCGCAGATCGTCCGAACGCAGTGGCTTGGGCCGAGCAAGACCCTCCTCGGCAGACGAGTTTTGATTGTCGACGAGGTTGATGACTCAAGGCAGACGCTCCAGTACGTGGTTTGGTCATCACACACCTGACAGTATAGTGGAGACGTGTTCCATAGCTACGCCATCACCGAACTTCAGAAAGATGTGGAGAAAGAGCTTTTAGGCCTCCCTGAAGAAGAGCGTGAGGCTCAGCGTACGAAGTTTGCGGTGTTTGTGGTCCATAACAAGCTCAAGCCGAAGGTCAAAGAGCTACCTCCTGGTATCCCGTACTATCCTGGGGCGGAGGTGGATGATGTTTGGTGAGTGACCTTGCTCTGCCCTCGAACGGCTGGCGCATTAACGCTGGGTTTCTTCAGGCTGGACTATCCATGGGAGATGCGGTAAGTCATTATAATGATACACTCAAAGGTGATTCGGGACTAATATCATCGCAGTGATATCGATGAACACGATCGCCTCGCCACGCTCGCAAAAGTCACACAGCCTCAATAGACTTGAATCAATACGAAGACCACAGAAAGGAGCGAGAGGTTATGGCATAGTCCTTGTCGTTACGAGTCCATACATATGAATGCTTGATCACTCTCATGCAAGAGTTCGATCTGGTCAGTGCTTAAACTCCATCGAAAGATCTACCTCCGACCCTTCGATTCTTCTCCAAGAACAAGAAGCTCCAAATGATTGTGTCGAGAACCTGTGTACCTCGTGGTTCAATCTCCAGATATGCTGGCTCGCGTGAGCCAGTTTCGAGATTTGGGCGTGAACGATGAAAGGCCGCAACGAGTACAGGTCTTGCTGGATTTTCAAGGTTATAAAGCTATACGAATTACGAGAGCGAGTTGCAGTCAGTGAGGCCACTGCGTGGCTAATCTGTATCACAGGTGCGGAAGGAAGACCCGACGGGCGCGAAGAATGGAAAGAAGGACATACTTTGAGCGACATTCCAGGAGCGTACCCCCGCCACTGGTACTTTCTACCCTGGTCATCCTTAAAGTTTGCCGTATTCGCCAAGTTGACCAACGAAACACCTAATATCTTTCTGAGCCGCATAGGAGGCCCGTCTCCGACTTTCACTTTGTCGTCTAGGAACTCGTTCCAATGTAAACTCGCGACGAATTCCTCATTTGGCGCATTTGCGGTTGATGACGGATCTGCGGGCAGCGGTCGCTTGCGCACGGTCGTCACGGTGCCTCTTTCGAAGGTGGTCTCAACAGAATAAATTGGACGGCGTGCGGGCGAGAAGATGATCGTATTGCAGGGGTTGTCTTGCTGCAGCCTGTACCTCTTTTGACTAGGATCGAGAAGCGTTGTGGAATCAGAGAAGATGGTCGCGCTGTCATCAGTCATGATGTATTCGCTTTCGAGAAGGAGGAAGGGATCAAGAAGTGTTGAGTTGAAGTTGAAGTTGGAGGAAGTCCGGTTTTAAAACAAGGTACGAAGCGCCGAGAACAGAGTCAGTCAGGTGACAAGTCAAACAATATAAATATAAATGTTCAAACCAATTGGATACCCTGCGAGGCCGCATCTCCCGGGAAGCTTAGCAAGAAACGGCCAGCTTTGATCATTACAGGTTCCCTTCTCATAGTCGAGGCATCCTTTCATGCGAGGAGTATAGTCAACATATATCGACGCCTATTTAGGCACATATACTCTGGGCACTGCAAATGGCTCTTGACGAGTGTCTGCTCAGAATCCTGAAATCTCCGGGTAGTACCTCGACAAGGGGATGCCGAGCCATGGACTGCTTGCCACCTCCGTGGACCCGAGTTCATGTGTTACTTCTAAGTTCACAAAACAGTTACGATTCGACTCGTATTGATCGCGGGGCGTCCCACTATTGGACTCGTAGAGCCCTTTTGTCGTGCTCGCCATTAACTCGTTTAATCCAGGAGATACGACATGTAGGACATTAGCCTTGTCGGTATATCGATGCCATCGGCCTCTGCTTCCAGTCCGCATGTTTCGCGGGATACGGCAGGTTGCTGGATGACCCATCCGCGCTTGCGATATTATTCGAGGCCATCTCATTCACCCATTTCTTCCTTTGAAAGAATATGAAGCTTTAAGTGTCTTCTTTGATTGCGGTTCAATGTGAATGCGGACCCAGCACTGGAATCGATTATTAGGAGTACTCGACTAAGTATCCAAGGTACCCATAACGCCCTTCCATACGAACTCCCTGGCATTACCTCCGGCCTCCGCGAGCTTGGCATAGAACACACGGTCGGAGGGCTCTATGAACATAATCTTCAGTCCTTACGCTCAAAACGCTAGACCCTTCTCAAGGTCCCAGAGATTTGCAATGAGAAGAGAACTCACGAGTGTGGAAGGCTTCTTCGTTCGTCCACGCCTTGAAGATGCCAGCGGCTTCCTTGGTGGTCAACTGGTCTGGCACTCGGTACGTCTTCAACCCATTCGTATAGAACTGTAGGTCGGCCGAGCGTTTGTCGTATGGACCGGGAATCCCCAGCCCGTGAGTGAGGTCTAATTGTAGTCCCTCTTGCAGCTCAATAGGTATTCGGAAGGAGGTTGGTGACAGCGATATCGCGCCGAGCATTGCACCGCGATTCTGCACGGACCGGAATTTGGTAAGTTACGGAACTGATAAAATGCACTTGGAACGCTCACGATCTTCCGCACACCAGCGGCGAACTCCAGTAAAAGACGGGGAAGGGAAAGGTGGTGACCGTTAATAGGCACATATTGCGGCGTCTTATATTGCGACTTGCAATACAACGCTTGGAACTCGTCAACCGCCAGAAGGAACGGGAACCTGTGGAGTCAACGTGAGATCGTGTATCGCCTTGCGAGCCAATCAACGTACTGCGTTTGAGCCCCAAGTTCCGTGAGCACGTGCTCAAGAACCAACGGAGAGACAAAACTCTCGCGGATACCAAATTCCACAGCGTCCAGTAGTGACGCTCCAGCTTTTGGTGCGTGGCCCATTCGTTCAATCACCAAGTCCTTTTGCATACGAATCTGCGCCAGACGTTTTTGATTGGTCTTCAATATGCGGGTTAAGAGGTCGGCTGAAAGGATAGGAAGGTGGTAGGTTTGCGTGCGAGCGTCATAGTGGTAGGAACTTGTGCAGTCCATAAGTTCCGTGACTGACTAAAATTGAGGCAGGAGAATACACAGAGGAGAAGAAACGCACCTCGAGGGACAGAGACTACGATCCAGTTCTCGTCCGAACAATAACTGATTGCTTGCAGCATGAGGTAGCTCTTTCCGCTTCCTCGAGGTCCAGCTATCAAAAGGGATAAGCATACGGCGGATTGAGCGACACGGGCGACTTGCTTAAAACTATTCGCGGTCCTTCGGGTAGAGATTTCGCCTCCTCGACCTGAAGAATTACATCCACAGTGGATCCTCGAATCACTGAGAAGGGCTTGCTCGTGTATACGAACTGAAAACTCGTTAGAACCAGGAGTATCACTGGATGGTATAGTGACGAACCTCTTTCTCCACGGAGCGCGGTACACGGTAAAGATGCAGCACATTTGGGTGTTCCATTGGAAAACCGACGGCCTCGCCAATCGTCCCATCCTCGACTAGCTCCTATGAAAGAAATTAAGTCGCGTAGAATGACTTGTTCAAGTTGCGCACGGGTTTGAAGGTGCGCATACTGGGCTGATTCGCCTGTTTCTGCCAGAGCGGGTTGCCATCACTCCGCAGAATGAGCTTCGCTTCATTAGCTTTTAATTTGACGATCTTTTCTTTTCCTGTTTTCTTCGCGCCAGGATCCCCTGTTAGCGGCCCCGCGAAGAGTTAGTGAATTTTCGCTCAAGCAGGTCTTGCGGCCGACGCGTACGGGCCAATCTAAATAACCTCGGAGTCGTTGTAGAAAGTGCTCTCCTTGCTGTGCATAATGACGTAGACGCGATAGGTGCCACTCGCGGGGTCAAGGCGGACATGGTTAAAATTAAACCTCGAAATGCGCCAACTGGAAGCTCGGAACCCGATTCACCTCCTCAAGGACAATGACATCGAAGACAGGTGGTTGACTGACACTATTTAACCCAGGAATCAGGCCTGTACACCTTTTGCGGGAACATCTCAATCTAGCAACAGGAAAGACTACGTGATTGTACTATGAGGGGAGCACTAATAGAAGGGTACCACTTTCAAAGCTCAACGGCAAGTTTGATTTGGTGAAGACGCGATTGCTGTGATCACAATGACAGTCACACCTTGGAATCCGCCTCCACAGGACGGGGAAGAGCCTACCCTTATAGAGCACGCAGCAGCGGAACCGAATAGACAAGTCCACGACGAACGAGTACACACATATACAATTGCAAGGCATCAGGGTACAGAAGTACTAGTGGGTGGACAATAAAATTAGAAGTAAAAATAATTTACACCCACACAAGGTTCGTAGACTCTTGTCCGTTATGAATAAATGCGCTACTCTTTGCTGGAGAGCTGGGTCTGAACGAGGATCCAGTCCCTGACAAGCTCGGGCGAATAAGTTGTAATGGACGAGGGGACGCAAAGACCGACCTCATCGCCTCCAGGATGTCGAATCGAGAAGACGTAGTTGTATTCACTGACACCAGACGCGTCACACTGTCACCGTTCCCCAGGATCGTCCATAGACCCCCAAATTTTGATGCAAATGCACGAGGCTTGGTACCCGAAAAGCTTCCAATGGTACTGCAAACAAAAATCTTACACAATGCCTCAGTATACTAGCGGTGCGACCCCGGGGGAGGTAGTCCCGCAAAAGCGGGTGGCATCTGAGCAAACAAGCAAATCGCTTCCTCCTTTACCCATCCTGCTGGATCAATATAAGTCTTGCTTGCGGCACGAAACTGTTGGGGCAACTACAACCGCACTCTTGCGACTTGTGATGTTGCTGGTTGCAATATGATTTCCCCTGAATTCTATTGGCGAGCATTGAAAGAGAAGGTCGGAAACTAATGCGCGGGACTCCTGGCCCGTCACCCCACATCGGGTTGAACCAAAAGTTGAAGTCCGCATAGGATACCTAATATCCAGAAATGTACTTATTTTTCATCCCCCAGGTTAGAGACGTCTCATTACCATTAGAATGCTCAGCACACCTATGTCTGCTCAAGAGATCGGCGTTCGTGGAGAGCTTGGTGCCGTTGGTCCTGAGGTGGACGGGGGCTCAGGGCCTCAAACTGGAGCACTAGTTTCGCTTATATCTATCAGACGGTCGAACGGTCGAACGGTGAACTAGTCGTGGCATATGGCTCACGACAGCAGGTGGAAACTGGCGAGGAAGACTACCGTTCGAAGGGTGTTCAGACAGCTACAAGTAGCGCATGATTTAATCTGTGGCCCGGTGCATTATGGCCCGGCTTAGGCGTGCACGCTCGTTTTTGTTTCAAGGACGGCGCTCCAGCGGACTGCACGCCGAGTACCTTTATTTTGATGGAAATGACCTTGCGGTACTGAAGGTAGTCCACTGCACCCTATACCGTGTGAATGCCGCCATGCTGCGTTTGTCCCTCGAAGTCCTCTGACGCGCGAGGTTGAACGAGACCTGCGGTACATTCTGAGAATGGCCATGAAAGCTTGCTATGAGACTACCTAATGAGTTGTCGAATTTCGTTTGTTCGTCCTGACGATCTGGCTATCACGGTGCTAGCGCAGTTCACCTTGTTCCGGCTTCTTCCCTATCCGGCTTTGTCCTGATCCTGGTAAACACAGGCCAAAGATCCGCATGGTCCTTGTGCGAGTCTGGCAGTGCAAAAATGCCGTATTGCCCGAGCATGGTTGCATTGAGCGCGCTCTTTCTGTCTCATTTAGTGCAGACATGTCCCAAACAGGAAGGCGCTTCAAGATCGTATTTGTGGACCAACAACAGGCCTTCTACGGCAATATATACTGTAGCGGACTGGGGCCATGAAAGGTGCGTCAAGGTGGTTCAAAGCCTTGTCACGGGGTAGCGACGGTACACGTACCAACAAATTCTGCGCGAAATGCCTCGATAAGCGTGACATACCTTTGAGCTTAGGACTTTGTTGGATACAGAACCCAAGCAGCAAGGTGTCCTCTTAATCGGCCAACGAACCAGTGGACCTTGTCATGTCGCAGAAGCGCTTGATACCTTTGATCCAGATACGTCCATAATCTCTCACCCACACATAGGAACCGGGCTCTGCATGTCACATTCAGAGCCGGGCCAGATCGCCAACCGTTGCTTTGATCGTCCTGGTTCACCCATATAAACCGCTTTCGTGAGGCGTGCCTTTACCCTCATCGACTTTCCCGCATCCCTTCTCCACCCGTACGCAATCGACATGGGCCAAACACCTTCCACCCCAGTACCGTCGACCACCGTCGTTTATCTCCCGCCTCCCCCACCAACCACTGTCAGTCCCATCCTCTACCCAGTAATGTTCAGCCCACCATTAATGTCAATCCCCCTTCCGGTACTTCCACAGCAAGACGTTATCAACCAAATACGGTCATGGCTTCAGTCCCTCACTCCAGCTCAGCTTGCACCCAATGACACAATGCAGCCCTTCGGTCCCGTCGCGGAGTGCGTCCGTCCCGGTCAAGCCCCATATTGGACGAATGTGGCCATCAGATACTCCGAATACTTCACAAAAATAGATGGATTTACGCGGCAGATCCCCGCGGTGCAAATGATCATCCTTGTCCCCACGCAGCTCTTCTCGGTACTCGGGAACACACCGTTCACGATCGATATTCCTAGCCAGTGGTGGGGTGCGGTTCCGGCCGCTCTCACATGGCAGCATGTCCTCTCTGCACTGGAGGAGGAAGTCATCCGTCGAGTGGCGCAAATCCCCCCTGCGCATCGGTTCCTCAAGATGCAGCAGCGTGGGCTTGACGCGCCTGCACATTACACCCCAGTACACCAGATGGTACAAGAGGGATTTACGGCCTTCATTGCGTCCATTCCTGAGAATAATTTCACTCTCCCCTCCTATTACGCCGTCCAATCGCCCCACCAACTGCTGTTCGAGAATGACCGTGGGAAGCTCTTCGTGAGGCAGTCAAGCACGCTTACCTCTGGGGATCTCGAGTTCGCGATGCACTTGAAGGCACCGCATGACGGTGTCGTTATACAAGTCCCTCGCCGGATCGCTGCTCTACCTTCGGGTGCCATAAAGTTCTGGATTCTCTCGAAACTCGCGCTCAATTAAGTACGACCCACTGTTCTTTCACACAGACACTCACAGAAACAATATTCCGCTCCATGGTTATGCCTTCCGATTATACCCTACGTTGTACACATTCCTCCTATTTCTGTAGTTGCTTGGGATTACTGTACTGGTTCCGCTCTCTTTCCGATTAAGTGCAGCATCGCCTGTGTAGCCGAATCAATGCCCATTTGTGGTCTAATGAATCTGATGATCTTCACACGACGTCCATATAAACATTGTATTTTGTTTGCATATAGTAGCGGGGACGACGGGACGGAGGGATCCGGACACGTCCTTTATCCATTGGAACTTGAACCAGGTCGGAACTGGAGTCGAGGAACCATGCCAGCGTTGACGTTGCCACTGACATTTACCAACTCGTTCTGGTCACAGGTAAGTTGCTTATCGTCTCATTCGTTATCCTTCCGCCGCCTCGTTACTTACGCGTCAATATCGTCCAGGACTACCGTAGAGGGCTCGAGACACTATTCAGCAAACTAGAACAGGTACAGTCCACTGAAGGACCTCTCGAGATCCGTGTGTCCGCTCAGACACTGGCTAGGGCGTCGCAGAGAACGATGAAATCGTCAACTTCATCCGAGTAAGACAAGCGCTCGACTATCGCAGCCCCATGGTGACTCACACGACGAAATCGTCATCTAGGCTCGTGTGATAGCAGAGAACAACATTGCTGTCACCCTCTCCAACCCACTTGCAACAGGCCCGGCAAGTACGCGGTTATTCTCGCCCGCAGTGAGACGGGGCTCACCAAAACGCACATTTGACAGGCATTGGCTTCGGTGCAGACGATGGGGCTTCTCTCCTCAACACTTTCCGTGGCTTGCAGCGTGAGAGTATCACCCAGGGAGAAGCTCACAAGGCACTCGCGACAGACTTGGAGGAACTCGTCGTCGAACCGTTCAAGGACTGGGCAGACAAGCATGCAGGACGCATTGAAGATGTCAAGCGTGGAATTTTCGACGGTCGATTGAAGGGCTACGAAATGACTTGGGATGACGTTGCCAAGCTCCAGAACCAGTATCACATGAAGACGAGAAAGGCCGACGAAGCTGAAGATGAGTGAGTGCTGATTGATCTTCTACAATGCGAAACGGGCGGACTCACAACCACCCCACAGCGCCAAATTCGCCCCCAATAACAGCTATGGGGACAACTACACTCCGTCTCCCCGTCAAACTGCTAGAGATATCGTTGTTAACCGTACGCCAAGTGTTTCGGAACGTATCACGGAGCGTCTGAGGGCCCTTCGCCCAGCTCAAT
>WNFL01160571.1_pt2 | contig 11689 bp, 10 predicted proteins | sample 5400361 | NCBI WGS metagenome assembly WNFL01 (sample SAMN13153351, study PRJNA577476) | soil metagenome | isolation source: 40 cm soil on Douglas fir-dominated hillslope | place: USA:California | collected 2013-09-17
CTGTGGCGGCCGAGTGAACGCCGCTGCCAATGATCGCTGCGGCATTGTGAATCATCGCCACAAAAGGATGACAGTACTAAACCCTTTTGTTTAGTTCTCAATTCCTGCGATGTGATTCTAACTTATTGTTTTTTTTATTAGGAAATTGTTAGCGCGGTAGGATTTGATCTTTGTATCATCCACACCCTTGCGCTACCGATCGTCCGCGCGAGCTTGTCCAGGATCATCGACTTCTGAGCTTGCCTGTACTCGAGAACGCAGTTCACCCCTGCGGAAATCCACGCAAGTGGACTGCGAATCGCCCTCACGGCTCGGGCACAACCCTGTTTTCAATATGTCCAATGCCCTCAATTTGAACACGCACCACGTCCCCGCTTTGCAGATACACGGGCGGCTGCCTAGCGGCGCCGACTCCCGCGGGGGAACCTGTCGACAGAATATCGCCCGGCTCGAGAGTGAACACCGCTGTAAGTTCTTCGATCATCTCCGTGTAGCGATAGATTAGTTCGCTGGTATTGCCGTCCTGGCGCAACTCCCCATTGACCCATGTACGCAGCGAAAGCGAATGAGCGTTGGGGAGCTCGTCCAGCGTCACGATCCATGGACCGATGGGGCCGTGCGTGTCGAAGGATTTGCCAAGCGTTGCCGTAAAGGCGCGCGTTTGCCACTCGCGGACGCTGAAGTCGTTGCACACCGTGAATCCCGCGGTCAATTGCCGCGCGGCATCGCGGCCCCGCACATGTCTTCCGCGGGCTCCAATGATGATCGCGAGTTCGCCTTCATAGTCGAGCGTGTCCGAGACTATCGGCAGATGAACGTCGTCATAGGGGCCGTTTACGCACGTAACTTGCTTGTTGAACCAGGTCTGATGCTTTGGGGGCGCCATCAATTGCGCAATTTCCTCGACATGGGACTTATAACTGCCGCCGAGTCCCAAAAACTTTCGCGGACGAAGCACTGGAGCTTCGAGACGGACACTCGATAGAGGGATGCGCGTCGCAGCAGCCAATCCGCTTCGCACGGCGTCGAGACCATTTGGCCCACATTCAAGCAGGGCTATCATGTTGGTCGGGATGCCCGGAACGCTCGAGAGGTCCGCAATCTGATCCTCTTCGACGACGCCGATGCGAGTGGCGCCCATTTGGGTGAAAGTCGCGAGTTTCATGATGGGCACCTCCTAGGCGAGCCGTGGCACCAGGCGGGCCGCGTTGCTCCGCTCGATTCGCTCTAGATCGCGCGCTTTAAACAAACCGCATTCGGCCAGTCCGCTCACATTGTCAGCCATGGCTCGGTATGGAAAGTCGGTCCCGAAGCATATCTGGGTATTTGGGACAAGACGCGTGAGCGGCCCTAGAGCGTACGCATTGGCGGACTGGGCGGTTTCGAAATGCAGGCGCTTGAGTTCGTAAAGCACGCCCTGCGGGATCTTGCCGGCGCCCTCCGGGGTTCTTGACTGAACGGAGGCCTGGAATAAAAAGCGTTCGAGCAAAAAAGGCATCGTTCCACCCGCGTGGGAGAATATCCACCGAATGTCGGGGTAACGATGAGTGGCGCCAGATAATACGAGGCTGGCGATCGTTCGGGTGGTGTCCGTGCCATATTCGATCATCGGGACCGGCGCCTCCGGCAGCAAATGGCCGCAACAGGTCGGGGTCGTCGGATGAGTGTAGACGACGGCTTTGCGCCGGTTCAGCTCTTCGAGCAGCGGCGAGAGCCGAGAATCACCCAGCCAGAAGTCGCCGTAGTTCGTCCACATGTGAATCCCGTCTGCGCTCAATTGATCGAATGCGTAGGCCGCTTCTCTCAAGGAGCTGTCCAAATCCGGGAGCGTCAGGCTTGCGAACATCCCGAAGCGTCCCTTGTGATCGCTCACCAGTCTGGCGGCGCACTCGTTGGCATCGCGGGCGATCCTTTGCGCAAGTTCCACGCTTCCATACCACGTTCCCGGCGATGGAATCGATAGGACCGCGCTTGCAACGCCGTTTCGATCCATCTCGTCCAGCGAGCGGCCGACACTGAGCCCGTTGAGCGCCGGATTCAGCAAATTGCGCTCGCGTGCCGACTGCTCAAACAATGGCGGCAAGAAGTGATGGTGGAGATCAATTCGCCTCGGTGAGCCGGCCGAACCCGCGGGCGCAGTGGCCGGAAGACCGGCCGCGAGTACCACTGCGGTGGCGGTCAAGCCCCTCAGGAATTCGCGACGTTCTACGATTCGGTCATTCACTTTCACGACATCACCTTCACGAACACGTGTGCGAGCTATCGCTCAGAACCTGGTTCTCAGAGTCACCCCGAATGAGCGGTAAGGGCCGGGTTGAATCTCATAGAGGTATTTGGTGGGGTCGACGAGCTCCGCGTGAGTAACTATGAAAATCCCCGCGCTCTGGGCAAACACGGCGTAATGCAAATTCGTGATGTTCTTGCCCCAGAGCGCGACTTCCCACCGATCGTTTTTCGATGTCCACAACGCGTGCACATTGACGAGGCCGCGCCATTTGGTCAAATCACGAATGGCCTGGGGGGTATCGTTTCCATTTTGAGGCGTCAATTCTTCGGCACTTCTGTACGTGTAGTCGCCGCCCACGGCGACTGTTCCGATGGGAAACTCGGAGTGGACCTCGGCGCTTGCGGTGGCGCGCTGCGCCGGCGTGAACGGCACCTTGTTCCCGGCATCATTGGTAAATGTGCCGTCGCCATTGTTAATGAGGAATTGCGTGAACCTGCTGTCGAGGTAGTCATATTTCAAGCCAAGAGTCAGCCACTTTGTCGGTGCGCCTTCCAACTCGGTCTCGAGTCCAGCCACATAGGCCGCACCCGCGTTGGTGGTGATCGAGTCCAGGGTGGCCGTGTCGAACTGGATTACCTGAAGGTTCGTATACCGGTCGTAAAAGACCGCTACGTTCGCACGCAAGCGGTTGTCGAGGCCGTTGTACTTCGTGCCGACCTCATAGTTCCACACGTACTCGGAGTCGAAGGGAATCGCCAAGCCTTTGTCCGTGCTGCTGTTGGCGTTGAAGCCGCCGCTCAAGAACCCCTTTGACACCGTGGCGTATGACATCAATGAACTGGTGGCTTGATAACTCAGCGTCGCGGCCGGTGTGAATGCGGTCCAAGAAGCATTCTGAGCAGCGTGGAGGTCCGAGCCACGGATTACACCTCCCGTCGAGTTCAGATAGGCGCTGCCGGTTTTTTCTTGCCAGGTAAATCTGCCGCCCACATCCAATTTCAGTTTGTCGGTCAGGTTGTACCCAACATCGATAAACGGCGCGGCACTCGTCGTGTGCGCCACCTGGTCATTTTGATAGAGAATTGGTGGCGGGTAGCCGGCGGCTTTGTGCGCGAACGCCGAACCGGCCAGATAATCCTGGAACGCATTGACCGGCCGGTCCTTGGAGTTGTGGAGATAATACAGACCAGCTATCCATGTCAGCGGCTGGTCAGTCGGTGAGGCAAGGCGCAGTTCTTCCGTCACTTGGTTGTCGTGCTCGTCCGCATTCAGAATCAATGCGTCGACCGGATAGAGCGTCTTGGTATTGCTGGCGTCAAGATGCCGGTAGCCGGTGATCGAGGTGAGTGTTCCCACGCCCAGGGTCCAATCGGCGCGTTCGGTCAGACCCCAATTCGTTTGGCCCTGCTCGCCTGGCTTACCTTGGGCCGATTGCTCCGGATCGTACGTGAGACCCGGAACCAGCGCCGGTTGAAAGTTGCCCAGCAGCCATTCCGCCTGTGTGCCTTGTTTGTGCAGGTAGTCGAAGCTCGACACGGATTTGAATTCATCCGTTGGCGTGAAAAGCAGCTTGCCGCGCACCGAAAGCTGGTGTTCGGCATTGAGCTCGCCGCCGGTCGCAATGTCTCTGACGTTGCCGTCGACGGAAGAATCGGACACAACGATACGGGCAGCCAACTTATTGTCGATCACCGCTGCGTTGTACACTCCTTTCAGTTCGACCAGGTTGTTCTCGCCATAAGTGATTTCCGCCGTGCCGCCATTTTTGTAAGTCGGCTGATTGGTGTACATGGATACGACGCCGCCGATCGAATTGCGACCGAACAGCGTACCTTGAGGTCCTTTCAGGACCTCGACCCGGTCAACGTCGTAGACATCCGGCTGCACGTCGGCGACGCTCACCCGCACGACATCGTCAATGTACATGCTGACGGCCGGATCCGTCCCGGGTGAATCGTCAAAAATGAGGGCGCCTCGGAGCGACAGGTAGCCCTCGGAGCCGCCCCGCGGCATGTAGACCAAGCTCGGCGTAAGGCGGGTCACGTCGGTTAGATCAACGACATGATTCTTTTCGATATCGACGGCTCCGAGGACGGAGATAGAGATCGGTGTTTTTTCCAGATCCGTTTCTCGCCGCGTGGCGGTGACGACGATTTCCTCGAGTCCTTGCCCCTCCGCCACGGCGGTTTGCGCGCACGCAGGATTGCCGGGCAACGCGCCCGCTGCGCTCAATATGGTCATTCCAATGGTCCACGCGCGAATGCTTCGATAGGTCACCGCATGTACTCCCGTACGTTCTTTCGTTGTTGGCATAGGATGGTTCGGAGGTTACTCGGCCGCCGCAGCCAGTTTTACGGCGTACGCAAATGAATAGCGCGACATCACGGCATCGACAGCGGCAACGAGCGCGGTCGCATCCATGGATGCAGACGGCGTCAGCGAAATGGTGACGAACGTTCCATCGCGAGGGTGCGCGCTAACCGTTACTTCTAAGCGGTGCGCTGATGTAAGGCCGGGGAGCTTCGACAACTCAGACCGGAACGTGCGCTGGGCGGCGTCGTGTCGCAGGGTTACCTTCGCGGGCTTGCCGGCGTCAGTGAGCGGGAGTTTATCGACGATAAATATTTCTTTCGGGATCGCAGCGCGCTCGGGGATTCTCGCGGCAGCGTCCGAGAGCAGACGAGCCTCGTTCGTCCGGCAGCCTGCGACTAGCTGAACGTAGGCGACGGGGAGCTCGCCGGCGTGGGCATCGGGCTTGCCGACAGCTGCGGCGAGCAAGACGTCGGGCGACTGCAGCAACGCTTCTTCGATCACGCCGGGATCTATGTTGTGCCCGCCGCGGATGATGATGTCTTTCGAGCGACCCGAGACGTAGAGGTTGCCTTCCGCGTCGATGCGCCCGAGATCTCCGGTGATGAGCCAACCATCGGCCGACCGGGAGGCTTGCGAGTGCTGGTCAAGCAGGTAGCCCAAACTGACGCCTGGTCCGCTGACCTGAATCATGCCCGTTTCATTGGGGCCGCAGGCCCTCGACGTCGTTCCCACGGCGTCGAGTGTCTTTATGCGGACCCGTGTGTAGGGAACGCGCATACCGGAACTTCCCTCTCGGGAGTTCCCATCTCGCGGTTCGATGGCCACGCTGGCGGTATTCTCCGTCAATCCGTAGGAATTGAGGATTCTCACACCCGATATGCGTTCGAAGTCGCGTCTGACCGCGATAGGCAATGCGGTGGAGCCGGTAACGAAATTGCGCCTGAGAGAGGACAAATCCTCGCCCTGCGGGGGAGACTTTGCCAAGACTGAGAAGGTTGTGGGTACGCCGGACAGGCGGGTGACTCGATACCGGGCGATGAATTTCCAGTAGTTCGCGATGTAGCGTTTGTCGCGCGCGCCCATGAGGCTCGGGATCACCAAGCTCGCGCCGCTGGCCAGCATCGGCAAACCTCGCCCGGCCAAACCGCCGACGTGGAAGATCGGCGTGTCCTGAAGTACCACCTCGCCAAGCGTCATCTGCATGGCAAGCTGCAGCGTCCAGTGACGATAGGAGATATTTTGATGGGACAGTTTGACGATTTTCGGCAGGCCGGTAGTGCCGCCGGAGTGCACATACGCGGCAACATCGCTCCCATCGTGGGTTGCGGCAGGCCCGCGAACGACGGACTCGGCGTGGTCTAAAGGCAGGAGCTGCCGCTCTAGATCAAATTCCGGAAGCCAGGCGCTCGAGGGAAGCGCCACTGACCAAATGGGCAGGTCCCGCGGCAGCTGATCCTTGATCGACATGATCGATTCCCAGATGCTGAAACCGGATGTAGGACCGAGGGCGATAATGGCTTTAACGTTCGCTTCAGTGAGCAGGCGGAGGAGATACGCGGGCTCGAGCATCCAATTCACGGGAAAAGGCACCGCCTGCGCCATCGTGCCGATGATCGTCCAGTAAGCGGCCGGCATCGTCGGCATGACGATGGCGACAGCGTCGTCACGTTCGATGTGTCGACGGCCTAGAAGAGCCGCGACTCGCTCGATGTTTCGGCTTAGCGCAGCGAAGGAGGTCTCGTGGGCGATTGCATCCACATCTCCGTCCGGTATGAAGTGGATGGCCGTGTCGTCGGGATTGCGCGCGGCGAGCGCCATCGCAATCCGTTGATAAAAGTCGACAACCGTCAGGCGTTCCTCGAGCGGAACACGTTCGATGAGTTCGATGTCGCTGCGGCCCCGTAGCGGGCGGGAGAGCAGTTCGGCATCCGCCGTGCCCGCGACCACTCTTCCGGAACTCAAGGCCGTCGAATGCCGTGGCTCGCCTTCAGCCGACAATTCTCGGCTCCCGTTTGTTTTGGCGTTTCGCACGACGTCTGGTTCGAACACTCAGCGTCGCGGCGCCGACAGAATCTGTTCGGCGCGGCGAACGTTCGCGGCATCGACCATCATGCCTTGGAATTGGATCGCGCCGCGCCCATGCGATTCGGCCTCGCGAAATGCATCGATGAGCTTTTGCGCGCGTTCGACTTCGGCATCCGTGGGCGAAAAAACGCGATTGATGGCGCTGACTTGACGGGGATGTACCGCAACTTTGCCGTTGAAGCCGTGCGTGCGGGCAAGTTGGCACTCACGCTCGAGCGCCGACTCATCGGTTAGCTGCATGAAGGCGCCGTCAATCAGCCAGGTCATTTGCGCCGCTCGTGCGTCGCATACAAATTTGCCGCGCGCATAGGTCAGCGCTTCGCCGGTCGCGGTCCACCTGCCGCCGATGTCGCACATGAGGTCTCCTTCTTCTGCAGTCGCGAGCGCCGCACCGCGGACCCGCTTCGTGCGGCAGATCGTGTCAAAGAGGTTTCGCAAGCCCGCGCAGGATTCAATAACCACCACGACGCTGATTTCATCCAAGCCAAGTCCCGAGGACATTTCATGGGCGGCGAGGCGCGCGTCGAGTTCCTCGAGATCCCGCGGGCCCTCGACTTTGGGTACCATGACTCCTTGCGTGGCGTGTGGCGCCAGTGCGGCCAAATCTCGCTCCAAATCTCCGAACCGCGGATGATTGATGCGAAGAAAGGTGAGCCGATCCGGTGCGCGGGCAAGCTCCGCGGCGACGAGCCTGCGGGCCGTCTCCTTCTGTGTCGGAGGCACTGAATCCTCGAGGTCTAATACGATGGCATCCGCACCGGTCGCGAGCGCCTTTGGAAACAGGTCGGCACGCGCGCCGGGCACGAACAAAAAACTTCGAACCGCGCGCGGCGAGGGCATGGTCAACTCCCCGCGATCTGCCGAGTCGATAGTAGGTCGATGTCCCGTCCTACATCGGGGCCATTCGAGCGGCCGGGGAAGAATTGGGTTGGGTTACGCCGACGGGTATTCCGTGCAATGCCGAAAACGCTGATGCCGGCGCCGAACGAGACCGCGCCGGCAATCAAGAATAGGGCGGGTGTCCACACATGCTGAGCGATTAGAACACCGCCGATCAGCGGGCCAATGACGGCGCCCATCCGCCCAATTCCGAACGCCCAACCGACACCGGTCGAACGCAATTCGGTTTCGTACAAGCTCGCGGACAACGCGACTGCACACATCTGTGAGCCGACGGTAAGAAATCCGGCTGTAAAGGCCACGGTGAACAAAAGGTAGCCTGAGTGAGCAGACAGACCGATCAGCCCGATGGCTCCTGCACCACCCGCGTAGGCTACTGCTATGGGCATGATGGAATTGAACCGCTTGCACAGCCGCCCGATGAAATAGCAGCCGACGATGCCCCCTAGATTCAGCGCAGCAACGCCCAATGCTGCGCTCTTTATTGCCAGCCCCGCTTGATGAGTAACCAGCGGCATCCAATTCACGAGGAACACCGTCGCCAGCAGGCTGAGGAACAATGTCATCCAGAGAAGAATCGTTCCGATGGCGCGACCATCCGTGAATAAGCGGCGGACTGTCGCATGTGCCCGCGCATCCCCTTGCGATACCCCCACTTCATCGAGTTGCAACCCGAGCCGCTTGGCGAGGGTCTCGGCAAGGTTCCGTTTGCCGTTCATGGCCAAGAAACTGAGCGACTCCGGCATGACGATGACGAACGCCGGCAAAAGAATCAGAGGAAACAGGCCGCCGATATAAAAGATGCTGGCCCACCCGAATCGGGGAATGAGGAGCGCCGACAGGAGTCCACCCATGAGCGCCCCGAACGGAAAACCGCAGTACATCAAGGCCACGACGTTGAGCCGCGACCGCTTGGGTGAGAATTCAGAAGTAATCGAGATGATGACGGGCAGGGCCCCACCAAGTCCGAAGCCGGCTGCCAAACGAACGAGGAGAAGACCGGAGATCGAATGGGTTAACGGCGTCGCCAGCGAACTGAGCCCCAGAAGCAAGATGGCAAATATGAGTACGGGCTTGCGCCCGATGCGATCTCCCGCCTGGCCGAGCACGAGAGCACCGATCAATCCGCTGAACAAACTCGACGCGAACACTGGGCCAAAGGATGCCGCCGGAGCATGCCAGTCCGCGGCAATCGCTGGGGCGACCAGCCCAATCGCCTGAGTGTCCATGCCGTCAATCATGGCCATCAGCCCGCAGAGGCCGATGATGGCGAACTGAAGGGCATTCATTCCCCGAATCGAAGGGCGATCTTGCCTGCCTGTATCCGACACGATTTCCCTCCCCCAAGAAATGATACCTTGTTACCTGGTAACCATATCCGACGAAAGTTGCGTCGTCAAGGCCAGGGAAATTCTAGAGAGAACCTTAAAGAGTGAATATATGGAATAGAGCGTACTTGCAATCCAACCAAGCTACCTGTTAGGTTATATCAGTACCGCAAGTGGCATGTGTCGGTTGTGAGCGGTGCGAGAGCGGGGGCGCCGCGCATTCGGCCGAGGCGCGGGCCCTGTTGGTTACAGTAACGTTCGATCCATGGCATAGCTCGAGTCGGAACTACAATGAATCAAAATCCGGAAGCACCGTCCTCTTTCCTCGTTTCCCGCCAGGGAGCCGCGGAGCAAGTCATGGGCGATCTCCGGAACCGGATTTGCCAGGGTGTGTATCCGCGGGGCACAAAACTCCCGTCGGAGCGTGAACTCGCAACGCACTATCGGGTAAGCGGCCCGACCATCCGCGAGGCATTGCGCGGCCTGGCCGCAACCAATCTCGTGCGAATGCGCAAGGGCATGGGGGTGTATGTGATCGCCGCGACGGACGCCATGTTCGCCTCGGCGCTGGGCGGGATATTGGAACTCGAGAACGCTCAACTGCTCGACATATTAGCCGTTGCCGAGGCGCTCTATGTGAAGGCAGTCACTCTGGCTTGCGAACATGCCACTGACGAGGAGCTGCGAGTGATCGCGGAGACTTTGGACCTGCTCGATCAGAGGAAGGCGGCGGAAAAGCTTTTCGAAGATCTCAAGACATTCCTCGATCTCATCGCACGCGCCTCCCACAATGTCCCACTGTCGATTTTTTGCCGGTTTTTGATGGTTCTGCATGTCGAGGTCGCAAATGAGCAGATCGGCGGAATACCGCGCAACTGGGAAACGATCGCCGTGAAGCTCAGATCCGACCGGCGCGAACTCGTCGGCGCTCTTCTGGCGAGAGATCCCGCTCTCGCGGCGTCGTGGGCCGCGGCATATTACGAACACACGCGGCGCTTGGTGAGCGATGTGCTTGCGACAACCGGCGGTGGATCCGTGTCGACGCTTCGTCGCGCCATCCAACGGCTCGAAAGCACTGTGTAGCGCATGGCTAAGGTGAAGCGCGTTGTCATCGGACACAACGCAGAGCAAAGGTCCGCCGTGCTCCACGGCGACTCAACCAACGAACAGCAGGTTCCCGGGATTGTCTGGCGTTCGACCTTATGGGCTACCAACGAGCTGCCCGTCGACAATTCCGTCAAGGGAGACCGGGCGAACGGCGTGACTCAACGTGAACCCGATGGGAACGGTTTGATTTTTCGAGCCCTGGAAATCCCACCGGACATCGAGGACCGCGGGAAACACATCGAGGTCCTAAAGGAGTTGCATGAGGCGGTAGGACAAAAACATGTGCCATCATCGGAAGATCTGCAACGCCATCCGAGCATGCACCGCACGGATACTTTGGATATGTTTACCATCACGCGCGGCGAAATCTATCTTGTCACCGATACCGACGAAGTGTTGCTGAAATTGGGCGACAGCGCGATCGTTCAAGGCGTCAATCATGCTTGGAGCAATCGGTCGAACGATACCTGCATGATCATGTGCGTCATGGTGCACGCCCGCGCGTAGGTGGGACTCATCATGATAAAATTGCTTGCATCCTCGTCGATCGTCGATAACGCCCTGGTTTATGCACGGGCTCATCAGCTTGCTCCCCTGACTGTTGCCGTGCTGGATGCCCGTGGCTGCGTCATCGTGCTCAAATCCGAGGACGGCTCGAGTTTGCTGCGTGCGGAAATCGCGCAAGGGAAGGCATGGGGGGCCTTGGGCATGGGTGTTGGGACGCGCAGTCTCGCATCGCGCGCTGAGAAGCTCTCAGTGTTCTTTGCTTCCTTGTCGGTGCTTGCGGGCGGCCGGATAGTCCCGGTTCCGGGTGGAGTGCTGATACGTTCGCTCGAAGGCGAGGTGATCGGCGCTTGCGGTGCGAGCGGCGACACGGCCGACAACGATGAAGCGTGTGTGGTGGCGGCCATCGAGTCAGCCAACCTAATCGCGGATCCGGGAAAGCCGTCATAGCGGACCTTAGGACGAGCGCGCAGGTGCTCATCGGCAGGCGAGCAAACCATACGGCCACAGCGAGCGGCAAAGGGTCATGCGTGCTCTGCAGACATACGCACATCGGACGAATCGGAGGATGGACACCTCACTTCAAGAATCTTCCTGAGAGTTCAGTGAAACGGATAAAGGATAACTGACGTAAGCGAAGTTATTTTTGAATCTCGAAATGTCAGCCATTCCACTCGGCGAATGCCAGCAACGCTGCGTCGGGCAACTCGCCGGCGTACAACCTTTTAGCGAACGCAAGGCGGCGCTCTCGGCGCGTCAGGTTGAGAGGCAGCGAAGATTCGATGATGGCTCGTGCCGTCTCGAACATCGAGGAGGCGATTCTCATGCGCTGATCAGGCGTCATGAGCTTGTAGCGCTCTGCGACCATTTTGTCCATTTCAGGAGAGGTATCGTTCACTTGGAGACCTCCTCCAGTTTGGCGGCGACGCCCAACTTCGCAGCCCAGTCTTTCAGATAGAGCCAATCCACGGATTCGTCGATCAGCGTGCGGACGTCCCGCAGTTGCATCTCCGAGCCCGTGTCGCGTGCCCAAACCAGCTTCGAAAGAATCAGGTCTTCGCGGCTCGTAATCCACGTCGATATTCCGGCAAACTCCACCGATTTGCGGCGCTCAAACTCTGCGTGGCGATACTCCGAATTCTTCCGTACGATCAAATCAACTTTGATCGCGCTATCCAGATGCATGAGATTGAACATTCGCTGCGACTTGATCGCAGAACGCGCG
>WNFL01366533.1_pt2 | contig 11689 bp, 8 predicted proteins | sample 5400361 | NCBI WGS metagenome assembly WNFL01 (sample SAMN13153351, study PRJNA577476) | soil metagenome | isolation source: 40 cm soil on Douglas fir-dominated hillslope | place: USA:California | collected 2013-09-17
CGCTGCCCCCAATACCACCGACCGTCCCCACCCCGGCACATCCAGCCACCGCACGAACGCAAACAGGGCCGCCGGGAACATCGCCATCAACGCCGGATCCACATATGCGAGCGTGCAATATCCCAGAATCACCGGCAGCGTCGTGAACAGAAACACCGCCACCACCGCCGGCCAGTCCCCCAGCAAACTCCTCGCCCATAGAAACGTCACCCACGCGGCCACCACCAAAAACGGCAGTGTCCCCAGCCGCGCCAGCGTCAGATTGCGCAGATACTGCCCGTGCGCGTACAGAATCTGATTCCCTGCCTCGTAAAAATCGTACCCGTTCGCCTTATTTCCTCCGACGAACCCGACCTCCGGCAGCCGCAACCCCGTCAGATACGGCCCCAGCGCCGCCATCACCCTCGGCAGCGGCGGGTGCTGCGGTTCCATCTTGAACGTTCCCTTATCCAGCCACTCCATCCCGCAGGCAATATGCGCGGGCTCGTCATAGGCCTGGTTGAACACATGATAGGTCGCAACAATGCGCGCAACCGCAATGACCACCAGCACCACCGCGGCCCAAGGGGCATATCGCGATGCCGAGGTCCGCGATTCTTGCTTTTGAAGCGTCACCTCAGCATCCCAATTGTCCTGACCATCCAACGCAATCAATCCTCAAGGGCTGTCCTCGGAAAACCTTCCGCATCGCCGTCCGGGTTCGCCTCGTCACCGTGGAGACATTGAAAATCCTTTTCGATCAGCAGGGAGGGACCGTCACTGCCGGCGCCGTCGAGGGAAAGCGAGATCCGGTCGGAGGACGCCCATTCCTGGGCCATGTCGAGGGGCAGCAGAACGCGGATGCAGTCCTGCCGATACTGGGCCTCCATCGCGGTGAACTGCGGAGAGGTCTCCAGCGTGTAGGTCAACTGCGCCCCTGAGCCAAATCGCAGCGATTCCGTGCGCATGCCCGTCTCCCGGAATTGCTTGACGTCGGAACGGTTCAGTCGCAAACGCAGCGAGTTCTGGTGAATGCGAAGCTTCACTGAATCCTCCAATTCCCTGAATAGATATTGAAACGCTGGCCGCGGAGGAAACCTACCAGTGTCATGCCAAAGCGTTTCGCCAGCTCGACGGCCAGACTGGAAGGCGCGCCAACGGCGGCCAAGATCGGGATCGCCGCCATCGCGGACTTCTGTACTAGTTCGAACCCCGCGCGCCCGCTTACCAGGATGAGTGAATCGCCGAGAGGCACCGTGCCGTCTCGGAGAGCGAAACCAATCAGCTTATCGACTGCGTTGTGGCGACCGATATCTTCACGCAGACCGAGCAGGGTCCCTTCGGGCGAAAAGAGTGCGGCAGCGTGAATACCGCCCGTACGATCAAAAGCTGGCTGGGTCTGGCGAAGTAGATCCGGCAGCCGATAGATAAGGTCCGGATGGAATTGCGGGCCAGACTGTCGCATGGGACGCGGCGGGTGGACTTCAATCGCTCCTATCGCGAGCTTTCCACAAACACCGCAGCTCGAGCTGGTGTAGAAGTTGCGGCGGATGCGGGCTGGGTCGATGGCTACTTCGGGTTTCAGCCTGATTGTCACCGTATCGCCCGAGGCTTCGGGATTATCCTCTACGGATTCGGCCCGGATCGACAGAATCTGGCCGACATCGTCAATGATGCCCTCCGTGAAGAGAAACCCGACGGCGAGATCCAGATCGCTGCCGGGTGTGCGCATGGTAATCGAGAGCGGGGAGCCGTTCAGACAGAATTGGAGCGGCTCCTCAATGGCAAGGAAGTCGGAACGGGTGGAGGACAAACCGCTCTCCACGGTCTGAACCGGGGCAGTGATCGTATCCGGGGTCATCCTTATGCTCTCGCCCTCCAGACCGGTCGACGCGCGAGAAAGATTGCGGGCCGTCACTTAGAATTACTGCTCACCAGTTTGCCACAACATTCGGGTCGCTCGGGCAAACTCGATCGATCCCATCCGCCGCCGAGGGCCTGAATCAGCAAGACAGTGTTCGCCATGCGACGCCCCAAGATATTGACGGCCGTAACCTCATCCGAGAGCGCCGCACTTTGCGCAGTAATCACCTCAAGGTAGCTGGTCACCCCTCCTTTATAGCGAGTGACGGAAAGGTTTAGGGAGTTTTGTGCCGCTACGACTGCTTCATCCTGGACCTTGGCTTCGTTTTCCAGAATTCTCACCGCCGCCAGATGGTCTTCCACCTGTTGGAATCCGGTCAGCACGTTCTCCCGATAAGCCGCGACTTGAACGTCATATGCAGCACGAGCCTGATCGGTTAGGGCACGCCGTCTGCCGAAATCGAAGACAGTTCCGACAGCGGAAAGTCCAACAGACCATAGGCCGCTCGGTCCATTGAACAGGGTGGTAATGGCCGAGCTTTCAAATCCTCCGGAACCGCCCAAGCTGATCAACGGGTAATAGGCCGACTTGGCAACTCCAATCTGGGCGTTGGCGGCCGCCACCCGCCGTTCAGCGGCTGCGATATCCGGGCGCCGCTCCAGCAGTTCGGAGGGCACGCTGACAGGAATGTGTGGCGGCGGTGCGGTGAGGGGAAGCGGAGGAAGACTGAACTCCGCGGGAGGTTTGCCAATAAGAATTGCAACCGCATGTTCGTACTGCGCGCGCAGCACGCCTACGTCAATCGCTGCTGCCCGGGTCGTTTGCAACTGAGTCTTCGCTTGCTCAACTTCCACCTCCGAAGCAATCCCTCCGGCGAAACGACTCTGATTCAATTCCAGCGCTTGCTCGTACTGCGTAACCGTAGAGTTCAGGAGCTGTTCCTGGGCGTCGAGGCTGCGGGCCTGGAAGTAATCAATAGCCAGATCGGCGTGCAGGCTCAGGTTCATGGTCGCCAGGTCAGCTGCGCTGGCTTGAGCTTGTTCCCGATAAGATTCGACGTTGCGTCGAACTCGTCCCCAGACGTCCGCTTGATAGGAAATGTCTAACGGAACAACGAAGTCATTGGAGGTGACACCATCGAAGGTCGAACCCGGGGGCGGGCGGCGGGACGACACCCGTGTCCGACTCGCCGATGGCGCCGCCGTTAGCGTCGGAAAATAGTCGGCCCGATAGTAGCGCAGAACCGCTCGCGCCTCGCGGAACTGCGCTTCTGCTGCCTTCAGGTTCTGGTTCGATACGTTGACCTGGAGTTCGAGCGCATCCAGTTGCGGATCTTGAAAAATCGTCCACCACGTGCCGCCAAGATTCTGGTCATTGGGCTGGGCGGGTTTCCAGTCCCCTATCTCTTTATAGGCGGGAGGAGCCTGCACCACCGGAGCATGGTACTTGGGTCCTACCGCGCATCCACTCAACAGCGGTAGCGCCATCGCCAGGAGAACTCCCGCCCAAAGCGCTCGACCGCGGTCCTTGGCCGGAACCGTCTTTTCTTGAGGGCAATTCTCTTGAGGGCGATTCAGGGGGCTTTCACTTGGCACCCCCCGACAACGTTGCCTGAACAACCTGGACTGCCTGCCCGGAAATGATGGAGTCGGGCGGATTGACGATGATCTGATCGTCTGGCTGGAGACCGGAGACGATCTCTATCTGATCGCCGAAATCGTGCCCAGGCGTCACCGGCGTCAGCGACGCACTGCCATTCTTCACAACTGCAACCTGCAAACCCTGCGAACGAAATATAAGAGTGGATACCGGCACGAGATACGAGGAGGCCTGTCCACCCATGTTGAGATGAACCTCGGTATAGGAACCGGATAGCAACTCGCCGCTGGGATTATCCACATCAATTTCCGCAAGCAAGGTACGAGTGGCGTAATTGATGGAGTTTGAAGAGCGAACCAGTTTACCCTGGAATCGCCGGCCGGGAAATTCCGCCAGAGTCAGCTCTGCTGTCAAGCCCGGAGTAGCAGCCTGGGAGTACTGTTCCGGAACATTCACATAGACTCGCAGCTTGCCTGGCTGAGAGATATGGAAAAGATCGGTTTTCACGCCTCCGGAGTTGCCAGAAGCGATCAGCGCCCCGATGTCGGTGTTACGGGCGGTGACGATTCCATCAAAAGGAGCATAGATCTTCTCGAAGGACTGCAAGGTCTCCAGCTGCTTCACATTGGCTTGATTGGCTTCGACTATCGCTTGGTTGGCATTGTAAGTACCGACGGCATTATCGACGTCTTGCTGCGCTACGGCATGGCTTGCCAACAAACCCTGATACCGGTTCTTGGTGATTTCAGCCAGCTTGACATTAGCTTGTGCGGTGGCGAGATTGCTGCGTGACTGCTGCAATTGCTGATCGACTTCCGGCGTCTCAATCTCCGCCAGCAGCTGCCCTTTCTTTACATGCGCTCCGATATCTGCATGCCAGCGTTTGAGATAGCCATTCGTGCGAGAGTAAATAGGAGCGCTCATGAAGGGCTGCACGTTCCCCGGCAACACAATCTCTTGCGAGGGCGCGGAGCGCTGCGGAGAAATTACCGAAACCGATTGCACGGCCATCTGCGCGGTTTCCGCACGCACCGTAGCCCCGTTTCGGAGACGCGTGAGAATGCCGTATACGAAGACCCCAGCAAAAACCAGGAGAACCAGGCCTGCGACGAGCCAGCTTCGTTTCGAGTGGCGTGGTTTTTTGCCGGCACTCAACGTTGGCAGTTTCTTTGGCAGTTCCTGAGGAAGGGCGGCGCTTTGTATTTGCGATTGCATTGGCGTAACCATTACAAATTCTCCTTCGAAATATTTCTTAATGCTGATTCCCAGTAGCATCCTGCCTGCGTAGACCGTGGACGACGCTGAAGACCGCAGGGACGAAGAACAGTGTGGACACAGTGGCGAAGAGTAGTCCGCCAATCACAGCGCGGCCGAGTGGTGCATTCTGTTCTCCGCCTTCACCCATCCCTAGCGCCATGGGCGCCATGCCAATGATCATTGCCAAAGCCGTCATTAGCACTGGCCGAAAGCGCATGTATCCTGCCTGGAGAGCTGCCTCAGCGGCACTGAGTCCCGCACTCAATTGATCTTTCGCAAAGCTGACCACCAGAATGCTGTTTGCCGTTGCCACTCCCACGCACATGATCGAGCCCGTCAGCGCGGGAACACTGATGGTCGTGCCAGTCATAAACAGGAACCAGACAATTCCAGCCAGCGCCGCAGGCAACGCCATAAGAATGATGAAGGGGTCAAGCCACGACTGAAAATTCATCACAATCAGCAGGTAGACCAGGACAATGGCAAATATCAGACCTGTCAACAGACCCAAAAAAGATGAACGCATGGTCTGGATTTGGCCACGTACGATGACCTGCGACCCTCGCGGCAGCTCTTTTTCACTGGTGTTGATGATCGAGAAGATGTCCTTCGAGACGCCGCCAAGGTCGCGGCCCTGGACGGAACCGAATATGTCGATCACGGGTGCTACGTTGTAATGGGAGACCACACTCAAGTCTGCGCCGCGGCTCAGAGTGGCAAGACTGGCAAGGATGGAGGGCGGCGCATTGGCCGCGCCAGTGACCGGAATGTTGCTCAAATCCTGGAATGATTGAACACGGTACTGAGGTGTTTGTGTTGCGATCAGGTAGCTCACGCCATTCTTCGGGTTCAGCCAGAAGGAAGGTGAGGTTTGAGAACTGCCGCTGAGTGTTACCAGGAGATTGGTCGCCACCTCTCGCTGAGTAAAACCGATAGCATCGGCCTTGGTCCGATCCACATCGATATGCAGCTTCCGTTGATCAAAGGTCTGCTGAATGCGAAGATCGGATGTTCCCGAAACACTTCTTACCCGTGACAACAGTTTGTCCGCAAATTGGCGGTTGCCCTCCAGGTCGTTGCCCACGACTTGAATATCAATTGGAGCAGGCAGCCCGAAATTCAGAATTTGCGTCACCATATCGGACGGCAAGAAATAGAACGTAGCTCCCGGAAAATCTCGCGGCAGCTTGAGTCTCAAATCATGCACATACCCTGCCGTGGGGTGATGCTTCCCCGAGAGCGAAACGATGATGTCCGCGTCCTGCGTCCCAACCGGAGCCGAATTGCTATAGGACAGATTGATGCCGCTATAGGGCAGGCCAATGTTGTCGATGACCCCGACGAGTTCTCCCGGCGGTATCTGTGCGCGGATTTCGTTTTCCACCCGGTCACACAAAGCAGCTGTTTCTTCAATGCGCATTCCCGTCGGGGCGCGCATGTGCAGAGTGAATGCGCCGCTATCCACCGATGGGAAAAAGTCCTGCCCAAGCCACGGAAGCAGAGCAAATGAGAGAAAAGAGGCCAAGAGGAAGCCTCCAGCAAAAATGCGGCGGTGAGCAATGAGGGTTTCGAGCAGCCCACGATATGCGCTCCGGATAGTCTCGAAACCATGTTCGAACCAAGATTGAAAGCGCACTAGAGGATTCCTGCTCGCGCTGGCTTCGTGTGCATTTCCTTCTGCGTGGGCCTTGAGGAAGTATTTGGCCATGGTCGGTACCAGGGTTCTCGAAAGCAGATAAGAAGCCAGCATGGCGAATACAACTGCCTCGGCCAGCGGCACAAAGAGATAGCGGGCAACGCCGGTGAGCAGGAACATCGGCACAAACACGATGCAAATGCTGAGTGTTGAGACCAGCGCGGGTATTGCGATCTCCTGCGCGCCATCGAGAATGGCCTCTTCTATCTCTTTGCCTTCGGCGAGGAAACGGTGGATGTTTTCAATGGTGACCGTTGCATCATCCACCAGAATGCCGACTGCTAGGGCCAGCCCCCCGAGCGTCATGAGGTTGATGGTCTCTCCCAGTAGGCTCAGGGCGACGATAGAACACAGGATTGAAAGAGGAATTGAGATGGCGATGATAACGGTGCTGCGCCAGCTTCCGAGGAAAAGAAGAATCATGGCTGCCGTAAGGCAGGCCGCGATCAGCGCCTCCCGCACTACGGAGAAAACTGCGCCGCGCACGAAAACAGATTGATCCCCTAAGATACCGATTTGAAGGTCCTGTGGGAGGGTGTTCTTGACGTGTGGCAAAAGCTGTTTGATCCCGGCAATGATGTTGAGCGTCGAGGCATTCCCGATCTTTTGAATGGTCATCAGCGTTGAGCGACGACCGTCGACCCGGACAATATTGGTTTGCGGCGGGAATCCGTCTCGCACGAAAGCGACATCATGGATATAAATCGTCGATGTTCCAGCAGTCTTGATGGGAAGATCGTTGAGTTCTTTGATGGTCGCCGGACTTCCGTTCATGTCCACGTTGTATTCGAAGGTTCCGATCTTCGCTGTTCCAGCCGGGAGAATGAGATTTTGTGCGCTGATGGCGTTCACCACGTCGAGTGGGGACAGTCCGTTCGCCTGAAGTGCAGCGGTGTTTAGATCAATTTGAACCTGTCGTTGCTTACCACCGTAGGGATATGGGATAGCTGTGCCGGGCACCGAAGTGAGCTGGGGACGGATGAAATTCAGTCCCAGGTCATTCAGCTGTTGCTCGGAAAGCGTGGGGCTGGAGAGAGCGAGTTGAAGAATCGGAACGCTGGAAGCGCTGTAAGTGATGATCAGCGGCGCGGTCGTTCCCGCCGGCAGCTGCTTAAGTTGAGTCTGAGACTGGCCTGCAATCTGCGCAATGGCCGTACTGATATTCGCACCAGGATGGAAAAACACTTTAATGACAGCGACACCATTCAGAGACTGCGACTCCAGGTGCTCAATGTCATTCACCGTGGTCGTTAGATTGCGCTCTTGCAGAGTGATGATCCGGCTCGCCATGTCCTGCGGTGCGAGTCCTGTGTAATTCCAGATGATGCTTACCACGGGGATGTTGATATTGGGGAAAATGTCCGTGGGAGTGCGGAGCGCTGAGATCGTCCCCAGAATCAGGATCAGAATCGCCACCACCACAAACGTGTAGGGCCGCCGTAATGCGAGTCGAACAATCCACATAAAATCTTCCTTGGCTAGGTAATTGGCGACGGCCGTCGGTTCGCCGTCCGTGATCTCGTTTCATCTCTCTCCACGTGAAAAGGCACGCCGCTTTCCAAACAGCGCCAGCTTGCTTAGCCGCTTATTTTCAGTGGCATGGGCGAGCTGGTGTGGTCCTGCTGGGCTGCGGCTGGGCGTCGCTGAGTTGACACATAGTCCGTATATCGACAGGGCGTCAGATTTCAGCTAGCGTACAAAGGCCCCGAGAGCCGCAAGGCGTCCGCCTTCGTCGTTGTGTTGCGTTCACTTGGCGGCAACGCGCTTTCTCGTACGACTGGCACTGGACTTGCAATGCGTGGTGTGGAGAGAAAACTGTGGCCGACATTGCAATCGACGGCATCACTCATGCAGCCCAACCCGACGAGCTTCTCATCGATTTGATCAACCGCACGGGAGTCTCGGTACCCCACGTCTGCTACCACCCTCAACTCGGTCCGGTGCAGACTTGTGACACCTGTGTGGTGGAAGTGAACGGCCGCCTGGTTCGGGCCTGCGGCACTCGAGCCGCCGACGGGATGCAGGTCTTCACCAAGTCGACGAAGGCAGCAGCGGCACAAGTGGAGGCATTCGATCGCATCCTGAGCAACCATCTTCTGTACTGCACGGTCTGCGACAACAACAACGGCAATTGCACCGTCCATAACACAACGAAGCTGCTGGCGATCGAACACCAGCGGATTCCTTTCCGTCCCAAGCCCTACGAGGTCGATAACACGAATCCGTTCTACCGCTACGATCCCGACCAGTGCATTCTGTGCGGACGCTGCGTGGAGGCTTGCCAGAACGTCGAGGTCAACGAAACGCTTTCCATCAACTGGGAGGATCCGGACCCGCGCGTGCTCTGGGATGGCGGCTCAACCATTGGCGAGTCGAGCTGTGTTTCGTGCGGCCACTGCGTCACCGTTTGTCCTTGCAATGCGCTGATGGAAAAAACCATGCTGGGTCACGCCGGCTTTTTGACCTCTCTGAAGAAGTCTGCGCTCAGCGGGATGATCGAGGTGGTCAAGGGCGTCGAACCGGAAACCGGGTACGGATCCATTCTTCAGGTCTCCGAGGCGGAATCGGCGATGCGGGAGCACCGCATCCGTAAAACGAAAACAGTTTGTACATACTGCGGCGTTGGGTGCAGTTTCGACGTCTGGACGAAAGATCGTCACATTCTGAAAGTCGCACCGGAGCACGGTCCAGCGAACGGAATTTCCACTTGCGTCAAAGGGAAGTTCGGCTGGGGCCACATCAATAGTGAGGACCGCCTTACCACTCCACTGGTTCGCGAAGGAGACAAGTTTCGCCAAGCCAGCTGGGACGAAGCTCTCGGTGTGGTCGCCGGTGCACTCTCAGATCTGAGAGCGAGACATGGACCGGACTGCCTGGCGTTCATTTCCTCTTCCAAGTGTACGAATGAAGAAAGCTACCTCATGCAGAAGTTGGATCGGCACGAACAACGTCGACAATTGTTCGCGCTACTGCCAGTCTCCCGCGACCATGGGTTTGTTCCGCACAGTGGGGTATGGCGGCGATTCTGGTTCCATCTCCGATATGGAACAGGCCGACCTGATTCTCATCATTGGCAGCAACACGGCGGAAAGTCATCCGGTGATTGCGACCCGGGTGAAGAGCTCGCACAAGCTCCACGGGCAGAAGCTCATTGTCTCCGACTTGCGGGAACACGAAATGGCGCGGCGAGCGGACCTCTTTCTGCATCCCAAGCCGGGTACGGACCTGTTCTGGCTCAATGCGATCAGCCGCTATCTGCTTGACAACGACCTTGCACACACTAAGTTCCTTGATCAGTGGGTCAACGGACTCGACGACTATCGCAAGAGCCTGGAGCCTTTCACGATGGAAGCCGCCTCGCGCGTTTCGGGCGTGACCGAAGAAACTCTGAAAACCGTCGCCCACATGATCGCCAACGCGAAAGCCATGTGCATACTCTGGGCGATGGGAGTGACTCAACACACCCAGGGGTCCGACACTTCCACCGCGATTTCCAACCTCTTGCTTATCACGGGCAACTACATGCGGCCGGGAACCGGTGCGTATCCGCTACGGGGACATAACAACGTGCAAGGCGCCAGTGACCACGGGTCCATGCCGAACATGTTGCCGGGGTACCAATCCGTGAATGATCCGGAAGTCCGCCAGCGATTTGAGGCCGGCTGGAAGGTTAAGCTGCCTTCGACCAAGGGGCTGGACAATCACGAAATGGTGGACGCGATTCATGCCGGCAAACTCAAAGCGATGTATCTGATTGGCGAGGAGATGAGCATTGTAGACTCCAATGCCAACTATGTCGGGGACGCTTTTTCTAAGCTCGACTTCTTTGTTGTACAGGACATCTTCTTCAGCAATACCTGCCGGTATGCCGATGTCGTGCTGCCAGGAGCGCCGAGCCTGGAGAAGGAAGGCACCTTCACCAGCACCGAGAGACGCGTCCAGCGACTTTACGAGGTGCTTGAACCGCTGGAAGGTTGCCGGCCGGACTGGAAGATCACACGGGACGTTGCCAACCGCTTGGGAGCGGGTTGGCACTATCAACATCCTTCCGAGATTATGGATGAAATCGCCTCTCTCACTCCGATGTTTGCCGGAGTTAACTACGAGAGGCTGGCGGGATACAAATCCCTACAATGGCCAGTTGCGGCCGATGGGACGGACGAGCCTCTGCTCTATACGAAACGTTTTGCTTTCCCCGACGGGAAAGCAAAGCTGTTTCCGGTGGCGTGGATTGGGCCTACCGATGTGCCTGACTCTAAATTTGATCTGCACCTTAACAATGGACGGCTTCTGGAACACTTCCACGAGGGAAACCTGACCTACCGCACCGATGGGATTCGTGAGAAAACTCCGGACACGTTTGTAGAGGTCTCCCCCGAACTCGCGGAAGAGCGTGGAATTCAAAGTGGCACGTGGGTGCAACTCGTTTCGCGCTACGGCCAAGTCCGAGTCCGCGCTTTGGTTACCGACCGCGTGCATGGGATGGAGCTGTACATGCCCATGAATTCGGTGGAGAGTCCCGTGAACCGGTTGACCGGCAGCCACACGGACCCAGTGACCAACACTCCGGCCTACAAAGAGACCAGCGTAAACCTAAAAGTTTTGCCCGAAGTCGGCGAGAATCCGTTGCCCCGCAATAACTCCCGCTTCGGCCATCCGACGCCACAAAACGGAGTGGAAGTGGAACGTAAGTGGAAGCGACCCGACTACACCCAGCCAGGAAATGGCTTGGTGCAGTTGCGGACGAATCAATAACGCGAGGAAAACTCAATGGCTCAACCGATCCCTCTGGAAATTCCACCGCGCAACCCGCGTGCAGAACTCCGCTCCCGGTTAGATCAAGCGCCCGAAGAGCACGCTGAAGCGATCCTAGCCGCCTATGAAGTGCTGCAGGAGTTGCACAGCCGTGGCGTTCTGGAGATCATGCGCGGCGCCTTGGCGGCGAGTGACGAAATTTTGGAAAAAGTGGTGGACAATGCCAGGACGCCCGAAGCGATTCGCGCTATCAGGAATCTTCTTTTTTGGCGCCGCGTTCTTGGAAGCATCGAGCCCGAGTGGTTTCAAGGCATCTTCCAGGCAATTCCAGAAGGAATCGCACAAGCGACGGCCGAGCGGGATCAGCCGGTCAGCATTTTCGGGGTGCTTCGGCGCGCCCTCAACAAGGACAGTCTGCGCGGTATGGCCGCGGCCGTCGATTTCTTGCAAGCTTTTGGCCGCCATCTGCACTCATCGGAGAGTCGGACCACGCAAACTTAAAGAATGCATGGATACGAGGGGAATGGAAACGAGAAGGA
>WNFL01197565.1_pt1 | contig 11688 bp, 8 predicted proteins | sample 5400361 | NCBI WGS metagenome assembly WNFL01 (sample SAMN13153351, study PRJNA577476) | soil metagenome | isolation source: 40 cm soil on Douglas fir-dominated hillslope | place: USA:California | collected 2013-09-17
GCAGTCGGCCTGGATTGGGCCGTCAGTCGCTAACGTAGCCGCAGTACAGGGCAAGCGTAGACTGAGAAGCTCCCCGATTTATCGGGGAGAGTGATCACTTATTGCTTCCTTTTCTATGGTAACCCGATTGCCACAATGATAGTTCAGAATTCAACTATCGCCATATGAATTGTACAGAATTCACAAATACAAACATGCACTAAATTGTTTGTTAACATTTTCAAACGACGCGCCCTATCAGGTTACAAAAATAGGTGGCCTAGCGCCGGAAAACTCGGCTTGACAAATGCCACTATAAACGTTATTTTGCAGGGGTTAACTGGATCAAAATCGATTAGAAGATTTGAGGAGTTTCCATGCGCGAAATCACAGTTGCCACAGTTCAGATGAAGCCCGAACTCGGCAATTCTGAAAACAATCTCGTAAAGATGTCAGACTTCGTTTCAAAGATCGCGTCGCAGCAAAAAGTCGACCTGATTGTTTTTCCGGAATTGATCACGAGCGGTTACGAACTTGGCGTGCGCTTCACGGAACTGGCCCAGCGCGTTCCCGGCCCAGCCATCAACCTGATGGCGCAGCGAGCCGCTGATGCAGGGGTGTATATTGCTTTTGGTTTGGTGACCAAGGAGAAGGTAGAAAGTATTCTTTACAATTCCGCAGTGCTGGTCGGGCCGGAAGGTGAACTGCTTGGCGCATACCACAAGGTCCACCTGCGCGGCGAGGAGCGCATGGCTTTCCGCGAAGGGTTCAAAATGCCGGTGGTCGATACGGGCGAAATCGGCAAGATCGGCCTGATGCTCGGTTGGGACCTGGCCTTCCCCGAAGTCTCGCGCTCGATGACACTTGACGGTGCAGAATTGCTGTGCGTAATGGCAAACTGGGAAACCAGCTATATGGACGAATGGAAAACCTACGTCCGCGCACGCGCCTACGAAAATGCAATCTTTGTGGCGGCTGCCAACCGCGTCGGCAACGATGTGACCATGAACTTCGGCGGCGAAAGCATGATCGTTGGGCCGCGTGGGCGCGTTTATGCCTCGCTGGAAAGCGAAACCGGGACAGCCCGCGACGGCGTTAAGGCACCTGTAGCTGAACCCGTCGCACAAAAAGAGCCTGTTCCGGCGGGTGTGGCCCCGGCTGGCAATGGCGGCGGGCAGGCCGCACCGGCACCCGCGCCTGCCGCTTCCGGCAAGGCCCCGGCTCCTGAGATTGTGCGATCCGCAGAAGGTTACTGCGTTGCCCGAATCGATCTGGACGAAGTACGCCGCTACCGCGAGGAATTCCAGACGCTTCAGGCCCGTCAGCCCACTGTATATAGGGCAGTCGTTCGCAAGTACTAACCTGCCTGCCCCTATCACGTGGTGGAGCGAGTCGAAATAGTCATGAACTGTGCCGGACCTTAGTTATCCAGACTAAAGGGAAGGCACAGTTCATGACTGCTGATAATATAGTCATTCACATTTCTATGAGATCGATAAATCGAGTTGCCACTTATAGAAGGCAGCCGAGATAAGTTTGGAAGACGGATCAAGGCTGCGCGTGGTTGCCGCGTGTGAACAACGGAGCCATAATACCTGAGCATTGCAACTTCCTGCCCATTATTAGGTCTCAACTCCCCATGACAAAGACGCACGATCTCAGTGGACAACACCTCGGTCAATATGAAATTATGTCTGTCCTTGGTACAGGTGGTATGGCAACTGTCTACCGGGCACAGCAAACACTCGCGGGCCGCGTTAAGCGCGAAGTAGCCATCAAAGTGATCGAGTCGCAATTTGCAAGCGATGAAGATTTCGTCGCACGTTTCGAGCGTGAAGCACAACTGATCATTTCGCTAAGTCATGCACATGTTTTGAAAGTTTTTGATTACGGTCAAGATAATGACGTTGTGTATTTGGTCATGGAACTGCTCAGCGGCGGCAGTCTAGCTGGCCTGATAAGTAATGGGGCGTTGCCCGTCGACAAGGTGAACAACTTGCTCCGTCAGATTGCCGACGCGCTTGACTATGCCCATCACAAAGGGATTATTCATCGTGACCTGAAACCTGGGAATGTGCTGCTTGACGAGAGCGGTGACGCATTTTTGAGCGATTTTGGAATCGCCAAATTACTCGATTCCAACCAGACCCTGACCCAAAGTGGCGTGATGGTGGGAACACCTCTTTATATGGCCCCGGAACAATGGCAGGGAAAGGCCGTTGACGGTAGGGCCGATATTTACGCACTCGGCATCATCTTGTTTGAAATGCTGACAACCATCCAGCCCTTCAAAGCGGATACACCCTATTCGACGATGCACAAGCATCTCAATGAGCCATTGCCGTCGGTTCTAGCTATACGTCCCGATCTCCCGGCGAATATTCAAGGGGTGTTAAACAAAGCGTTAGCCAAAAACGCGGATGATCGATTCAACACTGCTGGAGACCTTGCCTCTGCATTCCGCCTGACCTTGAACGGGCAAACCGTCATGAGCAGTCCTGTTGTCTCAACATCCGACCAGACGACTTCGACGGGAAAAATGGCAAGTCAGATGTCGTCGCGCGTTCACACCAAGTTTCCACAATTATTTGCCCTCTATGAGCAGACCAATCGGCAGACTATCCAGGAAGTAGGCGCGATTCACGAAGGATTATCTGGCGCTAACGTGCTGCTGGTTCATCTGGGACAGAATGAAGGCACGGGGCGGGGTGGCATGGCTTACGCCAAAATTGCACGGCTCACCCGTGAATTGGGTGAAGATTTCTCCCCGCTGGAACGCGAGCGAGAGAATCATCTCATGGCACGCCAGATACCCTGTGCTGAGCAATTCATCGGCGAAGTGCGCGATATGGTCGGGCCAGATGAAGCGGGCTTAGGAATGCTGGTCTACCGTCCAGCACATGGGACGCTCTCTGTCCGCTCGTTGGGCGAAGTGGTCGATAAGATCGCTACGAACGAGTATCGGATAAGCGATGTGGTGGGACAGGTAAATACGCTGCTTCAAGCACTGCGCGCGTGTTGGTACAACGCAGATGAAATGAACCGGACGCGTCTTAGCAATAATGAATTTGGAGACCTTCTGACCGTCCCGGATTTACTGGAAATGCTAATTCAGGCAGGGCAGTATTCGACACTGGATAATCGCTTTGGTGGACTTGATGATCGTATCGCCACCCTTGACCTGCCCGATAAACGATCCCGCCTGATCGATTTCAGGCCGGGTAACGCACGCGGGCTGCCGAATCCAGTCGCCTACATCCTTGATTCATCGTTATGGGCCGAGTTTGGGCCGATTCTTGCACCTAAAGGTCCGACCCATGGTGACTTGCATGGCGGAAACATCATGTGTCGGTTAAATGCTCAAAACGCGCCCTTTGAGCTGCCACAATTGATAGATTTTGCCAGTTATCGACCTGATGGCGTGCTTTTTCTCGATCTGGCATACCTCGAACTTGACCTGATCGTGCGCACGCTTCCCGTCGACAGCACTGACGAGTACCAGCGCGAGAATTGGCTCAGCCTGACGGAATTCCTTGCCAGCGACATCTTGCCTGACGGAGAGCCAGTCGCGGGTGCTCGCAATACCTGGGAATTGATCAAACCGATCCGGCAGCATGTTTTCGAGATGCTGCGTCAGGTACAAGGCGACGGCATCAAAGAGCAATTTGAGGGAGTGTGGTGGTTGTCCACCATGGTAGCCGGAACGCTAATCATGAGCCGTCGCAATATTGCCCGCGACGTTCGGGTCGCTACGCTGATGTACGCTTCGCATTGTCTGGAAAGCTACTTGCGGCTGAACAAGGCCTCTATTCCCACTGAAGGGCGTATCGAACTATGGTGGAACGAAGAACCCTGGGATACGAATAAAAAAGGCTCCCCGTTTTTGGGTCTCGATACGTTCAGACCGGAATATGCAGACATTTTTTACGGGCGCAACCGCGAGATCGAAGGTGTAGTGCAACAACGCCTCGACACCCATCGTTTCGTTGCGGTTGTCGGGGCATCAGGGTCTGGTAAATCGTCTTTGGTCTGGGCTGGAGTCTTGCCCAGGCTGAACAAAAACTGGATCACCGTCCGGTTTACGCCCGGTGGCACTCGTGATGGTAATCCCTTTGCGGCGCTCGCCGCAGCGTTGACCGATCCACAGGCGCTGCCGCGACTTGGGCAAAAAGAACCGCTTTTGGCGGCAAAGCTACGACTTCAACCCGATCTGCTCGATAAGCTGTGCGATGATGCACTGCGCGCTGAGCCAGACAAACAAATCTTGCTTTTTATCGATCAGTTCGAAGAACTGTTTACGTTGGTGGACAGCATCATTGACGAGGGCTATCGAACTCGGTTTGTTGTGCTGCTTTCGCGTGTGCTGACGGCAAAACGGATCCGGGTGATCGTGACACTCCGCCACGATTTTCAGCCTGCTTGTTTCGCTATTCCCGAACTGGTTAATTTGCTTCAAGATCGAACGTTCATGCTCAATCCACCCAATGTAATCGCCCTGACTGAAATGATCACACGGGCAGCACTCCGGGCAGGCATTACTTTTGACGAGGGATTAGTCAGCCGTATTCTTGTCGATACAGACACGACGCATAACCCTGGAGCATTGGCATTAATGGCCTACACGCTGAAACAGCTTTATGCCAAGAGTCCCGATGGTAAACGATTGACTCTCACTTCCTATGAAGAAATTGGTGGCGTTCAGGGCGCGCTGGCGGCGAAGGCCACCGAAGTTTACGACGCGCTCGAAGACGAGCCAGAGGTACAAGCCGCACTCCCCACGGTGTTTCAGGCACTCGTTAATGTGGACGAGGATTCTGGAGCGGCAACACGACGGCGGGCGCTGAAAGCTGAACTGACCGTTCATGAGGCATCCAGTCGCCTGATTGATGTGTTCTCCGCACCCGATGCACGCTTGCTGGTGATGGATAACGACGCCCAGAATGAGCCTGTCATCGAAGTGGCGCACGAAGCCATGCTCCGCAGTTGGCCGCGTTTAGTGACCTGGATTGACGAAACCAAGTATGATTTGCAACTCTGGAAAAAGGTACAGCGAGACGCGCTCGAATGGCAGCGCCGGGGTCGCCCGACAGGGTTGCTGTACCGCCAACCGCAAATTGACGAGGTTAAACTGGCGCTGGATCGCTTGCGTCCCCCGCTCCTTTCGGACTATTTGCAAACTTTCCTGCGCGATGAGTGGGAATGGTTAGTAGCAGAGCTGGCTGATCCTTCCGCAATCATTCCTCGGCGTGTTGATATAGGCGATACGCTTTCGGCCTGGCCTGGCGGCGACCCACGACCCGGTATCGGGCTTCGCTCAGATGGTTTACCAGACATTGTGTGGTGTGAAGTCAACGGCGAACCGCCCATGGACGAGTTTCTCTTTGGCGAAAAACGCGAACGACGAAAACTCGACACATTCTTTATTGCGAAATATCCAGTCACTTATCTTCAGTATCAGGCTTTCCTCAACGATCCGGAAGGCTTTGCCAATCCGGAGTGGACCGCTGGCCTGCATAAAGACGCACGCCAACAGCAAGCCAAAGGTTCCGGTGATCAAAAATTTAAGCGCAGCAACCGTCCCGCGGAAATGGTTTCCTGGTACGATGCAATGGGCTTCTGCGCATGGCTTAAGGCGAAATATACCGCGAGCGGAGCGCTCGACTCTGGTGCTGAAATTCGCTTGCCAACGGAAGAAGAATGGGAAAAAGCGGCGCGCGGCTCAGATGGTCGACTACTGCCTTATGGTGACCAGTTTGATCCGGCCAGGGCTAATACCGCGATGACCGGGCTTGGTCAAACGACAGCAGTTGGTATCTTTCCAGCGGGGGCGTCGCCCTACGGTATTATGGACATGAGCGGAAATGTATGGGAATGGACACTCACTGATTACGACACCAACAGTGCGCAGGATCTGGTATCTAACCGTCGTCGAGTGTTGCGCGGCGGTTCGTGGACCGTTGATGCGTGGTTAGCACCTATGGCTATCCGCAACAACAACGATCCGACTCAACGCACGAATAATATTGGCTTCCGACTGGCTTGCAAAAGACGGATTGACTAGCCTGGCTACTGGACCAGCAGCGATCCACCATCCACAGTAACGGTTGTCCCGGTGATGTAATCCGCTGCACTGCTGACCAGGAACAGGGCCGCTTTGGCAACCTCGTCCGCGTCGCCAACCCGTCGCAATGGGATCTTACTTAAGGAGGCGGCAAAAAAGGCCGCCAGTTCTTCGGGGGTCATGGATGCCATCAACCCCGCTGAAGCCTGCTGTGCGCCGGGAGTATTGACTCCGCCTACGACCACTGCGTTAACTCGAATCTGGTTTGGACCCAACTCCAGCGCAAGGGTCTGAGTCAGCGAAATTAGCCCGCTTTTTGTCGCATTGTAATGCGACATGTTTGCGCCGGGCCTAACAGCGGTAACTGACGAGATATTGACGATCTTTCCGCCTTCGCCACTTTCAACCATTTTCCGCGCAGCCGCCTGGGCATGAAAAAAGCTACCTTTCAAGTTGAGATCGATAACACTGTCCCATTGCTGCTCCGTGAGCTGTAGGGCTGGGACAAATGGGAAAATGCCAGCATTATTGATCAGGATATCAATTCGCCCAAAAGCATCCACTGTCGCTTGAATCGTTTTGGGGATGTCGTCGAGATTACGTGCATCGGCCTGATTAATTGCGACCTTGTATCCGCTTGCCTGAAATTGTCCTTGAGTCTGTTGTAGTGCCTCTAGGTTGATATCGGACAGCATGATTGCCGCACCCGCTTCGGCAAGTCGGGAGGCAATCGCTTGCCCAATTCCCATTGCGCCGCCAGTGACTAATGCGACTTGACCTTTCAAGTCGAGCAGTTCGGAAACTACTTTGGTTGCCATGAACAGTTTTACCTTTGATATATGAGGATGGGAGGGATAGCTTCGGTATTGGACACCTCAGACTAGCCATTAATCATATCCGAGCGGCTTAACTTCACAAGTGGGAGTCAATCGCAACTATATAATGCCTTGAGGAACCTATCTCACGGCGTTGGCAGCACTTGAGTAATTGTTATATTTCGCGGCGCAGGATTAGCAGCGTAATGTCGTCGGCACGTGGCGTGTTCCCTTCAAACTCGGCGACGGTGCGCAGAATCTCGCTGCACATGCTTTCGGCAGTGAATTCCAGCGATGAGCGAATCACTCGCTGAAACATGTTGTCACCGAAAAAATCTCCCGCCGGGTTCATTGCCTCGCTGAGTCCATCGGTGTAAAGCACCATTGTCTCGCCGCTCTCGATCTTCACGCTGCGGCGCTTCCAGGTGGCATCCTCCAAAATACCGAGCGGAGGTCCAGTCCGGCGCAGCGGCCTATACCGACGACCCTTGTGGCGATGGAAGAGATAGGGTGGGTTATGACCCGCGTTGACATAGGTAAACATACCCGTCTGCGGATCAAGCACGCCGAAGAACAGGGTCACAAACAGGTCGCTCTTTGTGTCAGTGACAATGCGCAGATTTACTTTCTGGATGAGATGGGCGATCTGGCGTAGATAGGTGTGCGTGTAACGCAGCGCATAATCAATCGCGTAGGCGCGGATCAGCGTGCGGCTGAGTGCCATGTAAAGAGCCGCGCCCATGCCTTTATCGGCTACGTCCGCGATCACTATTCCAAGACGACCTCCGTGAAGCGGGATAAGGTCAAAAAAGTCACCGGAAGTCTCACGCGCTGGTTCTAAAGTTGCGGCAATTTGCCAGCCAGCGATACTCGGGCGATCTGTGGGTAGAAAGCTGGTTTGCACCGAGCGGGCAAAGGATAATTCCTGGGCCAGTCGTTCTTGATGTACCTGCTCGGTCAGAGCCACTGTATAGCGGGCAGCAGGTGGCGGAACGTGCCGATGCGCTCCTCACGGTGGAGATAAAGCCGCCCCAGCACTTTCTGGGTGCGCGGCTCAATGATCGGCATGATGATCACGCCCTCTCGCCCGGCGTGACCTAGCCACGGCCTGACATCGCGTGGCCGCAAGACCAACGGCGTGGAACGCTCCATCTCCCACTGCCAGCACCCGGAATCGGGGCCAGACCAGTGATTGGGCGAGATGAGCAGCATTTGATCGGGATAAAGGCGGATAGCGATATGGCAGAGCGGAAAAATACCGGGCACAAACGCTTCGATCAAACTGGGCAGGCGTGTCATGTCAGGCACACCTTGCAGCAGCACCTGACTCAACCGCTGAAGTTGCTCAAGCTCCCGCGTGCGGCGACGGGCACTCTCAACAGTGCGGCTCAGTCGGTCAATGACGACAGTGCCGACGAGCATTATGGCCTGAAAACTAAAATAGCCGCCCCACCCCACCAGGCTGTATAAGCCCGCAGGCAGAATCGCGACACACCCGGCTACCGGACCGAGGAGTGCCATAAAGATCGCCAATCGGAAGCTTTCTGCCCGCTGGACTTCCGCGACGGGCGACATGATCCGGCTGATGCCCTGGCTAATGGCGATCATCGACGAGCCAAGCGTGAAACCAACGAGCGTAGCAATCACCGCCGGGAGTATGTCGGGCAGCCGCAGCGAGGGCAGTGGAAAGCGTCCACCGAGTCTCTCATAGACTATCACTTCGACCAGTGTAGGAAGTAACACAGACGTGCGGAACATACTCTGTGAGAATAAGCGCAGCCGCTGCGTGCCTTTGCGCTCGCGTAACTGAAGCCCAAAGGCAACCCACGGCAGGACCACGCCAAGCCATGCGACTGTCGGCCCGAAGATAAGCACGCCCGACCACATCGACTCGCCCCAGAACGAACGACGCTCGGAACGATAGCTGCCTGAAACCGTCACGAAATACATTTCCAGCCAGAACATGCTGAACAACAGCATGAATCCGAACAAGATCACCAGAAACAACCAGTGATCGAGCAGTATGCCACGATCTGTCACTGCGATTAGCCACACGAGACCAACCAGCGTAGGCGGGACGAATAACAGCGCCCGCCACAAATAACCAGCGGCTGCGTAGCGGTCCGACTCTGGGAAGCTGTCCAATCGCGGATAAAGGCGGACAGCGATTTTGTACAAACGTTCTCTCATCATAATGGAGATTGTACCGCGTGATCGTTTGTGCAAAGGAGCATAGTTTCATTGAGTCTCAGGAAGTCCGGCCAGCAACGCAAGTGGATTATTTGAAACTGGATTCCAGTAATCGTTCACGGGGGTAGGCAGGCCCGCGAGCGAGAGCTAGAGTCCCCTAAACCAAGGTCAGCAATCCAACGCGACTTTTCGATTAGGTCGTGGTTCCAGCTGACGGCAGGTCCATCCCCAGTTGCTGCGCAAAGATGATCTTGTCCCACATGACCCAGAACTCGACCACCTTGCCCTCTGCGAGGCGAAAGAAATTCATCTCCCTCACATTGACGGACCTACCGGTCGGCATCCACGGTCCGAGGCCGCCCGAATCGAAGACACCCCGATGCGTACCCGTGAAGTGGATGTTGGCCGCCACGATGTCTCCCTCGGCGACGAGGTGGTCCACGTGATGCCGCAACTCGGGGAAGGCGGTGAGCCACTGTGATAGCCCGTCTCTCAATCCATTCCAGCCTACGTATTGCCCCTGCACATGGACCTCGGGTGCGAAACACTCCTCGATGACCGCCAAATCGCCTTCGTTCCAGATCTGTTCGTAATACCGGCGCACGACGGCTTTGTTCTCTTCCGCAGACATGGCGCACCTTCCGCACAACCTAATTTGCCCAGGACACCGGGCAACCCAGCGTCACGAGCATAGCAGAAATGGGAAGTTCAGCAAAACCCCCGCGTGGGCTGATCGCCCGTGGCCGTCCTCTCAATGTATCACCGGCCAACATCAACTCCCTCCCCCGACCTTCCTACCCCAGAATGATTACGGATTCCAAAAGAGTCATCAGCACAGCCAGTTTTTCATAGCTCATCATTGCTCATAGACTGAGGCTGTAGAACTATATGGAACCCTCCTGAACCAAATAAGTGAAGAGGCCAACTTCAAATTACTCAATAGTTACACTCGCCGGAGGTCCTGAGTCTAAGTGCCATCGCTGACGAGACTACTTCCTTAATTTCATAAACAAACCCCAACCCGCGAGGACCGGGACATTGAGTGGCTTCACGCTATAATCTTAATAAAACATTGGATACTGGAGTTGTCTAACAAGAAATCTGGGAGGCGCGAAATGACTCTTCAAGACATCATGCACGAGGCGCAAAGCCTTTCTACAGCGGAGAGACGTGAGCTTATCAACCTGCTGGTCGATACATTGGCTGATTCGGAGATGATCCATGAATCCGAACCAACACATGAAAAGCGAGTCTTATGGAACTTGCAGGACTTGGCGCGGAAATTAGGCAGGGTATTGATGCTCAAAAATACGTCAACGAGCTTCGAAGTGAATGGGATCATCGTCCGTGATCATTCGTGACGCAGATTGGCATTGACACCGCACCTTTGATCGGGTGCTAGCAATTGTTCAGCACAACACTCAATGTTCATCACGAACAAGACCGAATCACCACAGAATTGCCTCAAGTATTGACTGTACTTAGGGTATTATTTCGTCCATATAGATGACGTAAAGGATTTATGATGGAATACGCAAAGCTTGGTCGTTCAAATATGACTGTGAGCAAAATCTGTCTCGGAACGATGCACTTTGGCGGTTATACAACGGAAGACGAAGCCTGCCGCATCATGGATAAAGCGCTGGACATGGGCATCAACTTCTTTGATACTGCCAATCGATATGGCCCACAGCCTGGACAAACCGAAGAAATCATTGGTCGCTGGTTCAAACAGGGTGGCGGGCGTAGGGATAAGGTCGTCCTGGCAACAAAGGTATATGGGCCGATGCCTGATCCCGCTATCCCCAATGAAGAACCCGGTATCTCGGCTTACAAAGTTCGCAAGCATGTCGCTGATTCCCTCAGACGCCTTCAAACCGATCACATCGATCTTTATCAGATTCATCACATAGATCGGCGGATAAGTTTGGAGGAATTCTGGTCAACGTTTGATCACCTTATCGCTAAGGGTGATGTGCTATATATGGGAACCAGTAACTTTCCGGGATGGGGGCTGGCAAAATACCAGATGTATGCCTGGAATCACGGGATGGTGGGCTTCGTGTCTGAGCAACCGCAATATAATCTGCTCAATCGCTATCCAGAATTGGAAGTGATCCCCGCCGCGCGTGAGTTCGGCATCGGCATTATCCCCTACATGCCGTTGGCGGGTGGGCTGCTCACGGGAAAAAAGCAATCGGAACAGGGGTCACGAACGCAGCAGGTAGAGGGCGATTACAAGCTCAGCCTGATAAACAACGAACAGTTTGAGGCTTATTCGGCGCTTTGCAAGGAGATCGGCGAAAAGGAAACGGTAGTCGCTATCGCCTGGACGTTGGCTAATCCAGCCGTATCGTCGGCAATTGTAGGCGTGCGCACTGTAGGTCATCTGGATGGCCTGGATCGTGCGGCTAGCTTGAAATTGGAGCCGAAGCACATGGCGAAACTGGATGAGATTTTCAACATCAACCGTGGGCGACCACTCCGATCCAGCGAAGCGCCGCACGCTTTCGCATGGTAAGGGCGTACGGCTGTAACCAAGCATTGCATCACTACATTTTAAGAATTGAATCGTGCGACGCCAAATGCCGCGATATTCGTCTCTGGCTCTTTGCCTAGCGCCCAATCCGCCGCCAACTTCCC
>WNFL01289081.1_pt1 | contig 11688 bp, 10 predicted proteins | sample 5400361 | NCBI WGS metagenome assembly WNFL01 (sample SAMN13153351, study PRJNA577476) | soil metagenome | isolation source: 40 cm soil on Douglas fir-dominated hillslope | place: USA:California | collected 2013-09-17
CGGCTACTTCAACCCGCCCGCCGAGGACTGGAGGTGAGGATGCGTGGGATCTGGCTCGCGACACTGGTGGGTGTAGCTGCGCTCGCGCCCGGCGCGCGGGCGCAGGAACCCGCGCCCACCCGCGTTCGCTCGACCCCCGCGGACCGCTCCGACCTGGGCATCACGGTGTATTCGGGCGGCTTCGGGCTGATTCGCGAGACGCGCGCCCTGCCGCTCGCGAAGGGGCGCTCCGAGCTCGAGTTCGCCGGCGTCGCGGAGACGATCCAGCCCGAGACCGTGCAGATCCACGCGCTCGGCCCGGCCAACCTGCGCGTGCTGGAGCAGAACTACCGCTACGACCTGCTCTCGCCCGAGAAGCTGCTCGAGAAGTACGTGGGCAAGAACGTGCGCGTGCTGCGCTGGAGTGAGTCGCGGGGCCGCGACGAGGAGCGCGACGCCGTGGTGCTGACCGCGGGGCCGCAGCCCATCCTGCGCGTCGGCGACGAGATCACCTGGGCGTTCCCCGGCCGCATCTCCTTCCCTGAGATCCCGAAGAACCTGATCGCGCGCCCGTCGCTCGTCTGGCTGCTCGAGAGCGGCGCGGAGAAGCCGAAGGTCGAGGTGAGCTATCTCGCCCAGAGTCTCGGCTGGAAGGCCGACTACGTGCTCGTGGTCGACGCGGCGGACACGACCGGCGACTTCAACGGCTGGGTCACCCTCGACAACAAGAGCGGCGCCGCGTTCGAGAACGCCAAGCTACAGCTCGTGGCCGGGGACGTTCATCGAGTGACTCCCGAATTCGTCCTCGAGGACCGTCGCGAGAAGTTCGGCACGATGGCCGCAGCGGCGCCGCCGCAGTTCCGCGAGGAGGGCCTGTTCGAGTATCACCTGTACACGCTCGAGCGCCCCGCCAGCCTGCTCGAGAACGAGACGAAGCAGATCGCGCTGCTCGAGGCCAGCGGCGTGAAGCTGCAGAAGCGCCTGGTGCTGCGCGGCGAGCCGATGTGGTTCCACTCCCAGATCGGCGACGGACCGACGCCGACCAAGATCAACGTCAGCCTCGAGCTCGAGAACAAGGCGGCGGAGCATCTGGGCATGCCGCTGCCGAAGGGAATCATCCGCGTCTACAAGGCCGACTCGGGCGGCGGCCGCCAGTTCCTCGGCGAGGACCGGATCGACCACACGCCGCGCGACGAGAAAGTGCGGGTGCGCGTGGGCGACGCGTTCGACGTGATCGGCGAGCGGCGCCAGATGGACTACAAGGTGATCGGCTCGTGCCGCTCCGAGTCCGCTTGGCAGATCGACCTGCGCAATCACAAGGACACCAAGGTCGAGGTCGACGTGATCGAGCCCTCCGAAGGTGACTGGGAGATCGTCAGCTCGAGTCAGAAGGCCGTGAAGGAGGACGCGCACACGTTCAGCTTCCGCGTGCCGGTGCCGGCGAACGGCAGCGCGCGCGTCGAGTACCGGGTGCGCGTGCGCTGGTGCTAGCGCTCCCGCGCACGCGCGCCGCGCTCGAGCAGGGCGCGCGCGAGGGGCTGCACGCGGGCGCCCAGCTCTGCGCGCTGCGCGGGGGCGAGATCGTGGGCGAGCTCGCATTCGGGCTCGCCCGCCCCGACACCGAGATGCGTCACGACACGATCCTGCTCTGGATGTCGTCGACCAAGCCGCTGATGAGCGTCGCGATCGGACAGCTCGTGGACCGGGGTCTCGTGCGCCTGGGCGATCCGGTCGCGAGTCACGTCCCCGAGTTCGCGGCGAACGGCAAGGGCGACATCACCCTGCGCCATCTGCTCACGCACACCGCGGGCATCCAAAACGCCCACAAGCAGTGGTCGCGCGAGTCGTGGGACGAGATCGTCGCGAAGATCTCCGCCGCGGCGCCCGAGCCGGGCTGGAAGCTCGGCGTCGACTGCGAGTATCACGTGGCCTCAGCCTGGTACATGCTCGGCGAGGTGGTGCGCCGGCGCGACGGGCGCGGCTATGGCCAGTACGTGCGCGAGGCGATCCTCGGGCCCCTGGGCATCGGCGATTTCTGGGTCGGAATGAGCGCGCAGGACTACGCCGCGAACGCCGGCCGCGTCGCGTGCCCCTACGACGCGAGCAGCCGGAAGCCGGTGCCGATGACCTTCTGGGCGATGTGCGGCTCCGCCGAGTCACTCGCGGTGTGTCGCCCGGGCGGGAGCGGCTGGGGCAGCGCGCGCGCGCTCGCCGGCTTCTACGCGGCGCTCTTGCGCGGCGGAGCGCCGATCATCCGCCGCGACACCCTCGAGGCGCTCATCGCGGTCGCCCTGCCCGCGGTGCACGACCGCAGCTTCGGCGTCACGCTGAACCGCGCCCTGGGCTTCGTGCTCGACTCGAAGGCGTTCGGCCCCGCCTCGGCCTGGTACGGCAATCGCGCCTCGGCGCGCACCTACGGCCACGCCGGATACTACTCGTCGGTGGCTTTCGCCGACCCCGAGCACGATCTCGCCGTCGCGCTCGCCTGGAACGGCTTCGCCCCTGCCGACAAGAACGACGCGCGCGTCCACGCCGCGCTCGACTCACTCTACGAGGATCTGGGCCTCTAGGTCGAGCGCGCTGACACGCGCTCGACCTCGCGGGCCAGGATCTGGCGGGTGATCGCGATCGCGCAGGCGTAGGTGGAGTCCATGCCGAACGCGCCAAGGCTCTTCGAGAGGAGTGTCTGGCGGCGGCTGTACGGCGTGTCCGACGCGTAGTGCAGGACGCCGAGCGCGAAGCCGGTGCGTTCCGAGAGCGCGACGATCTCGTCGTTCGGGTGGCGGCGTGGGTCGACGAGCTCGAAGATCGCCGACAGGTACGGGCCGGCTTCCATCTCGAGCACCGTGTAGCCCTCGCGATAGAACACGCCCATGTAGTTCGGGTTCTGCAGGAACGCGCCGCGCACGGTGACCGCTTTCTGGTTGTCGAGCACGCTGCCGTGCTCGAGCCAGGGCGCGAGATCGTCGAAGCCGAAGGCGTTGCGGATGAGATACGTGTTGTCGGAGTGCTCGTCGTGCACGACGCGCGAGATCATCACGTCGCCGACCTGACCGTTGAGCGTCGCGGCCTTGCCCATCACGTACGCGCCGAGCAGGGGGCCCGCGCCCTGGCCTACGCGCGAGAGCAAGTGATAAGCGGCCAGGCCGAGCGGGTAGTCGATGTTGATGATCCAGGCGTCGCTCTCGGCGAGCCTCTCGAGGCCGGGCATGCGCAGGCGCGGATCGAAGCGCTCGGGGCGCACGCGCGCCAGCTCGATCACCTGCGTCTGCACGTCGATCTGCGCGGTGACGTCGGCCGACGAGATCCCGCACTCCTCGTCCCACTGCTGCACCCGCGCCAGCGCGCTCGGATCGCTGTGCAGGTAGTGACGCAGCGCGAAATACAACAAGTTCGGCGCCGCGGGCGAGCCGTCGGCGAGCTGGTGTTCGAGCTCGGGCAGATAGTCGATGCGCGGGTCGCGGCGCGCTGCGCTGAGGATCGCGTCGCGGTGCGCGAGCGCGTAGCCGCCGAGCAGATTCGCGAGTGAGTGCGTGTTCGACGAGACGAAATACACGGGCGGCAGCGGAGCCGCGGGGTCGCGCACGTACACGCGCTCGACTCCGTGCCACCAGTGCTGCGCCGCGCGCTCGTAGGCGGAGAACGAGCCGGCGAGCAGCCGCACGCGCAGGTCGAGGCGCTTCGTCGCGAGCATCCGCAGCGCGGCGTCCGAGTCACTGCCGAGCGCTTCGCGGAGCCGCTCGAAGTCGGCCTCCGGCAAGTCGAGCGCCTCGGCGACGGGAATCCGCTTCGCCGCCGGGTCGGCCGTGGTTCCGGTCGCGCCCGCGGCGAGAAGCTCGTGCATCTTGTTCCACTCGATCTGGTAAGCGGTGAGGATGGGCACGAGATCGTCGATGTCCGAGGTGCTCGCGACGAAAGCCGCGAGCGTTCCAGCGCCGTCCCAGCGCAGCATCCGCCGCCGGCCGCGCGCGCGCACGCGCTGCCACGCGCGCGTCTGGAAGCCGAAGTCCGCGAAGGTCTCGTCCGACTGACCGAGCACGATGCGCTGCACCTGCGGCATGCACGCCGGGAGCCGCGCCGCCGCGTAGCCGAACGCGCCCACGTCGGGCCGCGCGTCGCGCGCGCCCAGGTGGAGACTCGAGTTCGAGAACGAGTGCGCTTCCTCGAAGGCCCGCACCCTCACCTCGCCCGTGCTGCGCAGCAGCGAGTACACGGTGCGCAGGTAGAGAGCGATCTCGTTGGTCTCGGTGTCGGGCTTCTGGCGCTCCACGGGGCTCCGATCGGAGGGGCCGGAAAGCTACCAAAGCCCCCGGGCGGTGCCGCCCAGGTAGAATCGCGCGATGCGCGAATACGAGAAGTACGACGCTCTCGGCCTGGCGGAGCTGGTGCGAAAGGGCGAGGTGAGTCCGGTCGAGCTGCTCGACGCCGCGCTGGCGCGAGTGTCCGCGCGCAACCCCGCGCTGAACGCGCTCTGCATGAGCTTCGAGGCGCGCGCGCGGCGCGAGATCGCCGCGGGCCTGCCCGCGGGACCGTTTCGCGGCGTGCCATTCCTGCTGAAGGATCTGCACGCGCACGTCGCGGGTGAGCGCCTGACCTTCGGCTCGCGACTCTTCGCGAGCTTCGTGTCCGAGACCGACAGCGAGCTGGTCGCGCGCTATCGCCGCGCCGGCCTGGTCACGTTCGGGCGCACGGCGTCGCCGGAGTTCGGGCTCACGGCGACGACCGAGTCGACCTTGTTCGGCGCGACGCGAAACCCGTGGAATCTCGAGCGCACGTCGGGCGGCTCGTCCGGCGGCGCGTCCGCCGCGGTCGCCGCGGGGCTCCTGCCCGCGGCGCACGCCAGCGACGGCGGCGGCTCGATCCGCATTCCGGCGGCCTGCTGCGGGCTGTTCGGCCTGAAGCCGACACGCGCGCGTGTACCCATGGGACCGCACTCGGGCGAAGGCTGGGGCGGCATGAGCACCGCGCACGCCGTGACGCGCTCGGTGCGCGACAGCGCGGCGCTGCTCGACGCGACGCAGGGCCCCGACCTCGGTGCGCCCTACCATGCGCCCGCGCCGGAGCGTCCGTATCTCGAGGAGGTGACTCGCGCGCCCGGGAAGCTGCGCATCGCGCTGCAGACCCAGACCTTCAACGGCGCCGAGACGGACCCCGAGTGCGCCGCCGCGGCGCGCGCTGCGGCGAAGCTCTGCGAGGGCCTCGGTCACCGGGTCGAGGAGGCGACGCTCGCCGTCGATCGCGCGGCGCTGGCGGTCGCGACGCAAGTATTGATGGGCGCGAACGTGCAGGCGACCGCCGACGACGCCGCCGCGGCGCAGGGCCGCGCGCTCGGCCCGGACGTGCTCGAGACCGTGACCCTCGCGATCATCGCCGCCGTGCGTCCAGCCGCCGCGGCCGACTACGCGCGCGCGGTGAAGGTGATCCACGGAGTGAGTCGCGTGGTCGAGGCGTTCTTCACGCGCTTCGACGTGCTGCTCACCCCGACCATGGCGATGCAGACCGCGCGCATCGGCGAGCTCGCGCTCTCCAATCCCGCGGACGCGACCTACGGCCAGCGCATCTCGCGCTGCGTGGGCTACACACAATTGTTCAACGCGGCGGGCAATCCGGCCATGAGCGTGCCGCTCGGCACGGCGTCGGACGGCATGCCGCTCGGCGTGCAGTTCGCCGGCCGCTTCGGCGACGAGGCGACCCTGTTCCGCCTGGCCGCGCAGCTCGAGGCGGCGCAGCCCTGGGCCGAGCGCCGGCCGGCGGTCGCGGCGGTCGGATGAGTCGGCCTCCTTGCCGGCTCGCCGCGCTCGGTCAGGTGAGCGCGCTCGGGCACGAGCGCGCCGGCGTGTTCGCGCGGCTGGTCGCGGGTGACTGCTCGCGATTGACCCTGAACGAGGAATTGGTGCCCGAGCGCAGTCTCTGGCTCGGCGAAGTGCACGATCCGCTGCCCGCGATCCCCGCGCCGCTGGCGCGCTTTGCGTGTCGCAACAATCAGCTCGCGCTCGCGGCGCTCGAGTCGATCGGGCCGGAGGTGGACGCGGCCATCGCGCGCTTCGGTCGCGGGCGCGTCGGCGTGGTGGTCGGCACCAGCACGTCCGGCGTCGGCGACGCGGAGGCGGCAATCGCGCATCGCGAGAAGACCGGCGTCCTCGCGCACGAGTTTCACTACGACCAGCTCGAGTTCGGCGGGCTGGCGCGCTTCGTCGCCGAGGTCAGCGGCGCGCGCGGCCCCGCGTACACCTTGTCGACCGCGTGCTCGTCCGGCGCGCGCGCGCTCGCGGCCGCTCGGTCGCTCGTCGCGCTAGGCGTCTGCGACGCCGTCGTCTCGGGCGCCGCCGACTCACTGTGCGGGCTCACGACGAACGGCTTCGCCGCGCTCGGCGCGCTCTCGGCGCGTGTCACCAATCCGTGGAGCGCGAACCGCGATGGGCTCACGCTCGGCGAGGCGAGCGCGCTCTTCCTCGTGACCGCCGAGCCGGGCGGAATCCAGCTGCTCGGCGTCGGTGACTCGAGCGAGGCGCACCACATGTCCGCGCCCGACCCCGACGGCCGCGGAGCCGAGACTGCGATGCGCGACGCGCTCGCGGACGCGGGGCTCGCGCCCGAGCAGATCGCCTACCTGAACCTGCACGGCACTGGCACGCCGCAGAACGACTCGATGGAGGCCGCCGCCGTCGCGCGCGTCCTCGGCGGCGAGATTCCCTGCAGCTCGACCAAGCCCCTGGTCGGCCACACACTCGGTGCCGCCGGCGCGATTGAAGCCGCGTTCTGCTGGCTCGTGCTCGCGGAGCGCCGCGGCGGCGAGCTCGCGCTGCCCCCGCACGTCTGGGACGGCGCGCGCGACCCTGCGCTCGCGCCGATCCGGCTGGCCGCGAAGGGCGAGCGCGCGCGCGCCGGCGCAGAGACCTTCGTCATGACGAACTCCTTCGGCTTCGGAGGGAACAACTGCACCTTGATCCTCGGCACGAGTGACTCGCGGTGAAGGCGTCGCTTCTGCGCTGGGCGGCCTGGGCTCCGGGGATCGAGTCACCCGCCGCCTGGGAGGCCTGGGCCAAGGCGCCGGCGCCGCTTCCCGCGAGCGGCTCGCCGGAGGCGAAGTTCCTGCCCGCGATGCTGCGCCGCCGCTGCACCCCCCTCACCCGCACCATGCTGACGGCCGCGTTCGGCTGCGCCGAGCCCGACGAGATCGCCCGCCTGCGCACCGTCTTCGCCTCGCGCCACGGCAGCATCAACGAGTCGATCGGCTTGCTCGAGAACGTCGTGCGCCGCGAGAAGCTCTCGCCCGCGACCTTCAGTCACACGGTGCACAACGCGCAGGCCGGCTTGTTCTCGATCGCCGCGGGCAACCGCGCCGCCTCGAGCTCGCTCTCCGCGCAGGAGGACAGCTGGACCGCCGCCTGGCTCGAAGCGCTGTGCTTCCTGGAACGCGACCCGCGCGAGCCCGTGCTCGTGGTGATCGGCGACGTGCCCCTGGCCGACACCTTCGCGCCGCTGGTCGCCGAAGCCGGCGTGCCCTATGCCTTCGCGGTTCAGGTCGCGGCCGCGGGTCGCGGCCCGACGCTCGAGCTCGAGCTCGCGGAGCGCGACTCACCGTCTGTTGGCCGCACGGGCACCCTACCCGTGCTCCGGCCGCCGTCATGGCCGCCCGCGCTCGAGTTCCTGCGCTGGTGGCTATCCGCCGATGAGTCACTCGAGCAGGCGAACCGCGCCAGCCGCGCGCGCTGGAGCAAGGTGTGACGTTTGGGTGACCCGCATGCGGCTGGCCACGTCGATCCGTTCGCCAGCGTCTTGCTCGCACTGGTGGTCGTCACCGCGGCGGCGCTCGCGGGTCGCGGGCTCGCGCAGCGCCTGAAGCTCGCGCCCGTCGTCGGCGAGCTGACGCTCGGCGCCATCCTGGGAAACGTCGCCTACCAGCTGGGCGACCCGCTGGCCGCGCTGGTCATGCACGGCGGCAACGTGACCGAGCTCCTGCAGCACGCGTGGCTCTCCAGTAACGCTGTAGCAGGCGCGGTGCGTGACTTCGTCGCCGCCGCGCACGTCGGATCCGACGCAGCGGCCGCCCGCGCCGTCTCCGCGCTCGAAGGCCCCGAGGGCCCGACCTTGCTCGTGATTCTCACCGCGCTCTGGGTGTTCTCGAACCTCGGCGTGATCCTGCTGCTGTTGATGGTCGGTCTGGAGTCGAGCATCGAAGGGCTCTTGCGCGTGGGCCGACGCGCGTCCGCAGTCGCAATCGCGGGCGTCGTCGCGCCCTTCGCGCTGGGGTACGGCGTGTCCCTGTGGCTCCTGCCCGACGCGAGCGCGGCCGCGCATCTGTTTCTCGGCGCCACGTTCACCGCCACCAGCGTCGGCATCACGGCGCGCGTCCTCCGCGACCTCGGGCAGATGGAGAGCTCCGAGGCCAAAGTGATTCTCGGCGCCGCGGTGATCGACGACGTGCTCGGCCTCGTCATCCTCGCCGTGGTCATCGGCATCGCGCAGAGCGGTCACGTCGAGCTGGGCGGCATCGCGCGCATCGCCCTGCTCTCCGCCGGATTCCTCGCGGCCGTGCTCTTCCTCGGCGAGCGCGTGGGCGGCTGGATCGCGCGCGCGCTCGTGGCCCTCGAGCGCCGCCACGCCAAGCTGCTCGCGCCGCTGCTCGTCGCGTTCGCGATGGCCTGGCTGGTGAACGCGATCGGCCTCGCGTCCATCGTCGGCGCCTTCGCCGCCGGTCTCATGCTGCGGGACGAGCAGTTCGACTCCGACTCACGGAGCGAGGCGTCGCTGCACGAGGTGCTCGCCCCGCTCGAGTCCATCTTCGCGCCGATCTTCTTCGTGCTGATGGGCATGCAGGTGAACCTCTCGCTGCTCGCGGAGCCGCAGACACTCCTGCTCGGCTCCGCGTTCGTCGCGGTGGCGATCGCCAGCAAGCTCGTCACGGGCCTCGTCGCGGGACCGGGAGTCAGCAAGTGGAGCATCGGTCTCGGCATGGTCCCGCGCGGCGAGGTCGGCCTGATCTTCGCGAGCATCGGCCGCCAGCTCGGCGTCGTCGACGCCGGAGTTTTCTCCGCCGTCGTTCTCATGGTCCTCGCTACGACCCTGGTCGCGCCGCTCGGACTTTCCTGGTCGCTGCGTCGCGCTGGCTAGCGCCCCCGCTCCGGCCTCCCGAGCGAGCGGCGCATCTGGATCTTGTGGGCGTTCGCGCGCCGGCCCATCTCGGTGCGTTCAGCGGGGAAGAAGCGCTCGAAGAGGAAGTCGAGGGGGCGGTCGTCGTAGATGCGGAAGTGCGCTTTGCGCACGGCGAACTCGACGGCGGAGAGCGGGATGAAGACGAGCCAGGCGATCCAGCCCGCGTAGGCGCGCCACCAATCGAGCGGCGCGAATAGCGCGAGCGCAGCGATGGCGACTGCGTTCGCCGCGAAGACCGCGCCGTAGAGCACGGTGACTCGCCGGCAGTAGGGGCGGATGAACTCGGGCGCGTGGGGCTCGATCATGAACGCGACGCGCTCGACCACGGAGCCGCCGCCGTGCAGGCTCGAGGCGAAGACGCGCGCGACCGCGGCGCACACCCACGCGGGAATCAGGAGCAGGAATACGCCCTCGCCGGTCACGAGCGCGAGCGCGGCGAGGCCGAAGAGCCCGGACAGGTAGAACGCGCCGAGCGCGAGCTCCGCGGGCAGGGCGCCTCGCGCGCCCCGGACGGACAGCGCGCTGACACCGAGGAGTGTCGCGGCGAGCGCGCGCACGCCGAAGCGCTCGACCATCCAGCCCGCGAACAGCGGCCAGGCGACGGCCAGGCCGGCGAAGGCCAGGCCGAGGACCAGCTGTCCTGCGCTCGGGCGCGGCGGCCTAATCAAGGGAGTCGGCGGAGAGCAGCGCCGTGAGCGACAGCTCTTCGTCGGGCGCGTGCCGCGCATCGGGGCCGAGCATGGCGAGCGCGCGGCGGCGGACGTCGTTGAAGATCTCCTCGGTCTTCTCGAGCACCTCGCGGCGCGGGCGGCTCAATCCGACGCGCTCGAGGAAGTCCAGGTGGTTGAGGCCCGGCGTGAACTCGCCGCGGTTGTGGCGGTAGAACTGGCCGCGGCGCTGGAGTGAGTCGGCCACCTTGCGGAACAGCTCGTTGAAGTTGGTGAGCGCGCGCAGGATGAGCGGCGCCATGCGCAGCTGCCTGCGCAGCCAGCGCGGGTCGAGATGCTCGTCGCGCACGTACGGAGACACCCACAGGTTGTAATAACAGCCGATGTCGAAGTCCCACTTGAGCTTGCCGAGCTCGAAGCTGCCGAACGTCTCGTACAGATTTCGATACAGCGACAAGGTCGCCTCCTGGCGGAACGCCATGAAGCGGTCGTAGAGCTCGGTGCGCTGCGCCAGCTCGGCCGGGGGCTCGCCCGCGAAGTCGCGCTGGATCAGCTCCGACAGGAAGTCGTTCTCGTGCGCGATGAAGTCGGTGCCCGGGCTGTACAGGGGATCGGCGGAGGTCGCGGCCTCGCCGGTGAGGCCCCAGCGGTCGGGCGAGAAGTAGCGTTCGGTCGAGTAGGCGATCTGCGTGTAGCTTCCCTGGTCGAGCGCCTTCGCGTCGCGCAACAGGTGCGCGACGGCGGCGTGACCGTCGAGGAAACGGCGCAGCCCTTCGCCCGTGCGCAGCTGGCGCGGATCGCCGCCCGTGTTGCCAGTCACTCCGACACTCGTGACTCCGTCGTGCAGCGGGATGAACCAGATCCAGTAGCCGGGATAGAAGAAGTGAATCGTCGAAAGGAAGCGCGACGAGTGGCGCACGCGCGCGCGCCAGGGCTCGGGGCCGAGGTCGTCGACGTCCGCCACGCCCTCGTAGCGGCCCCAGACGGAGCCGATTCGATGCGTGTCCTCGCGCAGGCGCAGCCCGAGCGCGCGGGCGAGCAAGTCGGCGCGGCCCGCGGCGTCGATCAGCCAGCGGGTCGAGATCCGCCGCGCGCCGCTGGCGCCAGAGACCTCGAACACGTGCGGCGCGCCGCCGCTGCCCATCGCGACCGGCCGCGCCGTCACCCCGAGCTCGACCTGCACGCCGGCGCGCGCGTTCATCTCCAGGAGATCGCTCTCGAGCCGCAGGCGATCGATCTGGAACGCCGGGTGGAACGGCAGACTGATCGGCCCGATCTCGCTCATCTCCCAGAGCGGCAGCGAGCGCCGCTCGTCGTCGAAGAAGTAGCGGAGCCCGTTCTTCGGGAAATGGCGGTCGTACAGATAGCGGGAGAGGCCGAGCCGCTTGACCAGGTAGTGACTCCCGATCTCGACGACCGACTCACCGACTTTCCAGCTGGCCTCGCGCGACTTCTCGTACAGGCCGATGCGCAGGCCCGGCAAGCTGCGCGAGAGCTGGCGCGCGAGCAGGTTCCCGGCGAGGCCGCCGCCGAGGACGGCGACGTCGACGTCGGTCTGCTCGGCCCGCTTCACAACATGCCCCCGTTCACCGAGATCACCTGGCCGGTGATGTAGCCGGCGCCCTCGGAGAACAGATACACCACGAGCGACGCGATCTCATCGGGCCGCCCGAGGCGCTGCATCGGCACGAGCTTGCGCAGCTCCTCGACGGGCGCGCCCGAGAGCATCTCGGTCTCGACCAGGCCGGGCGCGATGCAGTTCACGGTGATCGCGCGCTTCGCGAGCTCGAGCGCGAGCGCCTTGGTCGCCCCGTGCAGGCCGGCCTTCGACGCGGCGTAGTTCACCTGCCCGCGATTTCCCGCGAGCCCCGCGATCGACGAGATC
>WNFL01437999.1_pt1 | contig 11688 bp, 13 predicted proteins | sample 5400361 | NCBI WGS metagenome assembly WNFL01 (sample SAMN13153351, study PRJNA577476) | soil metagenome | isolation source: 40 cm soil on Douglas fir-dominated hillslope | place: USA:California | collected 2013-09-17
AGAAAATGCCTTGACTGGAATAGCCCTGCCGAGGTCTTTCTAAGCCAACTGTTGCACTTCAAACGAGAATCCACCTTCCCGCTTGCGCGGGAATGACAAGATTGCTATCGACGGTGCGGCCCTGGATATCTAGCACCACTTGTCATGGCCGCCCTTGAGGCGGCCATCCATCGTGCCGTTTCGCCATGGATGGCCGGGTTAAACCCGGCCATGACATGAGAGTTAGTGGAGCAACCGCTTCACATCTTCCGCCATCGCCGCCGTGTCGCTGGTGTCAGTGGTGACCAGCCGGGCGCGGCCATCCTTGTCAAAGAAGAACACCGCGTTGGAATGCATCACCTCGTAAGGCGGCCCCTTTTTCACTTCATGGGCGACGCGGTAGGTGCGGGCCAGCGCCGCGAGCTGGTTGTCGCTGCCGCGCAGGCCCACCACCTGGGGCGAGAAGGCCTTGGCGTAATCGGACAGCACCGCGTCGGTATCACGCTCCGGGTCGACGGTGACGAACAGCACGCGCACGTCGGGGCTGTTCACCTTCGTGGTCATGTCGGTCAGGTTGGCCAGGGTCGCGGGACAGACATCGGGGCAGTGGGTATAGCCGAAATACAGCGCCACCACCTTGCCCTTGAATTCCGCCGCCGTGACCGGCTTGCCCTCCGCCGTCATGCGGAAGTCCAGCTTGGGCATGACGCCGGAAATATCGGTCATGTGCCAGCTGGGCTTTGAGCAACCGAGCAGGGCGAGCATTGCGAAAACAAGGGACGCGATACGCATGGCCGCGTCCTTATCACGCTGGGCGGGACGGGCACAGGCGCATAATATCGCGCCCATGTATGTACCCGATCACTTCCGCGAGAACCGGCCCGAGGTCCTGCACGACACGATGCGGCGGATCGGCTTTGCCACGTTGATTACGCAGGGGTTGGAAGCGAACCACCTGCCTATGTTGCTCGAAGGTAACGTGTTGCGCGGCCATGTCGCCCGCGCCAATCCGGTGTGGAAGGCGGGCGCGGGGGAGGCGCTGGCGATCTTCCTGGGACCGCACGCCTATGTCTCCCCCAACTGGTATCCCAGCAAGGCGGAAACCGGCAAGGCGGTGCCGACCTGGAATTACCTGACGGTGCATGCGCGCGGGACGATCCAGTGGGTGCAGGATGGGGGCTGGCTGCGGGCCCATGTCGGCGCACTGAGCGCCACGCATGAAGCGGGGCGCGAAAATCCCTGGGCCATCGGCGATGCCCCCGCCAATTACGTGGACGGGCTGTTGCGCGCCATTGTCGGTTTTGAGCTGACCGTCACCAGGCTGGAAGGCAAGTGGAAGCTCAGTCAGAACCGCGACGCCGCCGACCGCGCCGGTGTGCGCGACGGCTTGCTGGGTGACGGGCACGAAGACCTGTCGCGCCTGATGAACGACAGATGATGCGGACCTGGTATGCAGCAATCCTGGCGCTGGGCGCATTGCTGTATCTCGCCTGTCGGTTTTTTCCCGCCGACCTGCCGGTGTGGCTGCCGTGGGAATTTTCCTGGCCGGAATATCTCGCCACCGCGCTGACCCTGCTCTGGTTCGCGTGCGGGCTGAAGCTGTTGCCGCGCGACCGGCACCCGCCATTGTGGCGCTCGATCTGTTTTGTCGCGGGCGTGTTGAGCTTCTGGATCGTGCTGCAGACCCGCATCGACTATTACGCCCAGCACATGTTCTTCGTGCATCGCTGGGCGCATTTTGTACTGCATCATACGGGCGCGTTCTTTATCGCGCTGGGCATGAGCGGGCCGGCGCTGTGGGCCGGCATGCCGGAGTTCCTCAAGCCGGTGACCCGGTCGCGCCCCGTTCAGGCGACAATGTCTTTCCTGCAGCATCCGGTGATGGCGCCCTTCCTGTTCGTGGGGCTGCTCTATTTCTGGCTGATCCCGCAGATCCACACCCGGGTGATGCTGGACGCCAATCTCTACGAACTGATGAACTGGACCATGGCCATCAATGGCGTGATGTTCTGGTCGCTGATCCTGGACTCGCGCGCCAAGCCGCCCGCGCGCCTGTCGCACCTGATGCGCGCCGCCCTGATCCTGGTGATCGAACTGCCGCAGATGGTGCTCGGTTCCATCCTGTCCCTGACCGAGCACGACATCTATCCGGTCTATACCATCTGCGGCCGCGTGCTGGACATGACGGCGCTGAACGACCAACATTATGGCGGGCTGATCATCTGGCTGCCCGGCACCCTGACCAGTTTTGCCGCCATGATTGTGGTATTGGTGACCATGCGGTTGAACGAAGAGAGAGCAGAACGTGAAGCGGCTTAGTCTTGTTGCACTGTTGATGATGACCGTGGCCGTGCAGGCCGCGCCGTTTGATGTCACCGGCGCCTGGTTCCGCGCCCTGCCGGGCAAGCTGCCGGCCGGCGGCTATTTCACCGCCCAGAACAATGGCAGGCGCGACGTCGCCATCACCGGCGCGTCCTCGGACGCTTGCGGCATGCTGATGATCCACCAGTCCAGCAACAAGGGCGGCATGAGCAGCATGGACATGGTGGAGCGCGTGAATGTGCCGGCCGGCGGCAAAATCGCCTTCGTGCCGGGCGGCTATCACCTGATGTGCGATGGCCCCAAGATGAAGCTGGGCAGCAAGGTGCCGGTGGTGCTGCATCTTTCGGACGGCAACTCCGTGGCGGTGGCGTTTGAGGTGCGCGGCGCGACGGGGAAGTGATCGATGGGAGTGTTGGACTAGGGTTGTAGCCAATGTCTTGCCCAAACAATGGCGACCTCGGCGACCACCAACGTAAGGAAACTCAAGCCAACTCCAATCAGGCCAAGTATCCAGGCGTCAATACCGAACGGCGAAGCAAAGCGCAGTCCGCCTAGCCACCCTATCGCAATAGCCAGAAAATAAATTACTTCGCGTTTGCTAGGCAGCCGCAGCAGATTCTTATTCCTCGATCAGTTTCACCATATCACGATCCCTACTTGTCATGGCCGGGCTTGACCCGGCCATCCATGGTGCAGCTTCTCGATGGATGGCCGCCTCAAGGGCGGCCATGACAGGTTGTGGATGTTGCCTTACCGAGCGTCTTCCGCTTCCAATTCGGCAAAGCTCACATGGCACGACCCGCCATGCTTCTGGAAATAGCGCTGGTGGCTTTCCTCGGCCTTCCAGAAGGTGGGGGCGGGCTCGATCTGGGTGACCACCGGCTGCTTCCACTTGCCCGATGCTTCGACCTTGGCCTTCTCCTCGGCGGCGACGCGCGCCTGTTCCTCACCGTGGGTGAAGATCACCGACCGGTACTGGGTGCCGAAGTCCGGACCCTGGCGGTTCTTCTGGGTGGGGTTGTGCATGCGGAAGAACAGCTCGACCAGGGTGCGGTACGAGACCTTGGCCGGGTCGAACGTCACCTGGACCACCTCGGCGTGATAGGTCTCGTCATTGCAGACCTCCCGGTAGGTCGGGTTCTGGGTGGTGCCGCCGGCATAGCCGCTGACCGCGTCGCTGACGCCGGGCACCTGGCGGAAGAAGTCCTCTACGCCCCAGAAGCAGCCCGCACCAAAGAGTGCCTTTTCCATCTCGAACCTCATGCCTGAACTACGTTCATTATACGCGCCAAAACTGCAGCAGTTACAGGTCAGCCTCCCCCGCGCGCGCAGCGCATGGCGGGGGAGGTGCCCGTAGCACCGATCAGGTGCGATGGGCGGAGGGGGCGAAATAAAGTCGCGCGGGACGCGGGTCCGTTACAGCCTGCAAAGCTGGTGCGCGGGTAGGGCGCAGCCGCTATATAAGGACATGGTCTTTCCCGCGCTCCGGGTGCCTTTGCACCCATATGTTTCTGTTGTCACCAGGCCGTTTGCGGCGCTCGCACACTTTCCACATTACTTTAGCCTCTCGGCCTATCTCATTGTTCAGACAGGTATTGTCTCGACAGGGCAGGGGCGGCCATGAAAGTCGTCATCATTGGCGCCGGCGTGGCGGGGTTGAGCATCGGCTGGCGGCTTTTGCAGGCCGGATGCGCCGTCACCGTCCTGGAACGGGCACAGCCGGCGGCGGGGGCGACCTGGGCCTCGGCGGGAATGCTGGCGGTTACCGCCGAACTGGAAGAAGCCGCTGATGCCGAGCGCGATCTGGCGCTCCGGGCCAATGCGCTGTGGCCAGCCTTCGCCGCCGAACTGGAAGTCGCCAGCGGGCGCAGCGTGTTCCTCAGCCGGGTGGGCGCGCTGATCCTGGCCGCCGACGCCGCCGAGCTGGAAGTGATGCGCACCCGCGCCCAGGGCGACTTGCGCATCCTGGACCGGAACGAGGCCCACGCCCTGGTGCCGCTGCTGGGGACAATGGCGGGCGGGCTGTGGTCGCCGCGCGAGGCCCATGTCGACAACCGCGCCCTGGGCGAAGCGCTGGCCATCGCCTTCCTCAAGGCAGGCGGTGTCCTGAACGCCAACGAGGCAGTGGTGACGATCGAGCCCGGCCCGGTGGCGCGGACGCCGTACCACCACCATCACGCCGATGCCGTCCTGGTCGCTGCCGGCGCCTGGAGCGGGTTGCTGGACCATGTCCCCATCGTCCCGGTCAAGGGCGAGATGATCTCATTGTCGCCTCCGGCCGGCGCCGTGCTGCCGGTGCCGGTGGTGTGGGGCGAGGACATCTATTGCGTGCCGCGTCCCCATCTGGGAGAGACGGGACGATTGCTGGTGGGCGCGACGGTGCAGGAAGCAGGCTTCGACACCAGTCCCACTCCGCAGGCGCGCGATCACCTGCGCACCGCGGCCCAAAGGCTGATGCCGTCGCTGAAGGACTGGACGCTTTGCGATCACTGGGCCGGCTTGCGGCCGAAAAGTCCCGACGGCCTGCCGCTGCTGGGACCATCCACAATGGAGGGTGTGTTCGTGGCGGGCGGCCAGTATCGCAACGGCATCCTGTTCGCGCCGGCAATAGCGCAGGAGATGCGGACCTGGTGCAGGGCAAGGGCGCCGTGATCCCCGATTTCGATCCCAGAAGATTTAGCAGGAGCATTGATGAGTGAGTTCGCTGTCGATCCCGTGATCCAGTCGCTGACCTTTAAGCTGGCCGACTGGCCGCTGAGCCGGGTCTTTCTCTACAACGACTCCCGCTATCACTGGGGCCTGCTGGTGCCGCGCCGTCCGGGCGCCATCGAGATGTGCGATCTGAACCCCCAGGACCAGGTGCAGCTGATGACCGAGATCGTGAAACTGTCGGGCCTGATCCGCGCCCTGCCGGGGGTGGAGAAACTCAATGTCGGCAATCTGGGCAACATGGTGCCCCAGCTGCATGTCCATGTGATCGGCCGGCGTAAGGGCGACCCGGCCTGGCCTGGGCCGGTCTGGGGCCATAGCGATCCCGCCCCGTGGCCGTCGCCGGCGGACGCGCCGCTCAGCAATGCGGTAAGCAATAGTTAACCATAGAAGGGCAGATAGTAGGAGCGTCGGGCAGGCGAGCGTGAGCGAGCCGTGGCCCGCGCGACCATTAAGAGAATTCATGCAGGCAGAAGCCGCATCAATCTTAGGTGCAGACCGGGGCGCAGGACGGGTCGTCGACGCGTTGCGAAAAGCAGCCGACGCGACGGGGTCGGATTTCCATTACCTGCTGGGCACCGCGATGCGCGAGTCCAGTCTCAAGCCCAACGCCCAGTCCAGCAGTTCATCGGCCACCGGCCTGTTCCAGTTCATCGACCAGACCTGGCTGGGGCTGGTAAAGGAACATGGCGCCCAGCACGGCCTGGGCAACTATGCCGCGTCCATCACCCGGCAGAGCGATGGCCGCTACCGCGCCGACGCTGACCTCAAGCAGACCATCCTGGCGCTGCGCAAGGACCCCGAAGTCTGCGCCCTGATGGCGGGCGAATATGCCAAAACCACGCAAGGCGCATTGCGCGCCAGTCTGGGCCGCGAGGTTTGCGGCGGCGAACTCTATGCCGCGCATTTCCTGGGCCCTGATGCGGCCAGCAAGCTGATCAAGCTGGCGGGTAGCGATCCCGGCGCCAGCGCCGCGGCGCAATTCCCGCAAGCGGCGTCGGCCAACAAAGGCGTGTTCTTCCATGCCGACGGCACGTCCAAATCGGTGCGTGAGGTCTATGACTGGGCCGTGCGCCAGCCCGGCGGGGAGGGCACGGTACGGGTGGCACAACCGGCGCCCGAACCCGCGCAGTCCGCTCCGGCGCAGGAAGCCGCGCTGACCAAGGTCGCCACCGCGCATGACGCCCAGCTTCAGATGCTGCTTTCGAGCGTGATGAACTGGCAGCCCAAGCACAGTCCGTTCAGCGCCCTGTTCGGACGTGACGACGCCACGCCCAGTTCGGCGATGAGCTTCGGTCCGGGACTGCTGGGGCTTCTGTCGGACGCCAAAGATTCTAAGTCCTAACGCGCCCGGTCTGGTGGGAAACGCATTCCAGCCCGCGCTACGCGGATTGCAGGCTCCGCACGGCCATATTGCGAGATGCCGGAAACGAGATTTTCACGGATGTCCCGCTCCCGGGTGTGCTGGCGAGCTGCACGTCCCCGTCATGAAGCTCGATCAGTTTCTTGACCAGGGAGAGGCCGAGACCGGTTCCTTCATATTTTCGCGACAATGCGGAATCAACTTGCTGGAACGGCTCGAACAGTAGCGGAATTTGCTTCGATTCTATTCCAATCCCGGTATCGCGCACGCATATGATGATCCGGCCGTCTGCGTCACAGCCTGTATCCACCGTTATTTCCCCTTTTTCGGTGAACTTGATGGCGTTGGACAGGAGATTGAGCAGTATTTGCTTTACGCGCAGCCTATCGACCAAAAGCGGCGGCAGGGGCGTCAGGCGCAAGACGATCCGCAGGCCTTGCTCCCAAGCCTTGTCGCGCACGAGCCGCACGCACTCCCTGAGCAGATGCTCCAGGTCCACTGGTTCTGAGTGGAGAGCAAGCTTGCCTGCTTCTGCTTTTGCTATATCCAGTATGTCATTTATCAAACTCAGCAAGTGATTGCCCGCGCCATGAATATCATTGGCATAATCGCGATATCGGGGCACGCCGGGTCCGAATACTTCCGATCCAATGAGTTCGGAAAAGCCGATGATCGCATTCAGCGGTGTGCGCAGTTCGTGGCTCATATTGGCCAGAAACTCCGACTTCATGCGGCTCGAGGTTTCGGCGGCATTTTTTGCGGCTTGATTGGCCAGCAGTTCGGATTCCAGGCGCCGCCGTTCCAGTTCGCCGGTGCGGAACCCATGAAGCGTGCGGGCAAAATCGCCTATCTCGTCCCGGCGATGGGTAAATGGTACTTTGGTGTCGAACGTGTCTTGCGCAAAGCTTCTGATTGTTCTTGTGATCAACTTGAGGGGGAAGATCACTCGCCTGAAAATGTAGAATACCGCGAAGGATGCGAGGCCGATGGACATCAGTATCAAGGCAATCGCCGCGGCGAGATTCAATTTCGCGGTCCTTGCCAGATTTTCGCAATAGGTCGCTGTCAGATCGAGTGCAGTCTCCGAGACGTCCGCGATGCTGTTCAGTCCGGGAGTCGATCGGTTCATCCATTCCAGCTCAGACATCATCGCGCCCTTGCCTTCGGCCAGTTTGGCGATGACCTGTCCGCGCAAGGCGCGAAAGTGCTTGAAGTAAATTTCGTTCGCGCGCTGGACGGCGGTTCTGAGTGTGGATGGGGTGGAAGGAAGCCGGGCGTCGTCTTCAATCGCGGCCCACAGGGAATTGATCTCACCGGCGCTTTCGCCAAGTTTAAGCAGCGCCTGGTTGGAAAGGCGCCCTTGTGCAGTTGCGGTCGCGAGCACGCGGCGTTCACCCCCGGCGACCACACGCACATTCCAGGAGAGTTTGTTGACTTCGGTCATTTCATTGATGAGGCTATCTGTCCTGGGCATGTCCCGCGAGAGGGCGTTGGCCTCGGCATTCAGCGCATCCATCAGCTTGGCGAGAGTCATGCGCCAGCCGGCGATTAAAGCCTTGTCCCGCCGGGCGCCGGGACTTTTGAGAGTCAGCACGGCTTGCCGATATTTATCGTTATAAAGCGCAATCCGATCGACAATTTCGGTCAGTCCGGCCCGGTCGCCCTTTGCCGAGTAGGCCCTGATCTCGCCGATTGCCGAAGCGAGACTTTTGTTCAAGTTCGAATGCACGGCGAAGATATGTTCAAGCGTCCCGGGGCCGGCGCTCTGCGGCGCATCGAACAGGATGCCCAAACCTGCGAGTTCGATACGAATAGCCTGTTTGGAGGAAAGTATTGTGCGCTCGATATGGACGACCGCGAGCGTGTCGGTCGCCGCCTGCTCGCGATGGAACGCTTCCCATGCCGTGTTCGCCGAGAGCAAGGCAAGAAGCACAACAAAGAGGCCTGTGATCGCGGATAGAGTGGCTCCGACAGAGAACCTGTTCACGCTGACTTCCCCAAACGGACCTTGCTTCATGGAGGCCGCAGCGTGACATATCGACCTAACGCTTGTCTTAACGTCACGTCTGCCAAGAACGGGAGGAACCGTGCACGGTAAAGGGATGGTAAATGCTGGCCCGGGCACCGCTTCAAGGCCAGGCACGGCGCGGACTATTTGGGCTTGTTTGCCGTCGCCACGACTTCATCGACGCGGGAGTCCAATTCCGCGCACAACGCCTGGGCAATCTTGTCATTGGTGTCGTGCATGCCCTTTTTGTAGATCACCTGGATGGCGGTGACATGGGCGTCGATCAGGTTCAGCGGGATCGGATATCCGGGCGGCAGTTCGCCGATCATGCGCGACAGCGAGGCGGCGACGCGGGCGATCAGGGGGAAATTGAAGGTCGGCGCCTGGCCCTTGATGTCATGGGCTGAGCGCAGCAGGGCAGCGCGGGCATCGGCGTCGGGTGTCGCGGCATAACGGGCGCGGGCCGCGGTCAAGGTCTTCACGTCATCGGCAATCCAGTCGCCGAATTCGCCTTGCAGCGCCTCCATCGCCGCTTCGGCGCGGCTCATCGCCGCCGTGTCCATGCCGCCCGGTCCGCCGCCGACTTTCGCCTTCAGCATGTTGGGCGGCATGAAAAGTTCGATCGGTAGCTTGCGCGCCATGGTCTTATCCCGCTGCCTGCTGTCTGGGGGTTTCGAGGCGGCGTTCCGGGCCCTGATACTCGCCGCTGCGGCGGCGGCGGCAGGGGCCGAAATAGTGGCCGGTCCGCACATAGGGGCGGGGGTGTTCGATCACGGCCACCAGCCGCGACATCATCGTCTTGACCGAGACCGGCTTGGCGATGAATTCGTTGACGCCTGCGTCACGCGCCTGGCGCACATGGTCGAGCGAGGTGTGGCCGGTCAGCATGATCACCGGCACGAAGGGATTGGGCGCCTGGGGATTGGTGCGGATCATTTGGACCAGGTCGAGCCCGGACATGCCTTCCATCACCCAGTCCGCCACAATCACATCGGGGTTGGTTTCGCGCAGGCTGGCCCAGGCGTTATCGGCGCTTTCCGCCTCGCTGATCTGGACGACGCCGAAGGCCTGCAGAATGGTGGAGACGAGCTTGCGCATATGGACGTTGTCGTCCACCACAAGCACCCTCAGCCGGTCGAAACGATAATCGCTCATGCCTCATACCCGCGCTGCCCCTGACGGAGGCGCACTCGACCCCTTCGTTTAGCTTAACCGGCGTTAAGCTTTCATGAAGCGGGTGCGGGAAAGGCTTTGTCAGGCCAGACTAGTCAGAAAACTGTTCCGCCAGGATGCGTTCGTCCAGATTGTGACCGGCGTCATAGAGCATGGTCATGGAGATGGCGCGATCCTCGGCCACGTCCACGGCGGTGACGTCGCGCACTTCATAGTCGTCGGCCACGGCGCTGACCGGGCGCTTGTCGCTTTCCAGAATTTCGAACCGGACCTTGGCGCGATGGGGCAGAAGCGCCCCGCGCCAGCGCCGGGGACGGAAGGCCGAGATCGGCGTCAGCGCCAGGAGATCGGCATCGATCGGCAGGATCGGGCCATGGGCGGAAAGATTGTAGGCGGTTGAGCCGGCCGGCGTCGAAACCAGCACGCCATCGCAGATCAGTTCGGAGGTGCGAGGCTTGCCATCGACCAGGATGCGGATCTTGGCGGCCTGCCGCGTCTCGCGCAGCAGCGAGACTTCGTTGAAGGCGCGGGCTTCCACCGCGCCCGCCTGGGTGTGGGCCGTCATCTTGAGGGGATGGATCACCGCCCGCTCGGCCGCGGCCAGGCGCTCCAACAGATCGGCCTGGTGATATTCATTCATCAGGAAGCCGACGGTGCCGCGGTTCATGCCATAGATCGGCTTCCCCTTGCCGGTGAAGGCATGAAGGGTTTGCAGCATGAAGCCGTCGCCGCCCAGCGCCACCACGATATCGGCCTCTTGCGGGCCTGCATCGCCATAGCGCGCACGCAAATCCGCAAGCGACTCCTCCGCTTCTGGCACGGCCGTGAAATGCAGCTTGGTCATGGAGACGCGCCTTGAGAAGGGCGAAAGCCTAACACACGGGCCAAAAGGCGCAAAAAAGCGCCTTCACTGCTCGCATTAAGCTCACACGGGCAAGAATTTAAGCGGGGGCCATCACGCCGCGCAGTTCATCCGTCGCACTCTCGCGGCTGAAGCCGGCAAAGACCAAATTCACTGTTGCGATGTCGGAACCGGTCAGCGCGACCGGCGTGCCCAGAGCCTGACGTGACAGGGTGAACACGGTGGTGAACACGGCGCGGTCCATGCCCACGGCGCGGCACGCCAACGCCACCGCGCGGACGCCGCCGCTATAGAAAACGGTGCGAAATCCGGTCACCGGCACATCCAGCAGCCGGGAAAAGGCGAGGTCGAACAGTTCGACCTGGCCCTGGTTCAGCACCCGCATCAGGAAACCGGTCTTGAGCTGGCCGCTGCTGGCGAGCTTGTCGATCAGCTTCTGCGCGCTGTCGACGGGCGTTTCCCTGGGGCCGGGCTGGATCTTCACCATCTTGACGGCGTCGGACAGCGCGGCTTTCACGGCCTTGGGCGCCATTTGATAATTGGTCGTGATGAATGCCTTCAGTGCCTCCGATACCCATCCGCACATGTTGGTGGCGAGTTGCGGCGGCAGATCGGGGCGGCGGACCAGCGGCTCCTGCAATCCGGTCAGGGCGCGCGACTTCTCCACCAGGGTCTGGTAGCCGCTGTCGGAGATCCTGGCGGTGGTGTTGCGCACCAGCGCCATCAGCACCGATTCATTTTCGGACCTGGCCAGCGCGTCGGTGACGGCAACGCCGATATGGGGACGCGCCGCAACCGCTTCCTGGTGGCCAACGTCCGCCTGCGCGATCAGCGTGAGCACATCGCCTTCGGTGAGCAGGGGAGAATTGAGAATCAGCGGCCGGGCGACTTCGATGCGGTCATCCACCAGGAGCAAGATCAGGTCATGGGGCGCAGTGGTGTCTTCGGCCAGGCGCTGGGCGAGTGCGATGCGGATCGCCATTTCCACATCGAGGGTCAGCCGGCGCAGGATATCGCGCATCAAACCGCGCTCGCGCTCGTTCAGCGCCGCGCCCTGGATGCGATAAAGAGAAGCGACGGCGAGATAGATTTCCGCGCGGCTGGCGCCGCCTTGCGGATTCATGGCGAGTTGGGCCAGGCGGCCCATGTCGCTCATATCGTGTGCGGTAAGCCCCACGTTGCTGCCCCATGCATTCTGCATCGGCCGCCGAAACGGCCTTTCGTCAGGTATTTTCTATCAGGGGGGCGTTAACAGCGGATTAAGGGTGCACT
>WNFL01451050.1_pt2 | contig 11687 bp, 11 predicted proteins | sample 5400361 | NCBI WGS metagenome assembly WNFL01 (sample SAMN13153351, study PRJNA577476) | soil metagenome | isolation source: 40 cm soil on Douglas fir-dominated hillslope | place: USA:California | collected 2013-09-17
CGAGATCGAGCAGATCATCCAGATGATCGATGACAAAATACGTTTCCTGAAAGTCGTCGATCCGGTAATGCGTGCGCATCACGCGTTCGAGATCGAATCCGATGCGATTCGGTGACGGATCGTCGAGCGCGAATACGCTTTCCGTGTAGGACGACGCGATCCCCGATCCATAGATGCGCAGGCCGTCCGTCTGCTTCACCAAGCCGAATTCAACGGTGTACCAATAGACCCTGGCGAGATTCGGCAACACGCCGAGCTTCTGCGCGCGCAGACCGCCGACGCCATACGCCTGGATGTAGTCGGCAATCACCGGGTTCATCAGCATCGGCACGTGGCCGAAGACGTCGTGGAAGACGTCCGGCTCTTCGAGGTAATCGAGCTGGTCGGGCTTGCGGATGAAGTGCCCCGCCGGAAAGCGGCGGTTGGCGAGATGATCGAAGAACACGTCATCGGGCACCAGGCCCGGCACGGCGACGACCTGCCAGCCGGTGTGCTGCATCAATACTTCGCTCAAACGCCGGAAGTCGGGGATCTGCTCGGCACCGATCGGCAGGTCGCGCATGCCTGCCACGAACTCGTCGCAGGCGCGACCGGGAAGCAGTTTCGTCTGACGCTCGAAGAGCGTTTTCCAGACGCCGTGCTCCGCGGATGTGTAGTTTTCCCAACCCTGATCGATGGTCCAGTCCGCAGTGTGCGGACGTCCTGCATCGCCTGCCGCCAGGCCGTGTTTCTCGAGTTCGTTCAACTGCCGTTGCATGGTCTTGTCTCCGAACTCAGGCCGCGAAGCGCGCGAACGCTTGATCGGCATATCTGGCGAGGTCGATGTCGCGCTGCGTCAACCCGTCGGCGTCGTGAGTGGTCAACGTGATGCTGATCCGGTTGTAGATGTTGGACCATTCGGGATGATGGTCATGCGTCTGCGCGCAGCGCGATCTGCGTCATGAAGGCAAACGCCTGCATGAAGTCGGCGAGCACGAATTCGCGCGTGATCGCGCCGCGCGCTTCGTCATGGCGCCACTGCGGCAGACTCGCCAGGAGTTGCTTCACCAACTGGGCTTCGAGCTTTTCCATCATGCATACTCCATCAGGGCTTCGACGACTGTCAGCGCGCCGAATGCCTGTGGCGCGGCGGCAACTATTTTCCCGCAAGATTTCGACGGACGCCACTGCGGAACACGGTGAATTGCGAATAGATATACTTGGCCTGCAGCCGAGGGACACGCAGCCGGTCCCTCGGAAATACCTCAGTCAAGCGTAACGTTGGCCTTCTTGGCGAGTTCGGCGTACCTGGCCTTTTCGCTCTTGAAGAACGCAGTCGCCGCATCGGAGGTGGTGGGATTGATGATATTGCCCTGCTTCGCCATCGCGTCCTTGACCTCGGGCGCGTCGAAGGCGGTCTTGAAGGCGGCATTGATCCGGTTGACCACCGCCGGCGGCAGCTTGGCCGGACCGATGACTGCAAACCATCCGTAAATCTCGTAGTTCGGCAGGCCCTGCTCGGCGATGGTCGGAATATCCGGCGCCGCCGCGCCGCGTTGCCGATCGCAGACCCCAATCGCGCGCAACGCGCCGCTCTTGATGTGCCCCTGTACCGACGGCAATGATAGGACGGCCATCTCGATCTGTCCGCCGATCAAGTCGGTAACCAGGCCACCGACATTCTTATAGGGGACGTGCTTGATCTGGACCCCCGCCTGGTCGAGAAACATTGCGCCGGCTAGGTGCAGGACCGTTCCGTTGCCTGAGGAACCGTAGCTGTATTCGTCCGGCTTCGCCTTGAGGAAAGCGATCAGTTCCTGCACGTTCTTTGCCGGTACCTTGCTCGGATTGACGACCAGAACGAACGGCGTCGTACCCATCACCGCGATCGGCGTGACGTCGGCGATCGCGTCGAACGGCATCTTCTTGTACACGCTCGGATTGATCACATGGTTGTTCGACACGACGCCGATCGTCAGGCCGTCCGGCGCCGCCTTGACGACTGCGCCCGTCCCGGTGATGCCGCCGGCACCGGGCAGGTTGTCGATCACCACCGGCTGGCCACCGAGCGCTTTCGACAGTGCCGCGTTGGCCGAACGCATGATGGTATCCACGCCCGAGCCGGGGCCGACGGGCAGTATCACGCGCATCGGCTTGTCTACTGCCTGTGCCTGCACCATCGTCGGGAAGGCAGTCAATGCGCAAAGAGCGGCGACTAGACTCGCCACGACATTACGTTGAATCGAAACAAGCATGTTGTTTTCTCCTCCGAGTACGACGGATCGCTGTGGTGATTACCGGCTGCGTTGCCGGATGCTGGACAGCACTTCATCCGTGTGTTCGCCGACCTTGGGCAGCGGGGAACGTACCCCGAGCCGCCGTCCGCCCATCAGGATCGGCAGCAACGGGATTTGCGTCGTGCTGCCGTCATCGGTCTGCAGCGGCACCAGCCCCCCGCTCGCTTTCAGGTGCGGATCGTCGAACAACTGGTCCGGGCGCACGATCGGCGCGTAGGGCAGGCCTGCGGCTTCGAGTTTTTTCGACAGCTCGGCGACTTTGTGATTTTTCAGAATCGCACCGAGTCGCTTGAGCAGCTCCGGCCTGACGTCCACGCGCTGTGCGTTGGTCTTGAGATCCTCGTCGTTGGCGAGTTCCGTCGATTCGAGTACCTTGCACAGCGTCCACCAGTGACTGTCGCTGACGGCGGCGATGAACAACTGCTCGTCATCGGCAAGTGTGAAAATATCGTAGACGCTCCACGCCGATACCCGCGCCGGCATCGGCGGCGGCGGCTCGTTGGTCATCGCGAACTGCTGCATGTGCTGGGCGTTCAGGAACACGCAGTTTTCGTACAACGCGCTCTGAATTTCCTGCCCGCGGCCGGTCCGGTTGCGCTCCAGCAGCGCCGCCAGCACGCCGATCGCGCCGAACATGCCGCCCATGATGTCGTTCACCGAGGTGCCGGCGCGCAGCGGGCGTCCGGGCGGGCCGGTCATGTACGACAAGCCGCCCATCATCTGGACCACTTCGTCGAGCGCGGTGCGGTGATCGTAAGGGCCGGGCAGGAAACCCTTGTGCGACACGTAAATCAGCTTAGGGAAGCGCTGCGCAAGTGCCTCGTAATCGAGTCCCAGTTCGGTCATCAGTCCCGGACGGAAGTTTTCCAGCACCACGTCGCAATCGGCGAGCATCGCGTAAATGGTCTCTTTCGCGGCCGGCTGCTTGATGTCGAGTACGACGCTTTTCTTATTGCGGTTGAAGGTGCGGAAGAAACCGATTCCCAAGCCGGGCAGCTTGCGCGTCTTGTCGCCGCCGGGCGGCTCGATCTTGATGACTTCGGCGCCCAGATCGGCGAGGATCATCCCGCAGGTCGGGCCCATCACCATATGGGTGAACTCGATGACGCGGATTCCCGTCAGGGGCAGGCTGTTTTGTGCGTTGGCAGATGGTTTCATCGTTTGCTCACGCCGCGACTGCGGCGCCTCCGGTGGTTGACAGCGTCTTGGGAAGTCCGGCCAGCCACAGCGTGCCGTGCAGCGTTTCGCCTTGCAGCCACTTGGCCACCTTGGCGCGCAGCGCGAGCAGTGCCTGCAGGTCGATGCCGGTTTCGATGCGCATGCTGGCGAGCATGAAGGCGAGATCTTCGGTCGAGGCATTGCCGCTCGCACCCGGCGCGTGGGGGCAGCCGCCGATGCCTGCGAGGGACGCGTCGAAGCGTGCCACGCCGACTTCGAGCGCGGCATAGACGTTGGCCATCGCGAGTCCGCGGGTATCGTGGAAGTGGCCGCACCAGAAGCGATCGCCGGCAATTTTCACTGCCTTCTCGAACAGGTCGCGCACCATGCCCGGATCGGCATAGCCGACGGTATCTGCCAGACTGACGCGGTCCGCGCCGGCATCGAGCAGGGCCTGCATCAGGCGCAATACCTCTTTGGGATCGACTTCGCCCTGGATAGTGCAGCCGAACGCGGTGCCGACGCCACCTTCGATCAGGGTCTTGGATCCGGCCGCATCGCGCGCCGCGCGGATGCGCCCGACTTCCGCGACGACATCGTCAGGAGTCTTGCGCAGGTTGGCGAGGCTGTGCGCGTGGCTTGCCGACAGCGGCATCAGCAGCAGGTCGGCGCCACACTCGATCGCGCGCTCGCCGCCCTTCAGATTGGGCACCAGCACGGAGGCAAACAGTCCGGGAAGCGTCTTGGCGTAGGCCAGTACTTCCGCGGTATCGGCCAGTTGCGGCAACAGCCGCGCTGGCACGAACGAACCGACTTCGATTTCGCGCATGCCCACGGCATACGCTTCGCGGATCCACTCCAGCTTCTGCGGTGTCGGCAATATCGTCTGGATGCTTTGCAGCCCGTCGCGCAATCCGACTTCGCGGATCGTTACGCGGGACGGATAGTGGGTAGGGGTAGCCATGATTCTCCTTCACTGGTAATTGAAGCGACCCACGGGGTGTCTTCACGCCCCGGAAGGCTATCAAATCGTACCAATCGCGCTTGACGCTGGCGTGATCGACAATCCTCATGCCGATAGCTACGCTTGTAAAGCCTCGTACCCGCACCCGCCTGCGATACTTCTTTCGCCTGCGTTTCCTGTTCAGTAATCGACGGCGAGGCCCTCTCGTCATTCCGCCTTCAGCACGCCGCGCCGAATCTGGTCGCGCTCCAGCGATTCGAACAGCGCTTTGAAATTGCCTTCGCCGAATCCGTCGTCGCCCTTGCGCTGGATGAACTCGAAGAACACCGGGCCGAGCAGGGTCTGCGAGAAGATCTGCAGCAGCAGGCGGTTCTTGCCACCTTCGGTGGTGCCGTCCATCAGGATGCCGCGCGCCTGTAGTTCGCCGGCATTCTCGCCGTGACCGGGCAGTCTCTCTTCGAGCATTTCATAATAGGTCGCAGGCGGCGCGGTCATCAGCGGCACGCCGGCCTTTCTCAGGCTGTCGACGCTCGCCGGCAGGTCATCGGTAAACAGTGCGATGTGCTGGATTCCCTCGCCGTTGAACTGCATCAGGAATTCTTCGATCTGGCCGGTGCTCTTGGAGGCTTCTTCATTGAGCGGGATGCGGATCTTGCCGTCGGGTGCGGTCATCGCGCGCGAGGTCAGGCCGGTGTATTCGCCCTTGATGTCGAAGTAGCGAATTTCCCTAAAATTGAACAGCCGCTCGTAGAAGCCGGCCCAGTAGGCCATGCGGCCGCGGTAGACGTTGTGGGTCAGGTGGTCGACCAGCTTGAGGCCGTGGCCTTGGGGGTGGCGATCGACGCCGTCGATGAACTTGAGTCGATGTCGTAGATCGCCTGGCCTTCCTCGAAGCGGTCGATCAGGTAGAGCGGCGCACCGCCGATGCCCTTGATCGCCGGCAGGCGCAGTTCCATCGGGCCGGTGGGGATGTCCACCGGTTGCGCGCCCAGCGCAAGCGCGGCGTCGTAAGCCTTGTGCGAGTCCTTGACCCGGAATGCCATGCCGCACGCCGACGGGCCGTGCTCGGCGGCGAAGTACGACGCCAGGCTCTTGGGTTCGTTGTTGACGATGAAGTTGATGTTGCCCTGGCGGTACAGCACCACGTCTTTGGAGCGATGTCGCGCAACCAGCGTGAAGCCGAGCTTCTCGAACACGGGTTCGAGGGTGTTGGGGGTGGGGGACGCGAACTCGACAAACTCAAAGCCCATCAGTCCCATCGGATTTTCAAACAAATCGGCCATAGCAGTACTCCTGATCTCAAAATGTGCGTATAGACGGAAAATGCAGCATACGAAACCCCTCAAAGTCCGGCAGCAACTTCGATAGATGGCTTACTGACCAACTGCGTCATTGTGCCACCGGACAAAAAGCAGACTTATTGAGAAGCCCTTTGCTCTATTTGAGTTTGGGCGGAGCACACGAGATGCCACGTGTGCTGCGCGCCAGATGATCGCCGATGAACAACAGGGTGCCACGCATGTAACTCTCCTCCTCGGGGCAGTCGTTATCTTGAGGTGCTCACCAAGCCATACCCTATGGAATCCACCTCTTGCATCAAGCTGCTGGGACAGAGCCTGCATGCTAATCGATGGCACTGGCGCGAGCCGTGACTTTTCGACAGCGCAGCCATCATGCTCCACGATGGCTCGGAGATTGGAACGGGGAAGGCGAGGACTGCGCGATAATGCAGGCCGACGGCTTGCATCCAGGCCATTGCACATCCCAAAGCAGGATGGATCGGCCGTCTGCAATGGCACAGCTACTTGATCGATGCTTCCGATGACAAGAACATCCTGGCAACCCGATGTGGTTTCGTTGCGGCTGTTCGTCGCCGTGTGCGAGGAGGCGACCATTGCGCGCGCTGCCGACCGCCAGGCGATTTCACCTTCGGCGATCAGCAAACGCATTGCCGAGATCGAGGAGCGGGTCGGCGTCGAACTGCTGGTACGTGGCGGGCGCGGCGTGCGGCCAACGCCGGCCGGCATGGCGCTGCTGCATCACGCGCGGCAGGTATTGCGCAGTCTCGACAAGCTCCAGTCTGAACTCGGCGAGTACGCTCACGGTGTACGCGGCCACGTGCGTGTCTTCGCCAACGTGTCGGCGATCGTCGAGTTTCTGCCCGACGACGTCACCAGTTTCCTGACCCAATATACCGATGTGCGGATCGATTTGCAGGAGCGGTTCAGTTCGGCAGTCGTCGAAGCGGTCCGCAATCGGGTGGCCGACATTGGCATTTACTGGGGAATTGTCGACGCATCGGGCCTGAAGGTGTTGCCTTACGAGACCGACGATCTGGTCGTCGCGGTACCCGCGAAGCATCCCCTCGCCGAGGCGAAATCGATCGCCTTCCACGAGACGCTGGTTTTCGATCATGTCGAATTGCAGCCGGAAACCCAGATGCATGCATTTCTTTCCGGGATGGCGGCGCACGCGGGAAAGAAGTTGATCGAGCGTGTCCACGTGGCGACCTTTGAAACCGCCTGCCGCGTCATCGGCGCGGGGCTCGGGATCGGTGTCGTGCCATCGCCGGTCATGCGGACCTACGGGCCGACCTTCGGGCTGCGGTCCATCCCGTTGAGCGACAGTTGGGCGCATCGGGAGATCATGATCTGTATGCGCGACTACGATGCCCTGCTGGTACCGGCGCGCGCCTTCGTCGATCATCTGGTGAGACGCAGCGCGGCCCGACGAACCGGCTCGCGTTAGCCAGTCACCAGAGCACGCCCCGCGGACCTGGGAGCGTGTGCTTCAGGAATCCTCCGCAATGACACGGCCAGGCGCCAGGATGCGCAGCGGATCGAGAGCTTGCTTGAGGCTTTGCATCAGCGCGATCTGCGCCTGGTCGCGGCTGTGGTGCAGGAACGGCCGTTTGATGACGCCGATGCCGTGCTCGGCCGAGATGCTGCCGCCGACCTTCTCGACGTCCTGATATACCAGATGCTCGACCGCTTCGAGTTGCGCTTCGTCGGCAAACGGCCCGCTGACCAGGTGCAGATTGCCGTCGCCGAGGTGGCCGAAGAACAGATGCTGCTGCTGCGGGTACTGTGCGGCCAGCCGGGAACGCAGCCGGGTCACGAAATCATTCATGTGCGGCATCGCCATGCTCACGTCGAACGCGATCAATGGCCGCAACAGCGTCAGCAACTCGCTGACCGCATCGCGGAACTCCCATAGCTGCCGGGCCTGATCGACCGACTGCGCCGGAATCGCGTCGGCGATGATGGATTTTTCCATCGCCTCTTCGAGAAACCGCTCGATGCCCGCGACGCTGGCTGCCTGGTCGCCGCCGAGCGTCTCCAGCAGCACGTAAAGCGGATAAGGTTCGGCAAACGGCATCGGCCGCTGCAGCACCCGCGCGCTCGCCTGCAGGTAGTCATCCCACATCAGCTCGAAGGCGGAAATTTCCGGCAACCGCCGGCGCGCCTCGCGCAATAGTGTCGCCGCACGGGAGAAGTCCTGCACCGCGCACAGCACCGTGCAACTCGACACCGGGTACGGCACCAGTTTCAGCGCCAGGCGGGTGATCACGCCCAGCGTGCCTTCCGAGCCGATGAACAGGTGCTTGAGATCGAAACCGGCGTTGTTCTTGATGACCCGGTCGAGCATCGTCAGCAGCGTACCGTCGGCCAGCGCCACCTCCAGCCCGAGCACCGACTCGCGCATCATGCCGAAGCGCAGCACGCGGTTGCCGCCCGCATTGGTCGCCGCGTTGCCGCCGAGTTGACACGAGCCGCGCGCACCCAGGTCGAGCGGGAAGAACCAGCCGTGCTCGGCGGCGAAGGTTTGCAGTTGTTGCAGCGTGACGCCGGCCTGCGCGATCACGGTGCCGCCAAGCTCATCGAAGTCTTCGATGGTGGCGAGCCGATCCAGCGACAGCACGATCTCGCCAGTGTGCGGGTTGGCGCCGCCGGCAAGGCCGGTCAAGCCGCCCTGCACGCACACCGGTTGGCGGAACGACGCGCACACGCGCAGCGCGGTTGCGACCTGCTGCGGTACGCGCGGCCGCAGAATCGCCAGCGGCTCGCTGCTCGGCGCCTGGCTCCAGTCAGCGAAGCGGCGTTCGCGCACTGCATCACCGGTCAGTACGCAGTCGGCCCCCAGTTCCTGCTGCAACGCCGCGAGGGTACGAGCCAGCGTCGGCTGTGTGTCTTGCAATTCAGTGTCCACGTAGTTCTCCTGTTTGGCAAGCCCATGCCGGACGCGGGGAAATCGCGCAAGGTCCAGACGCTGCGCCCGCTTTGCGTGCCCGCATCCCGTCAGGGTAGTCTAGCTCGCCCGACGCTGCGGTGACCAGCCTGCGCGCAGAGGCAGGCGCGAATTACGCAGCATTTTGCGTCGCGGCCGGGAATCCACCGCTGCCCGCGCCTTGTTCTGACACGCCCAAGCGGTTAAAGTGGCATGCTTGGAGCACCAGCGATCGACATCCACCAGAGGAGAATCCACGATGAAATTGAGCACCCTCGGCGCTACCGGCGCGCTTTCGCTGGCATTGTTTACGGGGTCTGCGGCGTTCGGCGCCGGCTATCCCGACAAACCCATTACGCTGGTCGTGCCGTTTGCGCCCGGCGGAACGACGGACATCATCGCGCGAGTCGTGGCCAGTAAGGCGAATGTCCATCTAGGCCAGACGATGGTGGTGGAAAACAGGAGCGGTGCGGGTGGGGTCATCGGTGCCACCGCAACCGCGAAGGCACCGCCGGACGGCTACTCGCTCGGCATCGCGACGGTATCGACGATTGCGACGGTTCCCGCGCTGCAGCCGAAGGTTCCGTATAACCCGCTGACCGACTTCACGCCGATCATCAATCTTGCAGCGACGCCGAATGTCATTTCGGTGCACCCGTCGTTTCCCGCCAAGGACTACGCCGGCTTCATCGCCGAGATCAAGAAGAATCCGGGCAAGTACAGCTACGCGAGCACCGGTACCGGCTCGATTACTCACATGCAGATGGAACTGATCAAGCATCTGACCGGCACCTCGATCACGCACGTTCCCTATCGCGGCGCCCGGCCGGCTTTGCAGGATGTGATTGCCGGCCAGGTGCCGATGATCCTCGACAATCTGCCCTCGTCGCTGCCGTTCATCAAGCAGGGCAAGCTGGTACCGATTGTGGTCGCGGCGCCGCAGCGCGTGAGCGTGCTTCCCGACGTGCCGACGTTCAAGGAGGTGGGACTCGAAGTGGCAAACCGCGTGGCGTTTTACGGCATCTACGGGCCGAAGGGCTTGCCCAGGGAAGTGGTGGACAAGGTCAACAGCGCGATCAAGAAAACGCTCGAAGATCCCACCGTACGCAAGCGCATCGAAGACACCGGTTCGCTGGTAGTCGGCAACACGCCCGAGCAGTTCGCGCAGGAGATCAAGGCCGAGTACGAGGTTTACAAGAAGGTGGTCGAGCAGCAGAAGCTGAAACCCGATTGAGCCGTCTCGTTTGTTTCGACAAGCCGCCCTTCCGGGGCGGTTTTGTTTTGCACGCCGCATGGATACCAGGTGCGCCGCCGCGCGCTATACTTTGCGCTTGTCCGCGTGCAGGGCAGCTTTTTTTACCCGTTCTGGACTGCTTCACTCAGCTCACCGGCCACGTCCGACTCCCGCGCACCCACCGAAGCGAAAAGGAGATCGTTGATGAATACTCCCATTCCTGCCGCCGAATCGCTGAACCTCAAGGATTCGCGGCTGTTCCGCCAGCAGTGCTACATCGGCGGCGCGTGGTGCGACGCCGACAGCGGCAAGACCGTCGCGGTCACCAACCCGGCGACGGGCGAGACGCTGGGAACCGTACCCAACATGGGCGCCAGCGAAACGCGCCGCGCGATCGAGGCCGCCAATGCGGCCTGGCCCGCGTGGCGTGCGAAGACTGCGCAGGAGCGCGCCGTCATTGTGCGCAACTGGTACGAGCTGATGATGGAGAACCAGGAAGACCTGGCGATCCTGATGACCGCGGAGCAGGGCAAGCCGCTGGTCGAGTCGCGCGGCGAGATCGCCTACGCCGCGTCGTTTCTCGAGTGGTTCGCCGAAGAGGCGCGGCGCGTCTATGGCGAAACGATCCCCGGCCACCAGGCTGACAAGCGCATCGTCGTCATCAAGGAACCGGTGGGCGTGTGCGCTGCGATCACGCCGTGGAATTTTCCCGCCGCGATGATTACCCGCAAGGCCGGGCCGGCGCTGGCAGCCGGCTGCCCGATGGTGTCCAAGCCGGCAAGCGCGACGCCGTTCTCGGCGCTGGCGCTCGCAGAGCTCGCCGAACGCGCCGGCGTGCCGAAAGGCGTGTTCAGCGTCATCACCGGTTCGTCGTCGGGAATCGGCGGTGAAATGACCGGCAATCCGATCGTCCGCAAGGTGACCTTTACCGGCTCCACTGAAATCGGCAAGGTGCTGCTGGAACAATGTGCGCGGACCGTCAAGAAGACCTCGATGGAACTCGGCGGCAATGCGCCGTTCATCGTATTCGATGACGCTGACCTCGACGCTGCCGCCGACGGCGCGATGGCGTCGAAGTTCCGCAACAACGGCCAGACCTGCGTTTGCGCCAACCGGCTGCTGGTGCAGGACGGCGTCTACGAAGCGTTTGCCGCGAAGCTTGCGGAGCGCGTCAAGGCGCTCAAGATCGGTAATGGACTGGAGCCCGGCGTCACCACTGGCCCGCTGATCAATGCAGAAGCGATCGTCAAGGTGGAGGAGCACATCGGCGATGCTCTGGCGAAAGGCGCGAAAGTGGCGCTGGGGGGCAAGCGCCACTCGCTAGGCGGACTGTTCTTCGAGCCGACGATCCTGACCGGCGTGAATACCAGCATGAAGGTCACCAACGAGGAGACTTTCGGCCCAGTGGCGCCGCTGTTCCGCTTCCGCGAGGACGCCGAGGCGATTCGCATGGCCAACGACACCGAGTTCGGACTCGCGGCGTACATCTACACGCGCGACCTGAACCGGGTGTGGCGGGTCTCCGAAAGCCTGGAGTACGGCATCGTGGGCATCAATACCGGTCTGATTTCCACGGCAGTGGCGCCGTTTGGCGGCATGAAGGAGTCCGGGCTGGGGCGCGAAGGCTCGAAGTACGGCATCGAGGAGTTCCTCGAAGTCAAGTATCTCTGCATGGGCATTGCCTGAAGCGCTCGAAGCCGGCCTTGGTCGCCTCTGGGTAAGGTCAGCGGACGCGTCACGCGCAGCCGTGGTATTGGCGGGCTCCTGGCCCAGCCAAATTCGCGCGCCTTGTTGTTTGATCGTCGCCGGATCCGGATGCACCAGCGGC
>WNFL01174227.1_pt1 | contig 11685 bp, 9 predicted proteins | sample 5400361 | NCBI WGS metagenome assembly WNFL01 (sample SAMN13153351, study PRJNA577476) | soil metagenome | isolation source: 40 cm soil on Douglas fir-dominated hillslope | place: USA:California | collected 2013-09-17
TGGCTGAAATGGCCTTCGCAAGTCACTGCGGACTTGAGATCACGCTCGATGCCCAGCGCGGCCCTGCTCTGGCGCAGCTGTTCAGCGAAGAGTGCGGCGCGGTGCTGCAGGTGGCCACTTCCGCGCTGCGGGAGGTCTGGCAGGAGCTCGCCGCCCAGGAGCTGCTGGAGTGCAGCCGCGCCATCGGCCGCCCCCTGGCCGACTTGCGGCTGCGCGTCACCGTGGGCGAGGAGACACTCGATGAGCCCTGGGCGGAACTGCGCCGCGCCTGGTCCGAGACTTCGTGGCAGATGCGTCGCTTGCGTGATGACCCCGATTGCGCCGACGAGGAAAACGCCGCCGCGCTCGACAGCACCGCGCCGGGCCTGCGCTGGCAGCTGAGCTTTGATCCGCAGCAGGACCTCGCGGCGCCGTTCGTTACCCGCGGCGCACGGCCGCCGATTGCCGTGCTGCGCGAGCAGGGGGTGAACAGCCAGGTGGAGATGGCTGCGGCGCTGGCGCGCGCCGGCTTTGAACCGCACGACGTCCACATGAGCGACCTGTTGAGCGGCCGGCAGGGACTGGACGGGTTTCGCGGCCTGATCGCCTGCGGCGGCTTTTCCTATGGCGACGTGCTCGGGGCCGGGGGTGGCTGGGCGCAATCCATCCTGTTTCATGAGCCGACGCGGCAGACTTTTGCCGAATTCTTCGCGCGCACCGATACCTTCACGCTCGGCGTGTGCAACGGCTGCCAGATGCTGGCGCTGCTCCGTGAGCTGATCCCCGGCGCGCAGGCCTGGCCCCGGTTCCTGCGCAACCGCAGCGAGCAGTTTGAAGCACGCCTGGGTCTGGTCGAGATTCTCGACTCGCCCTCGGTGCTGTTCGCCGGGATGCAGGGTTCGGTGCTGCCGATTGCCGTGTCACACGGCGAAGGGCGCGCGGTGTTCACGAGCGACGCCGATCAGCAGGCCTGCACCCGGCAGCAGCTGCTGGCCCTGCGGCACAGCGACGGGCGTGGCAATGCCGCGCGACTCTACCCGGCCAATCCGAATGGCAGCCCCGCGGGCATCGCCGCCCTCACCACGCCGGACGGACGCGTGACGATCATGATGCCGCATCCCGAGCGGGTGTTCCGCAGCGTGCAGAATTCCTGGGCCCCCGCGGATGCCGGCGAGGATAGCGGCTGGATGCGGATGTTCCGCAATGCGAGGGTCTGGATCGGCTGAGCGGTGCGCGGCCGCGCAGACCTATGGCGGTGGCGCGTAACTCAGTCCCGATCCGATCGGCCAGGTTTGCGAACCCTTGTCAGCCAGGTCCGTGGCAGTCGGATGCGGCCCGTTGGGCCAGCGAAACGACAGCCGGCCGGTGAAATCGTAACGCGCTTTGCCGGCCGCATCGCCGATCAGCACATCGGCGATGCCCCCCGCCTCGGTACCCGGGAGCCAGGCGGTCACAAAGGCATCGCTGGCGTCGACCTCCGGGCGCACCCACAGCGGGCGCCCGGACAGAAAGACACTGACGGTCGGAATGCCGGCACTGTGCAGCTCGCGCAACTGGCGGAGACTCTGACTCGAGTTGTAGACCGGGAACTGGATATCGCCGAACATCTCGGCGTACGGCTGCTCGCCATAGACAATGACCGCTACATCCGGCCGGTCAGGTCCCGACAGATCCGAGCCATCGACCAGCCGGCCACCGGCCGCGCTGAGCGCCTGCGCCAGCGCCGACTTGACGGATTGCGCGCCGGGGAAGTCCGCGTTGCTGGTATTGCTTCCCTGCCAGGTGACCGACCAGCCGCCGCATTGCATCGGAATATTGTCCGCACCCGGTCCCGTCACCAGCACGCGTGCCGAGGCACGGATGGGCAGTGCGCCGCGATTCTTGAGCAGCACCAGTGATTTTCGCACCGCTTCGCGCGCCAGCCCGCGGTGCGCGGGCGAACCGAGCAATTCCAGCCGTCCCTCGTAGGGCCGCGCCGCCTCGAACAGCCCCAGCCGGAATTTCACGCGCAGGATCCGGCGCACGGCATCATCGAGCCGCGCCGAAGGTATGACCCCAGAGCGCGCGTCGGCGAGCGTGTTGTGGTACAGCCCCTGCCAATGGTCGGCGGCCATGAACATGTCGACGCCCGCGTTGATAGCCGCGGGGCAGTGCTCGGCGGTGCAGCCAGGCAGCTGCCTGTGAGCGTTCCAATCGCCGATCACGAAGCCCGCAAATCCCATCCGTCCCTTGAGCACGTCCGTGAGGAGCGAGCGGTTGCCGTGCATCTTGTGGCCGTTCCAGCTCGAATAGGAGGCCATCACCGTCAGCACCCCCGCATCGATCGCACTGACGTAGCCCTGGGCGTGAAGCCTGATCAGCTCCTTCTCGCTGACCCGCGTGTCGCCCTGATCCACGCCGTCGCGGGTGCCGCCATCGCCCAGAAAATGCTTGGCCGTGGCCGCCACTCGTCCGGCCTGCAGCTTGTCGGCGAGATCGGCCGGACCCTGCAGTCCCTCGACTGCGGCCCGGGCATACTCGCGCACCAGGGCCGGATCCTGGGAAAAACCTTCGTAGCTGCGGCCCCAGCGCACATCCTGAGGGACGGCCAGCGTCGGGGCGAAAGTCCAATCGATGCCCGTGGCCGCAATTTCCTCGGCGGTGGCCGTGCCAATGCGCCGCACCAGCTCAGCATCGTGCGCCGCGCCCAGGCCGATATTGTGCGGATACAGGACGGTTCCGACCATGTTGCTGTGTCCGTGTACGGCATCGATGCCGAACAACAGCGGAATCGGTTCGTGGCCGTCGCGCGGTTCGAGCGCTACGGCGTGATACTCATGCGTGAGGCGCACCCAGGCCTCGGTGGGCGCGCGATCGTTCCCCTCCGGCCCTGAATCGCCGCCCGCGAGGATCGAGCCCAGCGGGTAGCGGCGCAGATCATCGGGCGTGATCGCCCCGATGTCGGTCTGAATGATCTGGCCTACCTTTTCTTCCACACTCATGCGCGCCAGCAGCTCGCCGATGCGCGCTTCGGTGGCCGCATCGATGAGACCGCGGCTGCGCGCCTCCGGCCACAGCTGCGGATGCACCGCCGGATCGGGCGTCGCTGCCGGGGCGCCCAGCGCCAACAAGCCCGCGCCGGCGCAGGCCATCCAGATCCGCAAGGTCGCAGCCACTTTGATCATGCTCATCCCCGCAGGAAATCCCGATACCACGCGCCGCTATGCTTCAACTGCCGCCGTTGCGTGTCGAAGTCCACGTGCACCAGGCCGAAGCGGCGCGTGTAGCCCTCGGCCCATTCGAAATTGTCCATGAGCGTCCAGGCGAAATAGCCCTTCACGGGCGCACCGCGCGCAATCGCCTCGCGCACCGCCAGCAGGTGGTGCTGCAGGTAGCGGCAGCGCTGCGCGTCGGCAATCGAGCCGTCGGGCGCCAGGTGATCTTCGTAGCTGCTGCCGTTCTCCGTGATGTAGATCTCAGGCACTCCGTACTCGCGCCGCAGGCGCTCGAGCAGCACCAGCAGGCCATCGGGGGACACTTCCCATCCCAGGTCGGTACGCTCCACGCCCGGTGTCACGACGACACGCGCCGACAGCGGTCCGTCCTGGGGCGCGTGGGCCACGGTCTCGGGAAAGTAGTAGTTGACGCCGAGAAAATCGGTGGCTGCGGCAATCGTGGCCAGGTCATCGGACGCGACCTGCGGCGCATCGGCGCCGCACAGCGCCCAGATATCCGCGGGGTATCCACGCCCGTACAACGGGTCGAGGAACCAGCGGTTGCGCAGGCCGTCGTAGCGGCGCATGGCGGCAATGTCCGCGGCGGAATCGCTCGCACTGGTGTTCGGGTGGAGGCTCAGGGCGATGCCCACCCGCGCATCGCTCCTGTTGGCACGCAGCACGCCGACGGCACGACCGTGGGAGAGCAGCAGGTGGTGGCAGGCCTGCAGCGCCGCGCGCCAGTCGCGCAGTCCGGGCGCGTGCACGCCTTCGTAGCAACCGATAAAGGCGCTGCACCAGGGCTCGTTGTGCGTGATCCAGTGGCGCACCCGATCGCCAAAGCGCCGGCTGACGACATCGGCGAACACGGCGAATTCGTCGACCGTGTCGCGATGGGCCCAGCCGCCCGCATCCTGCAGGCGCTGCGGCAGATCCCAGTGATAGAGGGTCGCCCAGGGTTCCAACCCGCGCGCCAGCATGCCGTCGATCAGGCGCGAGTAGAAGTCGAGCCCCTTGCTGTTCGGCGGCCCTGCCAGGCCGGACGGCAGCACGCGCGGCCAGGCGATCGAGAAACGGTAGGCGCTCAGGCCCAGCTGTGCCGCGAGATCCAGGTCCTCCGGCCAGCGATGGTAGTGATCGCAGGCGACTGCCCCGCTCGAGCCGTCGCGGATATGTCCGCCTTCGCTGCAGAAGCGATCCCAGATTGATTCAGCCCGGCCGTCAAGGCGGGCTGCACCCTCGATCTGATACGCCGACGTGGAGCAGCCCCAGCGGAAGTCGGCGGGGAAATCGGCGCGGCGCATGCCGTGCAGCAGTGCTGCAGAAACAGGCGTGCTGGTTGTCGCAGGGTTGAAACTCATCTTCCGCCCGACTGTGTGAATCAGGCGCCCTCAACGGGGCCCGACCTCATTCGCTGTGTGACCCGGTAAGTTACCGCAACGCTGGAAAGGTTTCCACCGCCAACCGGTGGCCCAGGGCCCCGGTAGCAGCCGGCCCCGGGGTAACCCGAAGGGCGGGCCGTGTGGCCTAGCCCGGCTCGGGGCTCGCCGCAGGGCGCGACCGGGGCGGCATGGCCACCGAGGCGCGCCAGGTGACGTTTATGGGGAATTCCCGCTGCACGGGCAACAGCGAGTCATAGCAGCGATTGAGCAGGCAGTTCAGCCCACTCACGGTCACTTCGCGCATCGGGATGTGCACGGAGGTCAGGCGGGGTGCTGAATACTCGGCACTCTGGGTATCGTCATAGCCGAGCACCGACACCTCCTGGGGCACGGCAAGTCCCGCCTGCTGGAAGTAGGACATCACGCCTACGGCCATCTCGTCGTTGGCACAGAACAGGGCCGTGAAGCGGTGCCTCGAGGCCAGCAGCGCCTTCGCCGATACCCAGCCTCCCTCGGGCGAGAAATCGCTCTCGCTGACGCGCACGGTCTGCGGGTCGATGCCGTGGCGGCTCAGTTCGCTCCTGAACCCCTGCAATCGCGCGACGTTATCGGGAGCGGTGGCCGGTCCGCCGATGACCGCGATTTCACGATGCTGGTGCTGGAGAAGCGCCTGGGCCGCGACGATGCCGCCCTGCACATGGTCGGCCGTAAAGCACTGGTCGCGCATGCTCTCAAAGACCCGATTGAGCACGACGATATTCGGCTGTTCACGCCCGAGCGCAACGATGTCCTTCTCGAGCAGGTCGTTGCTCAACACAATCAGGCCGTCGCAATCGCGGTTGATCAGAAACTGCGCACCCTCGATGGCCTGGCGCCGCTGATCGGCCGAGCCGTGTCCGAACGCCACCACCATGTGGCGTCCGCCGGCGCGCAGCTCGGCGTCGATGGTCTGAAGTATGGGGGTGTAAAACGTGCCCTTGAGTATCGGGATATAGACGCCGACCATTTGCGTCGAGCCCGACAGCAACGAGCGCGCGGCGTGGGAGGGCCTGAAGTTGAGCTGCTCGATGGCGCGGCGCACGCGCTTTGCGGTCGCCGGTGCAACGGAACCCCGGCCGCTCACGACCCGCGAGGCCGTGCCCAGACCGACTCCCGCGAGGCGCGCCACATCCTTGATGGTCGACATCGGAAATTGACGCTCAAAATTCGCAGCTGCTATATTGCCAGAGCGGCTGGGAACGTTTCCAGTCCGATGCCCCGGTAGCCGCGAAAACAGCGTGCGGCCCCTATAATCGGCATGCGGCCATTCGCGGCGCATCCGCGCCGGGCCTTTGGGGGCAATACGAGCGGAACAATCAGGGTGCCTGCGACGGGACGGCGGCAGGGCGGCACAACAGCGGGCCCGGCGGCGCTCGTACTTGTGGGCGTGGCTCTGCTGGCGGGCGACAGTCGTGCCGGAGCTGCGATCGCGGCCGACGCCCCGCGCGCGGAGGTCATCCATTGGTGGACCTCGGGTGGTGAAGCGGCCGCGGTGCGCGCGCTGGCCAACGCCTACCGGGCCGCCGGCGGCGTGTGGGTGGACACGGCGATCGCAGGCGCCGATCAGGCACGCGCGGTGGCGATCAGCCGCATCATCGGCAACGATGCGCCCGCCGCCGCGCTGTTCAACACCTCGCGCCAGTTTCGCGATCTCATCGAACAGGGACTGCTGGTCACGCTCGATGATGTGGCGCGCCGCGAGGACTGGGCGACGATATTGCCCGAGCCCATATTGAACTCGGTGCGCGTGGGCGGCCACTACTATGCGGCGCCGGTCAGCCTGCACATGCCGACCTGGATCTGGTATTCCAAGGCCGCACTGCGCCGGGCCGGCGTCAGCGCCGAGCCGCGCAATTTCGACGAGCTGTTCGCGGCGCTGGACAAACTCAAGGCCGCCGGGCTGATTCCGCTGGCTCACGGGGGTCAGCCCTGGCAGGACAGCATCGTGTTTCGTGCCGTGCTCGCCAATCTTGGCGGCCGCGACCTGTATCTGCGCGTGTTCCGCGATCGCGACCCGCACGCCATTGCCTCGGGCGAATTCCGGCAGATCCTCACCGTATTCAAGCGGCTGCACTCCTACGTCGACGCGGGCTCACCGGGACGCAACTGGAATGAAGCCACGGCCCTGCTGATCACCGGGCGCGCCGGCTTCCAGATCATGGGTGATTGGGTCAAGGCGGAATTCGCCGGCGCCGGGCAGGCGCCGGGCCGCGATTTCGGCTGCATCCCGGGCTTCGGCCCGCACTCGCCGTATCTGATCCAGGGCGATGCCTTCGTGTTTCCAAGGAGCGATGACCCGCAGACACGCCGTGCGCAGCAGCTGCTCGCCGGCGCCATCACCGCCCGCGCCACGCAGCTGGCGTTCAGCGCGCTCAAGGGCTCCATACCGATCCGGGGTGATGTCGATGCGAGCCAGCTCGATATATGCGCGCAGCTGGGCTTTGCCATCATGAAGGATCGGTCGCGCCAGGTGGGTAATGACGAAGCCTATCTGACGCCGGACCAGAATGGGGCGATGGCCGACGTGCTGACTGAATACTGGAATCGCGATCTCATGGTGGAAGCCGTGCAGCAGCGCATCGCCGCAGCGCTGGCCGACTAGTCGCTCATCGTTCCCATGAAATCACCCTTGAGCCGCGCGCACCTCGCACTTCTGCCGATGGCGTTCACCGCACTGGTCTGCTATCTCGGGGCCACGCTGTGGTCGATACGCATTTCCTTGAGCAGCGCGCGCACCTTTCCGGTGGATGATTTTGTGGGACTGGCGCAGTACCAGCGCCTGTTTGCGAATGAGCGCTGGCTGCATTCGCTGCAGAACCTGGGTGTCTACGGCGCGCTGTTCGTGCTCGCGAGCCTGCTGCTCGGGTTCCTGCTGGCGGTGCTGATCGAGCGCGAGGTGCGCATCGCCGGGGCCTTGCGGCTGGTGTTTCTGTATCCCTACGCCATGTCTTTCATTGCCACGGGACTGGCCTGGCAGTGGTTGCTGAATCCGCAGTTCGGCATCCAGGAGGCGGTGCGCCGCTGGGGCTTCCCGCACTTTCGGTTTGACTGGCTCGTGGACCAGGATCGCGCGCTCTACACGATCGTCATCGCCACGGTCTGGCAGGCGGCCGGACTGGTGATGGCCATTCTGCTGGCAGGTCTGCGTGGCATCGACCCGGACATCTGGAGTGCAGCGCGCCTGGACGGCGTTCCGGCCTGGCGCCTCTACGCCTCAGTCATTGTGCCCATGCTGGCCGCTCCGTTCGCCACCGCCGCACTGCTGCTGCTGACGGCGGTCGCGAAACTGTACGACGCGGTGGTGGCGATGACGCACGGTGGGCCCGGTACGGCGAGCGAAGTGCCGGCGAAGTTCATCATGGACCACCTGTTCGGTCGCGCGAATATCGCCCTGGCTTCCGCCGGGGCGACGGTGCTGGTGCTCAGCGCGCTCGCCGTGCTGGCGCCGGTGCTCTACGCGCGTGCGCGTGCCGCACGGGTGCGGGCGTGAGTGTCGTCGGCCCGCGCCGCAGGCCCGCCTGGTACGCCGATCCGGCGCGAGTGGGACTGCTCACACTATTGATCTCGGCCGCACTGTGCTTCCTGGTGCCGCTGTACGTCATGGGACTGACCTCGCTCAAGAGCATGGACGACATCCGCCAGGGCGCACTGCTGTCCGTGCCTGCGCACCCGACGCTGGCGGCGTGGCGCGCGGCGTGGAGCAGCGCCTGCACCGGCGTGGCCTGCGAAGGCGTGAGTGCAGGATTCTGGAACTCGGTGCTGATCGTGGTGCCGAGCACCGGGATCGCCGTTGCGCTCGGGGCTCTCAACGGCTATGTGCTGGCATGCTGGCGCGCGCGCGGAGCCCAGCTGCTGTTCGCGCTGCTGATGCTGGGCGCCTTCATGCCCCTGCAGGTCATGATCTATCCGCTGGTGCGCCTGCTCGCACCCTTCCATATGGTCGGCTCGCTGCCCGGCATCGTGCTGGTCCACGTGATCTTCAGCATGCCGATCATGACGCTGCTGTTCCGCAACTACTACGCGGCCCTGCCGCGGGAACTGTTTCTGGCGGCGCGGCTCGACGGCGCCGGTTTCGTGCGCATCTTTCTGCAGCTGATGCTGCCGATGTCGCTGCCCATGCTGGCCGTGGCGGCGATCATGCAGGCGACCGGCGTCTGGAACGATTACCTGCTGGGCCTGGTATTCGCCGGGCGCGAACACCTGCCGATGACGGTGCAGCTCAATAACCTGGTCAACACCACGACCGGCACGCGGCTCTACAACATTGACATGGCGGCCACCATTCTCACGGCGCTGGTGCCCCTGGCGATTTACGTACTCTGCGGGCGCTGGTTCGTGCGCGGCATTGCCGCCGGCGCACTCAAGGGCTGAAGCATGACGGCGCTGCGCATCGAGAACTTGTGCGTGCGGCTCGGAGGCCGGGCGGTTATAGAGGATCTTAGCCTGGAGGTCGATACCGGGGAGTTCCTGGTGCTGCTCGGGCCTTCCGGCTGCGGCAAATCGACCCTGCTGCACACGGTGGCCGGGCTGCAGGAATCTGCGGCCGGACGCGTTCTGATCGATGGTGTCGATCGCACCTGGAGCGATCCTGCGGAGCGCAACATCGGCATGGTGTTCCAGTCCTACGCCCTGTATCCGACCATGACCGTCCACGGCAATATGAGCTTTGGTTTGCGTGCCCGCGGACTGGCCGGAGCCGAGGTTCGCGCGCGCGTGCAACGCGTGGCCGAGCTCCTGCAGCTCGGCTCGCTGTTGGGCCGAAAACCGGCGCAGCTGTCGGGCGGCCAGCGCCAGCGCGTGGCCATCGGCCGGGCCCTGGTGCGCGATGCGGGCCTGTTCCTGCTGGACGAGCCGCTCTCCAACCTCGATGCCGGCCTGCGCGCCTCCCTGCGGCGGGAACTGAAACTGCTGCACCAGCGCATTGGCGCCACGATGATTTATGTGACTCACGATCAGATCCCCGCCCGCCGAGGTTTACGCGCGGCCGGTCAATCGCTACGTGGCCGGTTTCATCGGTTCGCCCGGAATGAATTTTCTCGAGGGGAGGTTTGCGCAGCGTGGGGGCGCGCTGCACTTCCTGGCGTCCGGTCTGGCGCTCGATCTCAGCGCTCACCGCCTGGCCGGCCCGCCGCCCGCTGAGGGCGAAGCCGTCGTGCTGGGCGTGCGGCCCGAGCAGCTGCGCCTGGACGGGTCACCGGATGCACGGGTCCAGTGCGAGGGCCGGATCTCGCTGGTCGAGCCGCTCGGCGGGCATGAGGTGGTGTGGTTTGACTGCGCCGGAGATGTGCTCGCGGCGGTGAGCCACGAGGCGCGCGGTTTTCGCGTCGGCGACGCGGTGCGTTTCCGTATCGATGCGGCCACGGTCTCGCTCTTCAGTCCCGGCAGCGGGGAGCGCCGCTAGACTGCGCTCATCGGCCGATGCGAATCACCCACTTTAAAGTCCTGCCTCTGGCCCTCGCAATCTGCGGGGTGCTGTCGACCGTGGCGGGTGCGGCTCAGTCGCGCGGCGATGCCGTTCAGGTCTGGGTGACGACGGCCGACCGCAGCCGCCTGCTGGCGCGCGATGCCGACCGGCGCTTTGGCGCCGATGCGCCTGCGGCCCTGAACATCGAGGTGGATGGGAGCCTGCGTTACCAGGAATATCTGGGTGTCGGCGCTGCCTTCACGGATGCCACCGCGCAGGTCCTCGAAAGTCGCCTTACGAGGCACGCTCGCGAGGCGTTGCTGCGGGAGCTGATGGGCCCGCCACCCGGTCTCGGCCTGAACCTGATGCGGGTCCCGATCGGCGCCACGGATTTTTCGTCGGCCCATTACAGTCTGGATGACCGCCCGCTCGGCGAGACCGACCCGGCGCTCGAGCATTTCGCGCTGGGGCCACACGGCGAGCGCCAGCTGTCACTGGTGCGCGCCGCCCACGACGTCAACCCGCAGCTGCGGCTCATCGCCTCACCGTGGAGCGCACCGGGGTGGATGAAAAATACCGGCAGCCTGATCGCCGGTCGACTCCTGCCGCAGCATTACGACGCCTTCGCCGACTACCTGCTGCGCTTCGCGGAACAATACCGGCAGGCGGGTGTGCCGCTCTACGCGCTGACGGTGCAGAACGAGCCCGGATTCGAGCCCAATGATTACCCGGGGATGCGTTTCGACGCGCCGGAGCGTGCCCGTTTCATCGGAGCTCACCTGGGCCCGAAACTCGCGCTGTTGACGCAGGCACCGTTGCTGCTCGATTACGATCACAACTGGGACAAGCCCCTCTCACCGCTACGGGTGCTGGCCGATCCGGAGGCGGCCCGTTACATTGCCGGCATCGCCTGGCACTGCTACCGCGGGCACGTGGCGGTGCAGTCAGCGGTGCGCGACGCGTACCCGCAACTCCTCTCCCTGATGACGGAGTGTTCGGGCGGCGGCTGGGATCCCGGGTGGGTCAAGGGCCTGCGCAAGATCGTGGGCACGCTGCTGATCGAGGGTGCACGCAACGGGGGGCAGGGCGTGATCCTGTGGAATCTAGCCCTGGATGAGCGCCACGGCCCGCACCTGGGTGGGTGCACCAATTGCCGAGGCGTGGTGACGGTCGATTCGAGCAGCGGGAGCGTGACCCGAAATGTCGATTACTACAGCCTCGCGCACCTGGCGCGCTTTGTGCGACCGGGCGCCCGGCGCATCGCTTCGGGCAGCGACCTAGGCGGGCTGCGCAGCGTGGCCTATCGCAACAGCGATGATGGTTCGATCGCACTGCTGGTCTATAACGGAGCGGAGGTGGCGCGGCGCTTTACGGTTACGAGCGGGCAACGGCGCTTCGCTTACCTGTTGCCCGCGGGCAGTGTCGCGACGTTCTGGTGGCGGCCCGCGGCGATGCCGGCGGCGTCGATCCCTGGCGCTCCCTAGTTCTTCTGTTTCCGGTCGGGTTGGCGCACTTCGGCGGCCAGAGTCTCGAAGGCCGTCTGCTGGAGCGCGCGGGCCAGAGCCGGCGCGATGCCCAGCTCCGCTGCGGCGAATTCCCGCTCGCCCAGGGTGCGGGGGTCATTGCCGGTGACGCTGCCGTAGATGACGAGCGCCTCGAGGTAGTAGCCGCAGCTGCTGGCGTGGTA
>WNFL01395130.1_pt2 | contig 11685 bp, 18 predicted proteins | sample 5400361 | NCBI WGS metagenome assembly WNFL01 (sample SAMN13153351, study PRJNA577476) | soil metagenome | isolation source: 40 cm soil on Douglas fir-dominated hillslope | place: USA:California | collected 2013-09-17
ACCCTTGACCATGGAATATAGGAATCTACTCCAGCGAGCCGATTGGAGCGAGCCTGGAACGGCGACAAGAGCGGCCCAAATGCACTATCGTTCGCCCGGCCCTCGTGACTGGGGAACGATCTGCAGGAGGAAATGATGTCTAAGTCTCTTTTTCGCGTCACGCTCGCCGCCACGGCTTGCGTTTTTGCGGCATCGGCCCAAGCGCAACCCAAAACGGAAAAGGCGCTGACCTACAAGATGATTACGGCCGTCGCCACGGGTGCGGTCGATGCCTGTCAGGCCATGGGTTACCAGGTGTCGGTGACCGTAGTGGGCCGCAATGGTGAGATCGTCGCGCAGATCAAGGGCGACGGCGCGGCTCCTCACACCATGGAAAACAGCCGCCGCAAGGCCTACACCGCGCTGACCTTCGGCTCGCCGTCGTCCACCTTCGCCAAACAGATCGCCGATCCGAAGAACGACGGCGCTCGGCAGCGCGCGACCCTTCCCGGCATCATCGGCATCGGCGGTGGCATCCCGATCATGTCCGGCAAAGAGGTGCTCGGCGCGTCGGCATCTCGGGCTCGCCGGGCAAGGATGATGATTGCTCCCAGGCAGGCATCGATCGCATCAAAGGACAGCTCTGAACCGGCGGAGTCTGTGAGAGACTACAGGGATCATTGAACGGAGAGGCCAATGCGTTTCAATGCTTTGGCGCTTCTTGCAGGCGCCGCGCTCGCAGGGATCACAGCGCCTGCGCAAGCGGCTTGGCAGGCTTACATCAGCCATCCTTTGGGATTCGCTTTCGCGGCGCCGGGGGAGCTTAAGGTCGAGAAGGGCACCTATAGCGCCGCGGTTGCCGGCCGGCGCGACACCCTTATCTACCGCTTCCTCGACGACAACATCGAATACAAAGCGGTGGTCATCGACTTGACCGGCCAAGCGAACCAGGCCGCGACGCTCCTCGGTGAAGCGGAGTACCTGTTCCAGGACCAGAAGAAGCTCCTGGTGGATGCGATCGACCGCTTCGACCGTCAGTACGGGCGCAAGCTCACCATCGATCTGCCGAACAATGGCGGACGGACGACCGCGGCGTTCTATTTCGTCAACGGACGCATCGTTTCGCTGCAGGCGACCGTTCTGCCGGCCAACGGCGATTACGATACGCCGGAGATGGGGCGCTTCGTCGATTCGATCACGTTTTTCCCGGAAGAAGCGCCGGAAGATGCAACCGAACTGCCGCCGCCCGAACGCAAGTAACTACCCATGCCGCCATTGGTAGCGATCGATGATGCTCTGCGGGTCGAGTGATAATCCCCTTGCGGTCAACCCGTCCTTGCCGGCGAAACCAACAGTATTGTCGTCGAGAATTAGCTCGATGGCTCCGGCATCCTGAGCACTCAGTTTCAAGCCAGCCATATTCGGAACGCGGTAGGTATCGCCGGCAGCGAGAATACGATCGATGAAGATACGGTTGCGGTTTCCCTGCACGGCAACGCGGATCGAGCGGTGCACGCGCAGCGTGATCCGCGAATTCCTGTTCGCTTTGCCGTAGCGCCGTCCCAGCGGCAGCGGCGCATGAAGTTTTGCTGTCGGTTCGGCGAGGGTCGGGGCGACCTCCGTTGATGGTGCGAGCGCGGGTTCGCGGGCCAAGGCCGGCGCCGGCTCGACGGCCGCGAGTGGAATTACGGAAACGGACGGGGCGGGGGCGACGTTGCCCGTTGGGGGCGCCGGTCGCTCGACAGTGGCAAGCGGCGGCGGGTCGACCTCCTTTGGGCTGAGCGCGGCTTCCGCCATGAGCCGCGCCGGCACAGGCATTACCGGCGGCGCCATGCGCTGGTCGGAGGCAAGAACGTAATATCCGGCGTAGATCAGCATGGCGATCAGCACTCCGGCGATAACACCTTGCGGCAATCTGCGCTCGGGTGCGGAAAAAAGCCCGATCACGGGCTTCATGTTGGCGCTTGCGGCAAACTCGGTCTGCGGCGCGTCTTTGCTCTTAAGCGGAAGCAAGGAACCGATAACGGTCACGTTGGTATCGGGTCCGGCCATTTCGGCCTTCAGACGAGCGACGAATGTCTCGGCATCGAGCCCGAGATAGGCTGCATAGCTCCGCACGAAACCGATCGCATAGACGCGGCCGGGCAGTGTCTCGAAGCGGCTCTTCTCGATGGCCATCAAATGCTCAGGGGGAATTTTGAGCTCGCGCCAGACATCCATCAGCATTTTGCCGCTGAGCTGGCGGGCTTTGCACAGATCCTGCCCGACACTTTCCGGGGACACATCGGCATCGGCCGGCGGTTTGCGTGGAATGAGGATCGGCCAATCCAATTCGTCGCCACTATCCCGCGTTAGCCGGAGCACGTCGGCCATCTCCCTACCCGTCGCCTTTCCCCACGAGCGCGCACGGCCGGCCCCCAAGCCGCGCGGCTACGATTGATGAATGTTTGAACCCCCTATTCCCCATCGAACGTTAAACGCTGACATTGACCCGCTGAACGCCGCATGAATAGGCCGTTCATCCCGATCAACTGAGGAAGGCGCGGCGGCTAGTGCCAAACTGTGCTAGCGTCCACGGACAATATGGCAGGAGGCTCCTCATGATTTCGAAACGCGCATTGTTCATCGGCTTTGGTCTATTGGGCGTGTCCGCTCTGATGATTCACCCGGCGCCGGGCGCCAGCGGTGCGGCGACGCAAGCGGGCAAGCCGATGAAGATCACTCGGCTCTATACGGGGTCGGACGGACAGACCCACGCAGAGGAAATCGAAGTCAAGTTCGGAGCAGGCGGCAACGACGCCTTCAAGCTCACGGCGGGCGCCGGGGCGGAAATTCGTCGCGCGCGCCCGGGCCGGGTGGCCGACTGGCACGTCGCGCCGCGCCGCCAATATGTCATCACATTGAGCGGTCACGGCGAGGTCGAGCTCATCGACGGAACAAAGATCGAGCTCGGACCCGGCAGCATCGACTTGGCTGAAGACCTGACCGGCAAGGGTCACATCACCAGGGTTATCGGTAACGAAGATCGTGTGACGATGGCGATCCCGGTTTCGGACCATTAGTTTCACACGGCTCGGAGCAGACATGAGGATCACGACGCTTGTCGCGGCCGCGACGGCGTCTATGATTTAAGCGGCCCGCTGATGCACCATTGGCCCAAGCACTGATCTAAAAATCCGCTTTCTCGGCCTCTGGAATCGGCGCGGCTTCGTTGTGGAAATAGTCGGTGTGGTTCTCGGCGCAAATCAGTTCGATGATCGGCCCTTCTTCCCGGCGCCGCCAACGCTGGATGGCCGACCACGGCATGGTGAAGGCACCCGGATCGTCCACATTAATCGACGCCTGCAGTACTTTTCCGCCATCGAGCATTTTGAAGCGCTCGACGACGTGCAGCTGCGTTGTGTGGGGCGTGCGGTAACTATCCACGAACGTCTTGTCGTTCAGCCCGATCGTGTCGACAACCAGTTCATCGCCTTCGTAATGGCCGACGGATTCGCCGTACCATGAAGGCGAAGGGTTCACGGAATGCGGCACATTCAAATAGATATGCCGCACCTGCATGTCGGACTCTTCGATGATCGTGATCTCTTTGGCCGTCTGGAGAAAATAGATCGGCCGCACGCGCGCATAGATGTCGAACCCAGGAACGCCACCCGGCCAACAGCGCGAGTCGGCGGTGAACGGGACTTTTCCCGCGCGCACCTCCTCATTGGGTTTCTTCATTCGTTCGGCGGCCCAAGGCTGCAGAATTGGATTGCTCAAATCCGCAATCCGATAGCTCACCCGGCCCTGGCCGTTGGGCACATAAGGATGATCCTTCTCGGATATGACGGGGCCGGGCCCGTTCTCGGGCAGTATGAAGTCATCGCCGGCAGGACGAGCCGGGATCCAAGCGGTGTCGCTGTTCGGGCCGAAATTGGGCACGACTTGGGTTTGTCCCGCCGCGTCCGCGGCAAGTGCCGGCCAAAGGACAACAGTGCAAACGAAGGCACAGCGTATCCTCGCATTCGTTCGCTTGCTGCCCATCGATCAAAAATCCACTTTCGTGGCCGTCGGGATGTGAAAGAAATTGCTCAAGTGCTCGCTATTGTTCTCCGCGCAAGGCTCCTCGGTGAGGACCTGCGCCGAAGCCGTGTGCCGGTAGCGGACGATGCCGGACCACGGAGCGTTGAATGCGCCCGGATCCTCGACCGTGACGTTCGCCTGAAGCGTCTTGCCTTCCTCCACCAGCTTGAACCGTTCGATCACGTGCAGCTCCGTGGTGTGCGGCACATTGTAAGTGTCTTCGACGAAAGTCTTGTCGTTGAACCCGATGGTGTCGACCACCAATTCGTCACCTTCGTAGCGGCCGACGGATTCACCATACCAGGACGGCACCAGATGCGCCGAATGCGGAACGTTCATGTAGATATGCCTGACCTGGGTATCGGCCTGATGGATCATCACGACTTCTTTGGGAGTTTGGACGAAGTAAATCGGCTCGAAGCCGCCGGCAAAGACCAAGAACTGCGGAACACCGGGAGGCATGCAGTTCGCCCGGGACGCTGTGCGCACCCCTTTGTCGAGCAGCTCTTCATTGCCTTGTCTCAAGCGCTCGACGACCCAGGGTTTCAAGTTCGGATTGCTCAAGTCGGCCAGGCGGAGTGGCGCTCGCACGGCATCGCCCCTCGCATTGGGAGTGACGGCCATCTGTGGATGCGCCTTGTCGTACGTTACGGGGCCAATGCCGGACTGCGGCGGAAGAAATTCGCCGCTCCCAGCGACCCAGGGAAGATCGAGGGAGGAAAAATTCGGGAGACCTTGGGAAGCTTCATTTGCAGCGAAAGCCCGACCGACGGCGAATTGGACATGTCTTTCTCCTCGAGCGGCAGCGTGCCCGCCTGCAGTATCTGAAGCCGCTATTATAGCATTTGCTCGGATTTTCGGCGCCGCCCCAAATTTGAGACCGATCTTCCGGTTCGCGTGCCGTCCGGGCGCTTAGGGGACCAACGGTGGCGGATAGCCGGGATCAAAACCCCTGCGTCCGAATCGTCCAGGACCTCTTCCACCGCGTCCGCCACCACCCACTCCGCCATTGTCTCCCATGAAACGCAACGATTGTTGAAACCGCAATGCGTCCGCCGAACCTGCTTCGGGATCGGGTGGAAGGGCCTTGGCCTGGAGCTCGTAAAGTCGATGGTTGAAGAAGAAAATTCCCATCATTGAACGGCTGCCGTCGTTCTCCGCGACACTCAGCTCGCGGCCGAACTCGCGGTTGATGCGTGCGTTCACATCGAGCTTGATCTCGCCGGTTTGGCGCAGCTGGCTCACCGCATCTGCAATCGCGTTCGGCTGATCGGCCGGCGTGTTTGCAAGCTCGGCCACCGTTATGGTGTACACGCCGCTTCCTTGCCTCGCCGAATAGACCGTTGCGGGAACTGTGGTTCCGTCGGCGGTTTGGTATGAGCCGGCCGCTATCTGGGGCTCGACGGGAAATTGCACGGCGAAACCGGCATCCGGATAAGCGTGCTCGTCCCATGCCTGAGCCTGAACGGATACAGACGACAGAAGGGCGAATACGGCGATTGGAATCATCAGGCGCATCAAGGTCTCCGATGTGTGGACCGTTTCCCGACGAGCAAATAGCGCCGACTGCCTGAACCGCAAATGAACGCGCGGGGACCGGCAAAGTCCCGGACTTGGGTGTAAGCTGAGGGTGTTTGGAGTGGGGAGACTTGGGCATGAAACACGATCCTGACCGCCGCATAGCGCTTTTTGGGCTTGGCGTCGCCGCCGGCGCCGCCGCTCTCGGCAGCAACTCTGCGGACGCCGCGAAAGCCACAAGCGTATGGATGCCTCAGGGAGCTGCCACATTGATCGCGCTCCATGCAAAGCTCGACGCCGCGTCGCGCCGCCGCGATTTCAAGACTGTGCCGATGATCCTCGAGAACGAGGATTACTGGGACCATGAGGCCCTGGCGGAGCTCCTTGCTTACCGCGGCGGTCCGAAGCAGATCTGGGACAACAAGGATCTCGCCGGCCCCTGGCTGAACCTGATGCGCAACAATCTCAACGTGCAGACCTACTCGTTCAAGCGTCCCGATTTTCTCATCGTCTCCGCAACGCATGCATTGGCCCACCTTGCGATGTACGACCAGGCAATGTGGGACAAATACCAGCTATCGAAGCTCGCCGGTCCCGCGTTCACCGCCAACACGTTGATCATCGAGCAGAAGGCCGCATCCGCCGATCCGAAGAACTATCAGGACGCGCAGGGCGCCTTTTCGCCAGCCAACAATTCCATCCCCGCACTGCAGCGCCGCGGCGCGGTGTTCTTTGCCTGCCATAACTCGATCTGGGAACAATCCGACGCCTTGATCCGAAACGGGTCGAATCCCGACAAGCTCTCGCACGAGGCGCTCGCCGCGGAACTCACCAACCATCTCGTTCCGGATGCGGTGCTCACGCCTGGCGCCGTGGCAACGCTCCTGCAATTCCAGGAAGCCGGATACCAATATGCGACATAGCAATTCGAATTCCGGCGCGAGGCGGACACGGTCAAGGCCGTTCGTCAAACCTCCTGTGTTTCGGGCATAAGGGCGCCGGGAACCCCGTATCGTGCGAGCCTGTCCCTCGCCCCCTGGAGCAATCTCTCCAGTTCCTCGTGGGAGGCAGAGTCCGAAGGCGACTCGTCCGCACCGGCCTGCGCGTTCCCGAGCCACGCGATGAGCTTCAGATAATTCCGCGGCTCGTTCTTGCGCAGGCCCGCGATCGCCTCCCCGCCATAGAGGCGATAGTCCTCCAGAAGATTCCCCATCAGAGCCTTTGACAGACGGCTGGGTTTTTTCGGGGCGAATTGCATCACTGCAAGTCCTCCTTGCCCGTGTTGCTCTCCGGCGCCGGAGGAGACTGTTCGCTTTCCTCCGCTTCCTCGGGATCCTCGGGGAGCGCCGCGATCCGCGGGTGGAGGTAGGCTGCAGCCGCCTTTGCCATCTCGTCACGGCGCAAATCGGGCGCCTTCTCGTTGCGCATCACGCGCAGCATGTAGGCGATCGGCATCTCGCCGCCCGAGTTCATGGATTCGAGGATCGCGCGCGTGGAAAGACTGATCCCGCCCTTGGGCCGCCCGGCCCGCGTCCGCTTACCGCCCCAGGACATGGGCCGCTCCCGAAGCCGTGGACGGGGTCAACTTGATTTCCCCACACTTGATATAAATCAAGCGGCGTTGATTCCATTGGCCTTTTCGGTCCCGAAAATCGGGGCAAATCAAGAATTCAAGATCGGATGAACTGGACATAAGCGGCGGTCTCCATAAGTTGCAAAACGCAATATAGCACCGATTTTGCAGAACGCAATAGTGGGAGAGACGTTTCGCCATCAACAGCAAATGACCCCCCACCTGCTCGCATGCTGTCGCGTCCTCCCCCTCTCAGGGCAGCGCTATCGCATTTCACCACTCAACGGATTCAAACAGCGACCAAATCGGAATCGGGCGGCGAACAAATGCGGCAAGTTTCACGTTCTGTTGTCCGTCCGCTTCCGGTCAGAACACGTTGCGGCCGTTCGGGCACAGGCTCGTTTTTCTGCCGCAGCGAGCGCAGGTGCGCAGATATTGCACGATGGTTGCCGGCCCCCAGGCTTCGCGCATAATCAGCTCGTGCGTCGGCGCGTGCAGTTGAACCGGCGGAGACAATCTCGTGAATTCGATTCCATTAGCCGCCCTCCGCGTCGTCATGGCAAAAACAGGGGCGGCCCCATCCACCATTTCGGCAGACGGGGCCGCAGCCTATGTGTTGTCTTCGTTCAGCGCTTGATCTTGGAAATTTTGGTTCCCTCAATGCTTACGCCGGCCATCAGGCCTTCCTGGTCGAAAATGAAAGCATAGGCGTCGTCTTTCAGCGTCGATGAGGAAAGATTCTTGGCGACCCCTTCATTCACGATGACCACGGTCGGTCCGACGCCGATTTCCCAGCCCTGGGTCTCGCTGACGTACTTCACGGCCTTGTCGTTCATCAGGAATACGACATAACCGTAGGACTGTGCGCCGGCCTGGAAGCCCCAGGTGCCCGACACGGTGTTGTAGTAGTTGACGACCTTCGGCCCCTCCTTGAGGACGCCCTCGCCGTAGCTGCCGCCGAATACGAGGCCGGCTTTGATGACCTTCGGGAACACGAGCACTGCCCGCGAAGTCTTTGAAATTTGCTCCGCGAGCGGATTGGTCTTGTAAAGCGTCTGCAGCGCCTTGCTGGCGTCCTTGTTCAGATCCTCGGCCGTGGCAGCATTCGCGCTGCTGAAAGTCGCCAGAAAAATTTGCCGTGTGTTTGTCATTTTTTGCTTTTCCCTTTAGGAGTTGAGCAAGTCCTCCGGTGCGAAGGTTTCTTGCTGACGATGAGGACTTGGCCTGTCGGTCAGTCCGAGCAGCCGCTGCTTAGCGGCCGTTGACCACAATCTCGGCAATCAAGCCGTTCCCGACCGAGACGAGCATGTATTGATCGTTCACATGAACCCAATGGTAGCCGCGCGCCGGCCGCCGCAGGTGATTGCCTCTCCAGTCCGAGACCACATAGCGACTCTCCAGGTAACCGCCCGAAAGCCGATCCCCGCGCGACCAGCGATAGTCGTTGCGGTATTGGTTCTGGCTAACGATCTCGACAATGATGCCGCTCGTGATCCCCGCCAGCACATATTGATCGTTGTCGTTGCGGACCCAGCGATAACCGCGCTGTGGCGTCCGAAGATAGTGCTGTTGCCAGTCGGTGACGGCATAGCGGTCTTGCCGATATTGTTCCGGTAGCCGGTCGCCGCGCGACCATCGCGGCCGATCGTTGCGCGAATCGTTGCCGCGCTCGGAGTTGAAGCGCTCGCCATTATTCTGGCGGTGATCGGAATTCAGCCCCTGATAATTGGGGTAGTCGCGTTGTGCGACGGCGGCCGTGCCGCCTAGCAATGTCAGTGCGATGGCCGCACTTATGAGACGTTTCACGATGATCTCCTTGGTGTGCGCGCTTGGCGCAACGTTGCGATGGCCGATTGTGTCGCTGACGCAGTTGGTTTGCTTTTCGACCCGAATGTATTAAATGGGTATTCGGCGCGGCGTTTTCAAGTACAGTTACGATGTTTATTGAGTAATTAGCGGTTCTTTAAAAGTAAATCTGGTCAACACAGACCACTATGTAAGTAATCTTCCAATTAAACGTGCAAGTTAGTGCCCGCCAGTCGCGGACCATCCCTGAATGCGATGCCCTGAGGTCCGTCGGACCCCAGGACATCATCCTTCCCGAACGCTTTGCGTTCAAAAGGCTCCGGCTATCGGGACATCGCCAAGGTCGATGACGGCTCGGCGGTTTTGCGGTTCGCGAACGCCGGGGCCCGTCGCGAGGAGAGGATCCGAAAAGCTCTTGCCGATCGTCGCGATCTGCGCGGCGTTCGGACAGGGCTTGATTGTAGCGGAACGACCCGACCGTATCGGTATGGCCGGTCACGACGATCCGAGCCTGACCGGACTGTCTTGCGGCGCTCACCGCCTGGGACACGATCTCGCGTGCTTCGTCGCTGAGCGTCGACTTGTCGAAGTCGAAGAACACCACGAAATGGCGCACCGCGGGTGGGGGCGCCGGAGGAGGCGAGGCGATTGCGATAAGCGGCGGAGGCGCTGCCGCGGGAGGCGGTGGCGCGAATACCTCGGCCTGCTCCGTATAGACGGTGGTGCGTTCTTCCACGGTCTCAGCCCCGCGCCGCTGAGCCGGCGTCGGATTTGGCGCCGAGCCGATATTCAGGTTCACGCCAAGGCGTGGATTGGCGAAGTAATTCGCAGACGCCGGTGTGACAAAGACGGCGGTCGATAACAGCAGTAGAGAGAGGAATGTTTTTTTCATGATTTTTCCCCGTTTGTAACGAGGCTCCTAATGGTTGGATTATGTAATCACTAGATTTCAAAGGCCCGAAAAGACGTTCAAGGTTGGCCCACGGTCCTTACCGGTAGGGGCCAGGTTCTGATTACTCCTGTTGCTGGCGACCGTGCGATCGCTCTTGATGATGTTCGTTATTGGCAGGTTCGCTGGGTTGCCGTATTCAGATCGAGTCGGCAGGGATACCCGTCACGAACCGCTACAGTTGAATAACGCGTGAAGTCGTTGCGGAGCACGGAAAGATATTTCCGGAAACTACCTAGAGAGCGGCTTGGCGCGGTCCGCGCGCGGCCTGGCGATCAGGGTAACAGCGGAACTGTCGGTGCGCGCCGATTTGCTCGCACGACACATGCGCGCGCAACCTACCGCGCGTCATCCTTGTGTCTATGCAGGAAGCGGGCTATTTGCCCCTTCAACGCGCCAGCATGCGGCAGCTCTGCCACGGAACTGGCTTTTTCGAAGAGCTCTTTTTGCAGCTTCGTTGGAATCGCGTTCCAACGCATGATGACCGCAACTCCAAGACAGCGAAGGATTCGATCTTCCTCATCGGCGAGCTCAAGTGCGTGCTCGTGGTTGCCGTCCAATGCGTCTTTGTCCGAACGGTTTGCGAGCCAGCCGGCGTTATTGCTGGCCGGCCAGCCGGCGTCATCGGCAAGTGCGGAGTGCGCCGCATCGAGACCGAGTGCCTCCGCGCCGCCTTCGCTCTCCCACGCGTCCAGTGCGTGTTGTCCTGAGGAGTCGCGTGGCTTATCGCCCGTCGCATCGGCCCCGAATTCATTCCCTTTGTTCGGCGTGAACACGTGGACGATCCTTCCTGCCGGCGGACGCCGTGCGACTTTTGCATCGCACCGCGAACGCCTCGGATAGTTTGGCGAGTTACGGCTTGACGATGATGGTGGTGTCGCCGCCTGTGCGTCCCGTATTTCCCTGTTGACCCGTCGCGCCGGTGTCGCCTTGAGAGCCGGTCGCTCCCGTCGCACCTGCGTCGCCGGTGGTGCCCTGATTTCCGACGGCTCCCGGGGAGCCTGAATTTCCTTGGTTGCCTTGTGCGCCTTGCGGCCCCGGCGGACCCGCGACGGCAGCTGGGGCACTGATGTTGCAGGCACTCAGTCCGAGCGCAAAAACCAGCAACGCTGATGATAATAGATATTTCACGATGATATCTCCTTTAGGAATGGAATTCGGTCTGCGACGCGATTTCGTCACCGGTTTTCACTTCCTCGACTCTAGGCGACGGGAATGCGGCCGGGCAGCCTCGGAAACTACTCACGCCAGGCGGTGCGTACCGGATTCCGACATTCCGTCGATCGGCGGGCCACGGGAGCCTTAAGAACATAGCCTTTCGATCAACTCGCCCATGGCCGAGTTCGATGCGTACGTCTCCAAAGCCACGCCCGAGTCCAGGCTCATTTTGGAGCCTGCCGTCCGCCGCCGACAATCGATGACGCTGTATGTCGGGTAGCTCTTCGCGCCGTCTGTTCCTGGGTTCGTACGGTTCGGACCCGTAGATATCCAGACGCCGACCAGGTGATCGGTTGTCGGGCGGACGTTGTCCGCATCATACCAGACTCGCGAATTCGTCGGGCTCGCCTGAATCCAGCGTTCGGCGTGCGCAGCAAAGGTGAACGCGGCAAGGATCACAACGGCGCAGGGCACAATGGATGTTCCGCGTCTCATCGCGTTTGTCTCAGTCGACATTGTCGCGTTGTCATTGACCTTTCCCCGTTCGCGGTCGAGTCAGAAGCAGTTTGCGGCCTCCCAAGATTGCGAGCAGAACGCCGTTGAGGGCGACGATATTTCCCACAATGAGCGAAGGGAT
>WNFL01446166.1_pt8 | contig 11684 bp, 14 predicted proteins | sample 5400361 | NCBI WGS metagenome assembly WNFL01 (sample SAMN13153351, study PRJNA577476) | soil metagenome | isolation source: 40 cm soil on Douglas fir-dominated hillslope | place: USA:California | collected 2013-09-17
TTTTCCCGCCGGCAAGTTTTGGCCCGAATCCCAGCGTTCTCCGCCCATCGGCGCGCGATTTTTTCTCTTTTTCCCGCTCGCCCTATTGGCACCGATCGTGCTTTGTCTTCCCGGGCGCCCGCCGGGCGGGCGTTCTTAAGGAGGGCGCCGGCATGCTTCAAAGGACTGTCCTGGTGGTGGACGATAGCCGCACGATCGCGGCGATCCTGCGCGAGGCGCTCGAGGGCGAGGGCTACCGCGTGCGCTGCGTTTGCAGCGGAGAAGAGGCGCTGGCGCATCTCGAAGCGGAAACCCCCGACCTGATTATCCTCGACGTCCTGATGCCGAAGATGAGCGGCCTGGAAGTGCTCGCCAGGATCAAAGCCGCGCCCAAGACCGCTCCCATCCACGTCATCATGCTGACCGCCAGCGGCCGCCACGAAGACATCCTGCAGGGCTACAAGCTCGGCGCCGAATACTACATCACCAAGCCCTTCAAGCAGACCGAGCTGTTGCACGGTATCCAGCTCGTGCTCGGACAACCAAAACAGACCGCCGCCTGAGCGCCATTCGCCGCCGGTTTTTTCCGCCTGTTTCGCGCTGCCGCTTGCGCCGCGCCGCCCGGAAAATAATTCCCACTGGGAAAGTCTCTCCCGGCCAAGCGGCCTGTTCTTCTTCCCGCGCGCGGTTTTCCCCGCCATCTCACGCTTTTTTGCTTGGCATGGATCATGCTCAATCCTCCTCGCGGGAGGAAACAAATCATGGCGATCGTCGTCAACACCAACCTGGCTTCGCTGCAGACTCAGAGAAGTCTTTCCTTAGCCAACCAGGAGCTCAGCAAGTCGATGGAGCGGCTGGCCTCGGGAGTTCGCATCAACCACGCCGCCGACGATGCCGCCGGAATGGCGATTTCCCAGCGCATGACCGCGCAGATCCGGTCCCTGAGCCAGGCGAACCGCAACGCCATGGACGGCATCAGCCTGCTGCAAGTCGCCGAAGGCGCGTACAACGAAATCGGCAACATCATCGTTCGGCTTCGCGAGCTCGCGGTCGAAGCGGCCAACGGAACGCTTTCCCTGACCGACCGCCAGGCGCTGCAGACCGAAGCGGACCGGCTGATCGTCGAGATCACCGGCATCACCAACTCGACGCAGTTCAACAACGTCTCCTTGCTCAACGTCGTCGGCGGCAACACCGTCAACCTGCAGGTCGGCATGGGGACGGTGGCCGCGTCGGTGGCCGCGACCGATCAGCTCTCGGTGGTCCTCTACTCTTTGCTGGCCAGCTCTTTTACGAGCACCGGCGCCGACCTGACCAGCGGCGCGACCCAGATCGTGCTCACTTCCCAGAGCAACGCGCAGGCGTCGATCACCACGCTCGACAGCGTGCTCAACAGCCTGAACTCCAGCCGCGCCAATCTCGGCGCCGCCCAGGACGCGCTGGAGTCGCGCACGCGCAATCTGGCCATCTCGGTGGAAAATTTGACGGCGGCCAATTCCCGCATCCGGGACGTGGACGTGGCGAAAGAGACGTCCGAGATGGTGCGCAACCAGATCCTCGTCCAGGTCGGCACCTCGGTGCTCGCGCAGGCGAACCAGCTGCCCTCGCTGGCGCTCTCGCTGCTCGGGGGCGGCGGGGGCCACTAAGCCGGTTTCCTAAGATTCTGAAAAACCCAATGGAGGTCCGATCATGAACCCAGTCGAAAAAGCCGCCGCAGCGGACGCCGCCAAAGGCCGCGTCGAAGTCGGCGACAAGGGCGCGATTCTCTTGATGCTTTACAACGCGGCGATCGAGCTGTTGGAGGAGGCCAAAAGCTCCCTCGAACGGGGCGAGATCTCCGAAAAAGGCATCCATATTTCCCAGGCGCACGCCATCCTGTCGGAGCTGCTCGCCAGCCTCGATTTCGAGATCGGCGGCGAGCTGGCGAAGAACCTCGAGAGCCTCTATCTCTTCATGCTCGATCAACTGGCCGCGGCGCACATGGACAACGACCCGAAGCCGCTCGACGTGGTGCTCTCGCTCATCCGGCCGCTTTACGTCAGCTGGGAAGGCGCCATCGCCGCCGAGCGGCAGCGCATCGCGCAGGAATACGAGCAGCGCGGCGAGCGCGCCGCCTGAGGCGCGGAAATTTCCCATGCCGCGCGCGCTCAGGATCGGCGACCGCGTCCGAGTCGCGACCCTCCACCGCTGGGTCCCCGATCGGCGGGGCACGATCAAGCAAATCGGAGCGCGCGCCGGCGGCCGCTTCCTCGTCCGGTTCGACGCCGACGAGTCCGGCCTGTGGCACGACGAGGACGGCGAGCCGGTGCTCACTCTCGGCGAAAAAGATCTCATACTTCTCGAAGACGCATCCTGAAGGACAGAACCATGGTTCGATTCATCTGCGTGCTGGGCCTCTCCGCCCTCGGCATCGCCCTGGGCGGCGCGGCGTGGCGGGAATTTCTCGATCTGCCATCGCTCCTCATCACGCTCGGCGGCGCGCTCGGCGTGACTTTCCTGACCTATCCGTGGGCGCGGCTCCGCGACCTCGCTGCGCTGCTCGGAGCCGTCTTCACCGCCGGGCGGCCGGACCGCGAGGATCTCGCGCGCGAGCTCGCGCGGCTCGGGCGCCTCTACCGCTTGAAAGGCGCGCGCGGCCTCGAGGGGCAGGAAGGGCACATCGCCGACCCCTATTTGCGCCGCGGCCTCGGCCTGTTGATCGATATGCAAAGCGAGCAGGATATCCGCGCGGAGATGGAGGGCGCTTTCGAGAGCGTCGCCGCCCGGTACCGGGCGGCCGGGCAGATTCTTTTTACGCTGGGAAAACTGCTCCCCACCTTCGGGCTTATCGGCACGCTGATCGGCCTGGTCCTGCTGTTGCGGCAAATGTCGGGGAGCGAACCCGAAGCGCTCACCGCTTCGTTCGGCCTGGCCCTCATGACGACGCTCTACGGCGCGCTTTTCGCCAACGTCGTCGTGCTGCCGCTCGGCGCCAAGCTCGAGTCCGCCGAGGGCGAACGGACCGCGCTGATGCGCGCCGTCCTGGAATGGACCCTCGCGCTCGCGCGCGGCGCCGCGCCCGCCGCGGTCGAGCGCCGGCTCGCCGCGCTCGCCCCGGCCGAAGCCTCCGACCGCCCCGGCGCGAAAGACGAAAGGCCGTGGCGGCCTTTCTTGTGGCAGAGGTAAAGGCGCATGGCTTTCGCTATTCAGTCCCGCGATCCGCTGCCGGCCGGCTTTCCCGGGAGCGCTGCGGCGCCGGGCCGGGAGGCCGGACAGGACGTCGGCTGGCTCCTTACCCTCAGCGATTTAACCCTGATCCTGCTGTGCTTTTTTATCGTGCTCAACGTCGCCGACCGGCGCCGCCATGCGCGCGCCGCCGCGGCGGCCGCCGAGCGGGCCGCGGCTGAAGAGGCCGCCGCCGAGAATAGCCAAACGGCCGATCGAGACGAGCCCGCCCGGGCGGAAGCATTGCCGCCGGCGCTGACGATCTCTTTCGCGCCGAAAATCTCCGAAGTGCGGCGCGACATGTTCGCCGTCCTCGATGAGGCCGCGGCCGTATTAAGCCGGCGGCCGGAGCTCGGCCTGGAGCTCGTCGGCCACACCGACGACCGGCCGATCGCCACCACGGAGTTCCCTTCCAACTGGGAGCTGGCGGCGGCGCGCGCGGGCGGCGCGGCCCGCTATCTGATTCAAAAAGGCGTCGATCCCGCGCGCCTCACGGTCGAGAGCTACGCGGCGTTTCGCCCCGCGCTGCCGAATTCCAACGCCCAGGGCCGCGACGCGAACCGGCGCGTCGAGATGCGCTTCTACCGGATGCCGATCGCGGCGGACGGAAACGCCGCCGGGCCGGCGGAGAAAATAATCGAGTCGAATACCAACGACGGGACGCCGCAGGGGAAACCATGATGCTGCCAAAACGCGTCGAGACGTTCGAAGAAAACAGCCGCGAGCTGCTCGAAGCCAAGATCGCGCAAAAGACGGCGAAGATCGCCGTCCTGGGGCTGGGCTACGCCGGCCTGCCGCTCGCGCTGAAATTCGCCGAGAAGGGCTTTCCGGTCCTGGGGCTCGACATCGACAAGAAGAAGGTCGAGAACGTCAACCTGGGAGTCTCCTACATCCGGGGCGTCCCGCTCGAGGCCGCGCCCGCGAGCGGTCTCTCCGCGTCGACCGATTTCTCGCGGCTGAGAAAAACCGACATCGTCATCATCTGCGTGCCGACGCCGCTCGGCAAGACCAAGGACCCCGACCTCTCGATGGTGCTCACGGCCGGGCGGGCGATCGCCAAAAACCTCCACGCCGGGCAGCTGATCGTGCTGCAGAGCACGACCTACCCGGGCACGACGCGCGAGCTCTTGCTGCCGCTCATGGAAGAGGAGACCGGGCTCCGCGTCGGGGAGGATTTTTTTCTCGCCTATTCGCCCGAGCGGATCGATCCGGGGAACGAGGCGTACCACCTCAAGAACACGCCCAAGATCGTCGCCGGGACCACCCGCGCGTGCCTGGAGCTCGTCCAGATGCTCTACCACGAGGTCGTCGACGAGGTCGTCCCGGTCGGCAACACGGATACGGCGGAGATGGTGAAGATCCTGGAAAACACTTTTCGCAGCGTCAACATCGCGCTGGTCAACGAAGTCGCGATCATGTGCTCGCGCCTGGGCCTCGACGTCTGGGAAGTCATCCGCGCGGCGAGCACGAAGCCGTTCGGCTTCATGCCGTTTTATCCCGGCCCCGGGCTCGGCGGCCACTGCATTCCGGTCGACCCGCACTATCTCTCCTGGAAGCTCCGGCTTTTGGCCTACAAGCCACGCTTCATCGAGCTGGCGGACGAGATCAACCGCGACATGCCGCGCTTTGTCGTGGAAAAAGTCATCGAGGCGCTGAACCGCGAGCGGAAGAGCGTCAACGGCTCGAAGATTTTAATGCTCGGCGTGGCCTATAAAAAAGACTCCGAAGACGTGCGCGAGTCGCCGGCGCTCGACGTGATGAAGCTCTTGCAGGAGCGCGGCGCGCAGTTGAGCTACCACGACCCGTGGGTCGGCGAGCTCGCCTTCAACGGCGAGCGCATGCGCTCGGTCGCGCTCGGCCCCAAGCTCCTCGCCTCCCGGGATTTGGTGGTGATCGTCACCGACCACAGCGCGTTCGACGCGCGGGAGATCGTGGAGTCGTCCCGGCTCGTCATCGACAGCCGGAATCTGACGGCGGGGATAGAGTCGGAGAAGATCACCCGGTTATAACGTATGAGCTTCAGGATTTTTCTCCCGGTCCTGTTCGCCGCGCTCGGCTTCATCGCCGCGCCGGCCGACGGCGCGCTCAGCGTCCAGGAGATACTGGCGCTCAAAAAGGCCGGCGTGAGCGAAGAGACGATCCAGATGCTGCTGGAGCGGGAGCGGGACGATAAGGCGATGGCGCTCCGCGCCGGGACCTGGAAGCTCGGCGACGGCCGGACGGTCTATACGACCGAGGGAATGCCGAACCCCGAGGCGCGGCCCGAGGAAGCCTACGTTCCGTGCGTGTATCCGGTGATCGAGCCGAAGGTGAACGCGCCGAAGCCGCCGGTCAAAAACAAAATAGAGAAGGTCAAGTAGGATCGCCTGCCATAGCCCGCTCACTTCTTTTTCTTTTCTTTTTCCTTCTCCGTTTCATCCTTCTCCTTCATTTTTTCTCTCTCTTCTCCTCTCTTGTGCGCCAGCCTCTGAAATTCCTTTTGCATCCGCTCTATTTCCTCGTCCGAGACGTCTTCGAGGTCGACCATGCGGTTGCGGGCCGTTTTGACGGCGCGGATGAGCTCGTCGATTTTGAGCTGGAGGATCTTGGCGTCGCGGTTCTGCGTGTACTGGATCAAAAAGACGACCAGGAAGGTGACGATCGTGGTGCCGGTGTTGATGACGAGCTGCCACGTGTCGGAGTAGCCGAAGAGCGGGCCGGTCAGGGCCCAGACGACGACGACGAGCAGGGCGGTGACAAACGCCCAGGCGGAGCCGATGATTTCGGAGGTTTTGTAGGCGAGCTTCCGGAATATCTCGTTCATCGAGGACCCTCCTCAAAGAACGTAGATAGCCGCTAACCCGGCGGATTTCCAATCGGGTTTAAACCGGATGGCCTGGGGCTCAGCCCTAATTCGGGGCGGCCGGCCTGACGGAGCGGAACCCGACGACGAGGTGCCAGGGGATTTCCTCGTTGGCAGGGCTTTTATGGCAGTTCGGGCAGGTTTTGTCCCTGGCGAATTCGACCGCCCTCTGTCCGGGCGTCAGCTCCACGTCGAAAGTGTCGCCGCAGTTCTGGCACTTGAACTTCCACATTTCCGGATTGGTAGACGCTCTAAACAGCATATTTTATCTCGCTTTGCCTGGAAATCGGCTCTCAACTCTTTTTTTCGGGCCGGCTATCGGGAGCTTTTTTCGCCTTGTCGGCGGCGTTGGCGAGCTTTTCCGCCCGGCTGCAATCCACGCAGACGATCCGGTAGTCGTCGCGGACCCGATAGGTCCGGTAGTCCTTGACGTTGATCTCCTTGCCGCATTTGCAGCAAATGTCGATCGCGGGATAGGGCATGGTGCCGCAAAAGTCCCTTTAAGACGCGCGCTGCCGCGCCGCCGCTTCCGCGCTTTGCCGGTCCGAGAAATCGGTCCGGGGGCGCGGCGCTCGCAACGGGGCCTGCCGTTCGGTGGGCGCCCGGCGCGGCTTGACCCCGCTCGAAAGCTTCAGCGACTGGCGAATGCGTCCCGGGTCGAGGCCCAGGACGTCGCAGATATTTTTAAACGAAAAGGTGTCTTCGCTGCCGTCGTTGAACAGCCAGCCCTCGACTTCAGTAAACCGGCGGCCTCCCGTGAAGATGCAGGACCGGTAGGCCCGCACGGCGTTGTCGAGCACGGCGAGCAGCAGTCTTTTTTCCGGCTCGAGGTCGCGCTTCTTGGCGAACGTGTCCCAGTATTGCGAGGGGAGCGATGCATCCTCCTGAAAAAGGTCGGTCGTTTCCATGTCTCCTCCTGTTCAACCAAGCGGCAGACGGCCGTCGGCGGTTTTTTGCAGCCGGTTCAGATAGCCGGTTTTTTTGAGACTGTTTAAGATGCGCGGCTCCGATCCCCAGTCGCTCCAGAAGACCCCCGCGACCGGGAGCACGTAGACCTGCCCCGGATTCAACAACGCGCTGCGCTCCAGCACTTCCCGGGAAAAGCTCGCGGGCTTCAAGCGCCGGTAGGTCTCCTCGACCGCGGCCCGCTCGGCCCGTGTTCCGAGCGCCTTTTCGACGCTCTGAAACGAGGCGTAAAGCTCGGGCGAAAACCGGCGGATGAGCTCGAAAATGGCGTCCAGGTTGAACACCATCGTCATCGTGTTCCACAGCCCGGCATGGGCGGCCACGGCGCCCGCGAGCGCGGCGCGCGGCTGTTCGGCAAGAAGGCGCACGTTGCGCGCGCCGGAAGGGGCCAGGTCCTCGGCCTCCCCGTTGGTTAAAATATACGGATAGTCGGTCTCCGGCGGCTCGGGCTCGATGCCCAGAAGCACCAGGCTCGCGGGATTGCTCTCGACCAGGTAAAAGGCCATCGCCACCTGGCTCATGAACAGCTCTTCTTCCACGATGAAATGGTCCGACGGAAAGACCGCCACGGTCGAACCGGGACAGCGCTTGCGCAGGTGCAGGAGCGACAGCAGGATCGCCGGGCCGGTGTCGCGGTCGTCGGGCTGGACGACCACGGTTTCCCACCGGCGGTTCGCCAGCTGCCGCTGGACCTCGGGGTGGCTCAGATGGTCGCGCGTGACGACGGTCATGAGGCACTCGCGGCGGATCAGACGCTCGGCGCGATCGAGCGTGTGCTCGATCATGGAGCGGGTGCCGATGAAATTGACGTACGGTTTGGGCAATGTGCTGCCTTTCAAATAATGGATGAACGGCCGAAGGCTGCCGCCTTTTCCTCCGGTAAACACGATGCCGCAACGATGTTGCGGATGAATGGATTTCATATGACGTCACCAAAAATCGTGTACGATGGTTCATTAAGCAATTCTTCGGCCAGATGAGATCGCTTCACGCCGATTTCATCTGGTGAAAAATAAACCCAGTAAGGGGAAGTACTTAGACCGAAGGCGGGGTTTCGCGTCGCGCGGAACGTTACTCGAATTTAATTTAACTGTATTAAGACTGGGACAGTGTCCAGAAAGGTAGACAGGCGAACGGGCGTTCGGGGAAACACTAAAAACGGCGCGGCGTTCCGCAGGTCAATTGGCCAGGCGCAACGCCTTGAGCTTGTTGTAGAGCGCGGAGCGGCTGATGCCGAGGAGCCGGGCGGCGTGGGACCGGTTGCCGCTGGTTTTTTGCAGCGCCTCGGCGATTTTTTCCTTCTCCATGACCTGGCGCGCGCCGCGCATCGCGTCGTGCAGCGAAGCCGAAGAGTAGGGCTCCTCCGCCATCGGCGGCGCGAAGAGAGACTCGGGCGCGATCTCGGGTCCCGGGTTGATCAGCACGGCGCGCTCGATGACGTTCTCCAGCTCCCGCACGTTGCCCGGCCAGGAGTGGTCGAGCAGGAGCCGGAGCGCGCCGGGCGAGATCCGCTTCGGCTCCAGCCCGTAGGCGGTGGAGTATTTCTTGACGATGTGCGCCGCCAGCAGCGGGATGTCCTCGCGCCGGCTGCGGAGCGGCGGCAGGGTGATCGGCACGACGCTCAGGCGGTAGAAGAGATCTTCCCGGAAAGCCTTTTTCTGCACCTCTTTTTTAAGGTCCTTGTTGGTGGCGACGATCACGCGCACGTCGATCTTGACGCTTTTGTTGCTGCCCACCGGGCGGATCTCGTTCTCCTGGAGCACCCTCAAGAGATTGGCCTGGAAGGCCGTCGAGGTGTCGCCGATCTCGTCGAGCAGCAGCGTGCTCTCGTGGGCTTCCTCGATCAGACCTTTTTTGTCGGCGCCGGCGCCGGTGAAAGCGCCGCGCACGTAGCCGAACAGCTCGCTTTCGAGCAGCGTCTCGGGCAGCGACGCGCAGTTCACCGCCACGAAAGGGCGGTTTTTCCGCCGGCTGTGCTGGTGCAGCGCGCGGGCGATCAGCTCCTTGCCGGTGCCGGACTCGCCCTGAATCAGGACCGTGGCGTTGCTATCGGCGACCATCTTGATGAGCCGGAAGACCGCCCGCATCGCCTTGCTCTGCCCGATGATCGATTGAAAATCGAGGTCGAGCTCCAATTGGCTTCTCAGCCGCTCCACTTCGCGCGTGAGGCGGTTCAGCTCCAGCGCCCGCTCGACCACGAGCTTCAACTCCTCGTTGTCGACCGGCTTCAGCAGGTAATCGTGCGCGCCTTGTTTCATCGCCTCCACGGCCGATTGCACGGTCCCGAAGGCCGTCAGCATGATAAACGGAGTCGTCCCGCTCGCCGCCTTGGCGCGCCGGAGCAGCTCGAGGCCGTCCATGCCGGGCATCTTCAGGTCCGTCAGGACCAGGTCGAACGTTTCCACCCCCAGCTTTTCCAGCGCCTCTTCGGCCGCCGCCGCCGCCCGGACTTCGTAGCCCTCCTTTTCCAGCACCCGTTTGAACAGGGCGCGGACGTTCTCCTCGTCGTCGACGATCAGGATTTTTTCAGGAGGCCCGTTCATAGCTCTTTTCCTCGGTCGCGGGGAAGCGGAGATAGAAGGTGGCGCCCTTGCCCTCCGCGCTCTCCACGATGATGTGGCCGCCGTGCGTCCGCACGATGCGCTCGCAGATCGACAGGCCCAGCCCCATGCCCTTCTTTTTTTTCGTGGTGAAAAACGGCCGGAAAATATTGGGCAGCGCGTCCGCGCTGATGCCCGTGCCCGTGTCGGACACCGCGATGGCGAGCTCGCCCTCCTCCAGCGCCGCTCGAATCCGGAGCGTGCCGCCGTCCGGCATCGCCTCCGCCGCGTTGAAAAGCAGGTTGATCAAAACCTGCTGCAGCTGGTTGGCATCGGCCTGAATCGGCGGCAGGCCGGGCCGGATGTCGCTCTCGAAACGGATCTTCGATTTGAGCAGATAGTGCCAGGCGAGCTGGACGCTGTTCCGGATGATCGGCTCGACCGCCGACCGCTCGAGCTGCGCGCGCGCCGGCCGCGCGAAGTTGAGGAGATTGCGGATCAGGTCCCGGCAGCGGCGGGTCTCCGCTTCGATGATCTTCAGCGCCTCGTGGTGCGGATCGGCGGGCTTGGCCTCGTCCAAAAGCTCCTGCGCGAAGCCCATGATGATCTGCAGCGGGTTGTTGAACTCGTGGGCGATCGAGGCCGAAAGCTCGCCGATGGAGACCAGGCGGTCCGAGGCGATGAGCTGTTGCTCCTGCTCCTGGGTGAGCGCGCGCAGCTTGCCCTCGCTCTCGCGCAGCGCCTCCTCGCTTTTCTTCCGCTCGATGACCCGCTCCGCCTGCTGCGCGTAGAGGTCCAGGAGCCTCAGCTCGCGCTCGGAGAGCCGGCGCGGCCGCTCGAAGTGCGTCGAGAGCATGCCGTACAGGCTGCCGTCGCCGCCGAAAAGCGGCGTGGACTGCACGGCGGCGATTCCGCCGGCGGCGTAGATCGCCCGGAAATCGATCACGCGCGGGTCGGTGGCGACGTTTTCGACCACCACGCGCTCGCGGCCCTCCATGGCCGAGCCCGAGACGCCGTCGCCTTCGGGGGCGGCTTGGAAGAAATCGAGAAAATCCTGCCGGTAGCCCAGGTGCGCGACGATCTTCAAGGCCTTCTCCCGCTCGTCGTAAAGCTGGACGTTGCCCATGTCCGCGCCGGTCAATTCGATAGTCGCCCGGAGGATCTCCGCCAGGAGCGCGCGCAGGTCCTTGTCCTCCAAAAGCTTCGTGCTGACGTCGTGCAGGCGGTTCATGTCGGCGAGCTGCGCCGCGAGCTCGTCCTTCAGCGCCGTCAGCTCGGCGGTGCGCTCCTCGACCTTGCTTTCCAGCTCGTCGTGGGCCGTGCGCAGCTCGGCCGACTGGGCTTTGATCTGCCCGTAGAGCCGGGAGTTCTGGATGGCGATGGCCGCCTGGGTCCCCACGGAGGAGAAAAACTCGACCTCCTCGGGGCTGAACTCGTGCTCGTCCTTCATGTACATGCACAACATTCCGAGGACTTCCTCCTCGACGATCAGCGGGACGCCGAGATAGGAAACCAGGCCGTTCCGGATGTAGAAGTCCCGCCTGACGGAGCGGGGATCGGTTTGCACGTTGCGGATGAAGGACGGGCTCTTGGACTGGAGCAGCTCCCTCGCGCGCGGCCCGGGCGTGCGCTGCCCGCGCGTCCGCCATTCCTCGGCGTCGATGTTGCGGCAGCACAGCGGCTCGAGCTCGCCGCTTTCCTTATTGAACAGCCGGACCGTGGCCGCCGTCGGGTAGGGGGAAACGCCCTCGAGCTTTTCCAGCAGCAGGTCGAGCACCGTCGGCAGGTCCAAGGTCGACGTAATCGCCTCGTTGATGTCGCGGAGCATCGTGATGCGCCGGAGCTGGTCCTGGATTTGCGCGCCGGCCTTTTTCCATTCCGTCATGTCCCGCAGCATCCAGCGCAGCCCGACCGGAGACTCGCCGCCCGCGGCGCGAATGATGGACAGGGTGACGGCGGCGGTGAAGGGCGCTCCGTCGCGCGGCTGCAGCGTGGTCTCCAGGCTCTGCCAGCCTCCCGCGGTCTCGATCTGGGCGATGCGCCGGTAGATGGGAGCGCCGCCGTGCTCCGGGAAAAAGAGGGCGATCGGCTTGTCGGCCAGGAAGTCCTGCCTGAGGCCGAGCATGCCCGCGGCTTGGCGGTTCGCCCGGTGG
>WNFL01114048.1_pt1 | contig 11683 bp, 9 predicted proteins | sample 5400361 | NCBI WGS metagenome assembly WNFL01 (sample SAMN13153351, study PRJNA577476) | soil metagenome | isolation source: 40 cm soil on Douglas fir-dominated hillslope | place: USA:California | collected 2013-09-17
GTACTCCAGCTTGCGAATCGCTTCCTTAGCGTTGTCCAGATTGAACAGCACCCGCGACTTCGAGTAAATCGCAGTCTCCGGAGAATTCAGATATTTCGGGCCTGCTTTTTCGTCAGTCGAAAGCGTGCGTCCAGTGAAGGCAATCACCTTGCCCTGTTCATTACAGATCGGAAACATCACGCGATTGCGGAATTTGGAATAGATGGCGGCGGGCTGCGAGCCCCGAGCTGCGAGCTTCGAAGAACCGGTGTTCGCTGCTGACTGTTCGCCGTTAGCGTTGGAACCCTCCCCTACATTGTCATCCTGAGCGGAGCGAAGGACCTGCCTTTCCTGAGACCTGGCACCTGGCACCTGAGACCTGTCCCCCTCTTTCCATGAAAACAGCCCACTCTCCCGCAACAACTCCTCATCAAACTCGCGCCGCAAAGCATCCCGCAACAGGAAGCCGGAATCCGGCGCATACCCAATGCGAAACCGCGCAATCGTCTCGTCATCCAGCCCGCGACTCTTCAGGTAAGCGCGGGCATTCGCCCCTTCAGGCCGCCGCAGACATTCCTGAAAAAACGCCGCAGCGCGCACATGGACGTCGAGCAGCGCCATGCGAACCTGAGCGTCGCGAGCCTCCGCCGGAGTGGAAAAGCTGACCTTCGGCATCGGCACGTCCAGCTTCTGCGCCAGCAACCGGACGGCCTCGGGGAAAGTAATGTTCTCCACCTTCTGAATAAAAGCAAAGACATCCCCCGACTCTCCGCACCCAAAGCAGTGATAAAACTGCCGCGTAGCATGCACCGAAAACGAAGGCGTCTTCTCCGCATGAAACGGACAAAGCCCCGCAAAGTTCTGCGCCCCAGCCTTCTTCAGCTTGACGTAGTCGCCCACAATGCGGACGATATCCGCCTGCTGCTTGAGCGCCTCTTTGAAGTTGTCGGAAGAAGTCAAAGGCGAAGTCATTGAGGGAGCACACAGATCCCGCAGTGATTATGAGGGGTGAGCGGGGCTGAAGGGAATAGCAGAGGCGGGATTACTGTGGGAAAGGTGTGGAAGACGAACAGCGAGCGTTGATGCCTCTGGAAAAGTACGTCCCCGAGCACATTTCAAGAATCAGCGGAGGGCGGGTCGCCCCAGCCTTCCCTTTGCAACTACGATGCAGCGGATAACGAAATTCACTAGCCTATCGTAATTACCGCTCGTAATTACCGCGTGAAGTGAAATCGCGTCAGGGAGATCAAATTTTTTGGTCTCTAGATTGTCAACCTCCGCTCTCCAAACTGTTGCCCCTGCTCAAAAAGTGACACTCTCTTTACAGTTTCGTGACAATTCATTGTCCGCCTTGCGCCTAACTTAGACTGCTCGAATCCGAGGCCTTCGGCTCCCTGGACCCAGGTTCGTCTAAGGAATTCACAGATTTTCACAGATTACAGATTAAGGAGAATATTATGTCGCGCTCACGGAATTGGAAACATGCAACCGGAGTTGCCGCGCTCACTTTGATTTTCATCCTGCTAGGTGTCAGCAGCGGGATGGCGCAGCACTATCAGAGAACTGATCTCACCGCAGACAAATCCAGCACTTCGCCCGCGCCGAACATCGATCCGAACCTCGTGAATGCGTGGGGAATGTCGCGTTCGTCGGGCTCACCATGGTGGATTTCCGACAACGGCACCTCGTTGTCGACGCTGTATGACGGCACTGGCGCGCCCAGGTCGCTTGTGGTTTCGATTCCCCGGCCTGACGGAACGCCGGGTGGAACACCCACCGGTACCGTCTTTAATTACACCGGCGCATTCGAGGTAGCTTCGGGACAATCGGCGTTTTTCCTCTGGGCCACCGAAGACGGCTCGATTTCCGGCTGGAATCCCAACGTGAATCTGACCAGTGCGATCGTGAAAGTGAATCATTCCGCGACCGCGATTTACAAGGGACTAGCACTGGCGACAACCCCGCAGGGTCCACGACTCTATGCCACCAACTTTGTAAGCGGAGGAATCGAAGTTTTTGACGGGCATTTTCACCGCGTCACCACGACTGGAGGGTTTCTCGATCCGAACCTTCCGCCCAACTACGCTCCTTTCGGTATTCAGAATGTGGGCGGCAACATCGTGGTCACATTCGCTCACCGCAAGCCGGGCTCCAAGGATGACGATCACGGCCCCGGGCTTGGCTTTGTCGACGTGTTTGATCGTTCAGGAAGGCTCCTGCTGCGGCTGCAGCATGGTCCCTACCTCAACGCGCCTTGGGGTATTGCTCAGGCGTCTGGGGACTTCGGCCCATTCAGCCATCGCCTGCTCATTGGCAACTTCGGCGATGGATACATACATGCGTTCAATAGCGTCAGCGGCAAGTTCGAAGGCACACTCCTGGACCAGACGGGCTATCCGCTATGGATCGACGGACTGTGGGGGCTGAGCTTCGGCGGGGATAACACCAATAGTGGCCTGGCCACCGAACTGTTTTTCACAGCGGGCCCCAATGAGGAAAACGACGGAATTCTTGGCAAGATTACCGCTACCGGCAGCGAACAGCGAGGCAACTCTGAATAGCTTCGGTGCGCGCGAGTGATCCCATCCTTGCGCTTTTCTTCGCAAGGATGGGCCCCTCGAAAGTGTTTCGCACGGGACATCGGCTCCATGACGCCGAGTGAACCACTTTAACATTTACACCCGTAACTCGACCACCGTGGCTCCGCCGCCGCCCTCGTTTGCGGGCGGTTCCGCAACCGACTCTACGTGAGGGTGCTTCTGCAGATACTGGCGCAAAGCTTTGCGGAGGATGCCCATGCCACTCCCGTGGACGATGCGCACCCGCGGCATGCCAGCGAGAAACGCGCGGTCGACGAATTTTTCGACTTCGCTGGTGGCTTCGTCCACGGTGCGGCCGATGACGTTGATTTCGGCGGGCATGTTGAGGCTGCTCGATTCGTTTTGCAGCGAGACGGTGATGCCGCGAGCGCGAGCGGCTTGCACGGGCGAGTCGGCGACGCGAGCCAGCACTTCGGCAATATCTTCGCGGGCGACGCGCATTTTCATGGAGCCGATTTCGACATCGAAGTGATTGTCGCCAACTTTCTTTTTGACGATGGCGGAGCGGCCCATCGACTTGAGCTTCACCGTATCGCCTTCGGAGACGTGCTTGACCAGGCTGGGCTGGGCGTTCGGGTCTCCTCTGTCAGCGCCGGTCGCATGCGCTACCACGGTGGAATCGAACTGCTCGCGAAATTCGCGGCGCATTTTGGCGATGCGGCGTTCGGAGTCTTTCGATAGCTTCTGGGCGGCAGCGCGGTCCTGCACGGCGTTCACGGTTTCGCGTGCGTGGTATTCGAAGTCACGGAAGAGAGTTTCGAGCTTCGTCTCCATCTCGCGAATTTTGGCCTGCTGCTCTTTACGGCCGTCGCTAGCGAGACGTGATTTTTCACGCTCAAGTTCCTGCTCGCGAGCTTGCATGCGCGAGCGTTCCTTTTCAAGATCGCGAAGATCGGCGTGCAGACGGTCGAGGAAGCGCGCGACATCTTGCGTTTGCGAGCTCAGGCGAGAGCGCGCGGAAGCGATGATTGCCGGATTCAGTCCAAGCCGCTGCGCGATGTTGATTCCAGCGGAAGCGCCGGGGACGCCGATCTTCAGTTCATACGTCGGTTGCAACGTGGTTTCGTCGAAGCCGACAGAAGCGTTGATCACTCCAGGCGTATTCGCGCCATAGACTTTGAGCGAAGTGTGGTGCGTTGAGATCACGATCATGCATCCGGCATTGCGAAAGTGCTCGGCGATCGCAACCGCCAGCGCAGCGCCTTCTTCGGGATCGGTTGCAGAACCGAGTTCGTCGAGCAGCACCAGCGAATTCGCAGTCGCAGTGCGAGAGATGAAATCGATGTTCGTAACATGCGCCGAAAACGTCGAAAGATTCTGCTCGATCGATTGATAGTCACCAATGTCGGCGAGGATGGCGTCGAAGACTGGCATGTCGGCGCGATCAGCGGGAACGGGCATTCCGGACTGCGCCATAAGAGCCAGCAGGCCGAGGGTTTTCAGAGTGACAGTTTTGCCGCCGGTGTTAGGTCCGGTGATGACCAGTTGTCGGTGATCGCCTTCCATCTCGATGGTGACAGGGACGATCTTTGCATTCTTTAGTTTCAGATTGCGTTCGAGTAGCGGATGTCTTGCGCGGTGGAGGAGCAGGCGAGCTCCGCTCGCCGTGGACGGGCGAGGACGCCCGTCGCTCCACAAGCCTTCGCCCGCATACAGGCTGACTGCTACGCAGTTGTAATCTTCAGCGAAGCGGGCTTTGGCGAATTGAAGTTCGAGTTCGGCGAGGGTATCGGCGGCGATCAGGATTGCATCCGCGTTCTCGCCGATCTGGCGCGTCATCTCGAGGAGGATGCGATGAATCTCGGCTTGTTCTTCATCCAGCAGGCGGACGAGTTCGTTGTTCTGCTCGATGGTTTCGAGCGGCTCGACAAAGACGGTTTGTCCGCTGGAACTGGCGCCGTGGACGACTCCCTGCACGCGGCGTTTCTGCTCGACTTTTACCGGGATCACGAAGCGCTCGCCGCGGATGGTGATGAGTTCATCCTGCACGGTGCCGCCTTCGGCAAGTTTGCGCAGGTAGCCGCGCAGCGATTCCTGGATCTGACGCTTCTGCTTTTCGGTCTCGCGGCGAATGCGGCTCAGTTCGGGGGAAGCGCGATCATCGAGTGTGCCGTCGGGCAGGATCTTGTTACGAAACGAACGCAGGAAGCCGGTAAAATCCTGAATACCGGCGGAAAGCGCCTCGACGGCAGCCCACTCGGAGCGCATCGCGGCTGGAGGTTGGCGTACGATTTCGCGCCACTCGGAAGCGCGGTCGGCGACGAGGACTACGTCGCGGATCTCGGTAGTTTCAAGAGCGGCTCCAGCAATGCGGGATTTCTCAATCAGCCTCTGGACGTCGGGCAGGCCCGCAAATTCGAAGCGCCCGCCGACACGGCGATACTCGCGGATTTCTGTCGTTAGCTGTTGTTGAGTTTCAATCCACGAGCGATCGAGTGAAGGTAGAAGTTCGGCGACGCGTCGTTGTCCCAAAGGCGAAGAGGTGTAGCCAGCGAGCAACTCGCGCAAGGTCTCGAACTCGAGAAGGCGCGAACTGCTGTGGGTGACCGGATCAGGCACGAACGGCATAGGTTTGATGGCGCGTTTTCAGGGCGCTTTTCATGGTACAACGCAACGCAAATTTCCGTTGGTGATGATGATTCGGGGCTTGTTGCGGTGCTAGAATCGACAGCGCCGGGTCATTCAGTGATAGCGATCAGACTTCCGGCGCATGGCCCCGTAGCTCAACTGGATAGAGCATCAGACTTCGGATCTGAGGGTTGGGGGTTCGACTCCTTCCGGGGTCACCATCTCGGCAAGCCTTCGCACCAACACTCTAGTTACTTGCCAGAGGGCATTGTTTCGCGGTGCAATGGCACTTGCGGAGCGATTATGGGACGCGTTCTTGGATTTCTAGGCACGATCGTGACGATGGCAATCGGCATGTACATTTATTCTCTGCAGGTCAAAACCTTGACTCCGGGCGCTGGGAGCGGCAATCCCGAAGAAATTGCCGCCATCGCGGGAGTGAAAAATGATCTGATTGGCATCGCTAATGCCGAGCGAGGGTGCCTGGCGGCACAGGGGAAGTATGTTTCGCTTGATGAGTTGGTTTCAGGCAACTACATCGGCATCAAGAGCGAGCGCCCGCCATATGTTTACGACGTCGAAACCACTTCCAGCAGTTTTCGTGCAACTGCCACGCGTACCACGAAGGGCGCTCCAGCCCAGCTCTGGATTACGGAGACCATGCAAGTTCAAGCATCAGACTGAAGCTTCTTCCGCCTGTGCTTCGCGGGCTGGTGCGAGTCAGGTTTTTTTCCAGTCAGTTAAGGACATTAGTTCGTCCATGATTTCCTGCAATCGCTGCAGTCGCCGTTCCTGATCGGATGCTCCGATGATTTTTTTTCCGCCTTGCAGGTACAGGCGGTTCGCTTCGCTGATTTCCGCGATTTCTTCCCGCAATTTTCCAACGCGTTCTTTGACAGACTGGGGCATGAGGATAGGCTAGCAGAGCATTTCACACCTTTGTAAGTTGTTTTTCAACAGTGTTGACAGGGTTGGTGGGAGCCGCTACTCTCGGGAAACTGAGGGCGTGAGCAGGCTACCGCAGAGCGGAACATCTTAGCCCAAACATTGCTTATCTTATGCAGCTTGGCTCCTTAGCACCTTACACCTATACTGATCCTCTCGAAAATACTCTCCGAGGCTGATCAAAAATGAGCGTTCTTGAACCGTCGTTGTTCTGTGCCCGCACGCTATGCCGTCTGATTCTGGCCGCCGGCATGGTGTTCACGGCTTTTGCCCAAGCTCAGGTAAGCCTCACCCAGTTGAGTGTGGACACCTTTACTGATACTCCAAGCCAGCACGCTACCGAGGTCGAACCCAGTGCGTTTTCGCACGGCTCAACGATTGTGAGCGCATTTCAGGTAGCTCGGATTTGGGGTGGAGGCGGCGCCGACATTGGGTTCGCAACTTCGACCAATGGCGGTGCGACCTGGACCAATGGGTATCTGCCGGGAATTACGATTTATCAGGGCGGAACGAGCTCGGCGGCCAGTGATGCGGCAGTGGCGTATGACGCTTTGCACAACGTTTGGTTGATCTCGACTTTGCCCATCGGCAACAACACTTCGGTGGCGGTGAGCCGGTCGACCGATGGGATCAACTGGAGCAACCCGATCAGGGTTACCGGCTCGAGTTCCGCCGACAAGAACTGGATTGTCTGCGACAACGCAGCCGCCAGTCCTTATTATGGCCACTGCTATTCGGAGTGGGACAACACGTCGCAAAGCGACCTGATCGAGATGAGCACCTCGACCGATGGCGGACAGACGTGGGGAGCGGCGCTGGGCACAGCGGGGCAGGACCACGGCATCGGCGGAGTGCCGGTGGTGAAGCCGGGAGGGAAAGTAGTTGTGCCCATCCTCGGATTCAATGGAGACGTAATCGCATTCACTTCGACCAATGGAGGACAGAGCTGGACGAAAGCGGTGAATGTTGCCAGCTACATCAATCACGCAGAGGCAGGGAGCCTGCGGAGCGCCGGCTTGATCTCGTCGGCAGTGGATGCGGGTGGCAAGGTGTATGTGATGTGGCCAGATTGCCGCTTCCGCACGAACTGCGCGTCGAATGACATCGTGTACAGCACGTCGACAACTGGGACGACATGGTCGGCGGTCAAGCGTGTGCCGATTGATCCGGTTGCGAGCACGGTAGATCACTTCATCACTGGGGCGGCGATTGCACCGGGCACAAAGGGAACCACGGCACACGTTGCGCTCGCGTATTACTTTTATCCGGTATCGAACTGTGGTAGCAATTGCTCGCTCTCTGTCGGGTTCATTCAGTCATCCACGGGAGGCTCGACGTGGACTGCGGCAGAAACGCTGGCCGGTCCAATGCAGCTGACGTGGCTGCCGAATACGTTCTCCGGGACGATGGTGGCGGATTACATCTCAGTGGGATTTGCGGGCGGGAAAGCTTATCCAGTATTCGCCGCGGCGCAGGCAAAAACGGGATCTCTTTTCCACGAGGCCATTTACACGACGACATCGGGTCAGGCTCGGTCCACGCCGGAACTGGAGCAGATGACTGCGGCGGGGGATGTTCCAGTGCCGAATGCGCACTCCGATCACGGGCCGATGGAATATCTGGATCAGGAGCACCTGATTCCGATTTCCGGGAAGCGGCCGCCAGAGCGTGATTAGTGCGTTGAGGCGCGCAACGAATCATAGGGTGGCCTGAGTCGTTTCACTTGTCCTGCCGGACGGCGACGTCTGGCCATCCACTCCGGTTTGCTCCTCACCCTCACCGGACGATATATTTGAGTGTCTTATGTTCACCGACTTTACTGCCGCCGACCGCTGGACCAAGAAACAAGTGCACTGCATCTACCAGGCTCTGATAGTAGCCATCGCCACCCGCCACGCCGATGCGGTGGACATCAAGTTCCTGGTCGACGGGCGCCCGGTCTGGGTCGCGCTTCCGCATCCAGCCTGGGTCGAATACAAGAATCGCACCGGGAAGCTGATCACCGATTCGCTGGCCAAGGAAATCGCCGGCCATTTTCTGAAAACGGCGCTGGAATCGGGCGAAGGCTTGGGCCGCGAAATGTATTCTCTTACCATCGACGAAACTCTTAAACACTTGGACGGTGTCGTGTCAGGGGTTGAACTCCCGGTCGCTGCTACCCGCTAATACCGCGACTGCGTAATGAGTCATACGATAGAGGGACGGGCGTCTCGCGCGTCCAGCAGTGTGGCGGCCGGGCGGGGATACCCGGCTCTCCACCAGCAAGAAGGAGAGCATTTGTGGCCAGCCTAATCTCCGATATGGAAATCATGAACGAAAGCAAGGCGGACGCGAAGCATAAGGGTCTAACCGCATGGGTAGAAGAAATCACCCAGCTCTGCAAGCCGGATCGAGTGCAGTGGTGCGACGGTTCGCCCGAGGAATATCAGTCGATGTTGCGGCTGATGGTACAGACGGGCAGCGCTATCTGGCTGGCGGATGAGAAGCGGCCGAACAGCATCCTGGTCCGGTCGAGTCCGGGCGACGTTGCGCGGGTGGAAGACCGCACCTTCATTTGTTCGCGAACTCAAGAGGAAGCTGGTCCTACCAACCATTGGGAAGATCCTGCAGAAATGAAGCATAAGCTGCGGGGGTTGTTCGCGGGTGCGATGTCCGGCCGCATCATGTATGTCATCCCGTACAGCATGGGCCCAATCGGCTCGCCGATAGCGAATATCGGCGTCGAGATTACCGATTCCCCTTACGCTGTGGCCAGCATGCACATCATGGCCCGCGTCGGCAATCGCGTGCTCGAGGTGCTGGGAACGGAAGCTGATTTTGTGCGCGGCCTGCACTCGGTCGGCGCCCCGCTGGCCGCAAACCAGGCGGATTCGACTTGGCCGAACAATCCTCAGGAAAAATACATCAGCCACTTCCCGGAGACGCGTGAGGTATGGTCCTATGGCTCAGGGTACGGGGGCAACGCGCTGCTCGGCAAGAAGTGCCATGCGCTTCGCATTGCATCGGTCCAAGCCCGCGACGAAGGCTGGATGGCGGAACACATGCTCATCCTCAAGATGACGAACCCCTCCGGGCAGGTCAAGTACCTCACCGGCGCGTTCCCCTCGGCATGTGGCAAGACCAACCTGGCGATGCTGATCCCGACTATACCGGGGTGGAAAGTCGAAACCATCGGCGACGACATCGCCTGGATGAAGTTCGGCGCCGACGGCCGGCTTTACGCGATCAATCCGGAGTACGGCTTTTTCGGTGTTGCGCCTGGAACGAGCATGAAGTCGAACCAGAACGCAATGCTCACCGCCACGAAGAATTGCATTTTCACGAATTGCGCAATGACTCCCGACGGCGACATATGGTGGGAGCAGATGACTGCCGAAAAGCCAGCTGAGTTGATCGACTGGTTGCGTCGCCCATGGACTCCAGCGTCTTCTCGCAAGGCCGCTCATCCAAATGCGCGCTTCACCGCCCCCGCCAGTCAGTGCCCGGTGATTGCCCCGGAGTGGGAGGACCCCAACGGCGTTCCGATCGACGCTATCCTTTTCGGTGGCCGCCGAGCGAGCGTTGTTCCGCTGGTGACTGAGTCCTTCGATTGGCAGCATGGGACTTTTCTGGGCGCGACCGTCAGCAGCGAAACCACCGCGGCCGCCGCCGGCAAAGTCGGCGAACTTCGCCGTGACCCGATGGCCATGCTTCCTTTCTGTGGCTACCACATGGGCGATTACTTCGCCCACTATCTCGAGATCGGGGACAGGCCTGGTGCAAAGCTGCCCAAAATCTATTACGTCAACTGGTTCCGCACCGACGACAACGGCAAATACCTTTGGCCCGGATACGGCGAGAACAGCCGAGTGCTGAAATGGATCTTCGAACGCTGCGATGGCAAAGTGCACGCTGTGGATACTCCGATCGGCAGGCTCCCCGAGCCTGCGGACCTGGATACCAAGGGACTTGACCTTCCTGCCGCGGACATCGCTAAGTTGCTCGGCGTGGACATGGAGGGCTGGCTTGCCGAAATACCATCGATCCGGGATCACTTTGCCAAGTTTGGCAACCACCTTCCCGAACGTTTGAACCGCGAGGTCGACGAATTGGAAGAGCGGCTCCGGAAGGCAACGAAATAGATCGGAGAAAGATTGAATCATTGAGTCATTGAACCATTGAGGCATTAAGGTCAATGGTTCAATGATTCAATCGAGTTATGTTCGCCCGGAAACTCCGCGTGGAATATCGGCACGAGGGGCGGCTTCAACTTTGTCCGTTGAAGTGGCTCGACAATTTCAGCATGCGCAACTTCACCAATGCATCCGTATTTGACGACACGCTGCCGGTGGCCGACGGGCACCTGGAAATTGGAACGCATGTTCCAGTCGATCAACTCCGGGACGCGATGGAGGACTGGTTTCGCCGGAAGGGCTATCTGCCAAAAGACGCAGCTCTTGTGCTGACCCTGATCTAGAGACGGGGGCCGAGCTTTGTTCGGCTTGGACGGACGAATGCGTCCGTCCCTACGCAACCCTGACGGGCGAGGGCGCCCGTCTCTCCACTTTACGGTTTTAACGGTTTTAGGTTGTGCCGCCCAGGCTGGAGGCTCTTTCCATCTTGAGCAGCCGGGCCAATAAACGGACGATCATGCCGTCGAAGCGGGTGCCGCTCAGCTTCCCCAGTTCCACCATCGCCTGCTCGTCAGTTTTGGGGGGAGCGAAAGATCGATCGCTCGTCATGTTCACGTAAGCGTCGGCGACCGCGACAATGCGGCCGTATAAAGGTATATTCTCGCCCTTCAGTCCCAAAGGATAACCGCTGCCGTCGAAGGCTTCGTGATGACATTCGAGGGCTTGGGCCACGCGTTCGATTTCAGGAATCGCCCGTAACACCTCCGCCCCTACCTGCGGGTGGGTCCTGATCACCGCGAATTCATCTTCCGTCAGTGGGCCCGGCTGGTTCAGGATCCGATCGGGAATGAACAGCTTGCCCACGTCGTGCCCCCGCCCCGCAAAGGTTACGTCTTCGACCTCCTGTGCAGAGAGGTTGAGTCCGCGCGCGATGATTCCGGTGTAGTGCCCACATTGCTCACCATGTCCCGCCGCGTTGTGCTCCCTCAGTTCGGCGGCGCGCGATAAGGCTTCGACGGCCTCCTTCATCGCCCTCTGATCCGCATTACCCTCGCGCCCGGATAGCTTGCGGAGCGTGCTGACCAGTTCTTCCAGGTGCTCAGGGCCGTTATGCTCGCGCTGCAGAAATCCTTCGATATAACCGGAGACAAGCTGACGCTGCACTGCGGAGCCTTCGCCGAACGCATCCGAGGTGGAAACCTGGTTACCACCCGCGTGCTTGGCCACGTACATGCCTGCATCCGCTACGCGAATCAGGTCCTCCATAGAAAATCCGTGCAGGGGGAAACTGGCAACTCCGAAGCTGCCGGTGATGTGGTGCTCTTCGAGCATCGGATCGGTGGCCAGCCACAGCCGTAATCTCTCCGCCAGCACCTGCGCCTGCTCGATGCCGGTCTCGGGCATGAGGATGACGAATTCGTCTCCGCCGTAGCGGGCAACCACGTTCGACTGGCGGCACTTCTGTTCGAGCAGCCGGCC
>WNFL01302346.1_pt2 | contig 11683 bp, 11 predicted proteins | sample 5400361 | NCBI WGS metagenome assembly WNFL01 (sample SAMN13153351, study PRJNA577476) | soil metagenome | isolation source: 40 cm soil on Douglas fir-dominated hillslope | place: USA:California | collected 2013-09-17
TTTAATAAATTTTGCTTGGATTTTTTTCAGGGCAAAAACCTGGACAATGCCTTTGAATTAATTTCAAAACTGTTTTCTGTCACAATTTTTGAAATTCCCCATTGGAGTGCTTTTTCCACAACAACAACTCATCCATTAATAATTATAAGTTTGTTGTTTTTCTTCGTTTTATTGGAATGGTTTGGTAGAGGACAACAGCATGCCCTAAACATTATTGCACTAAAGTGGCCCAAGCCTCTTCGCTATACATTTTACTATTTACTTATTTTATGTATTTGTTTCTTGAATGGAGTTAAGCAGGATTTTATATATTTTCAATTTTAGAACGCATGAAATTCTTTGCAATAAAAGTGTTGAATTTTCTTTTTCCGATACTTATAGTGATGGCTGGATTTGAAATTTATTTGCGAAACATTAATACAGTTTATAGCAAAAAACTTAGTGGTCTTTTAAATAATGCCGACTCAATCAAAATATTAATTGTTGGTAACTCGCATGCATGCTATGGCGTTTCGCCCTCTCAATTTTACATGAATACATTTAATATTGCACAATCAAACCAGTCTATTTATTTTGATAAGAGGATTACGTTAAAGTATATCGATAAGCTTGTTAATTTAAAATATGTTTTAATAAGCGTTGATTTTCATTCGTTTTATTTTTCAAGTCAGGGAATAAGAGATGCCTGGAGTTATTATTCCTATCATATAGATTATAAAGATCAGCTTCCGTTGTTATCCAAACTTTCCTATTTGAATGGTTATACACCCGGAGTAGCAATTTCTTTTTTGAGAAAGCACCTCTTTACTAATCAGTCTTTTAATGTCCCCGTAGAATTAGAAGATGGGGAAGAGTATTTTGACGATGAAAATCGCGGCTGGATTGTATTCAATGACACTGATTGGAATTCTTTTAATCAAAATGGATATAGACAAAGATCAATGGCTTTCAATAATACTATAAAAAACTCACGAGAGAACATGGAAGTCCTTTTCGATTTGGATGATTTTATCGTGGCGGTAAAATCAAAAGGAGTTACCCCCATACTAGTAACCCTTCCGGTATTTAATGAATTTTACCCCTATTTGAACAATGAAATATTGCCACGAAATAAACTTGCAATTCAGCGCTTATGTAATCTACACAGCATTCAGTATTTCGATTTCTCTGATACAAAGCTGCCCAAAAATTACTTTTATAATTGTGATCACTTGAACAGAAAGGGAGCTCTATATATTTCTCAAATTTTAAGTTTGAAGGTAAAAGCAATTGACACATCTGCTGAATAAAAATATGTTTAGTAAAATATATTTCTTGAATAAATCAAATCTTTAAATAAGGTAAGATGAGAACATCTGAAGTATTGAAAGGTTTTCATAATAAGGGCTATTATAGTTTGCTTTCGATATTGAGCTCAATTGCCTATTTTTTAAAAGGCTATGGGTTTGTTCAGGCGAGGTATCATCCGGAATATCGTGCCTATGAGTACAACGTGAAGAAGATAACATATTTAAGCATTGGTCCTGGTTGGGCTTATTCCTATGATTATTTAAAGAAAACTTTGCTTGAATTATTTTGTTTCGAGTATGTTCCCAAAGGTGGGGATTGTATATTGGACATTGGGGCAGGGTTGGGTGAAGAGACCGTGATTTTTGCTCAACTTGTTGGCTCTCACGGCAGAGTTATTTCCATTGAGGCAAATCCAATAGTGTATAGCGGATTGAAGTATCTGTGTGAGAAAAATAAATTCACATGGGTTTCAGCGCTGCACACAGCTATTTACTCTACAAACGCAGAAGTTGAAATTGAAGATAATGAATCAATTTATCTGGGGAATAGTATACATCCGGTAACAGCTAATGGTCATATTGTTCCTGCAAAAACACTTGATACTATCATTGAGGAAAATGGAATTATGAAAATTGACTTCTTGAAATGCAATATTGAAGGTGCAGAACAATATCTTATCCTTGGAATGGCTAAAAGTTCGCAGCTCATCAGAAATCTTTGCATTTCGTGTCATGATTTTAGACATGTACACCATAAAGACGGAGAGTTCTACTTGACTAAGCAAAAAGTAACTGAATACCTGCTAAGAGAAGGATTTGAAGTGTTTAGTCGTCACACTGGGATCAACCATGTTGATGATTATATTTATGCTACGCGAGATAATTTTATTTCGACTCCGCTTGTGAAGTCATTAACGTTATGAATCCTTAAAGGATGGTCTTACCTAAGGTATCCGTTATCATTCCTAATTATAATCATGAACGATTTATAAAACAACGCATTGAAAGTGTTATAAATCAAACCTATGCAAATGTTGAAGTGATTATTCTTGATGACGCCTCTTCTGATGGCAGCAAGAATACTATAGATGGATTTGCTAGCAATTCTCTAATTAAGGAAATAATTATCAACGAAAAGAACTCAAATAGCCCGTTTAAACAATGGCAAAAAGGAATTATGCGCGCAACCGGTGAATGGATTTGGATTGCAGAAAGCGATGACTATGCGGACAAAAATTTTTTACAGACATTAATTCATGCCCTGATTGGTAAGAGTAATATCGGCTTGGTTTATTGTGATTCAAAAATCGTAGCGGATAATACGATATCTGAGTTTTCATTCTCCGCGCTAAAAAACGAAAAACTAAAAACAGACAGGTGGAGTAATGATTATTTTAACGTAGGAATTAAAGAAATTCAAGATTATTTGCTCCCATTTGGCACGATAAATAATACAAGTGCCGTTCTTTTTAACAAAAGGATTTTAGTTGAGGCAAATCCATTTGACATTACCTTCAGGTACATTGGGGATAAATATGCATTCATAAAAGTACTTGCAAAAGCTGATGTGTTGTACGTTAAAGAAAGCCTTAACTACTGCCGAAATCCTCTAACCATCAAATACCAGAACGCCCATAATCTGTACAAGGAACATTTTTTGATTTTTGACTGGGTCTATAAGAATCTGGCAATTCCAAATGAAAAATTTCGGACAGCTTTTTACCAGAATACGCGGTATACTTTTTATCGAAATTGGGACATGCTGAAATTAACGGTATACATTGGGCTTTTTAAAAAGAATCCTTTATTATTCATTAAAAGTTTGCTTCATAATATTGTTGCTCCAATTCATACATGAATATTCTTTTTTACACTCCGTTAAACACTCAGTGTCGTGATATCGAGAGTCAAGCGGTTGAGTTTCAAAAGGCGGGTCATCAAATTCACGTCTTGACACAATCTCAATATGGAAAATTGCATGAAAGCTTTTCTGGTTATGGGTTTAGGGCTTCCTTTACAGAATTTTCTCTTCGACCTTCTAGTCTTAATTTTCTATTGAGGATTTTCAAATTAGTGTTGTATTGTTGGAGGAACAAGATAGATTTGGTCTACGCTCATTTGGAGCCCTGTAATTTCATTGCTGTCGTTGCTCAGTACTTAGTAAAAACTAGGGTTGTTATTTGTCGCCATCATATGGATTATGCGCGACTAAGTGGAATGGATCGCTATTTTTCATACAGACTTACTTATAAATCAGCGAAAGATATTATAGTTGTCTCTGCCCAGGCTAAGAATTATATGATAAAAGAGGAGGGTATACCGCCTGAAAAAATTCATCAGATTAACCTGTCCTACGATTTTGATTTATACCAACCTCCAAATATTAATGAAATAAATAAAATAAGATCTTCCTATCAATCTGATGTTCTCTTGTTGACGGTGGGGCGATTAAGCGCCCTCAAGCGTCCTCAATTGTCCATTCAACTTTTGTTCGAATTAAGAAAAATCGATCTCGATGCAAGATTGCTAATACTAGGAGAAGGTGAATTATTGGATGATTTAAAGAAAAGTGTTATTGATCTTAATTTAACAGAAAGGGTTTTTTTTGCGGGCTATGTTAATAATGTTTTAGAGTATATGTCAGCTTCGGATTTCTTAATTCATCCATCGATATCAGAATCAAGTTGCATCAGTATAAAGGAAGCTGGATTAGCAGCACTGCCTTCAATTGTATGTAAAGGTATTGGAGATTTCGATGAGGTGATACAAGATCAAAGGAACGGGTTCATTGTTGAAAAAAATGATTTTGTGAACGCCTCTGCTGCAATCGTCAATAGATATTTATCTTTAAAAGATAAAACTGAGTTCAGAAAAATTGGAGAAGCCCTTTGCGTGGACATTCAGGATAAATTTGATATCAAAAAAGTAGCTGGCGATTACGAGACTTTATTTCATAAGAGTACCAGTTGATGATCAGATTCATGTATTTATTTATTTTAATCTTAAAGATGCCTGGCGGCATTCGAAAAAATATTGTTTTTCATTTTCTGAAAAGACTTATTGGATTACGGTCAACTGACCACCAAACAATCTGGACTTCTTTTTTATATTTTGTAGCGGAGTCCAATGCTCAGATCACAATGGATAATGGATTGTATAGAGTTAGCTTTTTTGACGAAGAGAAAAGAATGGATGCCCTAATAAGAGGAGCTGATAGTAGTGATATTTTTGCTTTTTTTCAGGTTTTTATAGCTAAGGGTTATCAGCCATTGCGTGATTTTTTGTCGGTGAAATTAATCCAGCCAAAAGTTGTTGTAGATGCAGGTGCAAATGTGGGATACTTTTCATTGCTGATGGCCAATAAGTTAACTAGTCTTTTCGTTGCTATTGAACCCGAGATTACCAATTATAACCTTCTTAAAAGGAATATTCTTCTCAATGGATTGCAAGATACTTGCAATAGTATGCACAAAGCATTATGGACACATAAGCAAGAATTAAGTGTTCAAACAAATTCAGGGTTGGAATGGGCCGTCCAGGTTAGTGAGGGCAAGTCTGATCAGTCTTGTTTAGCTATTTCACTTCCGGAAATCATTATGGAATTATCGATTGCCAATATTGACCTGTTGAAAATGGATATTGAAGGAACTGAAGGTCTTCTTTTTAAGAATGAGTTATTCTTGGAGTCTTTGGGAAAAGTAAAAGTAATTGCCATGGAGATACACGATAAGTTGGCAAATCGAAAATTGATCCACTCGAGCCTCCACGAAGCCGGCTTTGAATTTTTTGAAAAAGGTGAACTTACACTGGCCTGGAACAAAAAATTAGTAAATGCCTAATGCGTCATTGGTATCGGTTATAATGTCTGTTTATAACACAGAAGATTATATCACAGAATCCATTAAGAGCATTTTAAATCAAACCTACTCTAATATAGAATTTATTATCATTGATGATGGGTCAACCGATTGTACTGTTGATAAAATTTTAAAGTCGAAAGATTCGCGAATAAAATTGATAAGAAATGAGGAAAACAGAGGTTTAGCGGCAAGCTTGAATAGAGGCATAAGACAAGCTTCAGGTGCGTACCTTGCACGGATGGATGCGGATGATATCAGCCACCCTAAACGAATTGAAAAACAGATTGAAAAGTTTAAAAGCATTCCTGAAATATCTCTCCTTGGAACTGGCTTGCAGTATTTTAATAATAGTAAATTCAAAAATTATTTTCCGGAGGATCATGAATCTTGTAAAGCTAAACTCTTATTCAATGTTTGTTTTGGGCATCCGTCATTAATGATGAGGAGTCAAATTTTTGAGAACGAATCTAATTTTTACAACCCAAAATTGGAACAATACAGTGAAGACTATGATTTATATTCTCGCTTGATTGGTACGTACCGATTCGGAAATTTAAATGAATTGCTTTTGAGACACCGGACGTATGAACACTACAAAAAGGGTGAAGCTGAATCTAAAAGAAAAAGAAATTCCCGTAACGTTCGGGAAAGAATGCTCGGTGCAATGGGTATCCCTGAAAGTAAAATAGATATTGACACGCATTCATTGGCTTGCGATTTAATGACTCTTGACAAAAAAGAAGAATATTATAAGATTGGAGCATGGTTCGAATATTTAGCGGGAGTAAATAATGAAACAAATTATTTTAACCCTATGTCACTGGAGACCCAGCTTACTCAACAATTCTTTCTCATTGCTTATCATAATCCTCACCTAAGTATTAAGATTTCCAGAATGAAAGCCTTTTCATTTTTCGAACGGCAATCGGTTTCTTTTTCTTTTGAAATTAAGTATTTGTTAAAAAAGGGGATAGCCCTATTCTAAGTTATGTGTGGAATTGCCGGGTATTATAACACTACGATAGAGAAAAATGTCATAGACTCGGTGAGCTCCAAACTTCAACATCGTGGACCCGATGCTCAGGGTTTGTATGTAAATGAGAAAGTTGGCCTGGTTCATACACGCTTATCCATCATAGAGCTTTCTTCCTTAGGGTCCCAACCTTATCAATTTGAAAATTTAGTGCTGGTGTATAATGGTGAATTGTATAACTACCACGAGGTTCGCGAGGAGTTGAAGATGCAAGGCTACTCGTTTCTGTCCAACTCGGATACGGAAGTGTTGGTAAAGGCATTTCACTGCTGGGGGCCGACCTGTGTGGATCGTTTTATCGGGATGTTTGCATTCTGTATTTACAATGAGGTGTCTAACGAAATCTTTCTTTTTCGCGATCGCGTGGGGGTAAAACCTCTCTATTATAGTTATCAAAATGGGGTTTTGTTTTTTGCCAGCGAGTTAAAAGCACTCCTGCATTTTCCCATTACACGGGAGATCAATCAAGAGGCAGTAGTGCTTTATTTCCGTTTTGGTTTTGTTCCCGGTCATTTGAGCATCTTCAGTAATATTTCTAAACTTGCTCCAGGCCAATACATTAGAATTTCGAGTAACGGATTACAAAAAGCTAAATATTGGAACCTTGTTTCGGGTATCAGTAAATCCAATAAGAATGAAGAGGAATGGATCGATGAGCTAGAATCACTTTTGATTTCGGCATTTAAATACAGAATGGTTTCGGATGTTCCTGTGGGTGTATTTCTCAGTGGAGGCATTGATAGTTCTCTGCTCACGGCCATTCTGCAAAAACATCATGGTGGTATTCATACATTTACAATTGGTTTTAATGAAGCCCGGTTCGATGAATCTTCTTTTGCAAAACAAATAGCCAATCTCTTAAAGACTCATCACACAAGTGAGGTTCTTAAACTTGAGAAAGCGCGTCAACTGCTTCTTGATTTCTATTCCATTTATGATGAACCTTTTGCAGACACCTCCGGCATACCCACTGTTTTTGTTACCAGATTGGCAAAAGCTTATGGAATGAAAGTAGTGTTATCGGCTGATGGCGGAGATGAATTATTTGGTGGGTACGCTCATTATCTTAAGGCAGCTCGATTATTTCATAAAATTAATATGCTTCCTATAAGTGTAAGGCAACGCCTTTCGAAAATAATCAGAGCGGGATTTCCTGTCAAGCTGAGAAAGAGAATCTCCTTTTTGAATCTTGAACATAAGGCCTACGCTTTCGAGGAGCTCCTTGAGGCAGAAGACCCTAGTCAATTTTTCGAGGCGTATGTTTGCAATCAATCTCACGATGAAGTTTCAACGATGTTAAATTATGTGCTTCAAGAAAAGCACGCATTAGGGGTTACAGAAATCAGACTTGAAGAAAGCATGATGGAATGGGACTTCCGATATTTTCTGCCAGATGATTTATTAGTTAAAATCGACCGTGCCTCAATGTTTCAAAGCCTTGAATGCCGCGAGCCATTTCTTGATCATCGGTTGGTAGAGTTTGCAAAAAGAGTTCCTATGGATTTGAAAATTAAAAATGGTCAAGGAAAATACTTGTTGCGAAAACTATTGGAAAGATATTTACCAGTCAATTCTTTTGAACGGAAGAAACAAGGATTTAGCATTCCCATTTTTGACTGGTTTAGTCATGATATGGATGTCTTGTTTAAGCTATATTTATCGGATGAAAAGTTGAAGGGGATCCCTTTCCTGAATTCAGCTGAAGTAAAACGTGAACACGAAAAGTATGTGCATTATAAAAAACGAGGCAAGGAATATAATATTGAGAAAATGTGGAGGATATTGAGTTTCGTCATGTGGTGGGAAAAATATATGTCTGTTGAAAACAAAGAATATTCTCTTCATTATTCCTGAAATGAGCATGGGTGGCGCTCAGCGTTCCTTATCAAAACTCAATAAGGAACTTAGCTCTCACTATAAAACTTCTGTTGTTGTTTTCAACCTTTCTCATGCAGTTGCAACTGTTCATAATGAGGAGATCATAAGCCTGGATGTTATCAGTGGCTCAAATCCAATCCTCAAAGTTATAGCATTCTTCAAAAGAGTAATTGCTCTGCGAAGGTTAAAGAAAAATCTGAACATCGATGTGGCTGTTAGTTTTTTAGAAGGAGCAGACTACATCAATATCCTTTCTCAGCGAAAAGAAAAGGTGATAATTAGCATAAGAGGTTCGAAGCGATTCGATGAAAACATGATTAGTCAAAATTTTACATTGCGAAAAAAAATTATAAGACTACTTTATCGCAGAGCGAGCGCCATTGTATGCGTTAACGTGGGCATTAAGAAAGAAATTAAGGGGTTTTATGGAATTACAAATGTTCCTGTTCATATTATACATAATTTTTATGATACCAAAGAGATTCAACAGATGGCAAGTCTGACTCTTCCCAAGGAGGTACTTCCTTTATTTGATAATATGGTGATTGCGATGTCAGGCCGGCTAGCTAAGGAGAAAGGGCATGGTTTTGTTATTTCCTTGTTTGCCGAACTGAAGAAACGCAAGCCCAATGTCAATCTATTAATCATTGGTGATGGCCCATTATGTAAAAAATTGATCGACCTATGTTTGTCGTTGAAATTGTCAGTGGGCTACAAATCATTTTTTGGTACAGTTCCGGATGTATTTATTACCGGAGAGTTGGCAAATGTTTTCAATTTTTTGAATCAATCTACACTTTATCTTCTTAATTCTTCTTCGGAGGGATTCCCCAACGGATTGGCGGAAGCAATGGCCTGCGGTGTACCTGTCTTATCAGCCGATTGCCCTTATGGTCCCAGGGAAATCTTGAATCCTGATTCTTTGGGAACACAAATTCATGATGTTGAATTTGGTGAGTATGGCATTTTATTGCCAGTGCCAAATCAAACTGTTATTACGGATATAAAACTAATTTGGCTTAAGACGGTAGAACAACTGTTGAATTCTCTAGAATTAAGAGAAAAGTACAAGAAATTAGGAGCAACCCGTATTGAACAATTTTCTAAAGAAGCCATCCTGAATCAATGGGTGAAATTAATTGAGGGGTAAACTAATAGGAATGTATTTGAAGAAAGCCATTAAAAATTTATTTCCAGGCCTCGTTGCGATCAGGAATCGAATCCACAATTATTTGGTGCACTATCGCTTTAAGAATAAATCCGCCAGCGAAGTGTTCTCTATAATATATTCCGAGAATCACTGGGGGGATCGTGAATCCAAATCCGGTACGGGGTCCAATATAAAGAATGCGCAAAATGTTGTTGGCATTCTCAATGGTGCAATTAAAGAACTCGCTATTAAATCAATACTGGATATTCCATGTGGCGATTTTAATGAACGTTTCCTTAGCAGGAGTAAAGTATGTTGGTGGTGATATTGTTGATGAGTTGATAGAATTGAATAATCGACACTATTCAAACAATGGCAGAAAATTTCAAAAATTAAATATTCTGGAATCTTCACTTCCAGCTTTTGACTTGATCTTCTGCAGAGATTGTTTGGTTCATTTCTCATATAAAGACATTCACCAGGCATTAAGTATTGTGAAAGCATCGGGCAGCAAATATTTAATGACCACCACTTTCCCGTCCCATAATAACTATAACATTATTACTGGAGATTGGCGCCCCATTAATTTGCAGGCTAAGCCTTTTAATTTTCTGGCCCCACTCTTTATTGAAAATGAATTTACATCCGAGGATGAAAGGCATGCTGATAAATCTCTCGCTATTTGGAAAATCGAAGATTTGTAATTTTGCGAATGGTTAAGCCTAAAATATTAATAATAGATAATAGCATTGATTTGACTGGGGCGCTAAAATCCATTACCAGGACAGCCCATGATCTTCAATCTTTTTTTGACTTCACATTTGTAATTCCAAAAAAATCGAAAGGACGATTTTGGATTGAAAATATTGGATTTAATTTCATTCACGAAATACCCATGGTGGAATTAAGCAAACGGCTATCTTCCCTGGTACTTTATATTCCTTTATTGCTGGTTAATTCAATTCGCTTAATAAGAATAATGAATAAAAAAGGGATTTCTTTGATTCATGTAAATGATCTTTACAATTTGCTTCCGGTGGTTGTACGATTATTGGGCAATCCAACACCCTATATTTGCCACATCCGTTTCATGCCCGATCGTTTTCCTTCTTGGCTTTTTAATTTTTGGATAAAACTTCACCTGCGCTATGCTGCAAAAATAATAACGGTTTCACACGGTGTATTGAAACTTCTTCCACAACATCCCAAGATTTCAGTGATTTATAATGAACTGCCATTGGATGAGTCATACCCTGAATTGTTGGCTGAGGGTAAAATCAATTTTGTCTTTTTGTACCTTTCCAATTTTATGGCAGGCAAAGGTCATGATATTGCGTTGGAAGCTTTCGCTGAAATTCATGAAAACTTGTCGAATTGGAAATTTCGATTTGTAGGGAGTGATATGGGGGTAAAGAAAAACAAGGATTATATCAAGAAGCTTAGAAGCCAGGCTGAAAAATTGAACATTGCCGACAAAATTGAATGGGCGGGGTTTACCAATGATGTAGAGTGCGAATATAAACAGGCTGATATTGTACTTAATTTTTCAGAGTCGGAGTCTTTTTCAAAAACGTGTTTAGAGGCTTTGTATTTTGGGAGGCCGCTGATTGCATCTGACTGTGGAGGCCCAGCAGAGATTATAGATAATGGGGTCACGGGCGTTTTGGTGCCCAACAGGAATAGCAAAGCGATGGCAGCAGCAATGATGAAGATGGCCATTGAGAAAAATCAGAGAGAGGCCATGGGTATGGCAGCGCGAAGTATTGTTCGCAAAAAATTCAGTGTGGAAAATACATCGTTCCGACTAAAGGAAGTATATGATCAAGTGTTAAAGGGGAAATGATGAGATCACTCTGTTTAGGTTTTTTCTTCTTTCTTCTATTCGGTGCTAAGGCGTTGGCTCAAACGGTACAAGCAGATTTTTCTATTCCGAGTCAAGCTTGTCTTCAACAAAATATTCAAGTTGCCAACCAATCTGTAAATGCAGTAGGATATGAGTGGGATTTTTGCCAAGGTGATCTTTCTGGCCAACCTACTGCTCAAGATTTAGCTGGTTTTGCCCCAAGTAATTCACCACGCGTTAAGATGGTATATGATGGTACGAATTGGTTTGGTTTTGCGGCAGGCCACGCAAATAACAATATCCTACGTCTTGATTTTGGAACAGCTATTGATAATCCTTCCCCAAGCACTACTAATTTAGGAGACATTGGGAATAGTACAATTAGTCCTGTTGACATAGATGTAGTCTTCTCCAATGGAAATTGGTATGGCTTTGTTCTAGGCGATAACACCTCAGTAATTACTCGAATAGATTTTGGCTCTTCCTTAACTACCCCATCAAACCAACTTGTTGCCACAACTTTATTGACAGGAACTGCCCAACCTACTTATGGAGGCGGTCTTGATATGGTATTCGACCTTAGCACTAATCTCTGGTATATTGTATTCACAGGGATATACTCTATTAATG
>WNFL01161460.1_pt1 | contig 11681 bp, 8 predicted proteins | sample 5400361 | NCBI WGS metagenome assembly WNFL01 (sample SAMN13153351, study PRJNA577476) | soil metagenome | isolation source: 40 cm soil on Douglas fir-dominated hillslope | place: USA:California | collected 2013-09-17
GGTTATAATTGTGAATATATATTTTTTAGGATATACAGGGGTGGGTAAGGGTCAATGGCCCGGTGAGTGGGGTGGCCCGGCGAGTGGTGAACTACTGTACCTTGAAATGCCAACCCTGCCTCCATCTCCAACTTGCCTGACTCATTACTTTTTTCTACCTGTGGTTTGTTGATACATCCACATAGTAATGCCCCTCAATTTAGCCACACTAGAGCTACCACATCTACTTCACATACATTGTCTACAATAGTAACACTGGGCAGCATACCTTCTTAGACCATACTTGCAAATCCCCCTCCCATCACTGTAATATTTTCCTACCCCTGTAGTGGTTTCACTGCAGGCTGCCCTGCCCTGTGCTAGGCAGAAGGTGCCTTGGTCCCATAATGTGTACCTGCAGCCTTGGCCAAAATAGATTTCATCATCATCATCATCATCATCTGTATTGCTCACTCTCTGCTCATCCTCTGAAGATGGCCTTGGTATCACACACAGCCTGTACAATCTCGAATGCACCCTCTGTACCCAGTGGGCCTTTCAACCTCTGGGACACCCAATGCCTCTTCATCAGCAAAAAATAATTAAACTTTGCAATGAGCATCCTACTATTGATGAGCTCTCCCTTCTGCTCCATTTGCTGAACCCAGAGCCGCAATGCATGTTCTACATCTGGGCTTGTGATGATCTGTGGTCATAACCAATGTTGCGGTCGAGTTCTTTGAATGCGCGAAGGAAGGCTTGCAAGTTTTGCAGACAGTAGTGCTAATCAGATATTGGATGCCCTTCTGGTTCTGCTCCTTGAAGAAGTTGTAGAGTTGTGGGCCATCACCAAGATGTAACAAGGCCATCGTGTTAGGGTGGTGAGCCCTGGACTCGGATCGTAGCTTTCCCGAAAGTATCGCTAACGGGTCCACTGAGTGCAGCCTAACATGCAGACTGAAGGAGAGCAAGGAATGAAGGGAGTGAGGCAGGACAACAGGCTAGGGGCTGGCCCAAATCGATATTCTGTCTGACAAACTACTGTAGTACCTACATGAATATATATACTACTTCATCAAAGCTCGATTGTGTAATAGTCTAGGGTAGTCTGTCAGGTAATCAAACAGGAACATGATCGGAAGTGAAATAGAATAAGGGGTATTGAAAAGGATCGTGTCCGATTGATGAAATACATAAAGGAACTGGCAGGGCATGTGAGACGATGAGCGGGAATGGGAGCGAGCGTGCCTCAGGAAGCCAGAGCTGGAGGACACATTGTGACTGGTGCCGTCGGGAAGGTGCCATGGGAGCGATCGTACTTCAGGAAGCCAGCGCTGGAGGACACATCGTGACTGGTGCCATCGGGAAGGTGCCGTCGGGAGGATGCCATTGGGGGGAATACTTCCGATTAGTGTTACGACCGTAACACATCGTTCGACCCGAGTCCAAGGTTTCGCCCTTGTCTCTGCCCTTATAGGTCCCAGAGCAACGGCCCGATCGACTGGCATCTCACTTGCCATAGCCATAGACAGGGCTACCATCGTTTCAGATGGCAACGAGAATTAATGTTGGCAACTGGACACGGCGACCTTGAGGGCATGTTGACAAACACGTAAGGGTACAAGATGTACAAATAAGACCTTACAGGTCCTGGGCGCCCTACCTCAAAGATCCCCAGATCACCGAGCGTGCTGAGGTTCGCACACCGCGCCGACAGGTCATATTATCGAGGGGTGTTTGTGCAGGGCTTGCTGTGAATCGTTTGGTGTTCCATTAGTTCTTCGACACATGAGACTCGAGACCGATATAGCTACTGGGCAATGAGAAAAACCCTGTCGACCGGAGTGGACCGGGTGTGACATCAGTGGAGAGGTTTTTCCTCGGTCTGATTGTTGGACAGGAGACGGTATGAGTGCCACTTAAAGTTGCTTTGTTACCAGCCGAGCCTTCACCCTCCTTTCGTTACTGGTTACTTCAACGGTGGCCGCAGGCTCTGGCTGCAGGTTGTCGCGAATGCCTTGGAGCCACTCACAACGTGGATAGCCTTCGGGTTTTGCTGTTTGAGGAGGTCGTTAGAGCCGCAAGTTAGCGTCGGCGTCCAACGGGGCGGTCGTCGACGACAGTGAGCCTAATCGGGCGCTGCCCAGATTTCGCCTTTTCCCCTGCACTGGTAGGTACCAGAGCATATTTCCGGTATATGTGACCGCCGTAGGTTGGCCTGCCATTCGTTAAGGTAGAAGTGGGGGCGCCGAACCTCAAAACTTTGAGGGGATCAAGCCATTGCTGGGGTGCCGCGAAAGATCTGTTGTGGAGCATTTGGCGGTCGATTTGGTATGCGTAGAATTTGTAAATGAAGCCTGATGTGGAACGGAGCGCACCAGGTGAACCAACGGTAGAAGTGTTGACGATTCCTCGCAACGATAGAGAATGGTCATTGTGTTTCACGTCGGTGAGACCATATGGTGGGTAACGAGTCAAGGCGGCGTACGAGCTACTTATGCCTATTCACCCGCTGCTCCGTTGCGTAGGGTTGACAGATTTGATAGACCCGTTGGCAGATTTGACAGGCACCGTTGAGGTGCGTGACGGCAACGGCATGGGCTGGACGGCTTTCGAAATGTAGTCCAAGATTTTGATCTGTTTGTTGTCTCTAGTGGTAGTCATATCCAGAGGGCGTCTTGAGACGGATGAAGCGCATCGGTATGGATCACTGACAAGTGGAGAGGTCCACAACCAAAAACTCGCGATCTAATGCACATCACCTCGGGCACTCGAATTCGGGGCCTGAGTGTGCACATAACGAATACAAGAAATATTTCATATTTCAAGCTGATGAGAGCAATAACCTTTCCTTTGTGCTCAAGCGCCAGAAGCACAGCCGTCAGGCAAGTCTCACCGCACCCACCCCACGTTGCAACACAAGACACATGGGGACTCAAGATCTAAGGAAACAGAACGTGTGAGCATCCTCGACCGCTAGATAGCGCTGCGTGCATTCTCGCTGATCACGAATCCAAGCCTATATCTAGACCGTGCGGCGTTTTACCACAGTTCACATCCATACCACTCATTTCGCCTAACATACAGAAATCACGCTTCAAAACGTTCCAAATCGGGAGTATACGCTGAGGTTGTTTGTAGAAAATATGGAGAACGAGTTACAGAGGAAAGACGACCACACCTGGGTACCGGCACAACGCCAGTATGTCCCTTATTTCCCGAATACGCCCACTCACTCACTAGTGTATATGCGTATATAGAGATATTTCTCCGACATCCCAGATCCGCGTTGAGTTAATGAGGATCGGTCATTCATTTTGGGCAAAGTACCGAGAGGCGAGAGAAGAGTACATCGACCTTGATATACTCTTCAGTGATTACTGGAGCTCTAACAATCACGAGTTCACCCTACTGAGTCAGTCGATTAACCAACAATCCGCGCAGGGGCTGATCGAAAAGGACAGAGTCTGCTGTCATTGGAAACTATAGTAGCTCTATAGAAGTACAGTTCTCTGCAAATGTTGATGTTCGTACCCTTGCCACTGCCCATCCTCGCTAGCTAATAAACGTCGCATAGGCCGAAGCCCTACGCTCGTTGCTCCATGGACTTGAAGGATTGTTAGGGGAATACTCCCCAATGATGAGCGGATCAATAGAGAAATCTGTGGACAGCCCGATTAAATATGGAGCTGTCTTCGCCGAGGTCAGTTCTCTCACATCCACAAAGAATGAGCAAGAAATTGACACCTTTTAGTTGAACCCAATCGCAAAGGCAATCTTCGGTGTTGCCAGCGTCACATTTGAGGTTCGTACTCGCGACCTGCATACCCGGGGCAGAAGTAAATTTGGCGGTTTAGCTCTTGAAGGAACAAAGCAAGTATGACCAGACGCTCTCTGACCTTTGCGATCGGGTGCAGCAATTTTTGTCTTTGGAGAAGACGGTTACAGATGAAATCGTCTCCAAGGAGATAGAAATCCTGAAGGAGCTCATCCCGCGAATGTTTGAAGTAATGCACAGGGTGGCGAAATTATCATGCGATTATGTGAAACGTGGTGCGTGTGCGTGTCATCCCCTCGGTTTAACAAGTGCTGATGATCACAGCGAGAACGATCGGTGGTCCTGCGGACCCAGGGATGATCGAAGAAATTGGCAGAGAGTTCACCAGGGTATTCGAAGATTTCGACCGTGCAATGAATTTTGGGGCTCCGCCCCTAATAAATGAGACCAGTACGCTCTCATTTTTTCAATCTTTCGATAGTTAATCCTCAGGGTTTTGGTGTAGAGCCAGCAGAGAAAGAGCGAATGGAAAGCGAACGAGAACGAACGGAGCAGGATCGAGTAGAGCAAGAGCGAGTAGAGCAAGATTTTTTACTCAGGCGTCTGAAGCCTGTCGAGACCGGATATCACCGCATACTCCGCTGTATGGACGGTACCCGACAATCTCTCCTCAATCAAGTCATGGACTGGGTAGCCAATAAATCGGGTCAAGAGAATCTTCTCCGAGGAAATGTATATTGGTTCTACGGACCCCCCGGAATTGGAAAAACGTCGTTGGCCCATTCGATTTGTGCAAGCCTTCACGAGCGAAAGCACCTTGCTGGAGCGTTTTTCTGCCGGAGGGACAACCCGAATTTGAGCGAGCCCATAAACATCCTTCCGACTTTCATCCACAGACTCGCAGTACTCTTCCCTCCCTTTCGAATCATTGTAGCAAAACACTTTCGCGACCACTCAAATCTCACTCCGGAGTCGATGGAAGGCTCTCTTTTCCTTGATTTCATCCGCTCCCTTCCCCGTCACCCGAATCACACACTCGTCTTTGTCATCGACGCATTTGATGAGTGTGGCGACGCTCGAAGTCGCCCGCGTCTCCTGAAGGTCCTGACCGATGCAGCCGCACAAGCTCCGTGGTTGAGGATTATCGTCACCAGCAGAACCGAAGACGATATCCAACGTTTCTTTGGTACTCTCACCCGGTCGTCGTATTTGCCATATGACCTAGCCACAGATCAAGATGCCAATGCTGATTTGCGAACCTTCGCCCGAAGCCAGTTCGATTTGGTGGCCTCGCTTTGGCATCTTGACACTCCATGGCCCAAAGAATCGGATTTCGACAAAATCGTTTCTCGGGCGGATGGTCTTTTCACTTTTATTAAGATTCTTGTCCTTACTTTTGAACGTTGTGAGGACCCTGAAGAGTCTTTGAAGGCATCCTTGCGGGACTCGGCCGGGAGTACTGGCTTGGAGTCTCTGTACACAATTTACTCCAGCATTCTCAATGCACAAATATTGCATGAAAAAGCCGAGTTTCAGCGGATGATTGACGTCCTTCTTGCAACAAGTCCCTACCGCGCACTGTGCGATGAGACAATTGCAGAGCTGGCAGGAGTGAAACCCAATCTCGTTAAGAAGTGGGTGGATGCTCTCAGCTCTTTACTATACCGAGATGAAGCGGCCAATAGAGGGATTCGAGTCCGGCATTTGTCGGTTTATGATTTTTTTGTCAGTGACCGTTGCAACTATCAAGTGAACCTCCGAGACGCGGACGTGCAGCTGGGGATCGCTTGCCTCAAGGTGATGACGACGCAACTTCGTTTCAATATCTGCAATCTCGAAGATTCCCGACTTGCTAATGCAGACATTAAAGATCTCCCATCCCGAGTGAAACGGCACATTTCGGACCCCTTGCAGTATAGTTGTCTCCATTGGTCGAACCATCTTCGCTTTCCTCCAGCAAACCGCGATCAGTGCGTATTGGCGTTGGGAAGATTCTTTAAAGGGTTGTACCCATTATTTTGGGTCGAAGTGTTGAGCATAATGGGGATGGTCCCAATTGGCGCTCCAAGCCTTCAAAGGTTGCTATCCTGGGTGAGGGTGAGTATATCCCCAGCTTGCTGCCAGTTTGCATTCAAAGCTGATCCGAAATGGTTGTAGGATGAAGATTCAACACTTCTTGGGAGAATTCAAGATACTTGTCATTTTCTGATCAATTTTCACACTCCCATCTCCTTCAGCACCCCACAAATCTATATTTCAACGGGACCATTCTTGCCATCACATTCACATTTATCAAGTGTCTTCAGCCGAGAATTTACCAATGGCATTAAAGTACGAGTGGGGAACCTGTTATTATGGCCAGCACCGCCATTGGAGTGGACTGGACATGCTGATGCCGTCCAAGGCGTGTGTTATTCCCCAAATGGGACTCGCGTTGTCACTGGATCCAACGACAACACGGTTCAAATATGGGATTCTGAGTCCGGTGCTGTAGTTGGGGAGCCTCTTACGGGGCATAATGGGGGAGTGAATTCTGTTGCTTACTCTCCCGATGGGCGCCACATTATTTCCGGATCCTACGACCACACCGTTCGAATCTGGGGTGCCGAAAATGGTGCCGCAGTCGGCAAACCTCTCGAGGGGCACACTGATTGGGTGCGGTCAGTTTCCTATTCTCCTGATGGGCAGCACATCATCTCCGGGTCCTCTGACGGCACCATTCGAATCTGGGATGCTGAGACTGGCACCGCAGTCGGAAAGCCTCTCAAAGGGCACACAAACAGCGTGTGGTCCGTTGCTTACTCTCCCGATAGTCGGTACATTATCTCTGGATCCTCCGACCGTACTGTTCGAATCTGGGATGCCAATACTGGTGTTGCAATCGGCAAACCTTTCAAAGGGCACACTGACTGGGTGCTGTCCGTTGCTTACTCGCCCGATGGCCGGTACATCATCTCCGGATCCGAAGACCGCACTATTCGAACCTGGGGTGCTGGTACTGGTGCTACAGTTAGAGATCCTTGCGAGGGGCACACTCAGCCGGTGTTGTCCGTTGCTTACTCTCCCAATGGACGGCACATTATCTCCGGATCTTCCGACTGCACCATTCGAATCTGGGATGCCGGGACTAGTGCTACAGCCGGCAAACTTCTCAAGGGGCACACTCACTGGGTGTTGTCCGTTGCTTACTCGCCCGATGGCCGGCACATCATCTCCGCATCCAGCGACCGCACCATTCGAATCTGGGATGCCGAGACTGGTGATCCAGTCGGCAAACGTCCCGAGGGGCACACCAGCTGGGTGCGGTCCGTTGCTTGTTCTCCCAATGGGCGGCGCATTATCTCCGGATCCTCTGACCGTACCATTCGAATCTGGGATGACGAGACTGGTTCTGCAGTCTGCAAACCTTTCGAGGGGCACGCCCACTGGGTGCTGTCCGTTGCTTACTCGCCCAATGGCCGGCGCATCATCTCCGGATCCGAAGACCGCACTATTCGAACCTGGGATGCTGATACAGGTGCTACAGTCGGCGGTCCTCTCGAGGGGCATACTCAGTCGGTGCTGTCAGTTGCTTACTCTCCCGATGGGCGGCACATTATCTCCGGATCCTCCGACCGCACCATTCGAATCTGGGATGCCGAGACTGGTGCCGCAGTCGGTAGTCCACTCAAGGGGCACGCTTCCTGGGTTCATTCCGTTGCTTACTCTCCCGATGGGCGGCACATCATCTCCGGGTCCTCCGACTGCACCATTCGGATCTGGGACGCTCATGCTGGCGCAGATGCTGTAGTCCGTGGTCCTCTCGAGGGGCACGCTGGCTGGGTGTGGTCTGTTGCTTACTCTCCCAATGGGCTGCACATTATCTCCGGATCCTCCGACCGCACCATTCGAATCTGGGATGCGGGTAGTGGTACTGCAGTCGTAAATCCTCTCAAAGGGCACACTGGCTGGGTGCGATCCGTGGCTTACTCTCCCGATGGGCGGTACATCATCTCCGGATCGTCCGACCGTACCATTCGAATATGGGATGCCAAGACTGGTGATGCAGTAGGCAAACCTCTCGAGGGGCACGCTAATTCGGTGCAGTCCGTTGTTTTCACTCGCAATGGGAAGCGCATTATCTCCGGATCTGATGACAGAACCATTAGAAGCTGGGATGCTGAGAATTGTACTGCCGCCTGCAAGCCTCTCAAGCAGCATTCGCACCGTGACCAGGTTATTGCTCCCTCGTCTGACGGGCAACACATCGTTTCTGGGTCCTATGACAACACTACCCGTGTGTGGGACGCATTTCCACAACTTTCCACCCGACCTTCCCCTTGTACTCCAATGCTCGCGGGGTTTTGTGCCAAGCCCGACATGGACGGTTGGGTCAGGGACAAAGAGGGTGGCCTACTATACTGGGTACCACACGACTCTCGTACAGGCTTACATTCACCCGCCCTCTTGACAATCCCCATTGCATCTCGTAATCGATCGGTTTCTCTCGACTTTGATGACGCCGCGTTTGGAACCTCATGGACTCAAATTTACAAAGCGAACCTTTTTAGCGTGTCGTCTTAACTCTGGGCATGTAGTTTGATATTAGTTGCTCTTTTGATCATTGAAGTTCCTTCCATTGTTATGGATAGAGGTATAAGAATGGTGAGTTATTTATCATGGTATGTCCATCCAGAGATGCCACATCAGTTGTATTTTGGTGTCATATTTGGACACACAATGGCTGGAGGTAACTATTCTGGGGGTAAATATATCAGGAATAGGATGCAAAATTATCATAACCACTAGTGACTATACAGTACATACTATATCCCATCATTCTTCCACTACTATTATATGCAAATACTTGGACTGCACAGCAACTACAGTATTCCTTAGCTGCTCCACTCACTGCAAGCAGCAACCCAAAAAACAGCACAGGATTAGGCTGTGTGGCAGGGCAATTCCAGGTACAGTGGAACTTGCTTAAATGTATATGGTCGGTGGATGCCAAATTGATTACATTTAGGCAGGTTATACCACCAGGCAAGTAATCCTCTTATCACATCTTAGGAGCTTGTAAATTAGCAAAGAAATCATTTTCGATATGTTATAAGACAGGATAATGTTCTGATACATTCAAATTACAAGCCCAGGCAGAAGATGTTGCTCAGTTGACCACACTCAACTCTCCACCATCAGTCTCACTATCCAATGCCACCTTTTCTTGGGTTTCCATGTTCTGAAAGTAACATGTTATCTTTGAGGTCTTGAGTGTGTTGTGTTGTTTTGCTTTCAGGTATGATTGGACATTTGAAAGACTAGGAAAGATGTTTGAAAACTCTGGCTCATGAGAATGGAACAGAGCCAGAGTGTAGAGCAATTCGACTGCACTGAGTGACACTGTCAATGACAGTTCTTGCACACTCAAACTTGTTGGCTCATCTTCAAGGTTGTCCTTTTCATGCAGCTGAGTGGGGTGTTAGTGTGCAATACTTTTGTTTGACCCACCATTTTAGCAGTTCAAGTTCTGATGACCCATTCAGGAGCATTTGGTTCTGCAAGGAGCTCCTTGATATCAGAAACAAGGCATGGCTTTGGAAGGAGGTGTTGGCTGCCTTCCTGGTTGCTCACAGAGAGCTTCAGTCATTGTAAGGCATTGGCTGCCTCTTATGAATAATTTTTTTTTTGGTTGCACCCACACTTCCAGCCTCCCAGCCTTGCTTTGTTTATTTGTTGGTCTAAAGGTATCACTTGTATATTAAAAAATATGCCAATTCTTCTGCCACAGTACATACCCTTACCTTTGTCGTTTCCATAACAAGGAGTCTACCATTCCACTATTGTTTTTCATCCCTTTAAAAGGGCTCTGCTGCCAACCATGTAAAAGGACATTCCCTTGCAATTTGTGGCTGCCTATTAAATAGTAAGTATAAGTCTTTAGCAAGAAAGGGTTTATTGCCAGCTGCCTAAAAGGTGTCTCTCTCACAATCTAAACCTTTGCTTTGCCCCTTTTGGGTGGGGGGGTCCGAGTGAGGGACTTGGTCCAAGTGAGGGACTTTGGAGGATGCATGTTGTCCACATGACTTGCCCTCAGACCACAGTTGTCATTGCTCACATGTGCTGTCTGTAAGAATGTCCTGTGACCACTCACTTTGAGCTGTGTATAAGACTAGCCCAGTGATCTCTGTCATCATTACTCTCATGTGCTTTTTTCTGAAAGAACCAACCACCAATCTGCTGTGATTTTTTATAAAGGGTAGTCTGGTGAAGCTCCTTGGTACTATCTTTCTCCACTCCTTCAACACCAAACCCTTCAACACCATCAAGTCTATCCTCTTGATTCCTCCTGTATGTTTTTTGCTTTTGCTTTTCATATTGCAACTGATGGTCACCAACCTAGCCTTCTTATTTTTAATTGTTTTCTGCCAGTACATTCAACACCATCCTTGGAATATGTGTTGTGCCTTCGATCAAACTCCTTTTTGACTCTTCTTCCATGATTTCTAGCTTATTGTTAACTTCTTACTTTTCCTTTTCATATCACAACTCATTGCTGCTGACATCCCCTAGCCCATGCCTTCAGTTGTACCCTTTTTTGATTCATCTTCCATGATTTTATGCTTATTACTACCTCCATCATCCAACCTCGATCCAGTTGCCTCCTGCCCCCCATGTTACCATTTCAGCCATCCTCCTACATCCAAATGGTTGCCTCCCATGACACCAACAACAAATTGTTCATAGTTGCAATGGCCCTTGCAGTGATCTTGGTGTGTGTAACTGGGTGGTAGCCATCTCTTACGAATTATATTTGAATTTCCAAAGTAGTGTCTTTATTAAGCTATGATTTATATACACTGTTATCTAAATCTATGAGCCTCATAAACAATTTGCTCCAGTAAGATGAGTGTCAATCACTGGAGTTTGTGTTTGGCAAGTGAGGTCTGAGTCAGTCTGAGTCAGACTGTGACTCAGACCTGTTACACCCTGAAGTGATGTGGATATGTTGCAGGTCTGAAAGGTCTGAGTTGGTGGGGGCTCCTGGGCCACTTTGGTCTGAGTTGGGGTCATGTCTGATGTCAAATTGTTGACATATTCAGAGCAACCTGACTGTGAGTTGTTGATGTTTCAGGGTGACCTGAACCCAAGTCATTGACATTTCCAGAGTGACCTGACCCTGAGTCATTGACACATCAAGACCCAGTTTGCTTTTCAATACATAAATATTTGAATACATTTCATCATTGCACTTGGTGATTTATAGCCTGGTCGATACCACATTGCAGCTAATCAAATACAAATACAAGATTTACGTGCACTACACACCTAAAAGAGTACATATATAAGACATAGACACCCTCATTCCCACACACAAATAGATCCCCACAATACAATGCCAGATATCAATACCACCAATTTGGGCCTTGATTCCATTGACTTGAAAACATTGCCTGAACACACAAGGCATCAGGTCCTCCAGCTCCTTACTCAATCACAAGGTAACCAGTCAGGAAGTGCTCTCAATCAAGGGAATAGTTGGCAATCCAATCCATGTACCCACTCAAGAAGCAATAGTGTATGGTCTCACTCACAAGAAGTTGGTCATCAATCCACTGCTAGCAGTGACTATGACATGGACCCCCCTTCACCATCTAATACCCCCTCATGGACCACAATGGACTCCTTCAATCCACCACCAATGCTTCACACAAACGCATTTCAGCCCTATCCACCACCAGAGGAAGGTCAGTAATTCTCCCCAAACACAGATAGGCATCTGGATACTCACACACTGCAAGAAACAACTCATTTGCCTGTCCTGAGTTTTGTTACCCATCCAGCAATGCTATCTTGCCCTCCAAGGCCAGCACCACTGACCAGACCTCCTGGTACACCAATAGTCTGGTCCACTGATCTGCTGCTCATGCAGGGCCCTATGACA
>WNFL01189218.1_pt1 | contig 11681 bp, 8 predicted proteins | sample 5400361 | NCBI WGS metagenome assembly WNFL01 (sample SAMN13153351, study PRJNA577476) | soil metagenome | isolation source: 40 cm soil on Douglas fir-dominated hillslope | place: USA:California | collected 2013-09-17
CTTGAGATAGGCGTGGAAGACTTCCTCTGCGAGCTGCGCTCCGTTCATCTCCACGAGCGCCACGTGGCTCAACTTCGTGATCTTCGTGCCCTGCACGTAGTCCATCGTGAGGACGCGCCGCGCGCAGTAATCGGGAATCGGCTTCGGGATGTGGATGCACTCGAAGTCGGCAAGGTTCTCGCCGATCGTGAGCAGGTTCTGCGCTTCGCGCTCGTAGTTCAGCTCGTTCGTGATCGTGAGGCGGAACTCCCCGAGCGTGCTCGCGAAGCGGCGCCGCTTGCCGATCTCGGTATGCGAGTCGAAGAATTCGGCGATCTGCTGGAGGACCTCGAAGTCGTCGGCGATGACCTTGACGATATTCGGGCGCTGTACCTTGACGACGACCTCGCGCCCGTCGCGCAGCCCCGCGAGGTGCACCTGGCCAAGGGAAGCGGCGGCCATGGGCTTCGGATCGAACCACGAGAACGCCTTCGAAATGCGCACCCCGAGCTCGGCGTGGACGATCTCCTCGACCTCCTCGTACGGAAAGGCCTTCACCTTGTCCTGCAACCGTGTGAGCGCCTTGAGATAGGAATCGGGCAGCAGGTCCGGACGGCTCGACAGGACCTGGCCCAGCTTCACGTAGGTCGGGCCCATCGCCTCGAGGTCGTCGGCGAGCTGCTCGGGCAGGCCGCGCCGGCTCTCCGGGACGGGCTCCCGCTCCTCGGCCTCGAGCGCCTGGTCGATTCCCATCTGCGCGACCAGGTCGGAGCGCCCATATTTCCACAGCAGCCGGGCGATCTGCTTGTAGCGTTGGAGGTGTTCCGACGTGAGTTTCATTCCGGTCCCGAATTGCGCGCCCATGATTTCGAGCGGAATTCATCGCGCGAGTTGCGAAAAGCGCGGTGCCGGAAAATTGCGCGCGAGTGTCGGAAGGGTCCTACAAGAAAAAAGCCCCGATACGGGGCTTTCTTCCAGGCTGGCTCCGGCTACCGGTAGCGATCGTCCCGGTACCTCGGGTCGTCGCGATAGTCGCGGCGATCGTCGTAGCGCGGCTCCACGTAGCGCTGGTCGTAGCGCGGCTCCGCGTAACGCTGCTCATAGCGCGGCTCTGCGTAACGGGGCTCCGCATAACGCTCCTGATAACGCGGCTCGTAGGCATAGTTGGCCGCGGGGCGATAGCCGCGCTGCTGCTCGTAATAGGTGCGCTGCGGCTCGTAGTAGGCGCGCTGCGGCTCGTAGTAGACGGGAGCACGCTCGTAGGCGACCGGCGGCGCGCGGTAACCGCGGTCGTAGGATCCGCGATCGTCGCGGCGCTCGTAGTAGCGCCGGTCCTCGTAGCGGGCAACCGGGCCGCGATCGTAGTAGCGGTCGCGGTAATGACCGTGATGCGCGTCGGAAGCGATCAGGCTGCCAAGCACCGCGCCGACCGCCGCGCCGGGCGGACCGCCGATGGCCGCGCCGATTCCCCCGCCGACGAGCATGCCGGCGACCGCGTCGTCACCGTGCGCGGACGCAGGGATTGAAAACGTCATCGCGGCGGTTGCCGCAAACATCACCAGAATTGTCTTCTTCCGCATCGCAGTCTCCTCCCCAGGTTACGCCGCCATTCTGCGGCTGAATCGGAAAAAGCAACAGCCCCGCTTGCGCGGGGCTCGCCTTCATGATCGATCAATAGCCTTCCGCCGGTACGTACTCGACCGCCCCGGTGTCCCCGTCGTAGATCATGTCGTACGGGAACCAGTAGATCACCTCGTCGCCGTAGTCATCGATGTACGAATAGCCGATCCACGTCACGCCCAGGTATTGCGTTTGCGCGAGAATGAGATTCACGGGCTGGATCCCGCCCCTCGACGCGTCGGCCATCTTCTTGTTGGTCTTGTACTTCTTGACCGGGACATTGCCCTTCTCGGAGTGCGTGACGCTCACGCCCTTGATCTTGCCGCCCTGGACGTCGACAAAGGCGGTGTGCTTGCCGTTCTTGTGGAACTCGTGCTTGCCGTTCTTCTTGATCTTGTCGCCGACGAGGGCCTTGCCATCCTCGTGCTTGTGCTTCTTGGCCTTTTTCTCCTTGTCCTGCGGCCCCTTTGTGTCCTTCTGTTCCTGCCGGTCCTTGCCCTTCCCCTGGGCGAGCAGGTTGCCGTTCACGGCGGCGAGGCCGAGGACGGCAAGGAAAACGGTGAGTAAGCGAAGAATTCGGTTCATGTCGTCACCTCCGATTGATGGATTTCACTCCATTGCATCAGAGACACTTTCCGATTCCCCTCGTTCTGAAAAAAAAGCCCCGCGGGCAGGCGGGGCTCGGTCACACAACAACACTGACGGAAAACCTAGCGCCAGTTTTGGCGATAGCCGTCGCGGTACCCGGAATAGCGGTAACCGTCGCGGTAGCCATAGTGGCGATAGCCGTACGACGGGCCCGAGCGAATGACGACCGACGGGCCGTAGTACGCGGGACCGTAGTAGACCGGGGCGGGCGCGTAGTAGCCGGAGCTGTAGACGGGCGCCGGCGCGTAATAGCCGCGATCGTAGTAACCGTCCGAGTAGTAGCGATTCGAATCGGCCGCGATGCTCGAGCCGACGATCGCGCCGAGCACGCCGCCGACTGCCGCGCCGTTGTGGCGATTGATGTCATGACCGATCGCGGCGCCAATGCCGCCGCCGATCAGCGCGCCCAGGACGGGATCTGCCGCATGGGCACTGGGGGAGAGCGCCGCGGCCGCCACGACCGTGGCGAGGCCTGCGACCAACATGGATTTCCTGAGCAACATATCGAACCTCCTGTCTTGAAATCTTTCCAGCCCTGGATCCCCGCCTGCGCGGGGACGATTTTCAGGCCCCGCGCTTTCCGGGGCTCCTCTGGTTAACGCGCCACTGGCGAATCGGTGGTCATGGAAAACAACTTGTTACACTTGGCCGCGACAATTCCCTGGGGCCCATAAAAACATGTTTCGTACCAAGTACTTGGATTATTCCGAGCTGATCCACCAAGTGGAATCCTGGGCCCGCGACCACCCGGGAATCGTTCGTGTCACGTCCCTGGGGGCGAGCGCCGAGGGGCGCGCAATCCCGCTCCTGACCATCGGCCGCAATCCCGACGAGCCGCGCCCCGCGATATGGATCGACGGCAACATGCATGCCTCGGAGATTTGCGGATCGAGCGTCGCGCTGGGAATGGCCGAGGACGTCATCGCCATACATTTAGGCAAGGGAAACAAGAGCAAGTTGCCCGAGCACATGCAGGAAACGATCAAGGATTCGCTCTTCTACATCGTGCCGCGCATGTCACCCGACGGGGCCGAGCACATGCTGAAGACCGGGCGCTACGTGCGCTCGAGCCCCGTCGATGACCGTCTCCACAAAGGCCACGCGTATTGGGAGGCGCACGACTTCGACGGCGATGGCCAGATGGGCTACATGCGGCAAGCATGCGATGACGGGGAGCTGGTCGCGCTCCCGGGCCACTCCGATGTGATGGTGCCGCGCCTGCCGGAGGATCCGGCGCCGTACTACAAGCTCTATCCCGAAGGCCGCATCGTCAACTTCGACGGGCGGCGCATTCCCGATCCGTACTTTCTCTCCGACAACCAGTACGACTTCAACCGCAATTTTCCGTACCAGTGGGCGCCGGAGCCCGAGCAGATCGGCGCCGGCGATTACCCGGGGAGCGCGCCGGAAACGCGCGCGGTGATGGACTTCACCATCAATCATCCCGAGATCTTCGCGTGGTTGAACCTGCACACGTTCGGCGGCGTGCTGATCCGCCCGCTCGGCGACAAGCCCGACCACAAGATGAACCAGGACGACCTCGCGCTGTATCGCCAGGTCGAGGCGTGGACAAAGGAGCACACCGGCTATCCCACGGTGAGCGGCTTCCACGAATTCCTCTACGAACCCGAGACCCCCATCAAGGGCGACCTCACCGATTACGCCTATCACCAGCGCGGCTGCCTCGCGTATGTGATCGAGCTGTGGGACATCTTCACGCAGATCGGCATGAAGCAGGTGAAGCCGTTCGTCGACGTGTACACGCATCTCGAGCGCAAGGATTTCGAGGCGCTCGCCAAGTGGGATCGCGACGTGAACAAGGGTCGTGTCTTCAAGAAGTGGCGCAAGGTCCAGCATCCGCAGCTCGGCCAGGTCGAGGTGGGCGGGCTCGACCTGCGCGTCGGGATTTCGAATCCGCCCCTCGAGAAGATCGCCGAGGTCTGCGAGCAGCAGAGCGCGGCCTTCCTGCGCGTCGCGGCGCTTGTCCCAAAAATCGAGCTCGAAGTGCTGAAACGCGAGAGGCTCGGCGCCGATCTGACGAGAATCGACGTGCGCATCGTGAACCGCGGCTACCTCGGGACGTACGGGCTCGCGTCGGCGAAGAAGCTGCCGCACTCGGAACCCTTGCGGCTCACCGCCGAGTGCGAAGGCCTGCGCCTCGCCGCGCCCGGTGAGGCGGTGATCGAGGTCGGGCATCTCGACGGCTGGGGGCGCGGCCTCTACAACGGGCCGACGATCTTCGCGCCGTGGACGCGCGGCAACATCCACGAGAAGTTCGTGACGCTGGTGGCCGAAGGGCACGGGCGGCTTAAACTGAAGGTAGGAAGTTGCAGGGTCGGGTACAAATCCTTCGAAGTCATAGTGGACTGACGTACCGGAGGTATCCATGTTCAAGCGCATCTTGCTCGCGTACGACGGCTCCCAGGCCGGGCAGAAAGCGTTGCTCGATTGCAAGGAGCTCGCGGCTTGGGCGAATTCCGAGCTCAACCTCGTCGCTGTGATGCCGCCGGCTTCGGCGCTCATCGGCGGCGAGGGCTATGTGTACGACCCCCGCATCGAGGAAGAGGAGCGGCGCGAGTACAAGAACATCCTCGAAGAGGGCCTGCGACGGCTTTCGGAAACGGGGCGGACGGCGCAAGGCGAGGTCGTGGTCGGCGACGCCGTCGACGAGATCTCGCGCTATGCGGCGAAGGTCAAGGCCGACCTCATCGTGGTCGGCCACCAGCACCTCGGCAGCTGGGCGGCGCGCTGGTGGCGCGGCTCGGTGTCGAAGGCGCTGATCGAGCACGCGCCGTGCAGCGTGCTCGTGGTGATCACTCAATGAGGGGACAGACCACTTGTCTCGCGGGGGAGAACCTCGGGACGGATCAATCGTTCTTCTCCGCGGGACAAGTGGTCTGTCCCCGGTCTTTTACCGTCTTTTCTCCACCGTAATCTGCTCGACCTCCACGCGCCGATTGGGCTCGAGGCATTTGATGAGCGCGGGGCGGTCCTTCTGGCTGCACTGCACGACCGGACTCGCCTCGCCCTTGCCGCGCGCGGTGAGGCGGCTCGCGGCCACACCCTTGCCGACGAGGTAGCGCTTCACCGCGTCGGCGCGGCGCTGCGACAACTTCAGGTTGTAGGCGTCGGTGCCGAGGCGATCGGTGTAGCCCGTGACCGTCACGTTGCCGATACTCGGGTTCTCGTTCATCGCGCGCGCGATCTCGTCGAGCTTCGGCTGCGGCGCGCGGAGCGCCGCCTGGTCGAACTCGAAGAGCTCCGTCGCCGAAAGCGTGATCCGCTCGAGGCGCTGCGGCGTGGGCGGTGCGGGAGCGGGACGGGGCGGCGGAGGCGGCGCCACCGAGCGTGGAGCCTCGCGCGGTGGGGGAGGCGGCGCGACCTCGACATAGCGATCGACGTAGACGACTTCCGGCGGGACCGAGTACGGGTACGGGTAATACAGGGGCGGGCCGTAGATCGGGTACGCGTAGTAGCGCGGATAGTAATAACGCGGCGCGTAGTAGGGCGAGTAATAGCGCGGGCCCGACCACTGATAACCACCGCTGTATTGGCGGTAGCCATCGCGAGGGCGATCGCGTGGTTGCGCAGCACCGTGAGGATCGTATGACCGCTCATAGGCGAGCGCCGATCCGGTGGAAATGGCCAGCAGGACGCCGGCGGCGATCAGGAATTTGACGGGTCTCATGGGCTTCTCCGCAATAGGCTCGGCCGTGGCTGCGTGGCATGCAGACTCCTTCCAAACGCGCGCGCTTCGCCGTCGTTGACACGTGGTTGCGGGCACCGCCATCCAGACAGACGGTATCCTTCGTCCCATGCAATCTTTACCGGATTCGCCGTACGCCGCCGTGCGGCTCGCGGTAGCGCTCGTGCTCATGACGCTGGGCGCGAGCGGTATGTACGGCGTTTCCGTAGTGCTTCCGGTGGTCCAGGCCGATTTCGGCGTGGCGCGCGCCGACGCATCGTTGCCCTACGCGATGCTGATGCTGGGTTTCGGGGTCGGTGGCCTCTTCATGGGCCGGCTCGCGGATCGCTTCGGCGTGATGGTGCCGCTGCTCATCGGCGCCATCGGCCTCGGCTCGGGATTCCTGCTCGCGGGCCGCGCGCCCGACATCGCCACGTTCAATATCGCGCACGGCCTGCTGATCGGCCTCTTCGGCTGCTCGGCGACTTTCTCGCCGCTGCTCGCCGACACGACGCTGTGGTGGGTCAAGCGCCGCGGGATCGCGGTGGCGGTCTGCGCGAGCGGCAACTATCTCGGCGGCGCGATCTGGCCGCCCATCGTGCAGCATTACGTCGAGAGCGTGGGCTGGCGGCAGACCTATGTCGGCATGGGAATCTTCTGCTTCGTCGTCATGACCGCGCTCGCGCTGACGCTGCGCCGCCGTCCGCCCGCGATGCCGTCGCGCGCGTCGCCAGGCTCGTCGCCCTCGGCGCCGGCAATGGCCGGCTATGGTCGGGGGCCCAATGCATCGGGAGAAAGCGCGCCCTTCGGCCTCTCGCCTGCGCAGGCGACGGTCCTCCTCTGCATCGCCGGCTTTTCCTGCTGTGTCGCGATGTCGATGCCGCAGGTGCACATCGTCGCGTATTGCGGCGACCTCGGATACGGCGCGGCGCGCGGCGCGGAGATGCTCGCGGTGATGCTCGGATTCGGCGTCGTGAGCCGCCTCGTGTCGGGTGTGATCTGCGATCGCATCGGGGGACTGCGCACGCTCCTTCTCGGCTCCGCGCTCCAGGGCGTCGCGTTGCTGCTGTTCCTGCCCTTCAACGGGCTCGTCTCGCTCTACGTGATCGCCGCGCTGTTCGGCCTCTTCCAGGGCGGCATCGTGCCTTCGTACGCGATCATCATCCGCGAGCATTTTCCCGCAGCCGAAACCGGAGCGCGCGTCGGCGCGGTCATCATGATGACCATGGTCGGCATGTCGGTCGGTGGATGGATGTCCGGGAAGATCTATGACCTCACCGGTTCCTACCAGGCCGCGTTCGTGCATGGCCTCGCCTGGAACGCGCTCAATCTCTCGATCGCATACCTGCTGCTGCGGCGCAGCCGCAAAACCGGGGACAGACCACTTGTTCCGAATGAAAGAACGTCTCGCGCCTGATTCGTTCTTTCATTCGGAACAAGTGGTCTGTCCCCGGTTCTTGCTATTGCAGCGTCCCGGTGGTGAAGGTGATGCCGGCGTCGGAGAAGTCGGCGGTGAGGCCGCGGCCGCCGTAGACAGTGCGTGCCGTCGAGGTCACGACCTGCGCCGCGCGGACGAGCACCGACAGATGCGTGCCCGCGGGTAAGGTCACCGGCGGAATCGCGAACGTGTACGTGCCGCCGACGGGTTGGGCGCCCGTCTTGCACGTCTTCACGCCGTTCACCGTCGCGCAGACATCCTGCTGCGTTGCAGCGACCGCCAGCACCAGGTCTCCGTTGTCGTCGATGGCATCGATCTCGATCTCGATGAACGGCCACTGGGTCGTCTGCTGCCACGCGGACTGCAGGGGGTCGACGAGATAGAGCTTGAAAGTGGCCGGCCCCCCGACCGTCAGCGGTGCGGCGAGCTTTGCCGAGGTGAAGCTCGCGGGCGTGCCGCCCGCGACGCCGGCCGCTCCGTAGTTGGTGACGTAACCCATGTTGCCGCTCTGGCAGGTGCCGAGCGAGTTGCGCGTCGTAGAGAGTCCACCGACGGGTGCGCCTGCCTGCTGGTTGCAGCCTTCGGCTGAAGTCAGCGCGCCGGCGGCTCCCGGTTGGAAGTAATAGCTCGCGCTGCCGCCGGCGGTGAACTTCGGCATGGTCTGCGCCACACGCGTCTGCGGAGCGAGCTGATGAGCCGCCACGCTCACCAGGATGCCCATCAGCGTGTCCTGGTCCTGTGCGCCTTGCGCGCCGTAGACGGTGAGCGTCCACGTGCCGTAGGTGTACGAGCCCTGCGTGAGATCGACGAAGAATTGCGACATGCCGGCGTCGGGCGCCGGCGTGCTTACGCCCACCGTCTTGCCGGCGGCGTCGACGAGCGTGAGCTGGTAGTCGAACGGGTTCTGGCCCACGTAGCCGAGCGACGGATAGGAGACGAGCGCCTTGATCGCCTTTGTGCCCGATCCGACTTGCAGCGTGTACGTTTTGGTGTCCGGCGTGCCATTCACCGTGGCAAGGGCCGCGGTGAACGACCAGTAGTCGGTCGCGAGCACCTTGTAGTCGCGGTCGCCGAGGATCTTCGCGTCCTGCGAGGTCTGCAGCCGCGCGAGCGCCTTCTCCTTGTTGTAGCGCTGGCGGCCCACGAGGTCGACAGCGGCCCTGGCGTTCACGAAGCCGTATCCCGAGCGGAAGAAGGCCTCGACCTTCGAGGTGTCGGCGAGGTCCGGCATCGGATCGGACGTGACCTGCATCGCCGACTTCACTTCTGCCGGCGAGAGCTTCGGATTCTTCTGCAGCATCAGTGCGGCGACGCCCGCGATGTGCGGCGAAGCCATGCTCGTTCCGCTCGCGCTCGCGGTGCCGCCGGGCAGCGCGGTGACGAGCAACCCCGTAGTCGCGGTCGACACGATGTCGGTGCCGGGCGCGCTCACGGAAGGATGGTAGAGGCCGATGCGGTCGCCCGAGAAGAGCAAGTGCTTCTCGTCGGTTGCCGGAAGGATCGTGAGGAACGCGTTATCGAACTCGATGCCGCCCGACGACGTGGTGTTGCGCTGGTGCGCGAGCGTGCCGTTGCCGACCGAGATCACCCACGGCGCCGCGGCATACGGATTGAGCGACATCTCCGTGCTGGCATTGCCCGCCGCGAAAGTCACGACGACGCCGGCGCCGTAAAGGGCGAGCGTCGCCTGGTTGATCGGCTCGTCGGGATTGAAGAGGCGGAAGGACGAGCCCCACGAATTGTTCACGACGCGGATGTCGCCCGCGGTGATGATGTCGTCGAACGCGGTGAGGACATTGAACACGAACACCGCTTCGCCCGTGCCGTAGCCGACGAGCTTCGCGCCCGGCGCCACGCCGAGCACCTTGCCGTCGGTGTTGTCCGCCGCGATGATGCCTGCGACGTGCGTGCCGTGCCCCGAGGAGGTGTCGCTGTCGTTGAACGGGCCCTGGTCGACCCGCTGCATGATCGGCGGCGCGGAAATGCCCGCGGCCACGGTGCCCACGTCGACCATCTTGTAGTTGCGCGCCACGCGATTGGCGAGATCAGGATGGCGGCCGTCGATGCCGCTGTCGACCACGGCGACGATGACTCCCGCGCCGTTGATGCCCATCGCGTGCACCTCGTTCGCGCGGATCGAGAAGTCCGACGACACCGAGAAGAACTTCAGCCGCTCGTTCGGATAGACGTCGGCTGCGATGCCGCGCGTCGCCGCCTCGATGAGCGCCGCCTTCGGTCCGCGCAGCATCGCGAGCGGAAGATTCTTGAAACCCTGGACCGTGAGGCCCAGCCCGCGCAACGCGTCGAGCTGCGCGCTCGTGGGCATCGCGCCGCCGAAGGTCGCCACGCCGTCGTACGAGCCCAATGCGTTCGCCGGTTCGAGCGAAAGCATCTTCAGGCCGCTCAACGTCGTGTCGGCGGCATGCGATGGAACGTTGAGGGTGAGTGAAAGAAGAAAGGCTACCGCGAAGAGAATTCGTTTTAACATGTCGCGACTCCTGCCGTGGATTGGCCGATAGCGTCGATGGTGATGCACGCAGGCTTATGGACTGTGTGCGCGGGTTAGACCGGTCGGCGCATTTCGGTTCCGCGGTTGTGAAGCACGTCACAGATTCGCGCGCGGATTGTCGCTGAGCGAAACATTTTTCGTCTGATTGCAATGTAGGAGAGGTTGAATGACCCGAGGTCATCGAGGCGCCGACGTGCTCGTTCGAACGCTGGCGCACGGCGGCATCCGCCGCATCTTCACGTTATCGGGCAATCACATCATGCCGGTGTTCGATGCGGCGCTCGATGCCGGCATCGAGCTCATCCACACGCGTCATGAAGCGGCCGCGGTTCACATGGCCGATGCATTCGCGCGCCTCACGGACGGCGTCGCCGTGGCGATGGTCACCGGCGGGCCGGGTCACGCGAACGCGGTCGGCGCGCTTTACACCGCGACCATGGCCGAGTCGCCGGTCGTCCTTCTGTCCGGGCATTCACCCAGCGACGAGCGCGGCATGGGCGCGTTCCAGGAAATGGCGCAGGCCGAGATCGCAGCCCCGCTCACGAAAGCGTCCTGGGTCTGCAGGAAGGCCGATGACGTCGCATCCGACATGGAGCGCGCGATGCGGCTCGCGCGTTCGGGCCGCCCAGGTGCCGTGCATCTGAGCTTGCCGACCGATTGCCTCGAAGGTCATCCTCGGCACGGCGACGCTCCACTCACGGAGCAGCGATCGGGGATCCAGGAAGCAATCACCGGGCATCCAGGTCATCTCGGTGAGAACGACGCGGATGCGATCCTCGATCGGTTGTACCGCGCGAAGCGCCCATTGATTCTCGCCGGTCCCGCGTCGACGACGAAGAGCGGCCGCTCGCGCATGCACTCCCTCGAGGAGGCGACGGGCATTCCGGTCATCGGCATGGAGAGTCCGCGCGGCATCGCCGATCCGAGCCTCGGTGCATTCGCGGAGATCCTCGCGCAGGCCGATTGCGTGCTGCTCCTCGGCAAGCGCCTCGACTTCACGCTCAAGTTCGGAAGGTCTCCGGCGCTCAACGCCGATTGCGAATTCCTGCAGGTCGATTGCGAATCGCAGGAGATCGATCGCACCCGAAGCGCCGTCGGATCGCGGTTGGCGGGCAACGCGCTGGCGGAGATTTTTCCGGCCGCGCAATCGCTGGCGCGGCGCGCGGCGCGACAATCGGGAAGCTGGCTCGAAGAGGTCCGCTCGGCGCTCGCCTATCGCCCGGGCGCCTGGGATACGGCTTCATCGAGCGAAACCGGGCGCTTGCATCCGGTGCAGGCGCTGCGCCCGTTGCAGGCGTTGCTCGATGCCCATGCGGATTCGGTGTTCGTCTGCGATGGCGGCGAGATCGGTCAATGGGCCCAGGCTTGCCTGCGTGCGCCCAACCGCGTGATCAACGGCGTCGCCGGTTCGATCGGCGCCGCGCTGCCTTTCGCGGTCGCGGCCCGCCTCGCGAAGCCCGGCGCGCCCGTCATCGCCGTGATGGGCGATGGCACGTTCGGTTTCCATGCCTCCGAGATCGACACCGCCGTGCGCTATCGACTCCCGTTCGTCGCGGTAGTGGGCAACGACGCGCGCTGGAACGCGGAGTACCAGATCCAGCTACGCGAATACGGGCGCGAACGCGCGAAGGGCTGCGAGCTGCTGGCGACGCGTTACGACGAGGTGTGCGCCGCGTTCGGCGGACACGGCGAATGCGTCACGAGGGCCGGCGATGTTCTCGCCGCGGCGCAACGCGCGGTGCGGTCGGGACGCCCGTCATGCCTCAACGTCATGATCGAGGGCGTGCCCGCTCCGAGCATCA
>WNFL01333340.1_pt1 | contig 11681 bp, 7 predicted proteins | sample 5400361 | NCBI WGS metagenome assembly WNFL01 (sample SAMN13153351, study PRJNA577476) | soil metagenome | isolation source: 40 cm soil on Douglas fir-dominated hillslope | place: USA:California | collected 2013-09-17
CCACGTACTCCGGTTGAGGAGATGCTGTCGGGCATCTGGGCCGAGATTCTCAGAGTGGAGCGCATTGGCATTCACGACAACTTCTTCGATCTTGGAGGCGACTCGATTTTGAGCATACAAGTCGTCTGGCGGGCTTCAGAAAAAGGTTTCCGCATCGCGCCGAAGCAGATGTTTCTGAATCAGACGATTGCTGAACTTTCACCGGTTGTTGCTAAAGCGACAGAGTCTAAAGCAGAGCAGGGCTTCGTAACCGGCCCAGTGCCTCTCACGCCGATTCAACACGTCTTTTTCGAGCAGAACTTCTCTGAGCCACATTACTATCACCAGTCAGGACTGCTGCAACTGCATCAGAGGTGGAACCCCTCCGCCATCGAATCTGCGACCCGTCGCCTGATCGAGCATCACGATGCCTTGAGATTACGCTTCACGAGGAACGGCGCGGGCTGGCAACAGTTCAACGCGGGGCTGGAAGGCGGCACGCCTTTCACCAGCATTGACTTGTCGGAGTTAACCGAGGACCAACAGAGGGTGAAGATCGAAGAGATTGTGGCGTGGCTGGAAAGAAGCCTTAATCTTTCACAAGGACCACTCTTGCGCATCGCTCTTTTCGAATTGGGAGAAGAACGAGATCAGCGCTTGCTTCTGATCTTCCATCACCTGGTGATAGACGGCGTCTCTTGGCGGATTGTGGTCGAGGATATGCAAACAGGGCTCGAGCAGGCGCGGCCGGGAGGTCCGATTGTGCTGCCACGAAAGACGACTTCTTTCAAAGAATGGGCGGGAAAACTGAAGCAATATGCGCAATCGGCGGAGCTGAAAGAGGAGGCACGTTTCTGGCGCGCAATGCCCAACCGCAATTTGAAATCCTTGCCGGTTGATTTTCCTTACGGAGGCAACACCGAAGCCTCATCGGCGAATGTCCTCGTCTATTTGAGCAAAGCAGAAACGAGGTCGCTGCTGCGTGAAATGACGGCCGCTTTTCACACCGAAATCAACGACGTTCTGATGGCCGCCCTGGCCGATGCCCTTTCGAGATCGACCGGCGCACGAGCGCTCCTGGTCGATTTTGAAGGACATGGTCGCGAGGAGATTGTTCCCGATGTTGATCTGTCTCGTACCGTCGGCTGGTTTACGACCATTTATCCCGTCTTGTTGGATCTGAGCGAGGTCACAAACATAGAACAGTTGGTCGCGGCAACTAAGCAGCAACTAAGGGCTGTGCCGAACAAAGGCATCGGCTATGGGTTGTTGCGTTACCTGAGTGATGATCGCGAACCATTCAGGTCGTTGCCGCAGGCTGAAGTGGCTTTGAATTACCTCGGGCAGTTTGATCAAACCATGTCTCGATCGAATGCATTTAGTTCGGCGCCAGAGTTAGCGGGAACAACTCATTCGGCCAAGGGGCGACGGACTCACATTCTTAAGATCAACGGTGGCATCGCAGATGGCGAGTTAACTCTGGCCTGGAACTACAGCCAGAATTTGCATCGCCGCTCGACGATCGAGCGGCTGGCCCAGTGTTATTTGGAATCGTTGCGATCGCTAATCGATCACGCCCGAGCAAAGCAAGGAGTAAAAAATGAGGACCGTTTCCAAGGTCAAGCGAATCGAGCCACCATCGCCGGAGGAGTTCCAGCGTGACTACGTAACTCCAGGCGAGCCGGTTATCATAACCGGCGTCGCTCGAAGTTGGCCCGCCCTTTCTTTAATGAATCCGAGCATTATCAAGCAGATGTTTGGTGAGATCGTGGTGCCTGTTCGCGAGAGCGACGATGAACTCAATTATTTCTTCGGAGAATCAGGCAAGAGAATAATAAAGCTTGGCGACTATATCGATGCCATCTCTGGTCCGTCGAGCGCCGGGCGCAAGCTTCCGTACCTGGGCAACATTCCTTTCGATCATCCCCAGACGCTCAAGTATCTACAGCGTCTGAAAGATGCGCTGCCATTTCCCAATTATTTTCCGAACCAGGTCTATGGCGACCTGCGACTCTGGATGGGCGCTGAAGGTCAACGGTCTACGATACACAACGACAACTATCACAACCTCAATGCTCAACTTTATGGCAGGAAGAGGTTCTTGCTGTTTTCCCCGGACCAACACCCACAGCTTTATGCTTCTCTCGTGAACGAAACCTGCTGGGCGTCACCGCTTGATCCTGAAAGTCCCGACTACGTGCAGTACCCAATGTTTCGCGATGCCGAGGGACGCGAAGCAATCTTAGAACCAGGCGACATGCTCTACATCCCCATCTTTTGGTGGCACTACGTTGTCGCGCTCGATCTCTCGATCAGCGTCAGCAGGTTTTCATACCTGGGCGAAACCAGATACTGGAGCCAATCCGCCGCGGCTCACGTAACCCGCCTAACTCGTTCCCCACTTTAAGCAGCTCCCCCGCAATAACTCGCAGAAAAGGAATTTTCAATCATGTCAGACTCTGCAAGGAAGAATAACGTCGTGATCGTGGGCGCCGGACTGGCTGGCACTCTAATGGGAATTTTTCTGGCTCGTCGTGGCTACAGTGTCAATCTATACGAGCGACGTCCCGACTTGCGAAACGACAACGGCGAGCGCTGCCGCTCGATCAATATGACCCTTGCCGAGCGCGGGCTTCGAGCGCTCGAGGAGGTGGGGTTACTTCAGCAAGTGCTCGATAACACAGTCACAGTCGAGGGCCGAATGGTTCATGAAGTTAACGGAAAGGTTAAGTTTCAACCTTACGGAAAGAACAAAAAAGAAGTCATCCACGCAATATTGCGTAAAGATCTGAACATTGCACTCATAAACCATGCCGAGACCTTCCCCAATGTCAAGATTCATTTTCGCAAACAGTGCGTAGCGCTCGATAAACGGGCGAGACGAGTCGAGTTTGTTGACAGCCGGGCAGGTAATACTTTTGCGATCGAGCCTGCCTTCATCATCGGCGCGGACGGAACCTTCTCGACTTTGCGGCAGCAGATGCACAGAGGCGAGCGGGCCAATTACGAGCAGGAGTTTCTGGATCGCGGGTATAAGGAACTAACCATCGGGCCTGCGATTGGCGGCGGCTGGCGGCTCCCGCAACACGCGTTGCACGTCTGGCCGCGCGGCAGTTGCATGTTGATGTGCATTGCGAACCGTGACGGATCATTCACCTGCACGTGCGTGTTGCCGTTCGAAGGTGATCTGAGTTTCGCTTCTTTGCAAACAGAGGCTGAGGTCCAGGAGTTCCTGTTCGGACAATTTGCGGATTTGATGCCGCTGATGCCGAACGCTGTCGACAACTTCATGCGAAATCTGCCTTCGGAATTCATCACTACCAGGACAAATCTCTGGCACTACAAAGACCTGTGTACTCTGTTGGGAGACGCCTGCCACACGGTGGTGCCCTTCTACGGTCAAGGTATGAACGCTGCGTTTGAGGACTGCTCGATTCTGGACGCATGTATAGAGCGACACCGCAACGATTTGGAAACGGCATTCAGGGAGTTTCAGTATCTGCGCAAACGCAACACCGATGCGCTCGCGACCTTATCTGTCGAGAACTTCATCGAACTGCGTGACAAAGTGAGGTCTCCGACGCTGACTGCGAAAAAGAAAGTCGATCTGCTACTGAACAATCTTATTCCCGGAACCTGGGTGCCGCTGTACACGATGATTTCACATACCACGATACCCTATGCCGATGCAGTCGACCGTGCGAAGAAACAGAACCGAATCGCCCGACTCTGCGGAGTGGACCTTCTGCTGTGGTTGATGGCCGCGGCGCTGATTTTGCGGGATGGTTTCAAGAAGCTCAGGTCGTCATTGCCATCGTTGTTCGTCGAGACCCAACCAACCCTCAAGCCACGGCACAAAGAGTCACGAAAGGCAGAAATAACCTAACATGGCGCTGCTCATTTCACTACTCAGAAAGTTCTGGTACATGGTTGTGCTGGCCACCTTGGCGGGCCTCGTAGCCGGTGCAACCAGTGCCGGACTGATCGCCATGACTAATGATGCGATCAGTGGGAACGACGTATCGATCCGCTGGCAGATCGTCATCTTTGCCATTCTTGGCCTGCTGATGCTGCTGGCGAACTTCGCTTCCAGAAGCATGTTAATCCAGATTTCGCAGCAGGCTGTCATGCAACTTCGGTTGCAGTTGAGCGAACGGATGCTGGCGACGCCACTGCGGCTGCTTGAAAAACTAGGCAGTCCGCGTTTGTTGGTAGCATTGTCGGACGACACGTTCGCTATTTCCAGTGCGCTGACGATCGTTCCGTCACTCTGCAGCAACCTGGCGACGATGGCTGTGTGTTTGATCTATCTTGGCTGGTTATCTATGCCGGTATTGCTCGCTCTATTGGGCTTCATGCTCCTCGCCATAATTGGCTATCAAAGAGTGGCAGCGATAGCGCAACGCTATCTGAGGAAAGCCCGGCTCGAACACGACACACTATTCAAGCACTATCGCAGTCTCACAGAAGGAACCAAGGAACTTAAGCTACATCGAGACAGGCGGGAAGAATTCCTTAAAGAGATCCTGCGCTCGAGCGCCGAGTCGTGCCGGCATCTGAACACGACCGGCATGACGGTCTACGCTGGAGCGTACAGTTGGGGCCATTTTCTTTTCTTCGTGTTGATCGGGCTCGCGCTGTTCGGACTTCCGGCTGCCGGATATGGTGACCCGAAGACGTTGATCGGTTATACGCTGATCATCCTTTACATGAAAACGCCGGTCGAGATGATTCTCGCTCTGCTGCCGATGGTCGCGCGCGCGCGGATCGCTTTGCAGCAGCTCGAAAGGTTGGGCCTCCAGCTTAGGAGCCTGCCGGCGGAAATCGTGCAGAACGGCCAACCACAAGGTTATCGTTCGCCGATCTTTGTGGTGTTGGAAGGTATCACGCATAGCTATCGTCGCGAGGGTGAAGAAGGCAGCTTCAGGCTGGGTCCGATTGACCTGAGCTTTCGCTCAGGCGAGGTAGTCTTTTTGGTTGGCGGCAACGGCAGCGGCAAAACGACATTGGCGAAGTTAGTTAGCGGGTTGTATGTGCCGGAGTCAGGCAACATCCGACTCAACGGCATAACGATCACCGATGGGTTGTGGGATTACTATCGTCAGCATTTCTCAGCTGTCTTCTCAGATTTCTATTTGTTCGAAAGTTTCGTGGGGCTTGCGGGGCCGGATCTGGATATCCAGGCAAGCCAGTACCTGAAAAACCTTGAGCTCGATCACAAGGTTGCAGTAAGAGACGGAAAGCTCTCGACAACTGATCTGTCGCACGGACAACGCAAGCGCCTGGCTCTGCTTATAGCGTATCTTGAAGATCGACCGTTCTACATTTTCGACGAATGGGCCTCAGACCAGGATCCTGTCTTCAAACAGGTCTTTTATAAACAGATCGTGCCGGCGCTGAAAGAGCGCGGCAAGACAGTTCTCGTCATCACGCACGACGACAAGTATTTTCATTGTGCGGATCGTTTGATTAAGCTCGATTTCGGAAGGCTTGACTACGCTGAATTCGAGAAGGAGACAGTTGCAATGTTGATCGCTTCTTGAGATTTATGGAAATGCTGACAACACCATGGGTAATGAAGCCGAGGGTTAGCAACGGCGCAAGTCTTCGTCTGTTCTGCTTTCCCTACGCGGGTGGTGGCGCGATCATATATCACGGTTGGCCTCCGCGGCTCCCGATGATCGAGCTGTTGTCGGTTCAGTTGCCAGGACGAGAGACGCGGCTGAAAGAAGCTCCCTACACGAGTCTACCTGCGCTCGTACGGGCGACGGGCCAGGCTCTGCTTCCGTTCTTCGATAAACCGTTTTGCTTTTTCGGCCATAGCATGGGCGCGCTGATCGCTTTTGAATTGGCACGCGAAATCCGGAGAGAGTATGGGCTATCACCCAGGCACATATTCGTTTCGGGCCGTCGGGCCCCAACGATCCCTTTGCAACATAAGACGATCCATGATTTACCTCAGAAAGAGTTCATCGAGAGATTGCGTGACCTGAATGGTACACGCCCGGCCGTGCTCGAATTTACCGAATTGATCGAGTTGCTGCTGCCGATGCTAAAAGCTGATTTTGCAATTTGCGAAACTTATGTGTATAAACATGACGAACCCCTAAATTGTGGCATCTCTGCCTTCGGCGGACTCGAGGACGGGCATGTGAAGCGCGAGCATCTCGAAGCTTGGCGTCAGCAGACTGTTCGGGAATTCAAGTTGAGAATGCTTCCCGGCGACCATTTCTTCCTGCATTCATCGCAAGAGGTGCTCTTGGAAATTATGTTCAGGGAGTTGCACAAACAACTTGGAAGTAACGGGCGTACCGACGCGTCTAGTACTTGAACGCGTTCGGAGTTCAGCCTTGGCAGCAACAAGCTAAAGCTTGAACTCGAAACCAAAATGATGCGAATAGTGAAATGGGGAGCGCTGGTAATGACCGTGGCGATCTTCTCTGATTGCGGCTCTGGCAGCACGGCTGATGTAAAAGTGTCGAACAGCAATGCGCTGGTACCCATCAGCAATCTGAGAGTTGCGAGATCGGGCCATACAGCGACGCTGTTGCCGCACGGCAAAGTTCTCATTGCAGGCGGTGGAAAAGGCAGCGATTTCCTCGCGAGCGCCGAACTCTTCGATCCTTCCACGAATACTTTTACTCAAATTGCAGACATGAGCACTAAGCGGGCGGGCCATACGGCAACCCTCCTGCGTGATGGCAAGGTATTAATCATCGGCGGCGCGCGGAACCCGGAAACGAACCTTTCAAGTGCAGAGCTATTTGATCCGGCAACTGGAACCTTTACAGCTACCGGCAGTATGGGAACGCCACGAACGGATCATTCGGCGACGATGTTGCAAGACGGCAGGGTCTTGGTCGCTGGTGGTTCTCAGGTCTGGCCCACGCCGCTGGCGAGCGCCGAGTTATATGACCCGAGAACGGGGAGATTTAGTCCAACAGGGAACATGACTGGGGCGCGCAGACCGGCCGGCGTCGTTCTTTTAAAGGACGGGAAGGTGCTCGTCAGCGGCGGAACGGGTGACAATAAGACCGTGTTAGCGAGCGCGGAGCTGTACGACCCAGCCACGGGTGTCTTCACGCCGACTGGCAACATGACTGTCCGCAGGAACAAGCACGCCGCATCAGTCCTCCCGGATGGAAGCGTCCTCATCACGGGCGGATCTGATGAGCGCGACTGGCAGAATGTCTATCAAACCGCAGAAATATTCGACCCCAACAAGAAAGAATTCCGGCGTACAGCTGACATGAGGTCGCCCCATTTCAAGCATCACTCAGTTGCGCTGCCAGATGGAAGGATCGTTATCGTCGGCGGGAGCAAGTTACTGGAGATATACGATCCTGTTGCGAAGCGCTTCACAGTTGCCGGTGGCGATTTGGGTAAGGCGTATTACTTTCCGTCTGCGACAGTGCTTGATGGCGGAAGGATACTCATCGCCGGCGGCTACGATGAAGACAACGCCACGATCAACAGCGCCTGGATACTCAAGACATAATTCAACGCGGCCATCGATGCGGCCGTTGACCCAGCCACTATCATAGGTGGCATTGACCTCTTCGCACACCCGCCCCGTTCCCGCTGACTACCTGCTTTTCAAAGAGAAGGAGAAATATGAACTACAGACAGGTCATCTTTTGCGTCGTCCTGACCATTTCGTTGGTTGGGACACCTCTGACAGTTGCAGGCCAAAAAGATGGATCAGACTTCAGCGGAGTTGAAAAGGTCTTTCTCAAGGACTTCGAGGATCGAGGTGCGCCCGGCGCCGTCATGGCAATCATCAGCGGTGACCGGATCGTCTATTCGAAGCTGGTCGGAACCGCCAACATCGAAACGGGCGTACCCGTTACGGCTGACACTCTATTCCTGATCGGCACCACCTCGCGTGTGTTCGTAGCGGCGGCGTTAGCCAGCCTGGCGGAAGAAGGGAAGGTTCCACTCGATGAACCCATTGGCAACCGCATCCATGGTCTCAACGCGAAGGTCGCGCAGCTCAGTATTCACCATCTGCTGAGCAACACGGGAGGCGTGCGTCAAGAGAGTTATCGTTACGGCCCGCGCGATGACAAAGGACTCGAGCAGTACGTGCGAACTGTCTCGGACGAATATTTTTTTACCGAGCCAGGCAAGGCATTCTCAACTTCGAGTGTCAGTTTCGCGTTGGCCGCGTATGTTGCCGAGCAACTGGGAAAGAAGCCTTTCGCCGAGGTCATGCAGGATCGGTTTAAGAAGTGGGGCATGTTTTGCTCGACCTTTCGGCAGGATATTGCGATGACTTATTTAGTGGCTCAGGGACACGAAGTCTCCGGAGTCTCAGCCCCGGTGGTCATTCGTCCCTTTGTGGATAACGCGATCTTCCGCGCCGACAGCATGATGTTCTCGACGGTCAACGATCTGGCACGCTTTGTGATCGCCTTCTTGAACGGCGGTAAGGTTGAAGGTCGCCAGCTTCTCTCACCGTCCGTCATCGCGAAGATATCAACTCCCGTCGCGCGCGTGCATGGAAGCAATGTCCTGGAGCAGGGAGAATACGGTTATGGAATACTCACCTATGATTACCGCGGCGTACGCATACTGGAGGGTAATAGTGTGTGGCTCGGCTTCACTTCCAGGTTCGTGATGGTACCTAAGCACCGTTTTGCTATAATCATCCTCGTCAATAGCAACGTAGGTGGCTTTCATGACACGATTGACAAGGCTTTTGAGACCTTAATGCCGGTCAAGCCTCGCCGGGACGTAAAGCCTAAAGCAGCGCTAAAGATCGATGAGACGGAGTCACAGAAGTATGTCGGACTGTATGTCAACCCGCCGGATGAAATCGAAATTGCGCTGAAGAACGGCCAGTTGGTTTTTAGGCAAATCGGGATCGAGTTGGCGATGTCTGGGACTATCGAGTTGAAAATGATGACGGGTGAAGATGGCACAGTCGAATTCATGTACTCTTCACTCCGCGCATTCAAGAAGATTCATTAGGCGATGATCGCGGCCCCCTCGTTATAACTAACAAGAAGTGGTTTTAGATCTGAGCGTCCCCCAAAACTCACTTTGAGGAGCTGGTTATGGAAACGCTTCGGAAGGATCTTCTTTATTCACTGCGAATCATGCTCCGTAACAAGAGCGTAACCACTATTGTTCTCCTCACCTTAATGGTGGGCATTGGGGCTACCACAGCGATTTTCAGCATCGTCTACGGCGTTCTCGTCAGGCCGCTACCGTATAGAAATCCGGAGCAGCTCGTAAGAATACTCGACTACTGGAAGAACCGTACTGAGAGTAATCAAGACGACACGGCGCCGGCGAACTTCTACGACTGGAAGGAACAAGCGCAATCTTTTTCGGGCATCGCGGCATTTGGCACTGGTGGTGCTGCACTGGCCTCCGGCACGGAGCCGGAAAAGATTAGTGCCGCGGTCGTGTCGCCGGAGTTCTTTAACGTGATGTCTGTTAATCCGATCCAAGGGAGAATGTTGGGCCAGGACGATCTGAAGGCTCCGAACGTTATAGTCCTCGGCTACGATCTTTGGCAAAGAACATTTGGTGCTAACCCCGGCATCATCGGCCAGAGCGCGAAACTGGACGGAGAGATGTTTACCGTCGTGGGTATACTTCCGGCTGGGTTCAGTTACCCGGAGAAGACTGAGGTTTGGGCGCCCTTGGTAATAAACGGTAATCCCACTGTCAGTCGCGAAGCTCACTTCCTCAGAGTCATTGCCCGCCTGAAGCCCGGTGTCACTCCGCAACGAGCACAATCGGAGATGAGCACAGTTGCAGGCAGGCTCGAGCAGCAATACCCGGCCACGAATAAGGACCTGGGTGCACGCGTGGTATCGCTTCACGAATATACGGTCGGAAAAGTGAAAACCCCGCTGGTGATCCTGTTGTTGGCTGTCGGCTTCGTATTGTTGATTGCCTGTGCAAACATCGCGAATCTTTTGCTGGCACGCGCGTTATCGCGGCAAAAGGAAATGAGCATGCGCATCGCACTTGGCGCGAGCCGCAAACGTCTGATCAGGCAACTCCTCACAGAGAGTCTGGTATTGGCTGTGGCTGGTGGTGTCATCGGCCTTCTCTTCGCTTTCGCGGCTGTGCGTTTTCTTGTTACCGTTACCGTCAGTGATATTCCGCTCGCCGATCAGGTTGGACTTAACATTCAGGTACTCATCTTTACGTTAGTCATAACGGTCCTGACCGGAACGCTGTTTGGTTTGATTCCCGCTTGGCAAACAACCAAAGTGGATCTGAACGAGACGTTGAAAGAGGGTGGCGGCAAGGGCGTCGGCGCTTCGAGTGGTTCGCGAATGCGCAACTCACTGCTTGTACTCGAAGTGGCTCTGAGTCTCGTGCTGCTAATCGGCGCGGGTTTGATGATCAAGAGTTTTGCCAGTCTCTTGAAGACCGACCTTGGATTCCAGGCGCAAAACGTTTTGACTTTTGAGCTTGAACTGCCGAACCAACAATATCCCGATAACGCAAAGGTAGCTTCGTTTTACGACAGTCTGGTAACGAAGCTGAAGGCCTTGCCGGGAGTGCAGTCCGTCGGCGGCGTAACTATGCTGCCTCTGGGCGGAGATAACCGCGTATTCTCTTTCAGAGTCGAAGGCCAGCCGATCGTTGAGATGGCGCAGCGTCCGACGGCCAATTACCGCATTGCCATGCCTGAGTATTTTTCGGCGATGGGGATACCGTTGGAGAATGGGCGCATGTTAACCAATGCGGACACGCAGGGAAGTACTCCCGTCGTGATCATCAACGAGCGGATGGCGAAGCGATACTTCCCCCAGGGCGCCCTTGGCCAAAGAATTTATGTAAGAAACGATCAGAATTCGCGCGAGATAGTGGGCGTGGTGAAAAGCGTGAAGCATCTCGCGCTGGACCAGGAACCGCAGCCTGAGATGTATGTGCCCTACGGGCAGTCGCCTTCACGCTACATGCGCATGGTTGCCAGAACTGATGTAGCTCCCAAAACCCTCGTCAACGCGGTCCAGCGACAGGTCTGGGACCTGGATCGGGAGTTACCGCTCGCCAAGATGAATTCGATGGACGAGTTGGTATCTAAATCGGCCTCGCAGCAACGATCCAACATGGTGCTACTTACTCTGTTTGCCACTGTCGCGTTGATCCTCGCCGCCATCGGCATCTTCGGCGTGGTATCGTACAATGTCACACAGCGAACCCACGAGATAGGTGTGCGCATGGCGCTCGGCGCGTCACCGAACGACATTCTCAAGTTAATTATCAGCAAAGGAATGCTCCTTACAGCGATCGGCATTGTCATCGGGATTGCGGGGGCGTATGCGCTTAGCAAAGTAATCCGCAGTCTTCTTTTTGAGGTTGCCACACTCGACGTGGCGATCTTCGTTATCGTTCCGCTTGGGTTCGCCCTCATCGCATTGTTCGCCTGCTTCTTCCCGGCGCGAAAAGCTGCAAGAGTAGACCCGCTCACTGCGCTCCGCTACGAATAAAGCAACCAGAAACACAAAATGGCCTAACAAAATCGTTGGGCCTCTTGTCCCTCTTTACGGCCAAACAGGAGTCAATATGAAACGCTGGCTTCGCAAGTGTGACTTCGACGAAAACGGCGGTCACGCTTTTCCGCTACCGACACGTGTTATTTCTAACGAAGAATTTTATCCACTAGCGCAAACCGAGGAGCAGCAGAAAGTGGAGTCGTGTCTGCTTGAGCTTTCCGATAGGAGCGCGAA
>WNFL01161571.1_pt1 | contig 11680 bp, 16 predicted proteins | sample 5400361 | NCBI WGS metagenome assembly WNFL01 (sample SAMN13153351, study PRJNA577476) | soil metagenome | isolation source: 40 cm soil on Douglas fir-dominated hillslope | place: USA:California | collected 2013-09-17
CCTGCACCTCGAGATGTTCGGGTTGTTGTCGGGCCCCATTGTGAAGTCCGTGGGCGATCGCCAGCCGGAGATCGACGGCTTCGCGTCGGGGCTAAAGGCACGGGCCGAGGCCACGCTGTGAGGTGTGATGCCTGACAACGCGTTGGAGGAGTGTTCGACCAATCCTTTGGGGGCTTGAACCATGAAAAGCGTTTTCCGTCTCATCTTGCATATCGCGTTGCCTTGCTGCGCTGCTGCCCTGCCTCTTGTGGCTCATGCCGAGACCGACGCATGCACCCTCTTGACGCCGGTGCAGGTGGCCGCAGTGGTGGGCGGGGCCGTGAGCGATGGAACACACGTGACGCCCAACTTCGTGAAAACGTGCACGTGGACTCCGTCCGTCAAGTCCAAGCTTGGTGCGGTGACGCTGAACCTGCAGACCGCGGAGTTCTATGACGGGGGAAAGCGGCAAGTCACGATGGCGGCGGCCGCTCTCGGCAAGGGCACTGAAATCAAGCCGGCAAGCGTGGGTGACGACGCCTACTACTACGTGACCGGCGACCAGGCGTCGCTCTTCGTCAAGAAGGGCGCTGTCTCGTTCAAGGTGGCGGTATATGCCAAGATTCCCGTGGAGGAAAAGGAAGCGATGGAGCTCAAGCTCGCCAAGGAAGTCGTGGCGAAGCTCTGAGAGCGGCCAGTGATTACTCTGCGACCCATTGTTGGGATGCTGTTTGCGCTCATGTTCCTGACGCGGGAGGCTGCGTCAGCGGATATCCGTGTATTCAGCGGTGGCGCTCCTCAGGAAGCGCTACAACATCTCGCCCCGGAATTTGAGCAGGCTACCGGCCACCGTGTGCAGTTCACTTTCCGATTGGTGACCGAGATTCAACAGAGACTTGCGGCGGGGGAAACGGCCGACGTGATCGTGCTCCCGGTTTCCTTGATTGCCACGACGGAGAGGACCGTCCCGCTGCGCACGGAAGGTCGCATCGTGCTCGCCCGCGTGGGTATCGGGGTCATTGTGCGCCAAGGCGCAATTGCGCCAGATATCTCCACGGCGGAAGCCGTGCGCAAGATGCTGCTCGATGCTCGATCAATCGCATGGCCCGATCCGGACCTCCCGATCGGCGGCCACCTCAACCGCGCGATTGCCCAACTCGGTATCGCCGATGAGGTGCGGCCGAAACTGATCGTCAAGGGCACGGGTCGGGCGGAGCTGGTCGCGACGGGCGAGGCGGACCTCGGGTTCCATCTCATCAGCGAAGTGCAGACGGTCAAAGGCATCACGCTGGTGGGACTGTTGCCCGCTGCCCTGCAGAGCTTCGTTGTCTACGGCACTGCCATTCCCACTTACAATGCGACGCCTGAAGCCGCCCTGGCCTTTGTCAAGTTCATCTCGGACCGGAGCAGGAGTGAGAGCTGGAAGGCTGCCGGATTCGAACTTGTGGGCGAGCCTTAGTGTTTCGACACTTGGGGGTGCATCATGATTCGAGGCGGCTGTCTCTGTGGCGGAGTTCGATTCGAGATCGCTCGAGCCGCCGGACCGTTCGAGCTGTGCCATTGCAACCGATGCCGCAAGGCAAGCGGTTCAGCCTTCGTGCCCTGGTTGGGTGCGCTGCGCGAGGATTTCCACCTTCTCCAGGGCGAAGAGCTGATCCGGAGGTACGAAGCCCCCCTTCGCGACAAGCCCCCTCCTTATCGCACCTCCTTTTGCGGCCGGTGCGGCTCGCCGGTCCCCGATCCAAAGTGGGAAGGCCCGTGGATTGAGGTGCACGCCGGGGTACTCGACGACGATCCGGGCCGTAGACCCGAGAGACACATCCTGGTGGAGGCGAAATCGTCGTGGTTCACGATCACCGACGCGCTGCCTCAATTGGATAGACCGGCCATCGACGCACTTCGAAACAGCAAGTCGTCACCACAATGAGTGTCGACTTGAAGCTCATGGACCGACTGGAGTTCGGCTCGGGGGCGGTGGCGATGCGTTATGGCCGCGGTGAAGGAGGTGAATCATGACGAAAAGGGCGATCACTCTGACGATGGCGAGCCTCGTTCTTGCGATGGGCGTGCAAGCCGGCGAACGTGGGACTCCGGCCGAGGCCAAGGCGATGCTGGATAAGGCCGTTGCGCATTACAAGGCCGTGGGAAGGAAGCAGGCCCTCGCGGACTTCAATGCCAAGAAGGCACCATTCTCCGATCGCGACCTCTATGTCTTCTGCATTGGCTCGGACAGGTCGATGGTCGCCAACGGCGGCTATCCCTCCTGGGTGGGACAGTCGGTGGACGTGCTCAAGGATGCGAACGGGAAGCTATTGGGCAAGTCGCTGATCGATGCCGCGGCGCCCGCGGGTGGCGGCTCCGTCCTGTACCCACACATCAATCCCGTCTCGCGCAAGCCCGAGCCAAAGGTGAGCTTCGTTCAAAAGGTCGGCGAAGATGTATGCGGCGTCGGGGCATACAAGGGGTAAGGATCAACGCGGTTCTGAGGGCGTTCGAGGCGGAGCACCTCGTGGCCTGCCGTGAACGAGCGCATTGAAACGGTCATCGTGGGTGGCGGCCAGGCGGGGCTCGCGATGAGTCATTGCCTGAGCCAGCGTGGCCGAGAGCATATCGTCCTCGAGCGCGCGCGCGTCGCAGAACGGTGGCGTACGCAACGATGGGATTCACTGATGTTCCAGTTTCCGAATTGGAGCATCGAGCTGCCCGGTCGCTCGTACGCCGGAAGCAATCCGGATGGGTTCTCGCACAAGAACGAAATCCTCACGTTCATCGAGGATTACGCGGTCTGGATCAAAGCCCCCCTGAGAACCGAAGTTGAAGTGCTGTCCCTTCGTCCCGCACCTCATCCGGGGCGCTATCTTGTTTCGACGAGTGCCGCGGTATTCGAGGCACGAAACGTCGTCATCGCAACGGGGCCCTATCAACGTCCGCGCATTCCCTCGGTCGCCGCGGGGCTTCCGCCCGACGTCTTCCAAGTGCACGCAGCAGACTATCGGAATCCATACGAGCTTCCCTCCGGCGGCGTTCTGGTCGTGGGATCCGGCGCGTCGGGCTGCCAGATTGCCGAGGAGCTGCTCACTGCGGGGCGGCAAGTGTTCTTCGCCATAGGACGACATCGCAGAGTCCCCCGCCGTTATCGCGGCCACGACGTATTCTGGTGGCGCCGGGCATTGGGCTACCTGGACCAGAAAGCGGAGGGCACACCTGGAGAACGCCGGGAGCCCCCTCCGCTTGTCACGGGCGTTGGCGGTGGCCACGACGTGGACATCCGGGGCTACGCCACGGACGGGATGAGGTTGCTTGGCCATGTTCGCGAGATCCGCGACGGGCGAGTCGCGTTGGTCGGCGATCTTGAAGAGAGCCTCGCGGCCGGCGATCGAACGTACGATGAATTCATGTCGGCGGTGGACGACTACCTGCGAGGGCGCGACATCGATCCATCCGGGGCCCGCCCATCCACTTTGGCGAGGACCATGGTGAAGTCCGCCGAACGAATCGACATTCGCGAGTCAGATATTCGGGCGGTTGTCTGGGCCACCGGCTACGCGCTCGATTTCCGATGGATCGAGCTGCCAATTTTCGACGTACGCGGCGAACCCATGCAACGCCGTGGCGCAACATCCGCTCCCGGCATTTATTTTCTCGGACTTGCCTGGATGCACAAGGTAAAGTCCTCATTTCTCTATGGCGTCGGTGAGGACGCGGAGCATCTCGCCGAAAGGATCTGCGAGGTGCCCACCGCGGTGCAGAATGTCTCGCTCTGAGCGCGCTTGGAAGAGTTGCTGAGGCGCACAAGCCGGCCAGCGAAACTCATTGGGACCTGTATGTGACTGAGGACGGCAAAACCGGCCACATCCTCCGCATGGACGACGGTGCAATGGCTGTCCGCAGCTTCGAGAAATGATGCGCAATGCAGGTGGAACGGTACCGCACGAATAACATCGTAGAAAGGGAGGGCGTATGCGTAATGCCGTGTTGTGGTTCTGTCTCGCCATATCAGCCTGTGCGTCCTTGCCCTCGCAAGATCCCAAGGAGATTCGAAGCATCATCGAGCGCCACAATTCCAATGCCGAGCGGTGGTACGCCTCTGGGGAAATTGACTCGGTTGCATCAATGTTCGCCGAAGATGCCTGGCAGATGCCACCGAATAGTCCTCCGCTTATCGGACGAGAAGCCATTCGACAGTTTTGGCGGCAGGCCGTGAAATGGGGGAGATGGGAATTCTCCTTGCAGACGCAGGATGTCAACGTCAGCGGCCCCATTGCGGTTGAGCGCGGCAAATACCTTCTCAAGTTCGTGGCTGGGCCTGGCGCGCCACCCGGCATGGCTTCATTCCAGGATCGGGGAAATTACCTGGTTCATTGGCGGCGGGAGCCGGACGGCGAATGGCGAGCGGTCTCTGACGCCCCTGTAAGTGAAGTTCCGCATGCAGCTCAGTGATCGCAGCGGGAGATCGCATGACCGGTTCGCCAGACACGGCACAGCGCTTGCGGGAGTTTGGACCGCTCGGCGTCGTCGCGATGCTGGCAATCTTTGCCAGCAGTGTCCTGGGGTTCGCCGTCACCGCCATTCTCGTGTTGGTTTGGGCGCGCCGCTCGAATACGCCACTGCGTGCCCTTGGCTTCAAGACGCCTTGTCATCCCGCCGCCACGCTCCTCGCCGGCTTCGCGCTTGGAGTAGCGCTCAAGCTGGCCGTGAAGAGCATCGCAATGCCGTTCCTGGGGGCTCCCGCGTTAAATCAGACGTATCACTTCGTGGTGGGAAACGCGGCCGCGCTGCCTTTGCTTATTGCCACGGTTCTGATCAACGCCACCTTCGGTGAGGAGGTTTTCTTTCGTGGGTATCTGTTCGAGCGGCTGGGCGCGCTCCTGGGCGCAAGTCGCGCGGCCTTGTTCGCGACCGTTCTTGTCACCGCCGGATTGTTCGCCTTGGCGCATTACCAGGATCAGGGACTCCCGGGAGTCGAGCAGGCCTCGATGACGGGCCTGGTGCTTGGGGGACTCTATGCGTGGAGGAAGGAGATCTGGTTGCCGATGATTGTTCACGCCGCGTACGATCTGACTGCAATCCTTCTCATCTACATGGGGTGGGAAGAGGAGGTTGCGCGGCTGATATTTGCGTAGAACCTCAGGAGAACTCATGTTCGACCACGTCGTATTCGGAGTCAGCGACTATGCAGCGAGCAAAGCGTTCTTCCTCAAGGCACTCGAACCGCTCGGCGTAGTTGTTGTCCACGAGGGGCCGCTCGGTGTCGAGCTTAGCCCACCAAAGGGCAAGGCTTCATTGTGCCTGCGCCGAATCGAGGAGAAACCCGCGCATCTTCACTTGGCGTTCGCGGCCGATAATCGCCAGCAAGTCGATGCTTTCTATCGCGCGGCCCTGGAGGCAGGTGGCAAAGACAATGGTGCGCCTGGCCTGCGCCCGCAGTACAACGCGAACTACTATGCGGCTTTCGTCATCGGTCCGGACGGGCACAACATCGAAGTGGTTTGCCACGCACCCGGGGCCTGACCCAAACGAATGAAGCCGGTCCTCGTTGTCGTCGACATGCTGAATGATTCAACGCGACTATGATGTCATCGTAGCGGCTGAGTGCGTGGCTTCGAGCGACCCCGAGCATCACGATGTCACGCTTCGCTATCTCGGCGGGAACATTGCCCGAGTAATCCCGACTGCGGAGGTACTTGGCCTATGTGCCGCAACATAAAGACGCTCTTCAACTTTGAGCCGCCGGCCACCAAGGCGGAAATTCGTGACGCGTCGCTGCAATTCGTGCGCAAGCTGAGCGGCTTCACGCACCCGTCCAAGGCGAACGAAGCGGCGTTCGCGCGCGCGGTTGAGGACATCGCGGCGTCAGCCGAGGTCCTGATCGGCTCACTCGTCACGAACGCGCAGTCGCGCAGCCGTGAGGTCGAGGCCGCGAAAGCAAAGGAGCGCTCGGCGCTGCGGTTCCGGCGCGTTGGCTAGATCGCATGGAGAAACGTCGCTGGTTGGCTTGGACGATCATCGCCGCGTGGGTGGTCCAGCTCCTCATGCTCTGGCCATTGCCTCACGCCGTCGCCAATAGTTGGGACCTGCCTCCGGACGTCGCCGTGGAAACGGAACAGCGGATGTGGCTCGGTTGGGTTCTGCGCGCCGTCCTGACACTCTTTGGCCTGCTCTCGGGCGTGCTGCTCCTGAAGCTCAGCCGAAAGTGGGCTCTCATGTTTCTTGCGAGCGCGGGCGTCTACGTGTTCTTTTATAGCCAGTGGTTCTCGTTCCACGCCCAGGCGTTGAATTCCTGGTCGGACTTCATCTCACGGCTTTCGTGGATGTGGATGCATCCCGGCCTTCTCTTCATGACGCTCGTTTTCCCCATTTTCCTGGTCGCGGTCTCCGTCTACGCTCTCGTCAACTTGGCGAAGTGGGGCAATGGACATGCGATCTAGCATGGTGTTCGCGCTAGATAAGGACAACGGTGGACTGCTGGCGTTTTCGTCGCCCGTCGAGACCGACGCGCAATGCAAGCGCATAGACGTAATGGACGGGTTCTGGTTGTTCTTCGACGAAGACGGATCACCGCTCGAGGCGCGGTTCGAGCAGGCGAATCAATCGGACGGCTCCGTAGACCCCGGTGCCTACACGCTGGAGCGGCCGATGTCGGGTCTGTGGCTCCAGGAGCGTCTTGCCCAAGTCGTGACGGTGAAGGGCTGTGGCATGACAACCGTTGCGCAGTTGGTTGAAACTCTCAAGATCAACCGCAGCAAGCGTGTCATCGGTGCGAGATAGCGGTGTGGCACTCCATCGGGGAGGCGCCCGTACTGATCGAGCCATACAATCCATCATGGCCCGCGGCTTTTTCTGCCGAGCGGACTTTACTTGCCAGCGTTCTTGGCCCCTGGCTTGGTGGGCCTATCGAGCATGTGGGCAGCACCGCAGTGCCTGGGCTTCCCGCCAAACCGGTGATCGACATCATGGCTGCGGTGAAGAGTCTTGAAGCATCGCGCCCCGCCTTGGACCGCCTTCGTGAAATTGGATACTGTTACGCACCCTATCGCGACGACGTCATGCATTGGCTGTGCAAGCCAAGCCCCGAGTTGCGCACGCACCATTTGCATCTCGTGCCATTTCAGAGCGCGCTGTGGATCGAACGTCTTGCATTCCGCGATCTTCTCGCCTCGAATGCCGTTCTTGCGAGCGAATACGCTTCATTGAAGTACCGCCTGGCCGAGGCCCACCGTCATGAGCGAGAGCTGTACACCGACGCAAAGGGGCCCTTCATCGAGAACGCGCTGCGCGAGAATCGCAGCCGCTCATGAAGACCAAGCCGACACTCGTATTCGCATGCGCACATCTCACGGACGAACGCCTGTTCGCTCACCAGGTCGATGCGCTGGGGGCGACGCATGACTGCCACGTGTTCGCGTTTCGCGACCAACCCACGCTCGGCGGGATGGCCGTGGAGTTGCTTGCCCATGTGCCGGCGCGGTTCACGTTGATCGGCCTTTCGCTGGGCGGCTACCTCGCGTTCGAGATAATCCGTCGACAACGTGAGCGTATCGAACGGCTCGTGCTGCTCGATACGCGCGCGGTTGCCGATACAGAAACGGTACGGCAGGGGCGGTTTGCCGACATTGCGAAGGTGCAGGCCGGAGGGATCGATGCCCTGATCCCCGAGCTGCCGACACGCTGGGTGCACCCGTCGAATCGAGCCCGCGTGAGCGACCTGATGGGAAGCATGGCCCGCAGCGTCGGCGACCGTGGCCAGTTCAATCAGCAGCAGGCGATGCTCGCGCGCCCCGACTCCCACGCGGACCTGCGCACTGTGAGAGTGCCAACGCTGATTGCGTGTGGCCGCGAGGATACAGCGACACCGCTCGCCGAGCATGAGCGGATGCGCGACTGCGTGCCCGGCGCGCGCTTGGAGGTGTTCGAGCAATGCGGACATCTGACAGCGATCGAGCAGCCGAACGTCGTCACGTCGCTGCTAAGGAGCTGGCTCGCGGATACGCGTATCGTGGCGGCTAACGGAGGCAAGCCATGACATCGTCCGGTTCCGCTGTGTCGCAGGCGCCAGCGCCGTTGTGGCGTCGCGCCTTCGACTGGTGGCTTGTGCAGGTGAAGCATGTGCTGCCGCCGACCATCTTCTTCATGATCGGCTTCAACCTGATCCTGTTCACGCGCTGGATGACGCTGCAGGAGCACGGCATCCCGTTCACCAACTTCTTCGCCGCGACGCTCGCCGCGCTGCTGGTCGGCAAGGCGGTGCTGGTCGTGGACAACCTGCCCTTCATGCACCGCTTCGACGGCGCGCCCCTCATCCAGCCGATCCTGTTCAAGTCCGCGATCTACTGGATTTTCGTCTTCGTGATTCGCATCGCCGAGGGCCTGTTCCATTTCATGCACGAAGGCGGGGGGCTTGGCGATTTCCCGGGCTTCCTCGCCGCGCAATTCTCGTGGCCGCGCTTTCTCTCGATCCAGATCTGGTTGATGGTGCTGTTTCTCGTCTACGTGACCGCCCACGAGCTCAATACGCTCTTCGGCGACGGGGAGCTGCCACGCCTGTTCCTGCGCTGGCACTCGTCTGAAGCCAAGCTCACGAGGCGCCAGCGAATCCGGATGCTGGTGCGGCTGAACCGCCTCACGCAAGCCAATTCGGTCGAGGTCATCAGCGAGAAGGGTTCGCCTGCGCATGCCGAGCTGGTCGGGATCCTGCGCCAGCTAGCGTCATAGGAGGCGCCGAATGAGGGTCAGCCACGCAATCGGCGTGCATTCCATGCAGTCGCGCGGGTTCGGGTAGATTGGTCTCGTGGCCAAACGCACCCTCGAAGCGGACTACCTCGTGGTCGGTTGCGGCGCCGCCGGCATGGCGTTCACGGATTCGTTGATCGCCGCTTCGAACGCGCAGGTCATCATGGTCGACCGCCGCCACGCGCCGGGGGGCCACTGGAATGTCGGCTACCCGTTCCTTCGCCTGCACCAGCCGTCGTCGTACTACGGCGTCAACTCCATGCCGCTGGGCGGCGATGCGATCGACCGCGATGGCTGGTACGAGCGAGCCGGCGCGCCCGAGATCTGCGGGTATTTCGACCGCGTGATGCAGCAACGACTCCTGCCGTCCGGGCAGGTGCGCTACTTCCCGAATTGCGACTACACGGGCGAGCGCAGGTTCATGTCGCGAATCACGGGCGAGGAGCTCGAAGTCAAGGTGAAGAAGAGGCTCGTCGACACGACCTATCTCCAGCCATCCGTGCCCGCGAGCTCGCCGCCGCCGTTCGAGGTCGCGAAGGAAGCGCGCTGCGTGGCGGTGAATGAGCTTCCCCGCTTGGCGGCGGGGGCCTGCGGCTACGTGATCATCGGCGGAGGGAAGACCGCCATCGACGCGTGCCTTTGGCTGCTGGAGATCGGAGTCCCGCCGCGCGATATCCGGTGGGTCAAGGCGCGCGAATCATGGCTCGCCAATCGCGCCTTTCTCCAGGGCGGCGAGAGGGTGGGCAAGTTCATCGAGGGCCTGTCGCTCCAGCTCGAGGCCGCGGCGCAGGCGACATCGCTCGACGACCTGTACCAGCGGCTGCATGCGGCGAAGCAGTGGCTGCGAATCGAGGCAGGCCCCACGCCCACGAAGTACACCAGCGCCATCGTGACGGAAACGGAGCTTGCCGAGCTGGCGCGCATCGAGAATGTCGTGCGCCTGGGGCATGTGCGGCGACTCGAGCGCGATGCGATCGTGCTGGACGGAGGAAAGGTTCCGACGAGCCCGGATCACTTGCACGTGCATTGCGCCGCGCGCGGCCTCAATCCCGCCCCGGCCGTTCAGATGTTCACTGACGATCGCATCACGTTGCAGCCGATCCGCACGGGCCTCATCCCGTTCAACGCGGCGATGGTCGCTTACGTCGAGGCGACGCGCCACGACATCGTGGAGAAGAATCGCCTCTGTCCCCCGAACCCGTTTCCGCAAGTCGCGCTCGACTGGGTTCGAGGAATGGTCGTCCAGATGAACGCGGACTACCTTTGGGGGAAGGAGCCGGACATCGCCGATTGGCTCGAGGGCGCGCGGCTCAACATCAGCCGCGGCCTGCGAAGCCGAAGCCACGAGGCCCTGGTGCACGAGGCCATGAAGCGCTACGTCGCCAACGTGCGCCCGGGGATCGAAAAGCTGAGCGCCTACTCCCTTGTATCGTAGTCGTATGGGAGGAACTCGGTCCGTGTGGGCCCGACGCCGCTGATCTGCACCACCGAGGCGCCCGACTTCGTCCAGTGGAAATGGCTGGCGTTCGCGGGCACCACGAAAGCGGAGCCGGGAGCGAAAGCCATCAGGCGGTCCGGGTCGAATTGGTCCCCGAAGCCGACATAGAACGTGCCCGAGATCACCGTGTAGACGCGCTCGTCGGGATGCGTGTGGGGCTCGATGCGGTAGTCGGCAGGCAGCTTCACGCGAGTGATGTAAGGCGCGGCTTTTCGCGTGTCCCCGTACACCACGGCGACTTCCCCGCCTTTCGGAAGGGTCGGGCCCGGCATCCACTGGATCTCGTCCGGCAGAACCTGGATGAAACCGTAGGGCGCCAATGGCGTCAGTGCGAAGGCACTTGCGGATAGAGCCAATGCGATGCTGAAGCAGGCGATGGTGCGACGTGCGTTCATTCGTCGATGCTCCCGGTGGAAAAGGATACGAAACTGGGTGAACATACAGATGCCCGAATCCTTCCGCGCCGCGCCACAGGGAAACGGACATAAACAGATATGGAAACGGACACCTGGCTCATCTATCTCCTGGCGGCGGTCGGCCTGTCGCTCTCGCCGGGTCCCAATGGCCTGCTCGCGCTGACGCACGGCGCGCTGCACGGGCGGCGCATGGCGCTCTACACCGTGACGGGCGGATGCGTGGGCTTCGTCACGATCATCGCGCTGTCGATGTTCGGCATCGGCGCGCTGCTGCAAGCCTCGCTCGCCTGGCTCACGATCCTCAAGTGGGTCGGTGGCGCCTATCTCGTCTGGCTCGGCATCCAGGTATGGCGATCGCCGCCCATCGGCATCGACATTTCGCGGCGCGTGGAAGCGAGGAGCGGCGGGTCCCTCTTTCGCCAGGGCGCGCTCTCCGCGATCACGAACCCGAAGGCGATCCTCTTCTTCGCGGCGTTCCTGCCCCAGTTCATCGATCCGTCTCGCAGCCTCGTGATCCAGTTCGTCGTGATGGCCGGCACGTTCGCGGTCACCGAGTTCGTGACGGAGGTCTTCATCGCGAGCGTGGCGCATCGGATCAGCGCGTGGTTGGCGCGCGTCGGGCGCGGTTTCAATCGCACCTGCGGCGGCGTGTTCATCGCGATCGGCGCGCTATTGCCCCTTCGCTCATGAAGCGCACGTGGACGATCATCGGCGTACGCGACGTCGCCCACAGCTTCAAGTGGTACCAGTCGCTCTTCGGCCAGCCCGCGACGCATCCGGCCCATGACTACTGGGGCCAGATCCTGGATGCGGATGGAACCGTGCTGCTGTCCCTTCACCAGTGGGGCGCGCACGAGCATCCCACCCTGATGAGCCCGGACTCCGCCACACCGGGCAACGGCCTGCTCTTGTTCTTTCGCGTGGACGATTTCGAGAGGGCGCTGGAAAGGGCGCGCGAGCTCGTCGACCGGCTCGAGGAAGAGCCCGACGTGAATCCGGCCACGGGGACAATGGAGGTCGCGCTGCGCGATCCCGATGGCTACTATGTGATGATCAG
>WNFL01233845.1_pt1 | contig 11680 bp, 7 predicted proteins | sample 5400361 | NCBI WGS metagenome assembly WNFL01 (sample SAMN13153351, study PRJNA577476) | soil metagenome | isolation source: 40 cm soil on Douglas fir-dominated hillslope | place: USA:California | collected 2013-09-17
AGCATCGAGCGATTCCTTGTTGAGGCGCAGGATGCTTCGGTTGGCGGCTGCCGCGTACTTCTTCAGGAAGTGATTGGCCAGCAGCGGAATGTCCTCGCGCCGTTCGCGCAAGTTCGGCACACGGATCGGAATTACGTTCAGGCGGTAGTAGAGATCTTCACGGAACAGATTTTCCGCAACTGCCTTGTCGAGATCGCGATTAGTGGCCGCGATGACCCGCACATCGATGGGGATTTCGCTGGTGCCGCCCACCGGCCGCACGGTGCGCTCCTGCAACACTCGCAATAGTTTCACTTGCATGGCCAGCGTCATTTCGCTGATTTCGTCGAGAAAGATGGTACCGCCGCCCGCCACTTCAAATAGTCCACGCTTGTTCTGATTGGCTCCGGTAAAAGCTCCCTTCAAATAGCCGAAGAGTTCGCTCTCCAGCAGGGTCTCGGGAAAAGCTCCGCAGTTCACCGACACGAACGGTTCAGTAGCGCGCGGCGAACAGATGTGGACGGCACGGGCGACCAGCTCTTTACCCGTACCACTCTCCCCGTGAATTAGTACGGTGCTGGCGGTGGAAGCCACAGTGCGTAGCGTCTGTTTCAGCTTTTCCATCGCCGCACTGGAGCCGATGATGTTGTCGAGCGAGTTGTGAGAAGCGGCATCGCGGCGCAGGGCAAAGTTTTGTTTACTCAGAGCCAGTTTTTCCAACACCCGGTTGATGGCGAGCTTAATTTCATCCATCAGACCGGGACTCTTACGGATGTAATCCGAAGCTCCTCCGGCTTTTACCGCTTCCACCGCGGCTTCGTAGTCGTCGACGGCAGTGATGAGAATGACCGGGGAATCGGGCGACACGCGATGCGCGTGACGCAGCACTTCGATGCCGTCGATGTTCGGCATCTTGATGTCGGTGATAATCAGATCGTATAAATTGCCGTCAATCTTGTTCTTGGCCGCCTGACCGGAATTTACAGTTTCGACGCGGTGTCCGTCGCGGCGCAGGGCGATGTCGAGCATTTCGCAGATGGAGCGCTCATCGTCGCAAACCAGAATGTTAGCCACGCAGCCTCCCTTCTGCAGCGGCAGTTGCGAACTGCGCCGGAGCAACCGCCTGCAATTTGGGCCTGGCGAGGGCTTCCGCCGACGGAGCGCTGGCAGACCTTTCAGCATCGAGCCGCCTCAGCCTCAGGACGAAAGTGGTTCCCTGCCCTGGCTTGGATCGAGCCCACACCTTGCCTTCATGCGCCTGCACGATCTGGTAGACGACCGCCAAGCCGAGGCCCGTGCCGCCTTCAAAGCTCGATTGGAAGGGCTCGAAAATCTTCTCCGTCTGTTGCGGAGTCATTCCAGTTCCAGTATCCGCAAAACTAACTTGCCAGTCGTCTCCCAGGCGTTCGATGCCTACCTTCAGAGTGCCGCCGTCCCGCATGGCGCGGACCGCGTTCTCGGCGATGTTCCAGAAAACCTGTTTGATTCTGTCGCCATCCGCGATTACCCACGCCTCGGGAACGGCAAACCGGCTCTCGATAGCGATGCCCGTATTTTCGACGGTCATGCGGTGGCGCATGAGGGTAAGCGTGTCTTCCAGCAAAACCACCAGGTCGGCCTTATCGAAGTGATACTTCTTGCCGCGGGAGTAGGCGAGAAAGTCGGTGATAATTCCGTTCAGGCGCTGCGATTCGCGAGTCACGATATCGAGCAAGTGCCGGTGTTCCTCGCTCATCTCGGGTATGCCCGAAAGCATGCTGACCGAACCGGCGATGGACGTGAGTGGATTGCGGATCTCGTGAGCGATGGCTGCCGCCAGCCGGCCCACGGCTGCCAGGCGGTCCTGCATGCGGACTTCGCGCTCCAGACGCCGAATCTCGGTGAGGTCATCCAATGCATAGACGTAGCCCAGCAGACCGCGCTCCGGCACGTTCAAGGCGGCTACTCTTACGCGAACCGTCTTGCGGAATGTTGCCTTCGTGTCGAAACGAACCTCCGCATGGGTCTGTGACTCGCCATTGGGCAGAGCGTCAAGAAATAATTGCGTAACGGGTTTTCCCAGCAACTGGTCCGCCGTGCGCTCCATAAGTTTTTGCGCAGCATGGTTGGCCAGCGTGATTCGCCCGTCGAGGCCGGTCGTGATCAATCCGCTGCTGATGGATTGAATAATGTTCTCGTGCAGGATCTGGAGATCCTCAAGCGCTCCGCTGGCGTCTTTCAATTGCACGCGTGCCTGGCGTAGCTTGGCGACCAGCAGGCTAGCCAGGTAGGCCACGGCCAGAAACGCGAACAGGTTCACGAAGATGATGCCCTGCAGCGCCTTCAGTTCAGGATGGGTCGTGCAGTAGGATCTCACAACTCCGTAGTAGTTGAGCTCGAGGACTGTGCCATAGAGAATGAAGGCGAGCGCCGCGAACAGATGCGCCCAGATTCGCGGCAGCAGGATTCCGGCCACGATGATGGCCAGCGGATAGAGAAAGTTCAGCGAACTGTCCCAGCCTCCGGTCTCATGCACCACCAGGCTGACCATGATCAGATCGGTCAGAACCTGCAAGGAAGCCTGCAAGCGGTTCTCATGCCAGAAAGACAACAGGGCTACATAGAAAAGCGAAAACGTATACCACAGCAGCATGGTGCTGAGGAAGAGGCGCAGCGGCAGACGTGTAGGCGTCAACTCCGCGACTGCCAGTTGGATTACGAGCAGGAAGGTCAGGATCAGGATCCGTACCTTGACCAGCCAGGCCAGCCAATTCCGCTCGTCAAATGTCGATTGCATGAGTTTCCAAATGAGCATCCGCACCCGCCGCGCCGAGGGCGAGACACCCTCGGGACAGCCGGCTAGATGCCGGCGCTACGTTTTTAGCCTGCCAGCTTGGCGATCATGGCGAACAACGGCATGTAGAGCGCAATCACGATGCCGCCAATGGTGAGACCGAGCATACCGATGATGCATGGTTCCAGCATGGCAAGCATGTCGCGGGTAGCGGCATCCACTTCTTCTTCGTAGAAGTCGGCGATCTTCTGCAACATGCTGTCCATGGCGCCAGTGGCTTCGCCGACGCCGATCATCTGCGTCACCATGTTGGGAAACACTCCGCATTCGCGGAGAGGATCCACAATGGTGCGGCCTTCTTCAATGGCCTTCCGCACTTTCATCAGCGCTTCTTCCAACACGGCATTGCCGGAGGTCCTCGCGGTGATGGCCAATCCTTCCAGGATAGGCACGCCTGAAGTAATCAAAGTGCCCAGGGTGCGGGTGAATCGGCCCACTGCGATCTTGCGCAACAGGGATCCGATGACGGGAATATGAAGCAGAGTTTTGTCAAAGTAATACCGGCCGCGGGGGTGCTTGCGGATTTGCTTAAGCCCGAAGATCACTCCCACGAATGCGACAATGATCACCCACCAGAAGCTGCCTACGAATGCGCTTAGCCCGATCACGATACGGGTGGGCAGGGGCAGAGCCACTCCCAGACCGGCAAAGAGATTAGCGAAGATGGGTACAACCCACTTGAGCAGGGCGGCGACAATCAGTCCGGCGATGCCCACAACCGCGACAGGATAAATCAAAGCCGATTTCACGGCGGCCTTCAGGCGAACGGCTTTTTCAACGTAGGTGGCGAGGCGCTGCAGAATAATGTCGAGAATACCGCCCGTTTCACCCGCTTCAACCATGTTGGTGGTGAGGTCATCAAATACTTTTGGATATCCCCGCATCGCATTGGCCAGCGTCGCGCCGCCTTCCACCGTGGTGCGTACGCCAGTCAGAGTCTTTTGAAACGCAGGATTTTCCTGGTTGGCCGCCAGGATTTCCAGACACTGCACCAGCGGCAAACCGGCATCGATCATAACCGAGAACTGGCGGAAGAAGATTGCGATCTCCTTGACCTTGACTCTGCCCGACCCAAATGTGGGCATCGCAAACTCTTTGCCTTTTTCCCGGATTGCGCCCGGTGTGATGCGCTCGCGCCGCAATGCCTGGCCCAGCGCCTGCTTGTTTGGTGCTACGCGCTCCCCGGAGATTTTTTGTCCGGAGGCGTCCTTGCCGGAAAATGTGAATACTGGCATGGTTTTAATTTCTCCTCAGTGGTCGCTGATTCTTCAAATTTCCGGCGGCACAAACCAGTCTCTTTGCCCATCGCGAGCCGCCGCTCGCGATGCCGGTTCACGTTTCTAGTGCTTCGAGGGTGCTGCCCCCTTCGCCATCGTTCCGGCCGTGCCGCGATTCATCAAGCCGGCGCCGCGGTTAATCATTTCCTGCAACTCTTCCGGATTGCTGGAACGAGCCATGGCCACTTCCAGCGTGACTTGCTTCTGAAAGTACGCCGTGGCCAACGACTGGTTGAACGTCTGCATCCCGAATTTCTCTTGTCCGGACTGCATCGCCGAATAAATCTGGTGAATCTTGTCTTCACGAATCAGGTTGCGAACGGCTGGATTCGGGATAAGGATTTCCATGATCATGGCGCGACCCTTGCCGTTGGGCGTAGCCACCAAGCTTTGGCACATGATGCCTTCGAGTACCAGAGAAAGCTGGGCACGAATCTGTGGCTGCTGGTGCGCGGGAAACACGTCGATGATGCGGTTGATGGTGGAAGTCGCCGAATTGGTGTGCAAGGTGCCGAAGGTCAAGTGACCGGTTTCGGCGATGCGCAGGGCGGACTCGATGGTTTCCAGGTCGCGCATTTCGCCGATCAGAACAACGTCGGGATCTTCACGAAGAGCGGCGCGCAACGCGTCGGAAAAGCTCTTGGTATCGGCGTGCAGCTCGCGCTGGTTGACCACGCAGTTCTTGTTCATGTGCACGAACTCGATCGGGTCCTCGATGGTGAGGATGTGGTCGTGGCGCTCGCTGTTGATCTTGTCGATCATGGCCGCCAGCGTTGTGGATTTGCCGGAGCCAGTTGGTCCCGTTACCAGCACCAGACCGCGCGGCTTATCGCAAAGCTTGCTCACCACAGCCGGCAGGCCGAGCTGATTGAAGGACTTGATTTCGAAGGGAATGAGACGGAACACGGCCGCGGTGGCGCCACGCTGGTTGAACACGTTGGCACGAAAGCGAGCCAGCCCTTTCAATCCGAAGGAGAAGTCCAGTTCGAGGCTTTCCTCGAAGCGGTGCTTCTGGGAGTCCGTCATGACGCTGTAGGCCAGTTGCTTGGTCTCGGCGGGCGTCATCTGCGGAAGATCCAGCGGCACCAGGTGCCCGTGAACACGAATTTGGGGCGGCGAATTAGTGGTGATGTGAAGATCGCTGCCACTCATCTCCAGCATTCTTTTCAGCAAGTCACTTAACGACAGACCCATAATCGTGATCCCTTCCCTACGTCGTAGCTCCTAAAATTAGTGAATGGTTTCGCGGGCAACTTCTTCCAACGTAGTGATGCCCGCGGCAACTTTGATCAGACCGCTGCGGCGAAGCGTGATCATGCCGCGCTCGATAGCTTTCTTTTTCAGTTCGACTGCCGAAGCACCCACCAGCACGAGTTCCCTGATCTCATCGTCGACTTCCATGACTTCATACAGACCGCAGCGGCCCTTGTATCCTGTGTTGTTGCAAACGCCGCAACCCTTGCCTTTTTGAATCTTGATGGTCTTGGCCTCTTCCGGCGAGAATCCTTCCTCGATCAACGTCTGAACGGGAACGTCCACCGTCTCCGAGCATTCCTTGCAAATCCGTCGAATCAGTCGCTGGGCGCAGATCAGGTGAACCGAGGTCGCGACCAGGAAGGGCTCAATGCCCATGTTCATCAAGCGCGTAATAGTTTCAGGCGCGCCATTGGTATGTAGAGTGGAAAGCACGAGGTGGCCGGTAAGCGCGGCCTTGATGGCAATTTCGGCCGTTTCGAAGTCGCGGATTTCGCCGACCAGAATGATGTTGGGATCTTGACGCAAGAAAGAACGTAGGGCCGCGGCGAAGTTCAGGCCAATCTGTTCCTTCATCTGCACCTGGTTGACGCCGCCCAACTGAAATTCGACTGGATCTTCGGCCGTCATAATGTTCGTGTCGGGCTGGTTGAGGCGCGAGATGGATGAGTAGAGCGTGTTGGTCTTGCCTGATCCTGTGGGACCAGTGACCAACACCATGCCGTAAGGTTTGAGAATGGCTTTCTCGAACTTGACCAGAGACTCCGGCTCGAACCCCAACTTGGTCATGTCGAGCCTCAGGTTTTCCTTGTCGAGCAAACGCAGCACGATTTTCTCGCCCCACAGAGTGGGCAGAGTGCTGACGCGGAAGTCGAGTTGCTTCTTGCGGCCGCCGATGTTCATCTTCAGCATGATGCGGCCGTCCTGCGGCAGTCGCTTTTCGCTGATGTCGAGCTTGGCCATGATTTTCAGGCGGGACGTGATAGCGTCCTTCAGCTTCATGGGCGGCGACATGATCGCCTGCAGCACGCCGTCAATTCGGAAGCGCACCCGGAACTCTTTTTCGTAGGGCTCGATGTGAATGTCGCTGGCTCCGCGCTTCACCGCATCGGTAAGCACCAGATTCACGAGCTTGACCACCGGAGCTTCATCCGCAGCCTTTTCCAGCTGCGACAGCTCCATTTGCTGCTCTTCCGCCTGGACTTCGATGTCGTTGTCATTTAAGTCCGACATCGACTGCATCACAGTTTCCAGGTCTTCTTCCTGCTTGCCTCCGTACGATTTATCGATGCCCGCCAGAATAGAACTCTCGGAGGCAACAACCGGTTCGATGTTGAAACCGGTCATGAACTTGATATCGTCCATGGCGAAGACGTTGGTCGGATCGACCATGGCGATGGTGAGCGATGCGCCCACGCGGCTTAGCGGAAGAATCTGGTAGCGCTTCGCGGTTTCAAACGGAATCAGCTTGACTACGGCTGGGTCGATTTCAAAATACGAAAGATTGATGGCGGGAACGCCATACTGCCGCGAGAGAAAGTTCGTGACGTCCTCATCCGTGAGGAAGCCGAGCTTCACTAAAGCGGAGCCCAGGCGCGTGTTCTGCTCCTTCTGGGCCTTAGTCGCTTGTTCCAACTGCTCTGGGGTAATGATCTTCTCTTTGACGAGAAGGTCACCCAGCCGTTGAGACATACTTCGATCTCCTATCCACGTTGTGGAACGCTGCCGGGCCGAGTCACCAGCATTTACACGAAGCGCCGCTTCTTACTGTGGGAAAAGAGCAGTGTCTTTGTGTTGACACAAATTGTCACCGCAAGTCGATTACCGTACCAGTTACCGTAGTACTTGGCCTCAGCGTGACAATAAACGGGTTAGGGCCTGATCCGTAAAACCCACGCCAGATGAACTTTTTTCGACGGCGACGAGCGACTCTTCGCTGAGGTACATGCACTTCGGTAAGACAAAGCAACTTTCCCCGAGCGGGAGAGTGCGATTTACCAGCGGCGTACACTCGAGCAAGAGAGGGGTTTTATTTTGCGGCCGGATGCGAGACAGAATCGGATACGGAGCTACTACCGCGCCCTATTTCGCGCGTGGGGAGCGCAGCATTGGTGGCCGGCGCATACGCTCTTTGAAGTGATCGTGGGCGCTTATCTAACGCAGAACACCGCGTGGACGAACGTGGAAAAGGCCTTGGCGAATCTGCGTAGAGCCCGACTGCTCAGCGTAAGTGGGGTTCGCCGAGTGCCGCTGGCTGAACTGGAGCGCCTGATTCGCCCCGCCGGTTATTTCCGACAGAAAGCCAAGCGGCTGAAATTGTTCGTCGCGTTTCTGGACCAACAGTACAACGGCTCTCTGACAAAACTGTTTGCGCGCCCCACAGATAAGCTCAGGGAAGAACTTCTCAGCTTGCATGGTATCGGCCCCGAGACCGCGGATTCCATCCTCCTGTATGCCGGCAACCATCCAGTGTTCGTGGTCGACGCGTACACGCGTCGGCTGCTTGCGCGCCACGAAATCCTGCCTGAAAAAACCGACTATGACAAGATTCGGCAACTGTTTGAGCGGGCGCTAGCGCCTGTGGCAGAGTCTGTTGCCGACTCCAGCGAGAGCGCACAGCGGTTGGAAGGGGGACTTCGCGGCGCGGCGCATCCTCCGTCTGTGATGAGTACGGCGAAGCGCACCGCGCTGGTGCAGGTTTACAACGAAATGCACGGGCTGATCGTGGGCGTTGGGAAAAATTACTGCAGAAAATCACTGGCGCGGTGTGACGAATGCCCTTTACAGAGGTTTCTGCCTCGGTCTAAATAGAGAAGGTTCCGGGTCTCGGGTGTCAACCACTGGAAGGGATGAGAGAAACGCATCGCTGGAAAATTAATTGATCAAACATTCTTGGCAGCCTGTACTTATAATGTTCGCGTTTGCTTCTATCTGCTGCGCTCAATCCCTGCGCCAGGCCGGAGACCACGCCGGGGTGCTCGTCGGCACCGCAGTCCGCCCGTCACACCTTTCTGAGCCTGCCTACGCCTCAACCCTGGCGCGCGAGTTCAGCATGGTGGAGGCGGAAGATGCAATGAAGTGGTGGGTGCTGCGGCCGGAGCGAGCCAGCTACAACTTTCTTGAAGGCGACGAGCTGGTTCACTTCGCGCAAGCCCATCAGATGAAGGTACGCGGCCACTGCCTGGTATGGAGCCGAGACAACCCGGACTGGCTCACCCAGGGTCATTTCACATCCCGGCAACTCTCGCGGCTTCTGCACGAACACATCGTCCGGGTGATGAAGCATTACACAGGTCAAGTCATCGCGTGGGATGTGGTTAACGAAGCTCTGGATGAGAACGGGAATGTGCGGGATTCTCTCTGGTACAACCGGCCGGGCATTGGATTGTCGGGGAAAGAAACGGCATACATCGAACAGGTGTTCCGCTGGGCTCATAAGGCGGACCCGCATGCGTTGCTGTTCTACAACGAAGCGGAAGGCGAGGGACTGAACCACAAGTCGGACGCGATTTACGCCATGGTCAAGGATTTCAAGCGCCGGGGCGTTCCCCTCGACGGGGTGGGACTGCAAATGCACATAACTGATTTCAACGTGGATATCCCGGCGGTCGCCGCGAATATCGCCCGGCTCAGCGCACTGGGCGTGCAGGTTCACATTACCGAGCTTGATGTTTCCCTGCCAGTCGATTCAAACGACGTGCTTCGGCCTGACGACTTGACCCGGCAAGCCGAGATCTATCGCGGCATCGTGAGAGCATGCTTAAGCAGTCCGGGCTGCACGGCGATTCAGACTTGGGGATTCACGGACAAATACTCCTGGATTGGATCTCATTCGCGCGGAACTCGCGGGCAGGCTCTGCCCTTTGATCGGGCCTATCAGCCGAAGCTCGCCCACCGGGCGTTGTTAGAAGAACTCTCGGCGGGACGATATCCAGGGCATTGACCAGTGAAGGTCAGGGTCGCATGAAGCGTCTCCAGCGGCCGCATCTGCATCTATAATGGCTTCCGGTCCATTCACCGCGTGCAGACAGCGACTGTGCTTGCAGCGACTGGACCGCGGATTCGCGTGGTGCAGACTGTTCCAACTCGATCTCCCAAGGTTTCCAGGCGCAAGCGTGTCATCATCCCGCTCGCGGTGTCGGTCTTTTTGCTGCTGGCGATCCTGGTTTCGCAGACGGCCTTTAACGAAACGATACTGCGCCCCGGTACCAACCAGCAGGTAGTAGTCTTCTATGCTCTTTCGCTGCTGATTTCTCTTCTCTTCGTTGCTCTCACATTTGTGCTGGCGCGGAATCTGCTCAAGCTGCTTGCGGAGCGGCGTCTGGGCGTGCTGGGGTCGAAGTTTCGCACGCGCATGGTAGTCGGGGCGCTGCTGCTTTCATTCGTTCCGGTCATGGTGATGTATTGGTTTGCCTACGGACTGATGAACCGCTCGATTGACAAGTGGTTTTCCACCCCGGTGGAAGAGGTTCGCGCGGATACCGATGCCATGGCGTTGCTTCTTGCCAGCTATGCGGCACAAAACGCACGCTCGGAGGCCCTTGCCATTGCCTCCTCGCCGGAGATACAGCGTGCTTTTGCAGGTCATGGGTTCTCCGCCGCAGTGGAGGAATTTCGCAGTCACGAGCCCACTTTGCAGGGGGGATTTGTTCTCGCCATAGAGAACGGAGTTGCCGAGGCGAGCTTCGGTGTTCCTACACCGTGGCCGGTATTGAAGGAGAGGCTGCCGCTGGCACAGGCTGCAGCCAGGCAACCTGCCAATTTCACCTGGGAGCAGACCCAGTACACGTTGGGCAGCGCGCCAGTTGGGAAGGATGGCTTGATTCTAGTGGCCATGCCACTGCCGGCGGAGTTTTCGAGAACAGTGAAGCAGATCGAAGCGAGTCAACTCCGGTATCTTCAGCTCAGCCGCGAGCGCCGACATGTGCGTCAGACCTACATGGGGCTGCTCCTGCTGCTTACGATGATGGTGCTGTTTGTCAGCACGTGGCTGGCTCTGTTTCTGTCGAAATTGGTGACCCGGCCGCTGGCCGCGTTGGCCGAAGCGACACAGGAGATTTCCCGCGGGCGCCTCGATTATCGGATCGATGTGAGCGCCGCCGATGAAATTGGCGATCTAGTCCGTTCCTTCAACCGGATGGCGGAGGAATTGGAAACCAGCCGGCGGCAGATCGAAACTTCCAGCCGCGATGCCCGTGCCGCCAACGCTGAACTCGACCAGCGCCGCCGCCAGATGGAAACTATCCTTGAGAGCATTCCCACCGGCGTGCTGTCACTTGATGCCTCCCGCTGCGTGACTCACGCGAACCAGGCCCTGCTTCGCATGTTCCACCCGGAAGGTTTCGCCGACGGACAGCACTTGCTGCATGGGGCACGCCTGACCGACGTATTTCCGTCAGAAGTGTTGCAAGATCTGGAACCGCTGCTGCGCCGCGCCGATCGCATGGGCATGACAACCAGCCAGATGGAGATGCCGCTGCAGCGGACTTCGTTGAATGTTGCGGTCACAGTGGCTGCTTTGCACCATCAGAACGAGGGATCGGGATACGTGATCGTGTTCGAGGATCTCTCCGATCTTCTGAAGGCGCAAAAGCAGGCTGCCTGGCGGGAGGTAGCGCGCCGGGTGGCGCATGAAATCAAGAATCCACTCACGCCTATTGCACTCTCTGCGGAACGCATTCAGCGCCATCTGGAGCGCGCCACGCCTCCCGATAAGGCATCGCTGGAGATCGTGCGATCCTGCGCCGAAACGATTGCCAGCGCGGTGGAGACGGTTCGCAGGCTGGTGGATGATTTCTCCGCGCTGGCGCGTTTCCCCGCATCCAATCCGCACCCGGCTGATATCAACGAAGTCATCGAGAGCGCTCTCTCCATGTTCAATGGGAGGCTGGACGGAATCGGTCTTCACAAATCCTTGGCTCCAGACCTGCCCAAAGTCATGGCGGACGCGGAGGCGATTAAGCGGGCCGTCGCCAACCTTGTGGACAATGCCGCCGAGGCTATGCAAGATTCACTGGTGCGCGAGATCCAGATTTCAACCATGCTGGTAGCCAGCCGGGACGCGGTCGAGATCACCGTAGCAGATACCGGCCACGGCGTGACCAGCGAGCTGAAGGAAAAGCTCTTCCTGCCTTATTTCTCGACGAGAAAGCGCGGAACCGGGCTGGGCTTGGCGATCGTGAGCCGCGTCATCGAAGAGCATCATGGATCGATTCGCGTGGAGGAAAACCAGCCGGTCGGAGCGCGCTTCATCGTGGAACTGCCGGTCGTTCCCGAGCCCGCGCTTGCCACCGCCACGGCTCAACATGCATAAGATCCTCATTGTTGACGACGAAAC
>WNFL01003951.1_pt1 | contig 11679 bp, 17 predicted proteins | sample 5400361 | NCBI WGS metagenome assembly WNFL01 (sample SAMN13153351, study PRJNA577476) | soil metagenome | isolation source: 40 cm soil on Douglas fir-dominated hillslope | place: USA:California | collected 2013-09-17
CATAGTGGACGGTGGGTCACTGGGGCGCCACGGTGAAAGGCACGGCCGGCGTCACATAAGGCCTGCGACGGTGTTTTTGTCCGCCGGAGGTTTGCTAACTCTGGCCACAATGGGTCTGTGCATTTCCAACCGGGTCTCAATCCTGGAGGCCATCGCCCTGGCCCTGGCCGCGACGGTGACCACGCTGGGAGGATGGATCGGTCTGCTCATACCTGATGCATTAGTCGCGTGGCGCAGGGGGTTCAAGCAGGGCTGCAAGGTCGCCCTGGAATGTCAGGATTCTGGGCTGCCCATCAATGCCGCCACGGAGAAGGTCCCGCCGAGCTCGAACGAGTCGACAGTAACGGATCTGCTGGCCCGTTCCGGACCGCGTCATGGCCGGCGGACTCACCCGCGTGAGAGCTACTAGCTTCCGCGCATCTCCACGCGCCGAGCGCCCAGGGTCACCGCTTCGGGGTCGACCTCTGCTTGGTCATCCGGGACAGCCCTGAGACTGTTGTCGCCCCAGGCCGTGTTGTCGCGGGGTGGGGTCATGTCCTCGACCCCGAGCAACGCCAGGACTTCTGCCGCAGTTGCCCCGGTCGCGCCGGCTATGCGCTTGACTGCTGAGACGGTAGTGGGCTCGCGCGGCAGGCCCTCTGCATCGAGAAAATCGTGGATGACGTCGTCGCTGTGACCGCGTTGCCTCATGCGAACGTAGACCCAGCTCGCGATGCGCTCGCCTGGAGTCGGCGGAGCGTCGGGGCTGGTGATCGAGTTACGCGCCGGAGCCGGGGCCGGCAGCAGCGGATTCGGCTCTCCTCCCATCAATACGGACTCGACGCTGCCGGGCGACCACTGGTATATCGCTTCAACCGCACCGACGGTGGACTCCGGGTAAGATTCCCGTTCGCCGTTTTCGAGCCGACTGATGGTCTTCACGGAGATCATCCCGCCGCCACGTTCCCGCGCAAAGCGCGCGCGCTGACGGAAGCCATAGCCAAGCTCGCCCCGGCGCCGCTCAAGCATGCGACCCAGGCGCCGCCAGGCCTCAGCTGGATATGCGTCCATCACGGGTCCACCTGCAGCGATCCGAGTCCTGCTAGTTCGGATATAGCTTTCATCTCGCTGATGATAGCCCTATCGCGGTCCGTTCCATACCAGGACGGCAGCTTCGGCGAGCCGAGAACGAAGCTGCGCGAAGTCCGGGCATCCATGACCTGACTCATATCGCAGCGTTGCTACCTGCGCTGATTGCATCTCGCCCGGAGCGTCAATTGTGCATCAGGGATCGCTCATCGACGGCTCAGCCGCGCGTGACCATTGTTTTGCCGCCGATGCTCAGAACCCCGCGAAGCAGGCGGCTCCCGGCCGCGTAGCCATTACTTTGCATACCGCTCTGCTGATCACTCTGGCCACTAGTGTCCATCAGTGTCTGCGTTCCGGTTGCGATCGCACCGGTAGAACCATAAGTTGTCTCGCATGAGCAGGACACAAACGGTCACCCCCACGCGGGAGCTCACGGGCAGGACACCTGTAAGGCTTCGCCAGAACGGCGCAGCAATCCGCTGTCTTCGTGAAAAAGACGGCTGGCATCAGCCGGAATTTGCCCGGAAAGTAGGCATGAGCCAGGCTGCGCTCTCCAACATCGAGCGGGAAAAGCGCAGCGCCCGTCCCGCGACGATTCACAGGATCGCTCATGCTTTGCGTGTTCCCGTTGCCGCGATCACCCGTGATTACGACGAATTGGAGGGACCAGCAGCCTTAGAACGGCTGTAAGTCGCGTCGCTCAGCCCCGTCCGCCAGGGCGATCGGGGCAATTAAGTCAACCAGCATATTCATATGAGGGGAAAAGGAATGACCGCAAGCCAAGCAACCCGCCCGAGCAGCGCCCTGCTGACCCCGGCGGAGGTCGCCGCAGCGTTCCGGGTCGATCCCAAGACCGTGACCAGGTGGGCGAAGTCCGGCAAGCTCAACTCGATCCGCACTCTGGGCGGTCACCGGCGTTACCTGGAATCTGAGGTTCTGGCCAAGCTTTCCGATGCCGAAGGACTTGAGGAGCCGCGTCACTGGGCAGCTCGCGACAGAGGTCCCTTTCGTGCTCGATGAGAAGGCGGAGCGAGCGCGCCGGCGGGCGACGGTCCGCCGGCCGCGGCTTCGGGGCTACCTCCGGCACCTGGCATGGGGGCCGAGCGGATGGGGATGACCTGGCTCAGCGGAGTCCTGCCACTAGACGCCGGATATCACCCTCGCCACCGCTCGACGCGCCGGGACGACCTTGACATCGATCGGCTCGAGGAAAGCTGGCATGAGCCTTTGCCAGAACATGAGAGCGGTCCTGCCGACACGGGACTCTCAAGCGAGATGGTCGAGGTCACGGAGGATCTCCCTGCGCAGTGCTTTCTCGATCAAATGACGGTCGGCGAGGTCCGCCGCATTCTGGAGGGCTGCGCGCTCCATGATGTGACGAGGGTCGTTCCGGAGTTGGTACAACTTATCGCTCATTCATCACACACTCCCGCCACGATCACGAGGGCATGGAGTGAGTTTGAAGAGGCAACACGCGATGTCTACGCATTGCACCTTCGTATTCGCAACTGGTCGGCGCTCTTCAGGCGGGACGAGCTGGGGGCTTGTCCGCACGAAGACGCGGCGGAGAGCGTGCTCAGCTATGCCGACTACGCGTGGCGGCTGATCACGCGGGGGCCGATGGGCGCCCGCTCCCCGGCTGCCGTGGAGGCCACGGCCACCCGGACCCGGTGAGACCGGCAGGTCCCCCGCCCTTGGGGAAGGCGGGGGACCTGCCATTCAACGCACAAGCGCAATCCAGGCAGCCAGCGCGCCGCCCAGGCCCAGAACCGTCGCGATCAGCCATCGCCAGTTGTTCGTCACGAGCCGGCGCGCGCCATATCTGACAACGACCCGTATGCGGATGTCCCGTTCGAGGACCGGCACGGCGATGCGGCCGCCCGCAGTCACGGGCGAATCGTACCGGGCCCTGCAGGTGGCGTCGAGTCAGTTCGTGCCGTCCCCAAGCGCGGCAGCTCCATTTCGCCGAATGCGCCGCCGTGTCGTCGGATGGCTGTCTCAGCAGCCTGTGTTAGCCACTACTGGTCAAGGCCGCGTCCCAGAACTCTTGGCTGGGGCCGGTCAGCTGCCGGTGCTGGCAGCCTCGACAGGAGAACCTTGGCAACCTCACGAGGGCGGGGCGTGGCACGTTAGTCAGTTGTGAGCCTTCCACCATTCGACCGTCTGGTGACTGACTACGGCCAGGTCGTGCTACGGGTGTGCCGGGCGCTACTGCCCATCCACGACGCCGAGGACGCTGCGGCCGACGCATTTCTCGCGGCGCTGGAGGCCTACCCGAGGCTGCGGCCTGACAGCGACCTCAAGGCCTGGCTGGTCACCATTGCCCACCGCAAGGCCGTGGACATCCTGCGCCGCCGGTCACGTCACGCTGTGCCGGTGCCTGAGCTCCCCGAGCCCTCCCGGGGCGCCGCGAGCGCCGCTGAGCCCGCGCTGCCTGAAGAGCAGCTCTGGATCGCGGTCCGGGATCTGCCTTCCAAGCAGCGGCACGCGGTGGTCTACCACTACGTGGCAGACCTGGCCTACGCGGACGTCGCGGCCATCATGGGCACCAGCGAGGCGGCCGCCCGCCGTAACGCCGCCGACGGCATCAGGGCGCTGCGACGCCGTTACCTGGCTGCGTCCGGGCCGGTGCCCCAATCCAGCCGAACAGGGAGATGATATGAACCACCTCGAACGCCTCCTAGCAGGCCCCCCGAACGCGGCCGATCCGGCTGTGCAGCGGTTCCGTGCCGCGCTGGCCAGCCGCGCGCAGGAGCACGATCTCCTCGACGTCGCCTACCGGACGATTGACACGCCGGTCGGCCAGGTGCTGCTCGCTGCCACACCCGCGGGTCTGGTCCGCGTGGCCTACGCCCGTCAGGGCCACGACGCGGTGCTGACCGCGCTGGCGAGCCAGATCAGCCCGAGGGTCCTGTTCGCCCCCCGACGCCTCGACGATGCGGCGCGGCAGCTCGACGGTTACTTCGCCCGCGACCGCCGAGGTTTTGACCTGGCCGTCGATCTGCGGCTCGCGCACGGGTTCCGCCGCGCTGTGCTCGAGCACCTGCCTGACGTGGGCTACGGCCGCACGGTCAGCTACGGCGAGCTCGCCGCCGAGGTCGGTAATCCGGGTGCGGCACGGGCGGTTGGATCAGCATGTGCTACCAATCCTCTCCCGCTGATCATCCCTTGCCACCGGGTCGTGCTGAGCGACGGATCTCCGGGCGGCTACATCGGCGGACCCGAGATCAAGCGCGCGCTCCTCGAGCTCGAGCACGCCCCGCCGGGCTGACGGCTGGACCTCACGCGCCGTGGCGCTGGCGCGTTAGCCAGGCAGAGAGCCAGGCGCCAACCCCCGAGGAGAAGATCCGTGAAGCGCGTACTGACGCCCAAGATGCTGTACTTCGGCACGCCTGTCGTGCTGGTTAGCTCGCTGAACAGTGACGGGTCCACGAACGTGGCGCCGATGTCGTCGGCCTGGTGGGTGGGGGAGACGGCGATGCTCGGGCTGAGCGTCAACTCGCAGACCGTCCGCAATCTTGAGCAGCGCCCGATGTGCGTGCTGAACCTTGCGGACGAGGCCATGGTCGACGCCGTTGACCGGCTTGCCCTGCTGACCGGACGGCCTGACGTGCCCGAGTACAAGCGCGCCCGCGGCTACACCTACGAGCCTGACAAGTTCGCCGCCGCTGGCCTCACGCCCGCGCCATTGGGCGCCAGCCTGCCATGCGGCGTTGCGGAAAGCCCGATCCAGATAGAGGGCCGAGTGCAGTCCATCCACCAGATCGACGGGCCAGAGAGCGGGCTGCGGGCGCTGGAGGTTTCGGTGCTGCGCACCCGCGTCGACGACAGCCTGATCATGACCAACCATCCCACCTACATCGATCCGCTGCGCTGGAACCCGCTGTTCATGAAATTCACCGAGTACTTCTCGGGCGCGACGCTGACCCGGCCGTCGTCACTGGCCCGCGGCTGGAGCATGCCGCCGCTGCCGGCGCCGGACGCAGTGACGGCCTGCTGACGGGAGTACGGACATGGAACTGAGCGCGCGCAACCAGCTGAACGGCCCCGTCCAGAGCGTCAGGTCGGGTGCCGTGATGGCCGAGGTGACCGTTAACGTCGATGTAGGCACGATCACGGCGGTCGCCTTAGGAGCCCGGATCGCCCCGGTTACCCAGCGGGCGGCGGCCCGGCCGGGGTCCAGGGGCGCAGCCTCGGCCGCCAGCCCGGCACCGCGCTCCTGTACTGCTCGTACTCCGGGCCGAACCGCCTGGCGAGCGCGGGCTCCTCGTACCAGGTGGCGAATGCCCACATCAGGGCGGCGACCGGCACCGCGTAGACAACCAGCACAAGCCGGCCGAACAACAGCGCCTGGCCCAGGATGGCCGCCACCACGGCGAGGTACATGGGGTTGCGCACGTACCGGTACAGCCCGCCGACCACAAGGTGCTCGGTCGGTGCTACCGGCGCGGGCGTGCCCAGGCCCTCGACCACGAACCTGGCGAAGGCCTGTACCAGCACCATCCCGCCTGCCAGCACCAGCGCGCCGCCGAGCACCTTGGCGGGCGGCCATGAGCTGGTACCACGCCAGCCGGTAAGCCACCACGGTCCAAGTCCGGCCACAGTGCCGGGCGCAAGAGCCATGAACACCGAACTGCCCACCGCTGCCACCCACCGGCGCATGCGGCCAGTATCCGCACCGCACGAGCGCCTCGTCTAGGCCGGCCTGGGTGCGGCCGAACTGCGCACCATGCCGGACGCGCGGGCCGGCACCGGCAACAAGATGATCGTTAAAAACACGTCGCTTGAGTGGAAGATAGTCAGTAACAGCGACTACGCGGTCGACCCTGGAGGTGAGCAATGCCGGCATTGGCAAGAGGTCCTGACGTCGCCGCCGCGTTCGCCGAACTGGCGGAAACGCTGGCCAGCGACCTGGATATCGAGAAGTACCTGACCGCGGTATGCCGGCATTGCGTCCGGCTCGTCGATGCCGAGAGCGCAGCGATCGTCTACGCGGGCGATGGCGTCGGCCTATCCGAGGTCGCCGCATCCGATGACCGCGGCCGCGTTCTCGCACGTGGCGCGCTCAGTGCGGCGGAGGGCCCGTGGCGCGAAACGGTTCGCTCTGGCCAGCTCATCACGATCGCTGACCTGCCCGTTCAGGGGCAGCGCTGGCCATTGTTCACGGCAATGGCGGTGCGGGCCGGTTTCACCACCGTCACGCTGGTTCCCGTCGGCCCACAGGCCGACCGCGTCGGCGGGCTCGCGCTTCTCGGCCGCACCGAGCCAGATATCGCCGGCGTCCTGCTCGCTCTGTCCCTGGCCGATGCCGCGGCGGCCGGCCTCGCCGTCAGCGCTGAACTGCGGCGGCAGGAGACCGCGATCACGCAGCTGCAATCGGCCCTCGCCAGCCGGATCGTGATCGAGCAGGCGAAGGGCATCCTGGCTGAACGGTGGAAGGTCACGCCGGACGAAGCATTCAGCGCGCTGCGAGGGCAGGCCCGATCGAGTCAGCAAGTCCTGGCAGATCTAGCCCGCGCTATCATCAGCGGGACCGCAGACCTTGCCAGGCCAGATCCTGTGAAGCCGACGTGAATGATGGGGCGGGCAACAACAACGACCGCGCAGCCGCGGAGCAGCAGGCCGTCGTGGCTATCGCGTCATCGGCCGGCGGCCTGCGGGCGCTCATAAAGGTCATCGGAAAACTGCCAGCTCAGTGAGGCGTACTCGCTGGCCATGGTCTTCGCCGAGACGTCGGGCCTGGACGAAACTGTCGAGCGGGGCGCACCATCACCTGCGCGATCTCATGTTCGCGCTAAATGCCGCCCGTGACGGTGTGGTGCTGCTCATGAAGAAGCGCGCCGAGGGGGAGGCGCGCGATGTGATCCGCGCCAGGGCCTTCGCCGAAGACCGCGACGTGTACGCGGTGGCCGGCGGCATCCTGCGCGGCACGGAGAACTTGTTCTAATCAGGGGCTCAGCGCCAGGTCGGCCGGCCAGTCTCAGCCGCCCGAACCCGGCTTGACCACGTCGACGGTCAGCAGATGGATCGGCTTCGAGCATGCGGCCGAGGAGTAGGAGACGTAAATCGGCGTCGTCTGATTCGGCGGGTAGACCTGCAGGTATCGCGCCGTCACCTGGTGACAGCGCGCGGCCGGGTAGTTCTGGGCCGCAACGATGCGCAGCAGGGCGCTGGCGACCGCCCCCGGCGCGATGGTGACCAGCCGACGCGGCGTCGCCGGATTCTCGGTGGCGGCCAGGCCGATCTGGCTGACCGGACTGCCGCCGGCGAATGCGACGCCAGGGTAGCCAAACAGCGTGCAAGTAACGTTCGAGTTGTTCGTGAAGACGATCGGGATGTAAGTACTCCCGGCCGCACCCTGGCCGTTACCTGTCCTGGCGCCCAGGTCGCGGCTGGCGCACGGCCGGGGGCCTTGCGGTGCCGGGTTCGATGTACCCGCGACCGGGCTGGTCGGCGCTGGGCTGGTCGCCGGCGCGCTAGGACCCTGGCTGCCCGAACCGCCTGGCTGCGCGGACGCTTGCGGCGACGACGAGCAGGCCGTTGCAACGGCCAGGGCGGACAACAGTACGGCAGCGGTGCTCGCCCGCCCCGCCAGGAGGAACGATGAGGTCATGGGGATCGGTCCTTACGCGCCGCTGGATCGCTTACGGAAGCTACGACGCCGTTAGCATCGCGAAGGTTGTACCCGTTTAGTGCCGCTTAGCCGCGCTTAGCCGCCGCGAGCAGGCGTTGCGGTCGCCGCCAGGATGGCGGCCAGCCTCGCGCCCCATGTCCTCGCCCGGTCTTCCTCTCCGGGCTCGAGGGTGTTCTGTTTGGTCACAATGAAGCTCTCCGGGTCGGCGACAACCTCGTACCCGTGATGCCGGAGCGCGCGGCTAATTCCCTTGGAAGCACGGCCGGTAAGAGCGGCAGGTCCAGGCATCCGTGTGTCGAAGGCGGCTGCCCTGCGACCGACCTTGCTCTTGCCAAGCGCGTCCAGCCATTCGCGCAGACCTTCGGCCACTGCGTCCGGTTCCAAAACGACGCTACTGTCCGCTTCCTCTCCCATCTTCGCCGCTCCCTGGCGGGTCGAAGCGCGGGTCATGCCGTGCACATGCGTCGGACCGCCTACCACGACCAGGTCGGCTGTTTTGATCTGGTCCTGACCGGCCTGCGCCACGGGGATGACCGAGACCACGCAGCCATCGACGAGCCCGGTCCCGATCGCGTCGGCGATCTGGCGCGTGTTGCCGAACATCGATTCGTAGACGACCACAGCCCGCATGACCGTACCCCTTTCGCGATGTTCATGATTTCTTGGTTTTTCAACATTGCGCCCGGCGCCGGTGTAGCTGCCAGGGGCCAAGGTCACCGACGGGCACGACATCCGGCCTGGTGCCGCCGTCATCCCTCAGGCGTGACGTCCGCAACATGTGCGGGCTGCCGAAGGTGCCCCAGTGCCGGGATAGGTTGGTCTGGCCATGGTTGACATCGCATCGGTCTGCGTGTTCTGCGGCTCATCGACTCCCCAGGACACTCGCTACCAGGAAGCCGCCAGGGCGCTCGGAACCTTGGTCGCGAGCAAGGGCATCAGCCTGGTCTACGGCGGTGGCCGGATCGGAATGATGGGAGCACTCGCCGATGCGGCGCTGGCCGCGGGCGGCCGGGTTGTCGGCGTCATCCCGACCGGCCTTTTCAGCCGCGAGGTAGCCCACACCGAGCTCACCGAACTGCACGAGGTGGGCTCGATGCACGAGCGCAAGCAGCTCATGTATGACCTGGCCGACGGGTTCGTGGCGCTGCCCGGCGGCCTCGGCACACTGGAGGAGCTGGCCGAGGTGACGACCTGGTCCCAGCTCGGACTGCACGCCAAGCCGGTCGTCCTGCTCGACGTCGACCGATTCTGGGACCCGCTGGTGGCTCAGCTTGACCGCATGGTGGCTGTCGGCCTGCTCAAGCCGTCGAACCGCGTGCTAATCCAGCGCGCCAGCTCGCCCGAGGACGCTCTGGCGTCGCTTGCCGCCGCCCGTCCGCCCCGGGAGGAGAGGTGGATCACTCCCCGCGAGCGGTAAGCACCGCCGATAAGGGAACCGTTAATCCGCGGTCGCAGTACCCAGGCGGCCGAACTACAGTCAGCATGGGGTTAGTGCGGCCATAACGGCCATGGAGGTGAACAGGTGAGCAGCGGGGACACAAGCCGGAACGCTGGCCGCGGAGACGAGCACGTTAAGCCGGAGGCTGCTCAGGCGGAGCCGGACGAGACCGCCGAGGTGCTTCGCGGCGTCTGGTCTGCGAGCCGCCAGACCGCCGCCGAGCTAGACGAACTGTTCGGAACTGCTAAGTCTTGCAAGAACATGCGGAATGTAGGTTTCGACGAGCTCGCCGCCACTGGCGGGGACCTGAGGTCCGCGTGGCGGGCGAGGTTGGAGCGGGAAGGCAAGCTCAGCGACCGCTCAGATAGTGTCGCCGACCTGGTGCTCGGCTCAGCCGAACACCGCCACCAGTAGCCGCCCGGCCGCTTGATGGATCGCCCCGAGAGCGTTAGCGAACTGGCCGACGCGCTGCGCCAGGGCGGCTATCTCGCCGACCGCGGCCTCGCTACCGCGCTGTTCGTGGCGTTCAGGATGCATCGTCCTGTGCTGCTGGAAGGCGAGGTCGGCGTCGGCAAGACCGAGGTGGCGAAGGTACTGGCGGCCATCTTCGGCCGCCGCCTGATCAGGCTGCAATGCTACGAGGGCATCGAGGTCAACCAGGCCCTGTATGAATGGGATTACGCCAGGCAGATGCTGCACATCAGGGCGCTGTCGCAGCAGCAGATCGCGGACCCCGACGCGGTCGACAAGCTCTTCGGGCCGAAATTCCTGCTTGAGCGGCCGCTGCTCGAAGCGGTCAGGGCCGGCGATGGGGCCGTGCTGCTGATCGACGAGGTCGACCGCGCGGATGACGAGTTCGAGGCATTCCTGCTCGAGGTGCTCTCCGATTTCCAGATCAGCATCCCCGAGATTGGCACCATCAAGGCGGACAGCCCGCCGCTCGTGATTCTTACCTCAAACCGCACCAGGGAACTTCACGACGCCCTGAAAAGGCGCTGCCTGTACCACTGGATCGGATATCCGGCCCCTGACCGGGAAACGGAGATCGTGCTGCTGAAGGAACCGGGTGTCGGTGAGGCGCTCACCCGTAAGGTGGTTGCGGCCGTGAACCGGCTCCGCGAGCTGGACCTCGCCAAGCCACCGGGTGTCGCCGAGACGATCGACTGGGCCCGGACTCTGCATTTCCTCGGCGAGACCGACCTCGGCCAGGCGGCGGCCAGCGACACGCTGGGCGCGGTCGTGAAGGAGCGCGACGACCTCGAGCTTGTCCGCGACAACCTCGCGGACATCACCTCCGGTGGCTGAGACCTCCGGTGGCTGAGCGGGACCGGATCGTCCGCTTGCTGGTCAGGTTCGGCAGCGAACTGCGCGCCGCGGGGCTCGCTGTCGGTTCCGGCGACATCATGAGCTACTGCGCGGCCATGACCGAGCTAGATCCGGCCGACCTCGCCGACCTGTACTGGGCGGGCCGCACCGTCCTGGTCTGCCGACGCGACGACATCGCTGGCTACGACCGGGTGTTCAGGCGATTCTTCCTGGGTGACGACGACCAGGTCGCCGAGCTGCTGCGGCTCAACGCCGCGGCAGCGAGCCAGGTCAGCCAGTCCGCCCTGGTGATTCCAGCGACGGACCCGGGGTCCGACGAGCCGGGCGAGGAGGCCGTCCTGGGCCTAATGGCCTCCGGCGCCGAGACCCTGCGGCACAAGTCGTTCGCTGCTTGCACGCCGGACGAGCTCGCCGCTGTGCGGCGGATCATGGCACGGATCCGGCTGACTCCGCCGCAGCGCCGCACCAGGCGCACCCGGCCGGCGCGCCGCGGGTCCGTCCCCGACCTGCGCCGGATTGTGCGCCGGTCGATGCGCATGCACGGTGAGCCAGCCGAGCTCTGCTGGCGGGGCCGCAAGGTTCGCCCGCGGCCGCTGATCCTGATCCTTGACGTGTCTGGGTCAATGGCCGACTACTCGCGCAACCTGCTCCAGTTCGCCTACTCGGCGAGACGAACCAGGGAGCTCGACCACAGGAGGCCAGACGACGCGCTGGCGAGGGCCGCGCGGACGGTTTTCGACTGGGAAGGCGGGACGAGGATCGGCGCGTCGGTCGAGTCGTTCGTACGGGAGTGGGGTCGTCGCGGGCTATGCCGCGGCGGCATCGTCGTGATCTGTTCCGACGGCCTGGACCGCGGCGACCCTGCCACGCTAGCCGCGGCGATGGAGCGGCTGTCGCGGCTGAGCCATCGGATCATCTGGCTCAACCCGCACAAGGGCACCGATCCAGCCTTCCGGCCGAGCACGCTGGGCATGATCGTCGCCGCACCGCACGTCCACCTGCTGCTGTCCGGTCATGACCTTGCCAGCCTGGAGGAACTCGCGGCGCTGCTTCCAACGCTCAACTGACCAGGGCGCAACCTAGACTTCTTCCTGAGCCGACGAGACCGTGGAGGGTGGCGTGAGATGGAGCGTGGGCATCCAGGCCGAAAGTGACCACGTGCTGTCTCGCGAGCAGGTCGTCGAACTCGCTGACGCAGTTGCCGTTTTTAACG
>WNFL01378899.1_pt1 | contig 11678 bp, 13 predicted proteins | sample 5400361 | NCBI WGS metagenome assembly WNFL01 (sample SAMN13153351, study PRJNA577476) | soil metagenome | isolation source: 40 cm soil on Douglas fir-dominated hillslope | place: USA:California | collected 2013-09-17
CGGGCCGTCCTAAAAAGAAACCGTGAAATCGGTATTGTGTCCCCGGAATAAGTCGGCATGGAATTGCTCAAAGCGTTTGGCCGGAGATCGGAAGGGAGTTGCCAAACCAAGCAGACAAATATTTCAACTGCGAATCTTCATAATATTCTATGTCAATAGAAAAGTTTAAAACTAAACACAAGGTCCTACTGCTGCTCGGGCTCGGCAGTATTATACTTTTATGGCTTATTAGACCGATAATCGTACCCGAGAGGATATTTCGTTCCGCACTTAATGAAGATAACGGTTACGTAGCATACATTGTAGAGAAGGGCGGGTTCCCTTTACCATACTTCTCGACGGTCGATGCTTGTTTAGTTGTTAAGGACAGATCGAATCGGGAAATATTCCGAAAAACTTTACTTCAAGGTCGTGATGCTTTTTACGAAACAGAAGCCGAGTTTCGAGGAATAAGGTGGGTAGGTAATAATAAGGTTATGCTTGAAACCGCAAGCGAATATTACTCCGGCCCCTCAAGCTTTCAAATACTTCGCTGAGGGGGGAAATAAAGGGGACGCGAACCTTTTTGTTGACTGAAAAGATCAAATCGATGTAGCGTGCGCTCGATGCCGCGCCAAGGCGGAATAGTCTACCACGCGCTCAACCGCGGCAACGGGCGAACCGAGCTGTTCCACAAATCACAAGATTATGCAGCATCCGAGCGGATAATGGTTGCCGCCATGGACCGATCTCCGATTCGGCTGTTGGCATACTGCTTGATGCCCAATCACTGGCATAATGTGGATTGGAAAAATGTTTTGGGTTGGAGCGCACTCTTCATCCGCGGGGTAGACCCAGAAAAATGTGAGATAAAAAGGTTCGCGTCCCCTTTTTTTTCTTCGCGGTCATGGTGAAAGAGGTCAGGAAGGTAAGAATCCAAACGAAAAGAACGAAGATAGGCGGAAACAGTTTCACGATGGAAGATGGCAAGTGCGAGATAATAGAACCGGTAAATGGAAAGATACGTCACCAAAGATCGGTTATGACAAATATGGCAATGAATTACCTAAGCCAAAATAAGTCGTGAAAACGCATTTCAGCGGAAGTTCAGTCAATCGTCTTTCGATAATAGGAAGCCGAGTAGTAGGAGTTCGAGGTGAAGAGAAAAATGTATCCCGACAGAATCGGACGGTTAAAACGTGCCGCCAAACGGGGCGATGCCGCAGCGCAGACTAAACTTGCAACGCTATTTGGTACAGGTAGCGGTCTTTCTCGCGATTTACGTGCTGCGTTTCATTGGTCAATGAAGGCGGCGCGGCAAGGTTTTGCGCCGGGTCAGTATTTAGTCGGAAGCTCTTATGCGAGAGGTGATGGAGTATCACGGGATATGCGCAGGGGTTTTTTATGGATCAAAAAGTCCGCTGAGCAAAATTATTTACCTGCCCAAAGTAGTCTGGCTCTTTACTATCTTAATGGCTGGGGAACAAAAAAAAATCAACGGCTAGGCACAAATCTTCTACGGAAGGCTGCTAGAAGGGGAGATGCACTAGCACAAGATGAACTCGGTTTGCGCTATGAGGTCGGAGATGGCGTCGCAAAAAATCTCAAGAGCGCCTTCCAATGGTTTTTAAAATCTGCAAAACAGGGCTTCATCGAAGGCCAGACGGATGTTGCAAGCTGTTATGGAAATGGTACTGGAGTCAAAAAGGACGTACCTAGAAAGGCATATTGGTATCGACGTGCAGCGGCGCAAGGTGATGCTTTGGCGCAGTACAATTTGGGAGTGACCTACGCGACCGGTGGCTCAAGGCTGAAAGCAAAGCCTAAACAAGCAGTGCATTTTTATAAAAAAGCGGCCCAACAGGGGTATATGAATGCACAACGTGCACTGGGATCATGCTATTATTATGGCGTCGGAGTAAAAAGAAATGTCTCACGTGCGAAATTTTGGTATGGGAAAGCTGCACGGCAAGGTGATGCGCAGGCTGGAAAGTTTTTAGCCGACTTGGTAAATGACCGTTCAAAAAACATCCGAAGCAAAGCCTCCGGCAAACGTTCCGGTTTTGTGCCTACTTCAGAGAACAATCGGTAGCACTCAGTAGCAACATCCATTGCCCAAGTACGTGATTTTGTTAGAGTTCGCCTCTCCGTATCACCTGGTAGATTTCGCTTTACGGGCTCGTGTCGGCGGTTCGATTCCGTCCCTGGCCACTGCTCAGTTCAGCCTGGTGGTGAGGACGGCGTCTCTGTAATATCCGGTCCTAGAGAGGTCATGGCAAGCGGAAGGATAGGGTTAATAGCGGTTCTTTACACTGTCCCCCCGCCTCCACCAATTCACGAAACTCCTCTTTCCTGGGGCTTCCGCCGCCGGAGGGAGGAGTTTTTTGCGTTATGACGATGATTCTTGACAATACAGGACGCCGTGTAATAAGCGTGGAGAGCTCACAATGAGAACCACCGTCTACTATACCGGACCGATAACTGCGGGGCGCCGCTCATGAGCAAATTCTGGAGCGCCTGCGGCGTCTTCGTGACCGCCGTCCTGCTTCACGCGCCGTGCCTTTTTGCCCAGCCGGCCAATGTGGAGTCGGCAAAAAAAGAAGGCGAGCTCTTGTTCTATGTTTCCACCCGGGCGGAAGACGCCAACCAGCTTTCCGCCGTGTTCATGAAGAAATACCCCTTCATCAAAGCCACCTATTACCGCTCGGGAAGCGATCCGCTCTTCCAGCGCATGATCACCGAATCGCGCGCGGGCCAGCATCTTTTCGACGTCGTCTCGATCAAGGCGCCGATCATGCTCAGCCTCAAGGACCAGCGGATGCTCGCGCCCTACAAGTCCGCTCATCAATCGGCCTACGGCCGCGGTTTTTACGATCCCGACGGATTCTGGACCGATACCTACGATCTCTACTATACGATCGCTTACAACACGAAGCTGGTCCCGGCCGGCAACATTCCGCGAAGATGGCAGGACCTCCTGTCGGCGCAATGGGCCGACGGCAAGATCTGCATGGACCCGCGGCTGAACGACTGGCACGCGGGGATGAAGGAAGTCCTGGGGCCGGCCGACGGACCGGCGTTCATGGAGCGGCTGCGCAAGCAGAAGCCGTCGTTCCGCGAGGGGCACTCGTTGATCGCCCAGCTCCTCGGGGCGGGCGAGTTTCCTCTGGCGATCACGTACGCGCATACGACGGAACAATTAAAATCGAGAGGGGCGCCTATCGATTGGGTAACGCTCGACCCGATGCTGGCGATCTCCCAGCCGATCGGGCTCAGCGCCCGCGCGCCCCATCCGAACGCCGGGAAATTATTCATCGATTTCATGTTGTCCGCGGAAGGGGCGAATCTTTTGAAGCTGCAGCAGCGCATTCCCGCGCGGCTCGACGTCGAGCCGGTCACGGAGCGCCTGAATCCCAAGAAGCTCAAGCTTCACCCCGTCAATATCGCTATCGAGAAGCTCGATCCGACCGGCTTCCGAAAATTTTTCGGTCTGCAATAAGGGAACCGCTCCGCCGCAAGCGGCGCCGCGCCGAACGCCAGGGCGCATCACACACAATAAAAGGAGGCTCCATTCCATGGCTCGCAAATACAAGCTGATCTCCGCCGACTCTCACCTCGAGATCGACACGAAATATTGGCGCGACCGGGTGGTCGAGAAGCACCGCGACCGGGTGCCGCGCATGGTGCGGACGGAGCTCGGCGGCGACCGTTGGATGGTCGAAGGGGAGTACACGACCGAGGTGCCGCTCGATCTCTACGCCGGCAAGGGCGTGCAGTCGGCCAACGACCGCTGGACCCCCTTCGGCCAGCGCTACGAAGACACGCCGGGGACCGGCACCGCCCAGCAGCGGCTCCGGGAGCAGGACCAGGACGGACTGGACGCCGAGGTCCTGTTCCAAAGCTCCGCCTCGCGCTGGTGGCGGAACATTCGCGACGACGAGGCCTACAAGGCCGTGCTCGGCGGATACAACGCCTGGCTGGCGGAGGAGTACTCGGCCGTCGACCCCGACCGGCTGATCGGCATCGGCGCGCTGCCCATGAGCAACGTCGACGACGCCATCGCCGAAATGGAGCACTGTAAAAAACTGGGGCTAAAGAGCGTGGCGCTACGGGCCTTCCCGAGCAATAAAGGCTACCCCACTCTGGAGGACGACCGCTTCTGGGCCGCCTCCCTCGACCTCGAGATGCCGATATCCATTCACGTCGAGCTCGACCGCACGGGCGAGCGGGCCGGCCCCGTGCTGCTCTATCCCAAGGAGCCGCCGGAGCTGCGCAAGGATTCGGCGCGGGCGCCCGCCGCCGATTTTGCCCGCCAGGTCGCCCGGTTTCATCAGCTCGGCGGGCTCAACGTGATTCAGATGGTCCTGCACGGGCTGTTCGACCGGTTCCCCAACCTCAAGGTCTACTTCGCCGAGACCCAGGCGGGATGGATCCCTTCGTTCCTCGAGGTCGCCGACCTCCGCTACGAGCGGCACTACCGCTGGGCGCAGGAGCTTTTTGGCTGGGCGCCGCTCAAGCACGGCCTGCCCAGCGAATACGTCAAGCGGCACATCTATTGGGGCATCGTCCACGACCGCGTCGGCGTCGAGATGCGCCACCACGTCGGCGTCGACCGGATCATGTGGTCGACCGACTTCCCGCACCAGGAGTCCGAGTGGCCCCGCTCGCGGGAGGTGCTCGAAAAGATGATGCAGGGGGTGCCCGAGACGGAGCGGCGCCGGATGGAGACGGGGAACTGCGTGGAGTTTTTCCGCCTGAACGGAAATTGAGGAGCGGCGCCGCCGTGTCAGGGCGGGATAATGGAAATAAAAAGACGCCCCGGGGCGTCCTTCCGCTGACCTCGCTCTCGAAGGGCCTGACGGTATTGCTCAAGCTCAAGGACTTTGCCCAGCCGATCGGCCTCAGCGAGATGAGCCGGTCGGTCGGGATAAAAAAGCCGACCTTGTACCGCCTGCTCACGACGCTGGAGCTTTTCCAGTTCGTCGAGAAGAACGAGTCGCAGAAATACCGCATCGGCGCGAACGCCTTCGTCGTGGGGAGCTCCTTCCAGCCGATCCCGAAGCGGGCGGAACATATCCGCCAGATCATGGCGGACCTCGCGGCGGATTACGGCCACACGATCACCCTGAGCGTGCTGCGCGGCGTTTCCGTTTTATATATCGCGCGCGTCGACGGCAAAGCCCGGGTCCGCGTGACCGTCAATATCGGCTCGGTGCGCGTCGCCTATTCCAGCTCCTCGGGGAAGGCGATTCTCGCCGGCTTGTCGGACGAAGAGATCGCGCGCCGGTACCGGGGCGTGAGGTTCAAGCGCCAGACGGACAAAACCCACGCTTCGGTCGATAAGCTGCTCGCGGATATCCGGCTCGTCCGCAGCCGGGGCTTCGCCGTCAACGACGAAGAGAGCAATCCCGGGGTGTTCGCCATCGCGGTCCCGATCCACAGCCGGGCCGGGACGCCCGCGATGGCGCTGTCCTGCATTTTCCCCGCGCGTTTATTGAGAGCGGAGGAGCGGACGAAGGTCGCCAGGCGCTTGCAAAAAGCGGCGCGGGAGATCGAGAACCTCGACATCGACGACCGGGAATTTTCCACCCTGGAGCTGAGAAGCGTCATTTCGAGCTGATGCGCTAACGGCAGGCATACCCCGTCCGGTAAAATATTCGTCGGGTTCGAAGCCGATCCGTTCCGGAACCGCGCTTAAGGCAGAGCTTCACAGCCGTCCCGGCTCTGGAGCGGGCAGGATTATCACACACCCCATCGAGGAGACATCATGGACGAGCTTCAGCGTCGACGCGCGGCGAATTGGGAAGACCAATGGAAGTCGGGCACGCAGGAATGGCTGCCGGCTTAATCGACTCACTCTGACTGGCGCGAGCGGTTAAAAACGGCCGGCGCCCGGGATGCCGGATTTACCAGTCCTCGTCGCTCTTGGCCTTGGCGCTGCATTCGTGGCAAAGCGCGCCGATCCTCGGCCGGGCTTCCAATTCAATGAATTCGTCCGCCGGCCACTCCGCGCAGCTCGGGCTGAAGTGCCACGTGTCATCGTCCGGCGGTTTTCGGTAGACGGTTTCCAGCTCGTCGCTGAGGTCGACCAGCCTGTGAACCCGGGTGGAGCCGTGCCTGGCGCGCACGCCGCAGGAAGGACAGGGCGCGGCTATTCGAAGCATGGCGATTCGAGGAAATTCTACATGGTGCAGAACGAATCTCTCGCCGCAATGATAGCAGCGGAGCGCGACCGTCCAGGTTTTTCCCCATGTCATGTAAACTCAACATACGACTTTTAACATGTTACCGGTATCAGGTCTTTTCCCTAGTAGGAATCAGGTAAATACCCGGTGCCATTTTCCATACGCAATAGGTACCACAGTGATTCATGGCGGCTTCGGTTCCAACATGGACGCTGGTGCTTCGCTGCTACCAATGCGGCGGCAAGTTCACGTCGCACCGTCTGACTTTGGATAAAGTCACAGCCCTCCCCATCACCGCGCCGTGCCCTTACTGCGGCGCCCGTCCCGTAGTCGCTCCCGTCGATTCCCCGGCTGCGACTAAAATGCACGGCATCTTCGATCTCAAAGAGGAAGCGATCAGGACCTACAGAAAGCCCGCCGGTGAAGACACCTGGCATTTCAGCGAAAGCTGCTCGAAATGGCCGTCGGAGAGTTATATCGAGCTGGACGTTCGGCCCATGCAGGTCGAGCTATGCAACGAGTGCAAATGCAAGGACAGCTGATGGACGCCCGGATCGAGCTTAAAAATTCCTGGCCGGCGACGAGAAACTTCCCTCCACGAAAAACCGTTTTCCGATCAGGTAAACACCCGATACCGCGCGTGCCAGGAAAGCTTTACAGTCCCCTCCGGTAGTAGGCGAGGTAGCCGCGGATGGGTACCAGGATCGAACTGCAAGACACCTGGCTTCAATGCCTGATCGACCACGCCGTAAAGCGCACCAAGGCCTACGAGGCTCTGATCTATCACTGGCATGCGGCCGTAAACGCTCCGCCGCAGGGAGACGCCATCGTGCGGTGCGACGTCGAGACGGCCGACGAAATTCTCCAGCTCGCGCTCGATCACTGCCCCGAGGCGGTCAGCGCGATCCTGCGCGGGATTAGAGAAGCGAAGCCAACCCCGACCCCATAGCGCCGGCGTCTCTTTGGCGGGTCTATCTCCCGAGCCCTCGATAAACTTCCCTCCTGCGGCCGACGCCCGCCGCCAAAACGATCAGCCTCTTGTCCCGGATCTGGTGGATAATGCGGCAGTCTCCCGCGCTTAGACGGTATAAGAAGCGCCGGTCTTATTTCTTTGCGCCGGGGAGCGCGAGCGTGGCGCGGTCGGGCGGGTCGGCGTCGGCCGGGGAGTTTTTCTTGGGGTTGACGTCGATGCGCGTCGGGCCCTCGAAGGGGAAGCCGGCGGCGTCTCTATCGTATATTTCCGGCTTGAGCGCCTTCAGCATGAATATCGCCAGGCTGTCCGAGTAGCTCTTGTAATAGTCCCGGATCTCGCCGCGGTAGATGACCGGCACGTCGAGCCCTTCGAAGGCCCGGCAGTAGGCCTCTTCCTCCACCTGGTCGGCGATGATTCGCTTCGCCCGCCGCACATACTCCGGGTAGAGCGGGTCCTTCTCCATCCAGAAGTAGTGGCTCTGGCGGCAGACGCCCGACAGGCGCTGGGCCCGGACCAGGCGCCGCGAATAGATGTAGGCCAGGAGAAAGTCGCGCTGCTTCGGGTTCTTCACGTCGGAAAACAGCTCGCGAAACTCCAGCAGCGTCTCCTCGTCGCCCTTCTTTCGCGCCGGCGGCCCCGCCTCGGCTTTCGGCCCGGCCGGTTTTTTGGCGCCGGCGATTTTTTTTGTCATGGACATTATCCTCCATCTCCCCCAAGGGTGAACTTATTTCCGCGGGCGATCAAGAAAAATCCGCGGCGAAATGGCACAGTATGGCACAGTATGACACACGAATTTGGCGCGCAGAGCGCCTTTCGGAAGCGCCGGGCGGAAATTGGGGGGCCTATCTTGTAATCACACCCGGGCCGCAACGTTCATGCCCTAAAGTTTTTTAGCGTCGGCGCTCTCGGATGCCCCCCTCCGGACAACGCCCCTGAGCGCCGCCGCCTCGGCCTCGCTGCACGAAGCCGCAAACTCCGGTCGAGCTGCTCTTGGCACGCCGCGAACAACCTCCGTTAACATGAATACGGGAAACACCCGATGGAGTTCATACGCTGAAAATTTTAGAGTGAGTCGTTATGAATTCGGCTCCCAAATGGACGCTGTTGCTCCGCTGCTACCGATGCGGCGGCCGTTTTACCTTCCGCCGGCTTACGATGGATAAAGTCAGAGCTTTGCCGCTGACCGCACCCTGCCCTCACTGCGGGTCGCGGCCGATCATCACCACCGAGACAAGCGTATTGCATGGAATCGTGGACCTCAGAGGGGGAAAACGAGGCGTGTACAGAAAACCGGCAGGCGGCGACACGTTGCATTTTATCGAGCAATGCTCGAAAGTCGAGCTGGAAACGCCTCCCCGGATTGGGGAGCTGTGCAACGAGTGTAAATATAGAGCTAAAAAAGAAGCCGGCGGATAGCTCGTCTGAAGCTTAACGGCGGAGCGCCGCCTGCGCGGCGGGTGAAAGCTTGTTGGCGTGCGCCACCAGCATCGTCACCTGCCACCGCTCGGTGTCGGACAGCGTGCTCTCGAATCCGGGCATGCCGGAGAGCCGAATCCCGTGCGTCACCTTCCAGTACGTGACGCCTTCCGGATCGTCCGCCACCATGCCGTCGGTTTCGAATAGCTGCGGCGGCCTGGGGAACATCCCCTTGGAGATGGCCGTGGCCGGCCGCCCCGGAGTGCCGTGGCAAACCGCGCAGTGCTCCTTGTATTTCCGCGCGCCGGCCAGCATGTTCTTATCGTTGAGTGAAAGTGGATCTCTCTGCTCCGCCGCATTTCCCAAACTCGCGGTGATCGCCATGCCGGCGACAGCCCCCTCGAGCGGCAGCGGCGGCGCCGTGGTTTTCATCGAAACGCCCCCGGCCTTCAAGAACAGATAAGCGCCCGCGACGAGCGCCGCAATCGTTATGACGATGCCGAGAACGAGCCAACTTAACCGTGACGACATGCTTCACCCCCGAGCGTCGCTTGCAAGAAAGAAGCCCTGCTTCGAGCCCGAAGTTATAAGGAACCGCCGCCATAAGCAACATAAAGATATCCGGGTCGAAATTGACCTCGGGCTCGACAGCCGGTACTATTTCCTCCTTCGACAACAAAGGGAGGAGCGCAAATGTCCTGGTTATACCTCTTTACCGCCGGCATCTTCGAGATCGCCTTTGCGATCGGCTTGAAGCACACGGCCGGCTTTACGAAATGGATTCCCATCGCGATCACGCTTGCAGCCGCCAACATCAGCCTCTTTTTACTGTCGCAATCGTTAAAGACCCTGCCGGTGGGGACCGCTTACGCCGTCTGGACCGGGGTAGGATCGGCGGGGACGGCGGTCCTCGGCATGTATTTGTTCAACGAGCCGCGCGCCGCCGCCCGCATCGTTTTTATCCTGATTATTATTTCTGGAATCGTGGGACTCAGCCTGACATCGGAACACTGACGGTCCTTCCCCTGGCTCGAACCGACGCCGCAACGGCCGGTGAAACTTCTCTTGTCAGTTGAGACAAAATCGGTAGTCCGTTCCCAGAATTGTCTGTTGCTTTAACCGACTGTCCGTGGAATCCGGGCTAGCTCAACCCGACCCCTTTAATCTTCTTTACATTTAGATCAAATCCGATCATATTATTTGTCCCAGACGGTTCGGCGAGAAGTTATAAGGCGAATCGTGCAACTTCGAGATCATCCTTTAATGACCTATCTGGGTCAGCGTAGCTGGCCGCCGGTGTGGGTTTGGACAGCCGGCTCCGGTTATAAAGAGCCAATTCATGGAGAGCTCGGCCTCCTAACTCAGGTAGCTAAATCCAGTGAGGCCAATAAACATCGTATTTTTCTCCGCATCACCGAAGAGGACAACCATTACATAGGCTGCGTCCTCATCGGTGAGGCTAATTTCGCTAAACAGATTTACGCGAGGTTGTGCATTTGCTGCGGCTTGACCATCCGACGGATCGGCGATCTCGACGTGAGCGACTTATTGTAGGACTAATGGGCTCCGCCTGGGGCTCTCTTCATCCTCGGCGAAAAGCCGGACGATCTCAGCCGCTAGTTGATCGGGGTCCTTGGGTCTCTTGCGTGAGCCGGTCATGCGATCTATATTCCGGCTTTCGGAGGCGCCATGGCCAATAGACCCCTGCCGGAGAGCTTCGATGAGATGGTGCTGCGGTTCCCTATTTTGGACGTTGTTATTAAGAATCTTAGTTGCACGGATTCGGACAAGAAGCTACTGCGAGATTTATTTTTAGAGGTTTACTGCATTGCCTACGGAGACGGAGAGCGAAGCCGCTAACCTTCAATAGTCATGCCCGCCCATTCGACGCTACTAAATCGGGAAGCCCCCGCGGCTCGTGATGGACAAACCATTACCATCTCGTCGTTGAAACGCCTGACGGGAATCTCGCGCTAAGCAAAAGGGGGCAAGTCCGCTCTTGGCTCTTTGACAGCTCCTCCTCAATCCTTTGTACCCTACGGACTATTTTCCTCTCCAATGCCGCTCTCGCCTTCATTCTCAAACAGACCGAACTGACCGATGAGGTTTTCTCCAACCCCAGCGCCTTGCCGATCTCGCTGTGCTTGTGCTCGCCATCGACCGCGCCTCGTTCTGCTCGCCGCGGCGCTTTCTCCTCAGCTCCTCCAAGGGCTTACCGTACGCCTTAGCTGTTACCCGGCAATCTGCTCATTAAGCTTCGTCAAGAGCTAAGAGCGGACTTGACCCCTTTTCTGCCGTGGAATATTCAATCGGAATGACATTGCGAGAATCGGGTGGGGTTGGTATGGCGATGCTGCAGGGCCAAATATGGGAAGAAATATTTTCAGAGTGGCAATAGGAAGCGAACGATCACCAATTCATTTGCATATCCCCCTTAACCCCTGGTGGTGGTTTTTTAAATGAGCGACAAAAATCATACACTAATAGATCAATCTCTTGACGAAATCAGTTCGGTGCTTAAAGGGAGGAAGTATTCAAAACAAGTGTTTACAGCTCACAATCATTTTGATTCTGTCGTAAAGCTCGTTCCTGATAACCCTAGGGCTTCCAGCATTGAACTAGCCCAAATGGGCGACTTGGGTATCAGATTTTTTGCGGGAAAGGCAACAGCTGTTGAATTATACATTAATAATAAAAGTCCGGCAGTTTCCGTTTTAAACACTCTTAGAGAATTAGTTGAAGGTGTTGTAGAGGGAAAGTTTATAGAAAGCGTATGGCTTTCGGGGACTAAAGTGACGCGATATTATTCTGAGCTTAAGCTTTCAAACAAGCTTATGAGCTTTAGGGATTGTAATCTTCCCGCCTATCTATTTTTAAGATCAACGAAACAAACCAGTAATTATGAAGAGTGGAGCCGAATTGAATCATAGAATATCGGCTTTGTCGCGAATGGCAGAAAACAGGCTAAAGGGGTCGAGTCCGCTCTTGGCTCTTAAGTGTTAGTTCCGCCTCAATCCTTCGCACCTTCCGGGCTATTTTTCTCTCCAATGCCGCTCTCGCCTTCATTCTCAAACAGACCGAACTGACCGATGAGGTTTTCTCCAACCCCAGCGCCTTGCCGATCT